>WNGF01017236.1_pt1 | contig 21044 bp, 11 predicted proteins | sample 5400641 | NCBI WGS metagenome assembly WNGF01 (sample SAMN13153371, study PRJNA577476) | soil metagenome | isolation source: 80 cm soil or saprolite under grassland replicate 2 | place: USA:California | collected 2016-06-15 | reverse complement strand
GGGTTGATGAAGGTAAGGATGACGCCGAAGATGGCATACTGCCCAATCCGACAATACACAAGGATTTCTACAAGTCCTACAGCCCGATTTATCGTCAAGCGTTTATACAAGGGTACTATGATGGGTACCGAAGGAAAATAATAGATTAGCTTGATTGACCGGCTTGAATACGCCATATGCGACATGTGTTATGTCGCATATGGCGTGTTGTATTTACTCAGCCCCCGCCGCGTTAGCGGCGCCTTGAATTTAGCCGTGGGTTTTAACCCACGGGACGGTTGGCGGACGTCCCCGCGTCGCGTCAGCGACGGCTGAATTCAATCGTCGCTGACGCGACGCGGAATAAAACTCACGCACACCGTGGGTTAAAACCCACGGCTAAATTCAAGGCGCCGCTAACGCGGCGGGGGAGCTGAGCAGTTACAGTATATTTTCCTGTCCTATCACTCTTTCGATCTTTTATCATGAGATCTTCTGGCTGCCCCACCACAGGTAGAGCTTGTCGAAGACGAGCAGATGCAATTGAGCCGCGATCCAGCCGAGCAGTCCCATCACTACGCCCACGGTGAGTTCGTACGCGGTCTTGCGGTAATCGATCAAACGCAGGATGTTCCGCGCAAAAGAGGGCAGCAGGCTGAACGCCACTATTGTGCCTACAGTCAGAGCCGCTTCGCCCCAGGTCAATAGCCAAAGGCTGTTATCGGGTCTCCCGAAACCAATCGAGACGATGGGGGCGTTCCAGTTTTTCCAACAAAGCCAGAGGAGCAGCCCGGCGAGGATGAGCCCAAAAGCGATTGCGCAGGCGAGCAGCGGGGGCCACAGCCTCCAGATTTTGAACGCGAGAGACGCCGCGACCGAAAGCAGCTTGAGCAAGGGGGCCGGCGCCTCGGCTCGCGTGAGCGATTCGTCGAACTTCATAAACTGCCAGTCCTCGCCTGCCTCGTCCGATTTGTCGAATTTGGGCAGGCTGCGGGCTATCTCGAACTCCGTCATTCGATAACCGCTGATCATCAGCGACCTCGCCTCGGCGTCCGAAAACGAATCGAGGTCGGTGCGGATCGCGGCCAGACACTCCTGGGCGTCTTTGTTGATTCCATATTTCGTGAGCGGGGAATCTGAATCGCGCGAATCCTGCGGGTCAGGACAATCGATCCAATCGAGAGGTTTGACCTGCAAACCTTTTTTCAGATGGATGAACATCAGCCCGCGCAGAGACGAAGATCGCCGCTGCGCCGACAACTCGCGGTATTGCGCCACGCGAACGCGCGACTGCAGCACCGAATTCGTTCGCAGCGGGACGGCCAACAGCCCCCCGCCCGGATCGTTCATCGTATTCATCTGGCCGCTGGCGTCGCTCACCAGCAGGATGGCGCATCCTTGATCGAGCAGGCTTGCCGTGCCCTGATTGTCGTATACGCCTCCGTCGACCAAGCGAACGACCAGCCCGTCATAGAGATTCGCGAGCGCCAACGGCTCGAACAATCCCGGCACGCAGGACGAAGCGGCGACCGCGTGGCCGAGCCGAATCCGTTTGTGATCGCCGGGCGCCTGTTCGTAATACATGCGCCGCAACCGGTAATTGCCGTCGACTTCGGAATCGATCGAAGAAGGCGGTTCGCCCATCCACGTCGTGGTGAATTGCCAGTTGTGACCGGTGTTGAGCGTCGTCGCGTTGAGGATCAGCATCGGGACTTTCGCCGCGCGGCGCCAGTTGTCGTCCTTGGGATGAAAATCAGGGCCCTCGCCCTTGGGCTGGATTTTCAGTTCATTCAACCACCGAGGCTTGCCGCCCTCGCCGTCTTTGACCAGGGAGAAGATTTTCTTCTCGTACAACTCGCCGACGCGCCGCGTGCGCGAATAGTTCGGCGAGAAGATCATCCTCAGGTTCGTCCACGGATTGGCCAGCACGCGCGTGCGGATGTTGGTCTGCACCCCGGCTAGAAAATCGCGCTCCACGCGCTTGACGATCCCGATGTAATCCTCTTTCGTGATCTCCTGGTCCGGCTTTTCGCAGAGCAGATTGCGGACTTCGAGGTAATAATGCGCGCCGACGATCGAACCGCCCGATACGCACGAGATCGCTTCGACTTTTCGCAGCAGGTCCATCTCCGCCAGCCTCGCCAACACGCCGATGTGATAGAGCGCCGCGCGAAACCCGCCGCCAGACAGCGCCAGACCGATCTTGCCCGTGAAGGCTGACTCGCAGCAGGCATCGGCTATGTGCTCGGCGGCTTTGGCGTCGCGCACCTTGCCGTATATTTCCTTGAGAGATTCGCGCAGCGTCTGCCAGGCTTCGGATTCCCGCTCCTTGCCGGGCGCGCCCGTCCATCCGCCCATCAGGCGCGCCAACTGCGCGAGCTGCCTGATGGTCGATTCGCGCTCCCATTCCGAAACGCCTTCCAGTTGCGCGGCTTCTTTCAGCCACTTCCGCGCCTCGACGTAACGTTTGAGCCCGAAATAAGCTTCGGCGATCGTGACAAGAAACCACCACTGTCGCGTGAGCGATGGATCTTTCTCCGCCATGCCGACCAGCGTCTCGGCGATCTTCTCGCGGATCTCGCGCGCTTTGCTTCGGCGATCCGTCGTGCTTTGCAACACGATATTGGTCTCCCTGGCTTCTTCCTCCTCCTGGTCGGCGATCAGATCGAGTACGAACGCGGCGTTGATCCCCGTATATCCGCAATCGCCTTCAACGCCCTGCTCGTAGCCGCGCAAATAGAAGGCCAGCGAACGTTCCAGATGCTGCTTCTGCCCGTCCAACTCCCAACGCCGTTTGTGAATCGCCCCGGCCAATCCCAGCGTCTCCTGATTCTTCGTATTATGCGGGTAGTCGGCTTCGCACAGTATGTCGAACGCGTCGTCGAGCTTTTCGTCCGGCGGCAGATCGGGGTCTTTATATGTGACCAGCGCGAGCTGTTGCGCGAGTTTCAAACCGGTGTCGGGATGATTGGCTTCAGGCTTGTCTCGCGCGCGCTCCAGAATCCTTCGAGCGTAGCCGAAGGCCCTCTCGTTTTTGAGTCTCTTGGCCAGGTCGAACATGATGCCGAAATCCTCGTCCTGCCCGGCGATGATCTTCTTGGCCAGTTTTACGTCATCGGTCGGGTGGCTGATGTTCTTGCTGATGAAGCTGTTTGGCATAGAGTGTCTCCTCGAAAAATCCCTGGGTACGCATCGCTTCCAGCGTGCAGTATTGGGTGGAACACGCATTGGAGGTACCGCAGCGCGCTCGGGGCCGGATGCGAACGGTCGCAAGCGATAATCTCTCGACGCGAGCGAGGCAAATTCGGGCGCGCATGATTCCGATCAATACGTCTTTCCCCACGACTGCACGCTGGAAGCGATGCGTACCCAGGGGCGATTTTCATTCTTTCTGTGCGTCGCAACGCGACATTAAGGCTCCTATCTGATTGCTACTTCGGTTTTTCCTGTTTGCTTCGCGGTTCGTGTAGATACCTCTCGCGTTCATACGGCGTCAATCCGCGCGGCGAGAGTTTGCGCGCCAACTCCATCAATTCATCGAAAGGCATAAACATCACTCGCGGGTAGATGCGCGCCGTGCCGTCATAGCTTGCGGTGACGATGAACTTGCCGTCAGGGCTGTAGGCCGCGGTTTGGACGGAATACGAATGGCCCTTGAGTTCGGCGACGAGTTGGGCGGTCGAGGCGTTCCAAACCCGCGCCGTCTCGTCCGCGTCTGCGGTGACGATGAACTTGCCGTCGGGGCTGTAGGCCGCGCTATTAACGGCATATGAATGGCCTATTAGTTCGGCGATGGGCTGAGCGGTCGAGGCGTTCCAAACCCGCGCCGTGTCGTCCGCGCTTGCAGTGACGATGAACTTGCCGTCCGGGCTGTAGGTCGCGCTATGGACGGAACCCGAATGGCCTTTGAGTTCGGCGACGGGCTGAGCGGTCGATGCGTTCCAGACGCGCGCCGTGCCGTCCCGGCTTGCGGTGACGATGAACATGCCGTCCGGGCTATAGGCCGCGCTAAAGACGAAATCCGAATGGCCCTTGAGTTCAGCGACGGGCTGAGCGGTCGATGCGTTCCAGACGCGCGCCGTGCCGTCCCGGCTTGCGGTGACGATGAACTTGCCGTCCGGGCTGTAGGTCGCGCTAAAGACGCCATTCAAATGGGCTTTGAGTTCAGCGACGGGCTGGGCGGTCGAGGCGTTCCAGATCCGAGCGGTGTCGTCCTCGCTTGACGTGACGATGAACTTGCCGTCTGGGCTGTAGGCCGCGCTTCTGACGAAATGCTGATGGCCTATGAGTTCGGCGACGAGCTGAGCAGTCGAGGCGTTCCACACCCGAGCGGTCATGTCATTGCCTGCGGTGACGATGAACTTGCCGTCAGGGCTGTATGCTGCGCTACCGACGAAACCCGAATGGCCTTTGAGTTCGGCAACGGGCTGAGCGGGCGATGTGTTCAAGACCCGAGCGGTGCTGTCATCGCTTGCCGTGACGATAAACTTGCCGTCTGGGCTGTAGGCCGCGCTTCTGACGGAACGTGAATGGCCTTTGAGTTCGGCGACGAGCTGAGCGGTCGAGGCGTCCCAGACCCGAGCGATGCTGTCCTCGCCTGCCGTGACGATGAACTTGCCGTCCGGGCTGTAGGCCACGCTATTGACGGAACCGTAATGGCCTTTGAGTTCGGCGACGAGTTGAGCGGTCGAGGCGTTCCAGATCTGCGCCGTGTGGTCAGCGCTGGCCGTGGCAATATACCTGCCGTCCGGGCTGTAGGCCACGCCGATGGAAGCCGAATGGCCTTTGAATTCAGCGACGAGCTGGGCGGTTGAGGCGTTCCAAACCCTGGCCGTGATGTCAGTGGTGACGATGAACTTGCCGTCGGGGCTGTAGGCCGCGCTTCTGACGCCGCTCATATGGCTTTTGAGTTCGGCGATGGGCTGAGCGGTCGAGGCGTTCCAGATCCGAGCCGTTTGGTCATCGCTTGCGGTGACGATGAATTTGCCGTCGGGGCTGTATGCCGCGCTATTAACGGCATATGAATGGCCTATTAGTTCGGCGATGGGCTGAGCGGTCGAGGCGTTCCAGACGCGAGCGGTGTGGTCATCGCTTGCGGTGACAATGAACTTGCCGTCTGGGCTGTAGGCCGCGCTATTGACAGAAAGTGAATGGCCTATGAGTTTGGCGACGAGTTGAGCGGTCGAGGCGTCCCAGACCCGAGCCGTGCGGTCAGAGCTTGCGGTGACGATGAACCTGCCGTCCGGGCTGTAGGCCGCGCTTCTGACGTCATACGAATGGCCTCTCAGGACGGTGCGAATCGGCGTTTCGAGCATGAATTGCCTGAACGCATCCTCGGCCTGTGACGTGTGCGCTCTTCGAGTCGCCTCGTCGGCCAGGCTCAAGCCAAGATCGGGATCGACATGCGCGAGCAGAATTGAGTTGGCCGCGAGTTCGCGTGATTGAGCAATTTTTCTTTGCTCCTCGGCGATCAGTTTTTGCCTCCCTATCTCACGCGCGCTGGTATCGACAACGTCGAGAGCTTGCAAAGCGTTTGCTCGCTCGACCTCCGCCTCACGTCTATGCTTAACCGCGACCTGGCGTTGGCGTTCAGCCTCAGCGGCGCTTGCTATGGCCAGGCCGCTTTGCCGTTTGGCTTCCGAGGCGTTCGACTCAGCCGTCTTCCTCTGCGCGGCTTCGCGCTCTCTCGCTTTCACCGCCTCATCGCGCGCCTGTCGGGCCTCCGCCAACGCCTTTTCAAGCTCCTTGTTCTTTGAGTCCAACTGACTGTTTTTCCACGCGTAGATTGTGAGAGCCGGAGAGAAGATCAAAAAAGCAGCGAGCAACGCCGCCGCCGCGTACCTGGCTCTCTTGCGCCAATTGACAGGGAGGTGAGCTTTCACCCACTGCTCATCGAAGACCGTTTCGTAAATCCGGTTGCGCGTCCGCAACTCGGCGCCTTCGCGCCGCACGATGCCGGAAAGCTTGAGGTGCGATTTGACCAGCGACTGCTCTTCGTCGCGCACGGGGTTCCCCCCGCGAATCTCTCCGTAAGTCGTCAGCGCGCCTTCGACGTCGGGCGCGCGTCTGATGAGCATGTCGCGGACGAATTGCAGGTTATTGTCCTGCTCGCTCATCGCGCCGAAGAACGTGTCGGCGACCACGCGGTCGACGTCAGCTTCGGTCCAGCGCAGGTGGCGCGCCTCCACCATCGCCATGCAGAGGCGCTGCGTCAGGTAAGGATGGCCGTTCGTCCATTTCATCGCCCAGCGCAGCGCCTGTTTGGCCTCGCCAGGCGGGAGGTTCAAGCCCTCGGACAACGGCGCGGCTTCTTCGTAGGTGAAATCGCCCAGGTCTACGCGCTGGCCGATGTTGAACGGCGTCCGCTGCGGATCGCGGATCAGGTCGCCGGGCGTAGCCACGCCTATGAGCGCGAACGAGAGCCGCTTGAATTCGGGCTTGATCGCCCGCGCGTTATACAGATACCGGATTGCCGCGTAGAAGTCGTCGGTGAAGTTGAGGCTGAGCGTGGTGTCAATCTCGTCAACGAAGACGACCACCGGTTCGGCCACTTCCTTTAGCAACACTTCCTCGAAGAATTTGATCATGCGCTGGGTGATGCCCAGGTGGGCGTTGGCCTTCCACCACGCGACGGCGTCGGTCGAGAGCGCCAATTGATCTTCGATGATGGCGAGCAGTCCCATGTACCATTGTTCTGGCGTGACCTGCGTGCCGATCTGTGTCAGGTCAATCATCACCGAGCGAATGTTTTCGCTTGCGAGCCGATTCGCCGTGCGAACCATCAGGCTCGATTTGCCCATCTGGCGGGCGGTCAGGATGTAGGCGAAGGCGCCTTGACGACAAAGTTTGAGCAGTTCGTCATCAGCCCGGCGCGAAAGGTAAAAACCTCCGCCGGCCTGAACCGTCCCCCCGACGGTGTAGATAGCGTGTTTCATCTCTGATGACATTTCAGATGTTCCCTGAAATATCCCTCGTAAAGGGGGCACCGCATTTGCGCGGACTGGCCGGATCTTTGTACCAGGCCGGCGCCGCGCAATCGGAAGAAGATCGTTTCGTCGTCGCAGGTGTTGCGCCGCATTACTTCGCACAACCCTGCGACCAGGTCGCCTTTATCGTGAACCCGGAACAAGTGGTAACGCAGATGGTCACCGAAGGGACCGCGGTCGTCGGTGGCCTGGGCGAAGACGTCTGCGATGCGGTCGTGAATCCATTTCCCCCATTCCAGGCCGGGCAGGATTTTTTTGTCTATGAATACGGTGTGATGCGGTTCGAGCGCACGGACGACATGATCGACGACTGATTGATCAGGCTCGACTTTGTGTTTGTAGCTGATGAAGACGCGCGCCCGCTCTGCGGGTAGGGGATCAAACATAGAACCTCGCGATTGAAAGGGATCACGCTTCGCGCAATGTCGGTCGCTAAAGTTCTACACAATCTGAGATCACTGGGCCTCTTGCAAAAGTCGTTTGGGATAGAACGAGCGGATTGACAACGGGCTCTCGAATATATCTTTCGACTGGTCCCCGGTGGTTACGCTCGGGCTTCACCACCGGCTAATCTCCCCTGCGCCTCCGGCGCTAAAAACTTGCGTAGGAACTTTGGGTTAGGACGGCAGCCAGATCTCGATCCATCCTTGCGGAACGTTTTTGGATAGATTTTTCGGCATTAGCAGTTCGATGCGCTGTTCAATCCGATTCTCCTTGAACGTATTCTCAACAATCTGTTTAATCATCTCGGCGTTCGACTTATCCTCGCCGTAGAAGTAGCGCACGTCGCCCGAGGTCGCTTGCGTTACAAGTTGAAACCCGACTGCCACTTTGTAATTCGGCTGTTTTTTGAGCGCCGCAGCGATTCTATCGAGCATCGGTAGGTCTTTCCGGTCCTGGTATTGCAGATATATCGTCGCATTGGCCCTGACCGGCCGCGCCAATCCTTCCGTCGGCGCCGGTAGTTGTTGAAGCTCTTTCAATTGAGCTATAGCGTCAGCATTGATCTTAGAGTACTCCGGTTTGTACTGACTCAGACTTTTAGCCCTCTCGAAATCAGCCTTGGCGTCGTCGAATTTGCTGGTTTTTTTGTATGCTTCGCCGCGATTGAGATAAATCTCCGGGTCGTATTGGATATGCTCAAGCGCCAGGGCGTATTCATTGATCGCCAGTTCATTGTCTCGGGGGCCGCCGCGGCGCACGAAGAAATTACCGCGGTTTACGTGAGCAATAGACGTTTGGTTGACCTGAATCTCTCGCAATCGCTTTAACGCTTCCGCACTGATAGCGGAGTACTCCGGTTTTCCCTGACTCAGGGTGAACGCCTTTTGATAATCGGCGACGGCGAGTTGATCCTGACGGATGTTTTGGTATGCGACGCCGCGATTAAAGTAAACCTCCGGATCGTAGAGAGTCTCCCCAAGCGCCTGGGTGTATTGATTGATCGCCTGTTCATTATCTCCAGGGCCTTTGCGGCGCAGGTAGGCATTGCCGCGTTTTATGTAAACATCGGATATATCCTGTTTCAAACTTTGTTTCAGCGTGAGCGCCTGATTGAAGTCGGCGAACGCGCGGTCGTAGTCGCCGGACATCGAACGCGCTTCGCCGCGCCAGAGCAGGGCGTCTGAGTCATTGGGAGAAAGTTCAATCGCGTGATCGTAATCGGTCACGGCCTTGTCCGATTTGCCCTGCTCTGCAAGGACTTTCCCGCGCCTGGTGTATGCGTCGGATAGTTTCGGATCGATCTCGATGGCGCGACTGTAATCGGCCTCCGCCATGGGGAGTTCGCGCGTTGGCGCATTATTACCATGGCTGCTAAGGGGGACGGGGGAGAGCCGGTAAGCGTCGCCGCGTCCGACGTAAGCCTCCGCGTAATCCGGTTTCAGTTTTATCGCCGCATCGAAATCGGCGAGGGCCTTTGGGAATTGCCTTTTTTCCAGATAGGCGCGCCCGCGGTTGTAATAGGCAACCTCATACGGCGAATAGATGTTGAGAGCCTTGTTGTATTTTTCGATGGCCCCGTCAAAATCCCCATTCGCTGCCGCCTCAGTCCCCTCCGCTGTCAAGGCAGCCGCTTTCTGCAAGGCCCATTGTCGATAGCCCCACCAACCAGCCGCGGTCAATGCCAGCAGCGTCAGGCCGGCGACGATTGCCACGCGTCTCCGTCCGCGCCGTGCGGCCGTTTGAGTGTTTTTGATCAATACCTCAGTCTGTTGTTGCAACTCCGTCCGTTCGGCGTCATGTCGCTTCTCTCGCTCTTCGCGCTCGATCTGTTCGCGGAGGCGCCGCTCTTCTTCGTCGACGCAGCGAATGATGTAGACGGTCTCGGTTTCATTGAGATCGTCGGCGCGGCTGCTTTGCCATCTCTTCGCCAGTTCCAGAGGCGCGCCGGTGAGCAGCGCTCCGCTGTCTTCGTTCAGGCTCTTCCATTCGGCGATGACGACGTTGAGTTTCTGCCGCCAGAGCAGGAATTCACGGTCTTCCTGAATCCATCTTTGCAAGTGTGGCCAGTAGCGCAGCAGGTCGTCGCCGGAGAGTTGAACGGCGGCCTCTCCGGAAGCCGTGTCACGCTCGATTGTCAGCAGGGGCGTGGCGCCGAGATTGATCAGGATGGTTTGGGCGGCCCTGTCGAATTCGGACAGCCTGACGAGCAACCGCGTGTCGCCGCCCTGTTCGCCGGCGTCGGCCACGCGCACCAGTCGCAGCAGCGCCCGCCGCGCGACTTTCGCCTCTTCCGGCCTCAATCCCGCCCAGGCCGCGTCGGCCGATTGGATCAACAACTGCGTGGTGTCGGCGGCCCCTGGTTTGCCTTCGAAAAGCGCCAGGACTGATTGGCGGCGCGATTCGAGAAGCTCCGAGGCTTCCATCCGGCTGATCTGCTCGCCCGGCAGATAATCGGTCAAATAGGCGATCAGGCGCTCCGCCGGGGCCAGCAGCGACGTGCTTTCGCTCTCGCCGGGACGGTTGCCGAAAGTGGCTAGAATTTCTTCGTAGGCGTAGTAGGGGAGGTATTTGACCTGCGTGTCTTCCTGGAACTGCGCTCGCGACTGCGGCGGGAGGTGGGAGGGGAAGAGCTTGAACATCTCCTTTGCGTATTCGCGGCGCAGGTCGAGCTTGTTCTTTTCGAAAGGCTCGACGCGCATCGGGACGGGGAAGATGGCGACCTCGCGGCCTTTGCGCAGCCGCTGTTCGTAGATCGAATGCGCGACCGCGGCGCCTCCCTTGACGCCCTGGTTGTTGAGCGTGAAGCAGACGACCACGGCGTCGGGCATTTGCACCGTGCAGATGCCTGAAGTGTCGCTGACGCCCGTGCGGCTGTCTATCAACACGTAGTCGTAATCGGCCCGCATCTTCTCCTTGACTGCTTCCAGGAAGACGCCCCCGCCGCGGCGCTCGTAGAATTCTTCCCAGTCGAAAGAGTTGATCCGCGCCGAATAGGAAGCCCCCTGCCGACCGGCGGGCAGCAGGTCTAGCGTGCCGCCTCGGGGGAAGTCCCAATCGAGCGAAACGACGTAGGCCGAGATGTCGGCGTAGGCCTCGTGCCAGTTGTCGTCGCCCGCGCTGGCGTGGCCGGTGGCCGTGGCGTCTCTGAATTCGATCAGCAGGTCGATCAACCCTTCCGAGCCGGTCAGGTCTTTATCGTTCAGGAACGGCGTGTAGTAGCGGTGCAGCCCCGGCGCCTCCAGGTCCCAATCGACTGTCAGGACGCGCTTGCCGCTGCTCGCCAGAATCCAGGCCATGTTGGCGACGGCCATCGAGCGGCCCGTGCCGCCTTTGTATGAATAGAATGTGATGATGTTGCCCAGCGGCCCGTCCGCCGGGAAGTCCCTGTTACTGCGGGAACTCATTGCTCAGTTTCCCCCTGGCCCTTCGATGTTCGCGAGCGCGACGGCCTCGGCGCCTGTGGCCTTCCGCAGAACCTCCGCTCGTTTGATGATTTTGCCCCTGGTGATTTGCAGCATCGCGGCCAGCCGGTCTTTCATTTTCGTGGCCGAATCTATCTGCGTGAGCAGATCGGGCGAATCGTTCGCCGTGCGGTTGACGAACGTGGCCTGCAGAAGCATCTCGAGCGTCTGGCGCTGATTCACGGCCTCGGCGTCCTGCGGGTTCCACGGCACGACGATGACGCAGTTGACGAACTGTTTGGGATCGACCACGTCGCGCATATGCTTGCGATAGTCCTCTAACCGCAGCGTCCACAGGTCGACCACGATGACGACAATCTTGTTGCCGTTCTCGGCCTCCTTGAGCCGCTTCATCCCTCGGGTCGGGCAGCCAGGGGCGCCATTCGCCGCCGCTCTCGCCGTAGGGGTCGAGGCTGGCTCTGAAAGGCTGCAACTCCTGCCTGCGCCCGGCCAGAAAGATGAATTTCACGTAGCGCGGATTGGCGCCGGCGACTTGCGGCGGCCCCTGCGCATGGACTGGCGCCGGAACGGCGGCTTGCGCGGGGAATGTCTCCGCGACCTGATCCAGAGGCGGCAGATTCGGCAAGGCGGGCAGCTTATGTTCTTGCGCGGCCTCGATCAAATCGTCGGCCAGGACGGAAATGAAATCGTCGTACTGCTGCTTGAACTTTTTGTTTCGCAGCATTGTGCGCAGCCCCTGCTCGGCGTAGGCCTTCCCGTAGGCGTCGTATTTGTATTGAACTTTGCCGAGCGGCGCCGGGATGCGCGGCAATACGTAATCTTCCTTCTGCCATAAGACCGGAAACATCAGGCCGGGGAAGTCGGCGCCTTGAGGCAAGCTCTTCGCGTAAGCGTTGACGCGCGAGCTGAAGACGGCCCACTCCTTGCCGCAGAATTTTTTCTGAAAGTAGAACGGCGAGTAGACGGCTATGAAGACGCAGCTCTGCTGCAGCGCCGAGGCCAGTTTCTGGTCCCAGATGGCGCCAGGCTCTATCTCCTCGCCGTCGAAGAATCCAACTTCATCGGGCGAAGCTGCTATCTTCCCAGCAATGTCTTTGCAGAGGTCTTCGTAAAACTTCCTGACAAGCCCGTCCAATTTATTGTCCTCGCGCGCGTAGCTGAGAAAAAACAGGTAGCTCATGTAATGATGAACCTCTCGGTAAAACTTTGGCCAAGATGTCCAGGTAATACCCCGGGCACGCGTGGATTATAGTTGAAGCAGGCTCGTTTGGGCAGGAGGCGCATTCGAGAATCAATGGGCGGCCTCCCCGAGACTGCACGCTGGAAGCGATGCGTACCCAGGCGTCTCCCGATTCATGCGCAGGATTCAAATAGTTGATTGCATTCGACTTCAATTTGCACAGTCTTCAATTACTTACGGCGAATGTATTCCAGACCCCTGTCGGTAGGAGAGTTTGTGAACGATGGTTATCTTGAGCGGACGAATTTTGCGCCAATAAGACTACCAAGGAGATAATGAAACCAATCGAATGATTCATGGGGACCTCTTATCGTTCAGGAATAACGCTGAAGCGATTCGCTCCATTTGTCTTGCGCTTTGAGGATCAGTTCGATCGCTTCGCGCGCCGCGCCGCGACCGCCGGGCTTGTTCGTCACGAAATGGGCGCACTCGCGTATTTCATCAACGGCGTCCGAGACGGCGATCGCCAATCCCACGCGGCGCATCACAGGCAGGTCGGGCAGGTCGTCGCCTATGTAGGCGATCTGGTCGTCGGCGAAGCCTTCGGCGATTTTGATCTGTTCGCAGACGGAGAGTTTGTCCTCAATGCCCTGATGGAGGTGGTCAATCTGCAATTCGCGGGCGCGGGCGGTGAGGGCCGGCGAGACGCGGCCGCTGATTATGCCGAGCTTCAAACCGGCCTCGCGCGCGAGCTTCAAACCTTGCCCGTCGTGGATGTGAAAGACCTTCACGCCTTCCATGACGCGTTTACCGTCGAAGGTGTAATACAGGCCGCCGTCGGTCAAGACGCCGTCGCAATCCAGCAACAAGAGTTTTATATGTCGGGCGCGCGAGATGATTTCTTCAGTAATGTTCATTCGTCTTCCAGTAGCTGAGATGGCTGGGCGAAGGCGACGTCCTCGTAAATGTCGTCCATCGCCCGAAATCGGGAATGGGGAGTAGGGAGTGGGGAATGAGTCTTCAAAGAAGTCGCCCCCCACTCCCCACTCCCCACTCCCTACTCCCGATTTTCTCATTATTTCACGTCAAAGGTCGGCACCTCGCTCAGGAGCAGTTTACCACCCGCTCGGCTGATGATGTAGACGGCGCGTCCCGCGTAATCTTTGCCCTCGATCTTGATCTTCAGCGTCACGTCGACCGCCGTGCGGCTGGCGTCCCATTCTTCGGCGCGCAGGGCCTCGGTCACCCAGGCCGAAGGTTTTCTGACGACCAGGCTCTGGGCGAACTTCCTGAGGTTGCCCAACTCGACGAACGGATTGACGGTGGCGGCGCCGCCTTGCAGCACGGCGGCGTCGAATTTTTGCAGGAAGGCGCGAATGTCGTCGGGAATTTTCACTGCATTGGCGCCGCGTTCGGCCTTGAGCGCCCCGTCGCGCGCGGCGATGGTCGTCGCGGCGTCGAGGTCGGCCGCCGCGGCGAAGCGGAAGTGTTTCGCCGCGGCGTCGAATTTGTTCTGCTGCATGGCGAGTTCGGCCAGGCCGAAATGAGCCAGCCCGTAGGCCTGGATGGGCAGCGGCTCAGATTTGAGGGCGTCGTCGAATATTTTCGCGGCCTCCTCGTTCTTCTTCTGGGCGAGCAGGGCGCGGCCCAGCAGCGCCTGGAGCGTCGGCGCGCCGGAGGAGCCAGAGGAGCCAGAGGAGCCAGAGGAGTTGGATGTGGCGGCGAGACCTTTGCGGGCTTTCTCCTCGGCCGTCGCGAAATCGTTTTTGCTGAAGGCCAGATTCGCCTGGCCGAAGGCTTCGGATTGCGACGGGAGGCGCATTTTTTCTGGGACGTCGTTCGAGTAATCGCTCTGCAGATAGATTTTGTCGGGATCGACCTCGACGGTTTTGATCTCGACGCCGGCGGGAAAACTGACCGAGCCGTATTCGCTAGCCTTGACCGCCGCGGTCCTGGAAATCTTCTCCCCCTTCTCGTTCGTCGCCACGATCTCGACCGTGAAATCCCCGCTGCCGAAATTGGTGACGGTCGATTCCACGCCGTTGGCCGTGTTTTGCGGCTGGCCGACGGCGAAGTCGGGCAGCGTCACGGTCTCGACCCAGTTGTTGAAAAGCTCGTTGACGAGTTTGCGATCGGCGCCCGCGGAGATCAGGTTCTCTTTGAAGTTCGCGCAGCGGGAGAGTTGGCAGAGCGGGTGTGGCTGCGGCGCCCCGCGCCTTTGTTGCCCCTGTTGCGTTTGCTGAGGCGCCAGCCATCCGGCCAGGCTGAGCGCGTCGACCCTGCTGCGCGAGAGCGACGATCGCAGCGCTTTCTCGAACGCTAAAACTCCGAACGTCCTCTCGATCATCCGCCAGACCAGCGCGCCTTTGTTGTAGACGCTGGTGGCGTAGTTGCGGTCGAGCTGGCTCTGCATCAGAAGCGGCGCGTCATTGCGCGCGACCGCCGCGTAGGCGCGGCGGAATCGCTCGAACGCCGCGTCGCGTTGAGGGAGACCGAAGCGGTCGCCCAGGTATTGCGCCACCAGGTAGACCGGCAGCGCGTCGCGCAGCATCCCGGCGCCGCGCCCGCGCAGCAGGACCTGCCCGTCGATCCACGCCCTGGCCGCCGCGCCCGAAAGCAGCTCGATCGTCCCCAGGTCTACGGCGTCGCGGCGGAAGATGTTCTCGTCGATCGTGACCGCGCCGACCATCGACGCCGAGGTTTCGCGGGAGGCCGAGAACGAATCGGAGGTCGCCGTGTTGAGCTGGCGCGCCTGCGTGGAGATGACGCGGAAAGGCTCCACCGGCGTAACGTTGAAGTATTTTGCGTAGAACCTGACGGCGCGTTCGGCCTCCGCCGCGATCCGCTCGGCCTGCTGTTTCCCGATCTCTCCCGAGCCGTGCGGGTAATAGACTTCTACCGGACAATCCGCGCCGCCCCGCGAAACGGCGTCGTAATCGCCTATGATGAAGAAGGGAAGCGCGGCCAGCGATTGCTCAAACGAATTTTCGCTCTTGCGGACGCCCGACGAAATCACCTTCAACCCGGCAGGCGCTTCGACCTTCAACGAAAACGGCGCGGTGTCGGCCCCGTGATCGGCGTACGGCGTGTGCGTTACCGGAACCCAGAAGCTGGCCGGGAGCAGATACGTCTCCTCGCCCGAGACGTGCAGCGACGCGCCGCGGTCGGCGGCCGGGACCGAATAGTCCAGGTCGACGTCGAATTCGCGCATGGCCGTCATGGCGCTAGTCATCTCGACGTAGACGCGCGTCAGGTTGTTGCGCGCGTCCTCGGCGGTCTTGGGCTGTACGGCGGCGCCGTTGACCTTCATCGCTTCGACCTTCGCCTTCGAGTTGAGGTAGAACGACAGCCGCGGCTTGCTGTCGGGCGAGAGCAGAATCCTTTCGGCCATGTCAGGGTCCGAGAGGTTGACCAGGCGCAGCTTCGCCTGCGCGTCGACCTTCTGTTCTTCGGGGACGACGCGCGCGTTGATCTCGTATTTCTTGATCTCGAACTCCTGCGCGAAGGCGATTGAAGAGAGCAGAAGGATGGAAATGGAGCAGAAAAAAAGTTTCTTCGTCATAGTTGATTCTTCGTGTTTTGCCGGCGATCAGAACTTGTCAAAACCTTCCCTGGCAATTTGCCAGTGATCTTTCCCCCATCCACGACCAGCTCGCCATTGACCATCACGTAAGGCGCGCCTTCCGCATATTGATGCGGGTCGGTGTAAGTGGCGCGGTCGCGGACTTTTTCGGGGTCGAAGACCGTCACGTCGGCCCAGTAATTCTCCCTGAGCATACCGCGGTCTTTCAAGCCGAGGATCTGCGCAGGCAGCGAAGTCATCGAGCGGATAGCGAACGGCAGCGAGATGACCTGTCGGTCGAGCGCGTAATGGCGCAGCTTGCGCGCGAACGTCCCGTAATAGCGCGGGTGCGGAATGCCCTCGCCCTGCGCGACCGTCCCTCCGTCGCTGCAGGTCGCCGTGAAATCCTGTCGCATAATGTGTTCGATGTCATATTCCGAGAGCGAAAACCCGCGCATCCTGGCCCCGCCGGGGCGGTTGAGGCCGTTCAGTTGAATCCAGACGGCCGTGTCAATCGGATCTTCTTTGCGTGTCTTAGCGATCTCGGCCAGTGATTTTTCATTGAGAGACGCGTCGCTGAATTCGAAGACGACGATTTTGTCCGCGCCTCCGCGGCGATCGATTTCGTGAGCGATGTCGCGGCGGATCTTTTCGCGCTTGGCGGGGTCGCCAAGGCGGCGCGCGAAATTCTCCCGCATTCGTTTGAACGCTTCTCCGCCGCCCCTTTGCAATTGGCCGAGCTGTCCGCCCGCGTCAACGCCCTCGTCAACCAAGGCCCACATCGGGATCAGAACCGTCTGGCCGTCGGAGCCGGAGGTCGGATAGGGATATTGATCGGCGTAAACCGGAACGCCGCGCTCGCGCGCGTCGGCGATCAATCGCGTGGCGGCGAACCCGCTCCCCCAGAAGCTCGCGCCTTTGGCCTTCAAATGCGAAGCGACGACCGTGATCCCCGACCTCTCGCCGATCTCGATCGTCTCTTTCACGGCCTCCAGCAGATCCACAGACGGCGTGGGGTCTGAAGCGTTCTTCCACATCGGGTCGCGCCCTTCGCTGCGTTCGTGCGAGATGTAGACGGCTTGATACGGCGCGATGGCTTTCGCGATCTCGATCAACTCCCGCGTGTCGCTCCAGCGTCCCGGGACATACTCCAGGCCGGCGGAGAGTCCGAACGCCCCGTCTTCCATCCCCTGCCGCGCGAGCCTCTTCATCTCTTCGATCTCGGCGGCCGTGGCCGATCGCTGGAAGTCGTTCTTCATCGCCGCCGCGCGGATCGTGCCGTGGCCGACCATCAGAATTACGTTTACGCCGACGCCCTGCTTTTCGTAAAGCTCTCTCTGTTTCGACAGCGGCCACATCGGCGAACGCCCGTCCTGATTGACGACCTCGGTGGTGACGCCCTGCGTGATCTTGTTCGGACTCGCGTTGGTTCGCGGGGATCCCAGCCCTTCGTCGGCGTGCGAATGAATGTCAATGAAACCTGGCGCTACGTAATGGCCCTGCGCGTCAATCACGCGCTTGGCCGCCGCTCCCGTCAATTTGCCGATCGCCGCGATCTTTCCGTCTTTTACCGCGACGTCGGCGGGGAACCAGGGATTGCCCGTGCCGTCCAGAACGCGGCCGCCGGTGATCAGCAGGTCGTAGCTTTGTCCTTGGGTAAAACCGCTGAAAGCGAGCGAAAAGAAGATCAGGCAAGCAAGAGCTATGAGAGGGGGTCGTTTCATAAGATCGTTCCTGTCTTGACCGTGGCGCGGACTTTAGTCCGCGCCTGCGTCATGTCATCAGGCCGCGCGGACTAAAGTCCGCGCCACTATTCTTCCGAGTCATACCCCAGGCGCCGAATACAGCCCGCGTCCACTTTCACTTAATGTCGGTACTGCGGAACGCTCGCTTTCAGTGTTTGTAGCTTCATTCAATACGCTTGATGAATCTTGAGTAAAGTTTCGAGCAGCGGTTCGAGTTTGTCCAGCGCGAACTGGGTGGCCGCGTCGCTCAGGGCCGCCGGCGGGTTGTTGTGGACTTCCATGAACAATCCGTCAACGCCGCAGGCCACGCTGGCGCGCGCCAGGTGCCCGACGTATTCCGATTGCCCGCCGGTGGCGTCGCCGAGCCCGCCCGGCAGTTGCAGGCTGTGCGTGGCGTCGAAGACGACCGGGTATCCGAACTGGCGCATCATTGGAAAAGCGCGCATATCCACGACCAGGTTGTTGTAGCCGAAGCTCGTCCCGCGCTCGGTGATCATGATCTGGCGGTTACCCGCGGCCTCGATCTTTTCAATGATGTTGCGGACGTCGAGCGGCGCGAGGAACTGGCCCTTTTTGACGTTGACCGCGCGCCCGGTCGCCGCCGCCGCCTGCAGCAGATCGGTCTGGCGACAGAGGAACGCGGGGATTTGTAAGATGTCCGCGACCTGGGCCGCCTCGTCGGCCTGATGAGTTTCGTGAATGTCGGTGATGACGGGCGCGCCGACTTCGTCCTTGATTTGTCGCAGGACGCTCAGCCCCTCTTTCATTCCAAGGCCGCGAAACGAGCGGGCCGAAGAGCGGTTGGCTTTGTCGTAAGAGGCTTTGAAGACGAAAGGGATGTCGAGCCTCGACGCGACGCGCGAAATCTCACGGGCCATCATCATCGCGTGATCTTTCGATTCGATCACGCAGGGTCCGGCGATCAGGAAGAGCTCGCCTTCGCGGCGTTTGATGTTTTGATAAAAACCGGTCATTTTTTGTTATGACACAGGGAGCGGTAGCGACCTGGTATCCTCCAAGCGCGAGCATAATGAAAGCGCCAGGTCGCTACCGCTCCCTGTACTGTTGTCAGTTGATGGGAGCGGGTTCGAGCAGGCAATCGATCTCTTCGATTTTTGCCAGGGGCTTTGCGGCCATCCAGCGCCGCAAAATTTCCCTGGCCTGTATCTCGGACAGGGCGGCGAAACCGATGCGCCGGTAATCGGTTTGATCAATGTCGTGCGTGTGCTTGGCGTCGAGACGGCCTTCGCTGCAAGCCTTGCAGATCATCCGGATGTTGGACGACCAATCCTCGGCGGCCAGGCCGCGCTCGGCGGCCAGTTCGGCCAACGATTCGATCTCTTCCGGGCCGACGCCGCTGACAATGACCTCGAAGGTTCCGTATTCGCCGGCGGTGAGCAGTTGCAACTCGTCGAAGACCGGGACCTCTTTCCCATCTAGTTTCCTAAAACCGTTCGGCGCGCCGTCGTGGAGCAGCAGGTCTCCGAAGCGATGCTCCGATTGCGGCAGCGGGACGCAATCTATGATCGCCCGCGCCGGATCGATCCTCCGGCACCAGACCACTTCGGACTCCTCGTATGGCCCGTATGTATGGATTCGGATCGGGGCGAGGCCGATCTCCATCTCGATCGGGCCTTCGCCTTCGGGGATTTCGATTCCGAACCCTTTCCATGCGCGGCGCGCCTCGGCCCAATCTCCGAGCGCCGTCGCCGCGATTCCCAGATTCCACCAGGCGTCACGCTCCGAAGGGTCGAGCGCGACGGCCTTCTGATTGCAGCGCAGCGATTCCCGCCAGTTGCGTTGCTCCTTGCGCAGCAGCCCGAGGTTGTACCAGGGCGTCGCCCACGCGGGCCAGAGCTTGGTCGCTTTTTCGTAATACTTGACCGCCTCGGCGATCAGGCCGCGCTGTAGGAGCTTGATGGCCTCCTCGTTGTGGCGGATCGCAAGCGATTGTGACGCCTGATCAAAATGATGAACTTTCATTGGTTAAAACACGAACTCATGTTCGATGACGCCCTCCGGTACGGTACAGGGAGCGGTAGCGACCTGGTAGTCTCGTGGCGCGAGCATATATGAAGGCGCCAGGTCGCTACCGCTCCCTGTACCGTACCGATCAATCTGCGTCGCGCAGGCGATGATTGTAAGCCGCGCGTATGAAGCTGGCAAAAAGCGGGTGCGGCGCAAGGGGCTTCGATTTCAATTCGGGGTGCGCCTGAGTGCCCAGGAACCAGGGGTGATCGGCAAGCTCGATCATCTCGACGAATTTGCCGTCGGGCGATTTACCTGAAAAGACGAATCCGGCCTCCGCCATGCGGTCTTTGTAGGCCGGGTTGACTTCGTAGCGGTGGCGATGGCGCTCGGAGATGGGGCTCGATTTGTAGACGCTTTCGGCGAGCGATCCCGGCGCCAGCTCGCATTCATAGGCCCCGAGCCGCATGGTGCCGCCCATCGCCTCGACCCCGAGCAGGTCGCGCAGTTTGAAAATCACTGGGTTCGTGGTGTCAGGGTCGAACTCGGTCGAATCGGCGTCCTCGATGCCGCAGACGTTGCGCGCGAATTCGATCGACGCGCACTGCAGCCCCAGGCAGATGCCGAAGAACGGCTTCTTTTCGCGGCGCGCGTAAGTGATGGCGCGGATCATTCCCGGAATCCCGCGCTTGCCGAAACCGCCTGGGACCAGTATCGCGTCGACGTCGCTCAAGAGGTCTTCCCACCGGTCGTCGGTCATGAGGTCTTCGCTCTCGATCCAGCGGAGGTTGACGCGCAGGTTGTTGGCGAAGCCGCCGTGTACGAGCGCCTCGTTGAGGCTCTTGTACGAGTCTTCAAGCTCCACGTATTTGCCGACGATGCCGACGATCACCGATTCGCGCGCGCTGCGCATCCGGTTGACGAGCGCGTTCCACTGCCGCAGGTCCGTGTCGCCGAGCGGCAGCCGGAGTATGTCGACGATCAACTGGTCGAGACCCTCGTGGTTGAAGACCAGCGGGATCTCGTAGACCGATTTGACGTCGGGCGCGTTGATCACGGCCTCTTGCGAGACGTTGCAGAAGAGCGCGATCTTGGCCTTCATCTCGGCGGGCAACTCGCGGTCGCACCGGCAGAGCAGGATGTCGGGCTGTATCCCGATGGCCAGCAGCTCCTTGACCGAGTGCTGCGTCGGTTTGGTCTTCAACTCGCCCGACGCGGCGATGAAGGGCACTAGCGTCAGGTGTACGAAGGCGGCGTTGTGACGCCCGACCTCATTGCCCATCTGCCGGATGGCTTCGAGGAAGGGAAGCGATTCGATGTCGCCGACCGTCCCGCCGATCTCGACGATCACGACGTCCATCCCCTCCGAGACGGCCCTGATCGCGTCCTTGATCTCGTTGGTGATGTGCGGGATCACCTGGATGGTTTTGCCCAGGTAATCGCCGCGCCGCTCTTTCTCGATGACCGACAGATAAATGCGGCCCGAAGTCCAGTTGTTGGCCTGCGTCAACCGAGCGCCGGTGAAGCGCTCGTAATGGCCGAGGTCCAGATCGGTCTCGGCGCCGTCGTCGGTCACGAAGACCTCGCCGTGCTGGAAAGGCGACATCGTGCCGGGATCGACGTTGATGTACGGGTCGAATTTCATCAGCGTGATTTTCAGCCCCCGCGCTTCGAGCAACGCGCCGATCGAAGCGGCGGCGATGCCTTTGCCAAGGCCGCTGACCACTCCTCCGGTGACGAAAATGTATTTTGGCATAA
>WNGF01003637.1_pt1 | contig 21051 bp, 18 predicted proteins | sample 5400641 | NCBI WGS metagenome assembly WNGF01 (sample SAMN13153371, study PRJNA577476) | soil metagenome | isolation source: 80 cm soil or saprolite under grassland replicate 2 | place: USA:California | collected 2016-06-15 | reverse complement strand
GGCCGATCGCCGGCGACTACGCGTTCCTGCTGTTCGCGCTCGGCATACTGGGCACCGGCATGCTCGCCGTTCCGGTGCTCGCCGGGTCCGCGGCGTACGCGGTCGCCGAGACCTTCCACTGGCGAAGCGGACTCGACCTCGCGCCGCGCAAGGGCCGCGAGTTCTACGGGATCATTACGCTCGCCATACTGGGCGGCGTCGCGCTCGGCTTCGCACCGATCGATCCGATCCGTGCGCTCTACTGGAGCGCCGTGCTGAACGGCATCGTCGCGGTGTCGTCGCGATGTTCGTCACGCGGTAGCGTCATTCCTGCGAAGGCGGGATTCCAGTGTCATTCGCGGTGGGGCGCTGCGAGAAAGATACGGGGTCCCCGCTTCGCGGGGACGACGAACCTACCGCACGACCTGCGAGAGCTCGCCCGCCTTGTACCTCGCCGCGATCTTCTCGAGCGGCACCGGCTTCACCTTCGAGCCCATGCCGGCGCATCCGAACTGCTCGTAGCGCGCCTTGCAGATCGCCTTCGCCGCTTCGCGCGCGGGCTTCAGGTAATCGCGCGGGTCGAACGCCGACGGTTTGTCGCGCATGAACCGGCGGACCGCCGCGGTCATCGCGAGCCGGATATCGGTGTCGATGTTGATCTTGCGAACGCCATGCTTGATGCCTTCCTGGATCTCCTCGACCGGAACGCCGTACGTCTCCTTCATATTGCCGCCGTTATCGCGAATGACCTGCAGCAGGTCCTGCGGCACCGACGAGCTACCGTGCATGACGAGGTGCGTGTTCGGGATCCGCGCGTGGATCTGCTTTATGCGGTCGATCGCGAGGATGTCGCCCGTCGGCTTGCGCGAGAACTTGTATGCGCCGTGCGACGTGCCGATCGCGATCGCGAGCGCGTCGAGCTGGGTGCGCTTGACGAAATCCGCCGCCTGGTCGGGATCGGTCAGCAGCATCTCGCGCGTCATCGTTCCCTCGGCGCCGTGGCCGTCCTCCTTGTCGCCGCGCATCGTCTCGAGCGAGTCCAGGCAACCGAGCTCGCCTTCGACGGTGACGCCCACGGTATGCGCCATGTCGACGACGTTGCGTGTCACGTCGAGGTTGTAGTCGTAGCTCGCGATCGACTTGCCGTCAGCTTGAAGCGAGCCGTCCATCATCACGCTCGTGAAGCCGAGCTTGATTGCGGAAGCGCAGGCGTCGGGCGATTGTCCGTGGTCCTGATGCATGACGACGGGAACGTGCGGATAGCTTTCGACCGCGGCCTCGATCAGGTGACGCAGGAACACTTCGCCCGCGTATTTGCGCGCGCCGGCGGACGCCTGCATGATCACCGGGCTGTCGGTTTCGGCGGCCGCTGCCATGATCGCCTGCACCTGCTCGAGGTTGTTGACGTTGAACGCGGGCAGGCCGTAACCGTGCTCGGCGGCGTGATCGAGCAGCTGGCGCATCGAAACGAGGGGGATCACGAATCTCCGGGCGAGTATTTCGGCACCCTTTATTTTACCGTGACCGCGTGCGCCAGCCGGTTGCGCGCGATCAACTGCGCTCGGCGTGACGCGCCTTGCACGTCGCGAGCACCTCGTCGGGATCGCGCTTCCACCAATTGTTGGCGGAGAAGATCTCGACTTCGTGCGCGCCACGGTAGCCGGCCGCTTCCATCCACGAGCGGATGAGCGGCAGATCGATCACGCCGTCGCCCATCATCCCGCGGTCGAGCAGCAGGTCGGTCGTCGGCACCAGCCAGTCGCAGATGTGATACGCGAAGAGCCGCGACGGTGTCGCGCCGCCCGCGCGCTCGATCTCGTGCGCGAGGTTCGGATCCCACCACACATGGTAGACGTCGACCGCGATGCCGAGACCCGCGCCGAGCTGGTCGCAAAGGTCGTTCGCATGCGCCATCGTGTTGACGCACGCGCGATCCGCTGCGTACATCGGATGCAGCGGCTCGATCGCGAGCGGCATTCCGGCGGTGCGCGCGTATTCGAGCAGCTCGCCGATGCCATCGCGCACCATCTCGCGCGCGCCGGCGAGATCCTTCGACGCGATCTTGCCGTCGGGGTCGCGCGGCAGACCGCCGACGACCAGAATCAGGCACGGCGCGCCGAGCACGAGCGCCTCGTCGACCGCGTGTCGATTGTCGTCGATCGCCGCATGTCGTGCCGCACGATCGGGCGCCGGGAACATCCCGCCGCGGCAGTAGCCGGACAGCGCGAGCCCCGAGTCGCGGATGCGCTGCGCGCTCGCCTTGAGTCCGGCCGCGGCGACCTGATCGCGCCACGGGCAGATGCGTCCGATCCCATGCCGCACGCAGCCGTCGATGATGTCCGGCAGCGACCACTGCTTGCGCACGGTCGCCGTGTTGAGCGAGAGCAGCGACGGATCAGGCATCGATGCCGTGAAGGGCGAGAAGCGATCGCATCCGCGCGGAGGCGAGCTCCGGATTGCCGAGCAGACCGGCGGCATCGGCCAGCCGGAATATCGCGGCGAGATGCACGATCGAGCGCGCGCTCTGTTGTCCGCCGACCATCGTGAAATGCGACTGATGACCGTTCAGCCACGCGAGGAAGACGACGCCGGTCTTGTAGAAGCGCGTCGGCGCGCGGAACACGTGACGCGACAACGGCACCGTCGGCGCGAGGATCTCGTGAAACGCCTGGGTATTGCCCGCGGCGAGCTCGGCGAGCGCAGCCGAAGCGGCCGGCGCGATCGCGTCGAAGATGCCGAGCAGCGCGTCGCTGTGGCCGTGCGTGTCGCCGGCGATCAGCTCCGCATAGTTGAAGTCGTCGCCGGTGTACATGCGCACGCCGCGCGCGAGCCGGCGGCGCATCGCGATCTCCTTCTCCTTGTCGAGCAGCGAGATCTTGACGCCGTCGATCTTCGACGCGTGGGCGTTGATCACATCGACGGCGGTTTCCATCGCCCGGTAATGGTCGCGATCGCCCCAGTAGCCTTCGAGCGCCGGGTCGAACATTTCTCCCAGCCAGTGAATGATCACCGGTTCGCGCACCTGCGCGAGAATCCGCTCGTAGACGCGCTCGTAATCGGCCGGCCCGCGCGCGACGCGCGCGAGCGCGCGGCTCGCCATCAGGATGATCCGGCCGCCGAGCGCTTCGATCGCGCCGATCTGCTCCTCGTACGCGCGGATGACGTCGTCGACGCTGTGCGCGGCGTCGGCTGCGAGATGGTCGGTGCCGGCGCCGCTCGCAAGCCGCGCGCCCGGAAAATCGCGCGTCGCATCGATCGAGCGACGGATCAATTCAAGCGATGTCGGCCAGTCGAGGCCCATGCCGCGTTGTGCGGTGTCCATCGCTTCGGCGACGCCGAGCCCGAGCGACCACAGATGACGTCGATACGCGATCGTCGCATCCCAGTCGAGCATGGCGTCGAGCCATGGGTCGCTCGTTCGGAGCGGATCGGCGACGACGTGCGCCGCCGAGTACGCGACGCGGTTGAATGCGCGTTCGGGGCGCGCGGGAAACGCATGCGGCGCGCGGCACGAGTAGCGTTCCAGCGTGCCGCCATCGACGGGCAGCTTGAGCGCAGGCGCGCTCACTGCGGCAGCTCCGGCACGTCGACCCAGCGGCGCTCGCGCCACGATTGCAGCGCGCACTCGACGAGCTGCACGCCTTTGGCCCCTTCGCGCAGCGTCCATTTGAACGGCTCGTCGTCGACGACGTGGCGGACGAAGAGCTCCCATTCGGCCTTGAACCCGTTGTCGTACGTCGTCGTGTCCGGCACCTCCTGCCATCCGGCGAAGAGATCGATCGTCTGCCGGATGTCGGGGTTCCACACCGGCTTCGGCGTGTTGACGCGCGACTGCGTCCGGCAATCGGTGAGCCCCGCGACCGCCGAGCCATGCGTGCCATCGACGTGGAACGTGACGAGATCGTCGCGGCGCACACGCGTGCACCAGCTGCTGTTGATCGTCGCGACGACGCCACCGTCGAGCTGGAACGTCGCGTAACACGCGTCGTCGGCAGTCGCGCGGTAGGTGCGACCGCTCTCGTCCCAGCGCTCGGGAATGTGCGTCGCGCCCAGGCAGGACACGCTTCTCACTTCGCCGAACAGGTTGTCGAGCACATAGCGCCAGTGGCATAGCATGTCGAGGATGATGCCGCCGCCGTCCTCGGCGCGGTAGTTCCACGACGGGCGCTGGATCGGCTGCAGATCGCCCTCGAAAACCCAGTAGCCGAACTCGCCGCGCACCGCAAGCATGCGGCCGAAGAATCCTGCGTCGCGCACCATCCGCAGCTTCGCGAGTCCCGGCAGGAACAGCTTGTCCTGCACGACGCCGTGCTTGACGCCCGCACGCTCGGCGGCGCGCGTGATGGCGAGCGCCTCGTCGAGTGTCGTCGCGATCGGCTTCTCGCAGTAGATGTGCTTGCCGGCCGCGATCGCGCGCTTGATGAGCGCGGGCCGCATTTGCGTGGTCGCCGCGTCGAAGAACACGGTGTCGTCGGAATTTGAAAGTGCGCGGTCGAGATCGGTATCGTAGCGCGCGATGCCATGCGCTTGCGCGAGCGCGCGCAGCTTGTCGGCATTGCGGCCGATCAGGATCGGGTCAGGCATCACGCGCTCGCCGTTCGCGAGCGCGACACCGCCTTGCGCGCGGATCGCGACGATCGAGCGAATCAGATGCTGATTCATGCCCATGCGTCCTGTGACGCCATTCATGATGATGCCCAGTCGCCGCTCAACCATCGGTGCCCGCTCCGCAACAGGACGAAGTGAAGTTCATGCCAGCGCCTCGAGCAGGCCTCGCACGTAGCCGATCGCGCGCGCCGCGCACGCCGCGCCGTCGGGGACGTAGTCGAACGGCTCGATCGCGATGTCGCCCGCGTAGCCGCCGGCCACAAGCGCGGCGAGCACCGGCGCGAATCGATCCGTGCCCTGTCCGGGCCCGCGGCGGTTGCGATCGTTGAGCTGCACGTGCGCGATGAGTCGCTGCGCGAGGCCCTGCGCGGCGATTTCAGCGACCGGCCGTGTTTCGGAGAGCGCCGCCGACTTCGTGTCGAGCATCGTCGCAAGACCCGGCGAGCCGATCTCGCGCACCATCGCGGCGGCTTCGTCGAGCGTGTTGACGAGATCGGTCTCATCGCGCGGCAGCGGCTCGATCAAGTAGATGACGCCGAGCGCTTCGGCCGACTGCGCCGCCGCCGCGAACGCGTCGCGTGCGCGGCGCCACGCGATGTCATGCGATTCGCCCGCGGGAATCCGCCGCTGCGCGGGCGATCCATGCACGAGATAGCGTCCGCCAAGATCGGCGCACAGCCGGACCATGTAGCGCATCGCCTCGATCGTTCGTGTTCGAACGGCTTCATCGGGCGATGTGATCGACAGCCCTTTCGGCGCGACGAGCAGCCAGTGCAGCCCGGTGATTGCGATGCCGGCATCGACGGCGGCACGCCGTATCGACGTACGTGCGCCAGCGTCGATCGCAAGCGGATCGTCGGCGAGCGTGAACGGCGCGACTTCGACTCCGTCGTAACCGAGCGCGGCCGCGTACGCGCATTGCGATGCGAAGTCGCGGCCCGACAACACCTCGTTGCACAGCGCGATGCGCATGTCTAACCGGTTGTCGAGCTCGCGCGGCGGCCGAACAGGCGCCCGATGCCGTCGCGCAGCCCCGGAATCTTCATCAAGATAACGGCCGCGATCGTGATCCACAGCGCAGCGGAGATCGGACGCGTGAAGAACGGCGTCAGATCGCCGTCGGACAGCACGAGCCCTCGACGAGCGCCTTTTTCCATCAGGTCGCCCAGCACCATGCCCAGCACGAGCGGCGCGACCGGATACTTGTACAGGCGCATCAAGTAGCCGAGCACGCCGAAGCCGAGCATGACCCAGACGTCGAACAGCCGCGACGAGATCGCGTACGAGCCGACGACGCACAGCACGAAGATGATCGGCAGGATGATCGGCTTCGGCACCATCAGCACGCGGATCAGGAATCCGGTGAGCGTGAGGCCGTAGAGCAGGATGCCCAGCGTGGCGAACAGCATCATCGCGACGACGTCGTAGACGAACGACGGCGCTTCGATCATGATCATCGGGCCGGGCCGCACGCCGTGGATCAGCATCGCGGCCATCAGCACCGCAGCCGGCGCAGAGCCGGGAACCGCGAGAGTGAGCACCGGAATCACCGCACCCGGCACGCATGCGTTGTCGCCGGTCTCGGCGGCCATCAGGCCGTCGATCGAGCCCTTGCCGAATTTCTCCTTCTCCTTGCTCACCCGCTTTGCAGCGGCGTACGACGACCATGCAGCGACGTCCTCGCCGACGCCGGGCAGAATGCCGATGAACGTGCCGATGATGCCCGAGCGAAGAATCGTGCGCCAATATTGCGTCACGTCGGCGAGCTTCGGAATCACCGAGTCGAACGGATTGATCTTGACCGGAACCGGCTTCTCGCGCACCGACATGATGAGCTCCGCCATGCCGAACGCGCCGACGAGCGCCGGCACGAGCTGGAAGCCGCCGGCGAGATTGCGGTCGCCGAACGTGAAGCGATCGTACGCGTAGATCGCTTCCTGACCGATCGCCGCGGTGAAGATCCCGACGAGCCCGGCGATCCATCCCTTGAGCGGATCGTTGCCGGTCAGCGTGCCGGCGATGACGACGCCGAAGAGTGCGAGCCAAAAGAACTCGTATGCGCCGAACTTCAGCGCGAGGTTGCCGAGCACCGGCGTGAACAGCGCGAGGAAGAACATGCCGATCAGTGTGCCCAGCACCGAGCCGGACGTCGCGATGCCCATCGCGCGGCCGGCGAGTCCTTGCTTCGCGAGCGCGTGGCCGTCGAGGCACGATGCGGCGGAGGCGGGCGTCCCAGGAATGTTGAGCAGGATCGCCGAGCGCGAGCCGCCGTAGATCGCGCCGACGTACGTGCAGATCAGCACCAGCAACGCCTGGTTCGATGGCATCTTGATCGTGAGCGTGGTCATCAATGCGATGCCCATCGTTGCCGTCAATCCCGGCAGCGCGCCGATGATGACGCCCACGAGCGACGACAGCAGGATCAGTCCGATCGACAGCGGATCGAGGAAGCTCCACAGCGAATGACCGAACGCGATGAGGCCGTCGAACACGATGCGATTCCGGATGCTCTACGGAAGGCGAACCAGGAACAGCTGCTCGAATACGAGCGTGACGGCGAGCGCCGTCGCGGCGCCACAAACAATTGCCACAATGGCGCCACGCAAGAGCGTTCCGGCCGCGTTGCGCGCCGCGTATTGGAAGAGGAACACGAACACCGACACGAACAGCGTCGTGCCGAGCCAGAACGGCAGGCCGCGGCCGACGAGCAGCAGCGCGTAGACGAAGAACAATCCCACCGCGAGCGCGAAGCTCGATCTGGATGCGAGCTCGGCTTCCTCGGGCTCGCCGGCGCTCCAGCCGGTGCGGCGCGCGCGTCGTATCGAGCGCACTGCGAGCACGCCGCCCAGCGCGGCGAGCACGAGACCCACGATGCCGGGCCACAAGCCCGGCGCTGTGTGTATGCTCGCGCCCTGCTGCTCGAGCCGGTCCATCTGCCACGACATCACGACGATCAGGCTGCCGAGTGCGATCCAGACGAGCCCGCCGATCAGGTCGGCGCGCGGCGAGGCGGGATAGACCTCGGTGGTCATCGCAAGATCGAAGAGGCCGGCCGGATGTTCGCCCGCCGGCCGCCGATTCGAATCGTTACGGGCGCGCGATGCCAAGCGTCTCCGGCGACACCTTCGCCTTGCCGGTGTCGGCGGCTGCCCACGCGTTCGCCTGCACGGCGGGCATCACCGCCGTCTGCGCTTCGGCGCCGGCGTACGGCGCGAATTGTGCGCCGCGGCTGGTTGCATATTGTTTGAGCGCCGCCGAGTTCTTGATCTGGTCGTTCCACACTTTCTCGACGGTTGCGATCACCTCGGGCGGAACGCCCTTCGGGATGAAGATGCCGAAGTAGTTCGCCGGCGCCTTGAAGTTCGGCAGCCATTTGGTGAGCGGCTCGATCGTGCCGTAGCCGTCGATCTCGACCGGCTTGTCGCCGATCACCGCGAGCGGCCGCAGCCTCTTGCCGCGGATCATCTCCGCCTGCTCGACGGTGAGCTGCGTCGTCGCTTCGGTTTCGCCCGCGACGGTTGCGACGACGGCCGGATTGCCGCCGTCGTAGGTGACGTGCTTGTACTTGACGTTGGCGGCTTTCGCGATCGCCTCCATTGCGCTGTGGCCGCTCGAGTTCACGCCGGCCGTCGCGATGCTCACCTGGCCGGGCTTCGCACGCATCGCATCGATCAGCTCGGTTGCGCTTTTGTACGGCGTGGCGGGATTCACCGACAGCGTCGAGACGTTGGCGACGTTGAGAAAGAGCGCCCAATCCTGGATCTTCGTGTCGAGCATGCCGAGCACTGCATAGGTGCCGAGATCCTGCGCGGCGCCCGCCGTCCACGTGTAGCCGTCCTTCGGCGCTTCGATCGCGTTCTTCGTTCCGATCGAGCCCGAAGCGCCCGGCTGGTTGACGATGACGACCTTCTGTCCGAGCGCCTTCTCGATCTCGGCGGCGGTCACGCGCGTCACCTGGTCGGTCGAGCCGCCGGCGGCCCACGGCACGATGATCGTGATCGGCTTCGCGGGCTTCCACGTTGCCTGCGCTTGCGCGCAAGCGGCGAAGAACAGCGCAGCAAGCGCAGCGATGGCAGCCTGGATCAGCATACGGGTGCGGAGTTGCATCGAGTCCTCCTCGGGGCGTGTGGAGCGGGCCGAAACGGCTCGCGTGATCTCGCGTCCCGCTGCGGCGTCTGGTCGCGCAGGCGGGTGCTAACCGGTTGGTTAATTAGCATAGGCTGGCCGCGACGCCGGCGCAACCCCGGTAGGCAAACGTTCATCTGCGCTCCAGATAGCCTTGGACCAGGGCCGTCGCGTGCGCGAGCCGCGCGGCGAGCGCCCGCGGCGAGCGCAGGTCGCGGCCGAAGATCGCCGACAGCGTCGCATTGTTCGAAAGGTAGAAATAGCCGAGGGCGGCGATCGACACGTACAGCTGCACCGGATCGACGCCGCGGCGAAAGACTCGCTCCCGTTCGCCGCGCGCGAGCACGTCGGAGATCATCGCGACGAGCGGCGAATGAAGATCACGAATCTTGCGCGAGCGCTTCACGTGCTCGGCGCGATGCAGGTTCTCCGTGTTGAGCAGCGTGATGAACTCCGGATGACGCAGGAAATAGTCCCACGTGAACTCGATCAGCCGGCGGATCGCGTCGGCCGGCGGCAAGCCTTCGAGATGAAGCGCCTGCTCCTCGGCGCGGATGCGCTCGTACGCGCGCTCGAGCACAGCGAGGAACAGATCGTCCTTGCCGCCGAAGTAGTAGTAGAGCATCCGCTTGTTCGTTCGCGCCCGAAGCGCGATGCGGTCGACGCGCGCGCCGCCGAGGCCGTGCGCGGCGAATTCGCGAGTCGCTGCATCGAGGATCGCCGTCTGCGTGCGCACGGCGTCGCGCTGCAGGCGCGGTGCGGGCTTCGGGACGCGCCGGGGCGGCGCACGGAGCATGGTGACGGACATCCGGCGATTATTAACCGGATGGTTACAACGCGCAATCCTCGCTCCCAATAATTGCTGGTTTGCGCGCCGGTCGCAGCTCTCTGCGTGGTGGGTGCGCCTTGGCGTATTGCCTGAGTGACGGAATCTGGAACGTTTACTTTGAGCCGTTGAAGCTCGGCCGCTTGCTGGAACGCCACATGCGAATCGAAGATGCTTACGGCAGATTAAAGTGTCCTAATCGGGACCTGACAAACAATGTTCGATCACATTGAAAGGCATTCTGTCAGCGACCGAGTTCGACCCAAAGCGGAAGTACGGTGTTGCGTCCGGGGTGGAGCCCGAAGGCTATCGTCCCGCTCGCACGCGGATCTCGATCCGCGCGCCCACTGCAAGCGCATACCTTTCGATGGTTCTCAACGTCGGCCGCGTCCGCACGCCGCTTTCCAGACGGGACACGGCACTTTTCGTGGTCCACATTCTCACGGCGACTTCTTCTTGCGTCATGCCCGCCGCGGTGCGCGCGGCCACCAGATCGGCCACGAGGAGTTGCAGCGTGCGATCCCGCGCGAGGGATCGCGAGTGCGTCGTGTCGCACGCGCTCGTCAACACGACGAGATTCCTGGCCAGAAGGTGGGAGCGCTCGTACATGGGCGACGCAGTGTTGTTTCGCAGGTGGGGTAGCAAAAATGCTAACTCACAGGTGCGGACATGCCCATCGACCGTTCGGACGAACCTGTGCTCAAGCACGGCCGATTGCAGGGGTCCCCACGCGGCGTCCCGCGCGTGCTTCTGGTTAACGCGACTCACTTGGCGGCCTGCGCGGGCGACCGCGCGCCTTCGCGACGCTCGTCGTGACGAGCTGGGCCGGAAGGCGAACCGTAACCATCGAGAGGTCGTCGGTGCAGTTGCTTCAACTGCGCGCGCTGCGACCGCGTATCCCGTCTCAGTTCGCATGAAAGTAGCCAGCGTATGTCGACTGATGGCAGTTCGCGTTTTTGCGAACCGTGCCGAATGCGGGCTCCTGGTGCCAGAGTCGAACCGGAAAGATTCAGTGAGGGCATGCAGGCTCATCCACCACGCGCGGATTGCAACTGGGTCGGGTCGTGACACAGCAGAGGGCGAATGTCCGCTTCTGGGCCGCAGGCGGCCATAAGTCCCACCGGAAAGCCGCCACTCGCAGCCAAACGCTTAAACGGTTGCGAGTCGCCGCTACCAAACGATGGCGTATCCCGATGTCTCAAAGGGCGCGAAATGACGCTTACACACGCAGCGCAAGTCGCCCATGCGATGCGGCATCGTGGATCGATTGGACCCGAGTGAATAAAAATGCCGGCTGGTATCCAGCCGGCATTGGTTCTCGAGCGATCCCCCGTGTGTGGGGCCTCGAAGCGCCGCTTAGTTGTTAGCGATCTGCGGCGCGCATTCGACCTTGCCATTAATGACTTCACACGCTTGCTGCTCGTTGGGCCGATAGTGCTTTAGTCCCAGCCACGGCAGAACGTCGCTCACCCCTGGCGTGGGCGGCCCCTGAACGTAGTTGGCCGCGTTGTTCACGTCACCTTGGCCGGTGTACACCGACGTCGCCGGATAGGGAAACACCGGCCTCGTTCTCGTCACCGGTGAAGTCGCGCTGCCGTTGGTGCGGTACGAGACGACCACTTTGTCCGGCGCCACATGGTCTTCCACCCAGCTTATCAGTGGTGTCAAAAAGTCGAACGTCGCGGCGACCGGTCCCCCCGCGCAGTGATATACCGCAGGCAGCAGGTACAGCGATATGAAGCTCGATGCAGCCGCTGGACCCATGAAGCTGCGTACGGCGGCGTAATAGTTCAGCGTGCCGAACGGTGACGTGCCCTGATCCGCCCATCCTTCCCACATCAGCAGTTTGCCGCCGTGGCCTGAGAACTTGCGCAGGTCGGGGTTGGTCGGGTCGTTGAGCCCGTGCATGAAATCGAGCTTCTCGAATTCCGCGCGCGTGAACTGGATGTTGCGATTGGTGATCCCGGTCACGTCCCAGCGGCTCATGTAGTTCGGAAAGTCATACGAAAACGCGAACTCGCTCGACGTGTCCTGGGTGAAGACGACTCCTGGTGCAAGCGCGATTGAGCCCGCCCACGCAAGTTCTGAGCCGTAGGGCTGGTCGCCCGGGGACATCAGCGCCCCCGTTTGATCGACGGGGCCTTGCCAGATCAGGTTTGCCACGTTGGCCTGCGCCGGGGTCAGGCAAGCCGGCGCATCGGTGCCCGTGGGACAAAGCAGCGTCCGCGCGTCGAAGTGACACGTTCTCGGATCCTGGATCTGGCCGCTGCTGTCGGCGCAGGCCGCGAGGACCGCTTGAGCGAGCGCCGGGATCTTATCGGCGGTCAGGATCGACGTGCCGTCGGGCTTCGAATTGACACGAACGTTCCACGAGTGAAGGAAGGTATTTTCCGACGTGTTGTCGATCGTCGGAGCGCCCGCGAGGATGCCGTTGTAGTCGTCGGGGAATCGCTGCGCTTCGTGGAGGGCGGCACGACCACCGCTCGAGCAGCCGTCGAAATAGGAATACGTCGGATTGCGGCCGTAGAACGCCTTGATCACGGCCTTCGCCGCGACGGTCGCCTTGTGATTGGACGCGTAAAAGAAATCGATGAGCGCCGTCGGATCCTCGATGGCCCACATGCCGTCCGCAATCGCCGCTAGAAATCGACCAGAGTTGGTGTTGCCGGTATGCCCGCCGTTGTGCGCGACGATGGCAAGCTCGCCGGAGTCCACAAAGGGACATCCAACGGCCGCTCCTGAATTACCCCCGGCGTTATAGGCCGTTGGGGTGGGCGCGATCAGATCTCCGCAATAGCCGCCGCATCCTTTCGTCAGCAACCGCTGGGTCCAATTCTCGGTCGGCATCCGGACCGTGAACTTGACCTTGGGCGCGACGTAGCCGGTGACCACACACTGCTGCGTCGGCACCGACGTCGACGGTTCGACCACGACAGCGCTGTCAAGCTTGGTCGGTGCGTCCAGATTCGTGAAGTCGATCTTCAACAGGTCCGTGCAGGCGACCGCTGGCGTTACCACCGGCAGGATGGCGCCATGCGCTTCGTCCGATGAGAAGCCTGCCATTGCACCCGCGAACAAAAGCGACGACACGCCGACGAGCCAGGCGCGCGTCCTGCGACGACTTGCATTAATGCGATCCATGTGTCCTCCGGTATTGCGATCTACGAAATCGGCACACGAGCACAGCGAAGGCTCGTGAAGCCGCGGGTGCGGGTATCGATCGTTGTTCGATCAGACGCAGCGCGCCTCGCTCGGCATCGTGCGCGTCCAATCGCATGGTCAGCGGCAGTTATGTGCTGCTCGTCGTGGCGGTAGGGCCCGCCCGCGACCACGTGCGGCAAGAATTAACACAAACGTTAGTTCTGTCAAGCACAATTAACAGGAATGTTGATTTGTCGGTCCACGCGTAGTGGTATCGTATTTGCTCGAGGAGACTCCTGCGATGGCGAAAGGCGCGGCGCGGCTGGCGGCGATGCGAAAGCCGAAGGATCCGGACGGAAATCGGGCCGACATCCTGCAGGCGGCGACGACGGAGTTCGCCGCGCGCGGACTGCACGGCGCCCGCATCGATGCCATCGCGCGCAAGACGCGAACCACGCGCGCGATGGTCTATTACTACTTCGGCAGCAAGGAAGGCCTCTATCTGGCGGTGCTGGAGGAGGCGTACCGCGGCATTCGCGAAGCCGAGAAGAAGCTCGATCTCACACACCTCCCGCCGCAGGAAGCGATGCGCCAGCTCGTGGCCTTCACCTTCGACTACTACCAGGCGCACCCCGACTTCGTCGCGCTCGTCGTGGCGGAGAATCAGTCACGCGGAAGGCACCTTCGCAAGATGCACCGGATGCGGCGCATGAACGTCTCGATCGTCGACACGATCGACGACGTGCTCGAGCGCGGCCGTCGCGAGGGCGCCTTTCGCGGCGGATTCGATGCGATCGAGCTCCACATGACGATTGCGGCGCTCGGTTGGTTTCAGATCGCGAACCGTCACACCTTCGGCTATCTCTTCAGGCGCGATTTCGCCTCCCGCGAGACGGTGAAGCGCCATCGCGAGCTCGTCATGGACATCGTCTGGCAGTTTGTGCGCGCCTCGCCGCCAGACACGGAACGCGAACCGCGAGCCGTCAGGCAAGCGCAACGGCGCAAGCCGATCGCCGGCGCGCCGGAGGCAGATCACGGGACAGCTGTCGCGAGCGGCGCCGCTCCGCCGCCGCTCGACTAAAACGTTCGCGCGCCTTCGCCCGCGGCGCGACCAGTGTCCCAAGTGTGCGCTGTCGGCCCTTCGTGCGCTTGTGCCGCCCGCGCGCAACTCGCAACCGAACGCTCTAACAGTTGCGAATGGCTGCTATAGCAGTGACGCAACCCCGCAGACCGGGGTGTCCGCAACCGACCGTTGCCGTCTGTCGAGCTACCAGAGCGGACGTTCGCCGATTGCGGGTAACGGCGAGAAGCGGAATTCGAAGGCGCGAACCCAAAGCGGACACCGGAGCGAAGTTCAACGAACTATTAGGCCGCATGTGGCGGCCCGGACTTGGTTGAATTGGGAGAGGAGCGGCGCAGGTAGGCGCGCGCGCTCGTTACTGGATGACTGAGGACGGTGACGACGCGCCCCAACCCTCGCACGGGCTCGTGGAAGAGACCGAGCTGGCGCAGCACCGCTCCGCGGTCATAGTAGATGCGCTCGCCCGCCAGCTTGTCATCGGCGTCGAACGCATAGACGGCACAAAGCGGGAACTCCATCCGCCGGCCCGTCGCTGGCAGGCCGCGCCACGGACCGAGATGCGTACCCCGGATGGTGACCTCCAGCTCCATGCTCTCGGATGCGATGTGGCGGTGCTTCACCTCAATTGCCAGATCGGGCAGCGCGCGCATCAGCTCGGTGTAATACGACCGCACACCGTCGCGGCCGGTGCGGTGATCCCTCCAGGGCTCGTCGTCGTACCGTGCGTCCATGCCGAACGTCGCCATCATCGCGTCCAGGTCGTGCCTGTTCTCGCACCGAATGTGCTCATCCACCACCGCCGTGCGCGCCTGTGCGCGCTTCGCCTCGAGCAGTGACATGTCGAATCTCCTTGCGACGCACTCGGGCTTACCCCAGCGTCGCTGTGGGGCGTGTACACGTCGGCGTAACGAGTCCAAAGCTAACCGGCCGCGCCGCAGAACGCCGTCGAGTTCGGTTGAACGCGCAGTTACGCCCCATTGGGAACTATTCGTACCAGATCTCAATTTCGTAGCCATCGGGATCAGCGACATAGGCATAGGGATAGCCAGGTGCGAATTCGCCACGCCGCAAGAGTTTGCCGCCAGCGCGCTCAACTTCGGCGATCGCCAGCTCGATGTCAGTCGGGCTTAGCAGCCGAAAGCCAAAATGATCAATCCCGCCAGGCGACCCGGCAGAACCAGGGTTGTATTCAAACGCGATTACGTCATGCGCTCCAGGACCCTGGACCTGGATCGATGTGGCGTCTCGGAAGTACTCCCGCACGCCAAAGACCTGCACATAAAACTGTAGCGTCCGTTCGAGATCCCGAACGGCGAGGCTAATGTGCGTAAGCCCGTGGGTCTTCAGCATGGTGTCGCGTGCGCTGGAGGGGGGGCCAGCAAAACCCGGTTAACCGGGCGTGCCGGCGTCGCCGCAGGACGCCGCCGGACACGGTCCGGTTGAACCTTAGAGGTCGCCAGGCGAGGCTTGAACATGTGGCCGACGAAACATGTGCAAGTACCAGAAGATTGGAACAGCGAAGATGGAGCCGAACAACAAGAACATGACCCAAGCGCGTTGTTTGTCGGTTTCGACATGCGGTAAGCGATAGAGGAGAACGATACAAACGCCGACAAGCGTGAAGCCCAATACAATCGCAGCTACGTCGAGTGGCGATAGCGGTTGTAGCAACGAGTAGCCGGCACCGCCGCCCTCGGGTAGCCAGAGCGGCTCGAGCGAACGAAACGCGGCGTATCCCAACGGCAGGAAGGCGACGGCTCCAAACATTCCACTCGCGAGGCGCGCACCGGACATTGGCAACCTCTAACATAACCGGCGACTCGCGGCGGACACACAGGGCCGCCTGCGGGGCGTCCATGTTGACGGCCGGGCTAGGCGCCGTCTACTCACCCACTTTCGCCGCTATCGCTTAGGTTGGCAAACGCGCCGATACTCGCTGACAATCCGAGCGACTCGCGCTCCCCTGCTGCAAGCTCAGTATCGCTTAACCCGCGCCTCCGCTCAGGTCGAGCAATCGCCCAAATCGTCACGCTCGGTGTTCGCCGACTCTGACGATCTTCATCGTGTTCGTGCCACCGGATTTACCGATCGGCTCGCCAACCGTGAGCACGATCAGATCGCCGCGCTGCACGTGCGCGGTCGCGAGCAGCAGATCCTCGGCGCTTTGCAGCAACTCATCGCGGTCGTCGTGCTGTTCGAGGGGGAGCGGGCTGACGTTGCGGTACAGCGACATCCTGCGTAGCGACCGGATTTCCGACGTGAGCGCGTAGATCGGGCAGTCGCAGTTGTGGCGAGAGATCCAAAGCGCTGTCGATCCCGATTGCGTGAGCGCCGCGATCGCCTTGACCTTGAGATGCGATGCCGTGAACAGCGTTGCCATCGCGATCGACTGGTCGATGCGCGTAAACGTGCGGTTGAGGAAGTCGCGCTCGAGCTCGACCAGATGCGACTTCTCGGCCTCGACGCAGACCTGCGCCATTGTCTCGACCGTTTCGACCGGATAGCGGCCGCTCGCCGTCTCCGCGGACAGCATCACCGCGTCGGTGCCGTCGAGCACCGCGTTCGCGACGTCGGAGACCTCGGCGCGCGTGGGCACCGGATTGTGGATCATCGACTCCATCATCTGCGTCGCGGTGATCGTGAGCTTGTTGTGCTCGCGCGCCATGCGGATCATCCGTTTCTGCAAGCCCGGCACGACCGCGTTGCCGACTTCGACCGCGAGATCGCCGCGTGCGACCATGATGCCGTCGGACGCTTCGATGATCTCGGCGAGCGCGCCGATCGCCTCGGCACGTTCGATCTTCGCGATCAGCAGCGCGTTGCCGCCGGCGGCGCGCAGAAGCTGGCGCGCCATGTACATGTCTTCCTTGTTCTTCGGGAACGAGACGGCGAGGTAGTCCGCATCGATCGCAGCCGCCGTCTTCATGTCCTCCATGTCCTTTGCGGTGAGTGCCGGCGCTGTCAGTCCGCCGCCCATCCGGTTGATGCCCTTGTTGTTCGACAGCATGCCGCCGACGTCCACACGCGTGACGATGCGAGGTCCCTCGACCGATTCGACCGTCAGGCGAATGAGGCCGTCGTCGAGCAGCAGCACCGCACCGGGTCCGACGTCGTGCACGAGCTCCTTGTAATCGAGGCCGACGCGGCTCGCATCGCCCGGAGCGGCATCGGTGTCGAGCACGAAGCGCTGTCCGGGCTCGAGCAATGCCTCACCCGCCTCGAACTTGCCGATGCGGATCTTCGGGCCCTGCAGGTCGACCATGATGCCGACCTCGCGGCCGAGCTCTTTCGCGGCGGCGCGGACGTTGCTCGCGCGCTCGACGTGCTCGTCGGCGCGGCCGTGCGAGAAATTGAGCCGCACGACGTCCACGCCCGCGGCGAGCATGCGCGCGAGCGTCTGCGGCGCGTGCGACGCGGGTCCGAGCGTCGCAACGATCTTGGTGGCGCGAATCACGGAGCGGTGAAGCGGGGCGGTCGTGGCGCGGCCGGTGCGGCTTTACGCGCGCGCTTCGAGCGAGGCGACCGCCGGCAGCGTCTTGCCCTCGAGGAACTCGAGAAACGCGCCGCCCGCCGTCGAGATGTAACCGATGCGATCGGCGACGCCGAACTTGTTGATCGCGGCGATCGTGTCGCCGCCGCCGGCGATGCAGAATGCGGCCGACGACGCGATCGCTTCGGCCAGCGCCTTGGTTCCGCCGGCGAACGCATCGAACTCGAATACGCCGAGCGGTCCGTTCCAGACGATCGTGCCCGCTTTCGCGACGATCGTTTTCAGCACGGCGATCGACTGCGGTCCGATGTCGAGGATCATGTCGTCGGGCTCGACGTTCTCGATCGCCTTCAGCGTCGGCGTCGCAGTGGCGGAGAACTCCTTCGCGCATACCGCGTCGACCGGCACCGGCACTTTGCCGGGAAACGCGTCGAGGATCGCCTGTGCCTCGCCGACGAGATCGGGCTCGGCGAGCGATCGGCCGATGTTTCCGTGGGCCGCCAGGATGAACGTGTTGGCGATGCCGCCACCAACGACGAGCAGGTCGACCTTCTGCGCGAGCGACTTCAGCACAGTGAGCTTGGTGGACACCTTGGCGCCCGCGACGATCGCGACCAGCGGACGCTTCGGTTGCGCGAGCGCCTTGCCGAGCGCGTCGAGCTCCGCGGCGAGCAGCGGCCCCGCGCACGCGACCGGTGCGTAGCGCGCGATCCCTTCGGTCGTCGCCTCGGCGCGATGCGCCGTGGCGAACGCGTCGTTGACGTAGACGTCGCAGAGCTTCGCCATCTTGCGCGCGAGCGCCTCGTCGTTCTTCTTCTCGCCCTTGTTGAAGCGGCAGTTCTCGAGCAGCGCGACGTCGCCGGGCTTCAATGCGGAATGCCACGCACCACCGTCGACCCAGTCGCGCACGAGCGGCACGGGCTTGTCGAGGAGCTCGGACAGGCGCTTCGCCACCGGCGCAAGCGAATCGGCGGCGCTCCACTCGCCTTCCTTCGGCCGCCCCAGATGCGAGGTGACCATCACCGCGGCGCCGCGCGCGAGCGCGTCCTCGATGCCGGGGACTGAAGCGCGGATCCGCGTGTCGTCCGTGATCGCGCCGGAGTCATCCTGCGGCACGTTCAGGTCGGCGCGGATGAACACGCGCTTGCCGCGCACGTCGACATCGGCGAGACGCTTCAGCTTCATGTCGACACTCGCGCCGCTACTTGGCCGCCATCAACGCGACCGCAACGTCCAGCATGCGGTTCGAGAAAGCCCACTCGTTGTCATACCAGCTCGACACCTTCACCAGACGGCCCGACACCTTGGTGAGGGTGGCATCGAAAATCGACGAGCGCGCGTCGTGGTTGAAGTCGATCGACACGAGCGGGGCCTTGTTGTAGCCGAGGATACCGGCGAGCGGGCCCGATTCGGACGCGCCCTTCATGATGGAATTCACTTCGTCCACCGTCGTATCGCGTGCGGCGATGAACGAAAGATCGACGATCGAAACGTTGATCGTCGGCACGCGAATCGCGTAGCCGTCGAGCTTGCCGTTGAGCTGCGGCAACACGAGGCCGACCGCGGCTGCGGCGCCGGTCTTGGTCGGGATCATGCTCATCGTTGCCGAGCGCGCGCGGCGCAGGTCCTCGTGATAGACGTCGGTCAGCACCTGGTCGTTGGTGTAGGCGTGGATCGTGGTCATCAGTCCGTTGACGACGCCGATCTTCTCGTGCAGCGGCGCAACCAGCGGCGCAAGGCAGTTCGTCGTGCACGACGCGTTCGAGATCACCGTGTGCGAGGCCTTGAGCGTCGCGTGGTTGACGCCGTAGACGACGGTCGCGTCGACGTCCTTGCCGCCCGGCGCCGAAATGATGACCTTCTTCGCGCCGCCGGCGAGGTGAGCCGACGCTTTTTCCTTGCTGGTGAACAGACCCGTGCATTCCATGACAACGTCTACACCGAGCTCGCGCCACGGCAGCTTCGACGGATCGCGCTGCGCGAGCACCTTGATGCGGTCGCCGTTGACGATCATCGCGTCGCCGTCGACGTCGACCTTGCCGGGGAATTTGCCGTGCACCGTGTCGTAGCGCGTCAAATGGGCGTTCGTTTCGGGACTGCCGAGGTCGTTGACCGCGACGATTTCGATCGGGTGCTTCTTGCCACCCTCGTAATGGGCGCGAAGAGTGTTGCGGCCGATGCGGCCATAACCGTTGATCGCCACTTTGAGCGTCATGAGATTCTCCGTGAATCGAAACAAACCGGAAGGATATTGGACGATGAACGCCGCATGCGGTTCACCCGAGCACGCGCCGGACGGCGGCGGCGACGGCATCGGCGGTGAACCCGAAATGCTTGAACAGCACGCTGCCCGGCGCCGACTCACCGAAAGTATCCAGGCCGACGACCGCCCCGCGCGGATCGTCGGCGGCGCCGACGTACTTGCGCCAGCCGTCGGTCGAGCCCGCTTCGACTGCTACGCGCGCAACCCCGGCCGGCAGCACGCTCGCGCGATACGCTGCGTTCTGAGAGTCGAATACGCTCGTGCATGGCATCGATACGACGCGAACGCTGATGCCTTCGGCGGCGAGCGCGTCACGCGCGGCGATCGCGATCGCGACCTCCGAGCCGGTTGCAATGACGACCGCGCGCCGCGCGGCGTTGGCGTCTGCAAAATCGGCGAGCACATAGCCGCCGCGTCGGATTTGCGGCATCGACGCGTCGGCGCGCTTTTGGAACGGAACGTTCTGACGCGTGAAGAGCAGCGCGCTCGGGCCGTCGCGGCGCTCGATCGCTGCTTGCCACGCGAGCGCCGTCTCCACGATGTCGCACGGCCGCCACACGTTCATGTTCGGGATCAGGCGAAGCGTCGCCGCGTGCTCGATCGCCTGATGCGTCGGCCCGTCTTCGCCGAGCCCGATCGAATCGTGCGTGTAGACGAAGACGACGTGCGCCTTCATCAGCGCGGCCATCCGTACGGCGTTGCGCGCGTAATCGGAGAACGTGAGAAACGTGCCGACGTACGGAATGAATCCGCCGTGCAGCGCAAGGCCGTTCGCGATCGCGCTCATGCCGAACTCGCGCACGCCGAAGTTCACGTAGTTGCCGCTGCTCGTGCGCGACACGGCCTTGCTGCCCGACCAGTTGGTAAAGACCGATCCCGTAAGGTCCGCCGAGCCGCCGATCATCTCGGGCAGCGCGGCAGCGAACGTCTCGATCGCCTGCTGCGATGCCTTGCGCGTGGCAACGGTTTCGCCCTTGGCGGCCTGCGCGGCGACGAAAGCTGCCGCTTTGCGTACGAAATCGGCGGGAAGCTCGCCCGCGATGCGCCGCTCGAATTCCGCGGCCGCTTCGGGGTGCGCGGCGCGGTACGCGGCCAAGCGCGCGCGCCAGTCCGACTCGAGCGCCTCGCCGCGCTCGCGCGCGTTCCATCCGGCGTAAATGGCCTCGGGGATCTCGAACGCACCGTAGCTCCATCCGAGCGCCGCGCGGGTCGCCGCGACTTCCTTCTCGCCGAGCGGCGCGCCGTGCGCGTCGGCGGTGCCCGCCTTCACCGGCGCACCTTTCGCGATGGTCGTCTTGCAGCAGATCAGCGTCGGACGGTTCGAGCGGTGCGCCGCGACGATCGCCGCATCGACCGCCTCGACGTCGTGCCCGTCGACGTTCGGGATCACGTTCCAGCCGTACGCCTCGAAGCGGCGCGGCGTGTCGTCGGTGAACCAGTGCTTCACCTCGCCGTCGATCGAGATGCTGTTGTCGTCGTAGAGCACGGTGAGCTTCGCGAGCCCGAGCGTGCCGGCGAGCGAGCACGCCTCGTGCGAG
>WNGF01004344.1_pt1 | contig 21055 bp, 14 predicted proteins | sample 5400641 | NCBI WGS metagenome assembly WNGF01 (sample SAMN13153371, study PRJNA577476) | soil metagenome | isolation source: 80 cm soil or saprolite under grassland replicate 2 | place: USA:California | collected 2016-06-15 | reverse complement strand
TGTGGCGCAGCGAGGACACCAATCAGGGCGTCGGCGGCATATTGTGGGGTGGCTGGAGGCGACCCCGGACCGCGGGGGCCAGGCGGGATAAGCCCGGCGGTGATCATCATCGTGACCCGGAACCGAAGATCACGGCGGGACTCACCGAGGATGTCGGCAAGGCGCTCGCTAAATTCGTACCTCCGCAGCCCGATCATAAGGCGAGGAGTCTATCATAGTTTTTGAGTAAGTGACGAATACTCTAAATACCTTCTTTTTCCACGGGGCCACTGCCCCGGGCTTTTTGCGAATTGAAACCGTAATTCTCGTCTTCTCCCTTCCATGTCAAATCTTGGCCTGCGAACTCGGTTTCAACTCAGTCCCCGATCGTCAGCTCCCCTGGTTCTATAGGGCGTGTTCGCGGCAGCGCCCCGCGGTATGCCGCCAGATCCATCAACACCCGTGCGCCCATAAAGACATTCCCAACAAAGCAAAACCTGCCTACGTCCGCGGAGGTGTAAATGCGTTCATGGCCTGCCGGACGAGTTCAGGCAGCGCGAAAAGGCTGGCTTGCATATGGGCATATACGGTCTAAACCGGTCCATTCACCTCGGTGTAAGCTAGTTCCAAAGGAACTGCAATGACTCGCAACAAAGCCGATGATCCCGAGAAGCATCCGCAGCGGGCCGAGAGCAGGAGCAGTGCGGACGTGAGCTCCCTCGGTTCTGGGCCAATGCTGCGAATGTGGGTTTCCTGGATGGAAGCCATTGCCAAAACCAAGGCTTCAGGGTTCGCTGGCAACACCGTGCCTGGGCAACAGGTCATGCCCGACGACGTGGCCGGTCGCCTGATGGCCGAGGGGCTACAGCAATGGACTCAGGGTCTGGCGCGCGATCCGCTTCTGCATACGATCGATGATATGTGGAACGCGAATCCACTCCGTGAGGTCGTTCCTGTCGATTGGGCAGAAATCGTACGGTCCCTCCGCACAGTCTGGATCAGATCGCTGGCCGATCCGGCAAGAGCGGCCGCATCCTTCTTGGAACTGAACGAGCGGCTTGTGCAATCGACGATGGAGATTTGGAGGGAAGCCGCAAGAAAGTGGGCAGGTGTGGCTAGCATGGACGCACCTCGGGACACGGCCGCCGCTGCTGCCGACAAGAGGTTTACGGCTCCGGAATGGCAGGGCAATCCGGTCTACCGCACTCTCAAGGAGATCTACTTGCTGGCTTCGGACTGGCTGCTGCAGCAGGCCGATTTTGGCGATATGGAGGAGGCGGAACATCGTCACCTGAAATTTCACCTTGGCCAGTTTGTCGATGCAATGAGCCCGACACTGCTGCTAACTTCGAATCCGGAAGTCCTGCGTCGAGCGCTCGAGACCGGCGGAAGCAGTCTGGCCGACGGCGCGCGCAACCTTATGCGGGATCTGAAGCAAGGGCGCCTCAGCATGGCGGACACAACGGCATTTGCGCCTGGAAAAAACTTGGCAGTCACCCCAGGGAACGTGGTTCATCGCAACCGGCTCATGGAATTGATTCAGTACGAGCCGCAAACAACCAGGGTTCACCAGATCCCGTTGTTGATTCTCCCGCCTTGGATCAACAAGTATTACATCCTCGATCTGCAGCCGAAGAACAGCATGATCCGTTACCTGGTCGAGCAGGGTTTCACCGTGTTCGTCGTCTCCTGGAAGAACCCCGACGCCTCGATGGAGCACACCACTATCGAGGACTATATGGATCTTGGCCCGCTGGAGGCAAGCGATGTGATTCGCGACATTACCGGCTCCGATACCGTGAACGTGATGGGGTATTGCATCGGAGGAACTCTCCTTGCCCTCGTATTAGGGTACCTGGCAGCCAAGCAGGATCGGCGGTTTGGCAGTGCCACGTTTATCGTCTCACTCCTGGATTTCTCAAGGGTTGGTGATACGGCGCTATTCCTGGGAGAGGAGGCCGTCGACTTCATCGAGGAGCAGATGATGGAACGCGGTTATCTCGGCGGCCGCGAGATGTCGAATATGTTCAATCTGCTGCGTTCGAATGACCTCATCTGGGCGAACGTCATCAATAACTACCTGCTGGGCCAGAAGCCGCCGGCATTCGACCTGCTGTATTGGAACGCAGACAGCACACGCATGGCCCGTGCCGCCCACAGTTGGTATTTGCGGAACACATATAGCGAAAACAATCTCATCCAACCCGGCCGGATCACGCTTAAAGGTGAACAGATCGACTTAGGCCGTATCGTACAACACGTCTATGCCGTTGGTGCGGAGAAGGACCATATCGTACCGTGGGACGCTGCCTGGCGCATCACCCAACTGCTTGGCGGCAAGGTCCGCTTCGTACTGGTTTCGAGCGGGCACATTGCGGGAATCATCAATCCACCTGGGGGAAAGGGCACCTACTGGACAACGAAATCCAATAAGGAAGCTATCTCTGCCGAGGAGTATCATCAATCCACCTGGGGGAAAGGGCACCTACTGGACAACGAAATCCAATAAGGAAGCTATCTCTGCCGAGGAGTGGCGAAAAACAGCGACGCGCTATGACGGAAGCTGGTGGACGGATTGGTCCGCATGGCTCGCGGAGCACTCCGGCGCCAAACGGAAGCTACCGTTCCACGGCGCCGACAGCCATCCATCTTTGCAACGCGCTCCGGGCAGTTACGTTTTGGAGAAATGAGGCATGGGCGGCTGCAAAGAATAGAGACCTCTGCCTACAAAGCATGGTGACAAGCACACTTCGCCATGCCAAGCCGTCCACTACCGCCTTGGGTTGGAAGAGACGGATGTTGCTGTCTGTGGTCTGCTAAGTTATGAATTCTGGCAGGCTGTGACGTTGCCGATGCTGGAGAACGTCCGCAACAAACTTCGTTCACTGATGAAGCTGATCGAGCGGAAGAAGCGCAACCAGGTCTACACCGACTTCGAGGACGAACTCGGCGCGGAGACGGAGATTGAGTTCCGGGGGATCAGCACGGCGGGCGACTTCGCACGCTTCAAGGCCAAGGCATTGCAATTTCTCAAGAGCCATGAAAGCGATCCGGTCATCCGCAAATTGCGTTGGAATGAACCACTACGGCCAAGCAGGCCTTCGGAAGCTTCCTTCAGAACAAAGCTCTCGACGCAAACCAGATCGAGTTCATCAATCTGATCATCGATCACCTGACCCAGCGCGGCTGGATGGACGCCAGCGCGCTCTACGAGTCCCCGTTCAGTCGATTACAGTAGCAAAGGCGTGGACGGCTTATTCAATTCCAGTCAGGTGGATAAATTAGTTTCTATTCTGGACGATGTCAGGCATAGAGCAGCGGCCTAAACTAATGGGAGAAGACCTGGCTATGCGGTTGAAGTGGGAGATGAGTCCACGCTTCCCATGGCACCGCATCCTGGGATAATGATAAGCCGAACTAGTTTGGAACTGATCGCACAACGATCGCATTCGCACTACCTCTGTATCATTTTCGTAAGGTGCACTTCGAACTCCCACTTGGGAAGCAACGATGTCAGTTCGAAAACGCGGTAACCATCGCCTGTGATATCGGTCCGGCGATATACGCCCGGCTCAGTTTCCACAACCTCACGACCGCCGCTCAAGGAGTTCATGTAGAGTTCCGCATCGTGGATGCCAGGGGCCGCTCCCGTACCTGCCGAAGTCATCGCCTCCGCAACGTAGCTTCGCATCAGCTTGGGCCAGTACTTCGAGAGCAGCTCCGTACTGGCGAATACATCCGCCCAGAGGACGCGTCCATTCACAGCCACCACCACGCCGACCGCTCCCTTGCCGCGCAATTCGCGTAAGATCGCCTGCTCACTTTCGGCGCCGCCGTATCCGGCAATTCTTTTCTCTACTGGCGCACTGGCAAACACCTTGGCGTAAGAGCTGGTGCCTTCCACCGCCGCCGCCTCCGCGCTGCTCAAACTGGCGGCAACCTTCGCGTTGGAAGCACGCACATTGTCCCAAACCTGGTTTTGGTTGCGTGCGGCCATCGCCGGGGTACGCACGCTCGGCTGCGCCATCTGCGCCCCCATGGAACCGAACTTTTCGCTCGACCCCACCCAGCGCCCGGGCTCCACGCAGAAGACACCCAAATCGACGGGCCCAGTGTTCGGCGGGACAATGCGGTCAGCGCCGATCACGCGATCCTGCTTGCCTCCGGTGACAATTTCTCCGGCGAGCAGCAGCAGCGGACGGCTGGAGTTGTTATAGAGCACCAGGCGGTTCACCTCAGCGCCAAAGTGCCTCGGCGGTAAGGCCTGACCTGGACGAACCAGACCGCGCTCGTCTCCGGCTTCACTGACCGTGACCTGCCCTGAACCCACGCCTTCATCCAGCGTCATCAGTTGAGAAGTATCGTGCGAGCGGCTGGCCACAACCGGAAAGATCGCGAGATTGCCGCGCACGATGGCCGGGAGAACCCGGTAGGTGCTACTCGGTATCACCGCGACTGCCGGAATTGCGAGCAACACACAGAACAGTCCGGCAGCCATCCGGTTTCTCGGTTTCCGTTCGATCGCATAGCGAAAGCTGGAGCTCACTTTGGAAGTCATCGCTCTCTCCTCGTGCATTTCCCATTGGGTACCTGCACACAGGAAGAACGCGGGGCAGTGTGCTTCTTGCAGAGAATTTGCTAGCATCTCTGCCAATGCATTCGGAACCCTCCATCCCGTCCGACGTGAGCGCGCTTGGCGCGGCCGCGTGCGATGCAATCGCCGGGCGCTACGGCGAGTCCGAGGCAGAGCGTTACAGCGTTTCGCCGGAACACTTCGTACAGATCGTTTCCGCCGTGGTGCTTCGCTATGCAGGAAGCGGCGGAGAGGCGGAGCAACTGGAGTTAGTGGCAGCCTTGCGCGTTGGCGAACTGGTGCTGGTGCGCGCCTGCTCGGCCGCCAACGAGGCAGCCTGGGAGACTTTCCTCAGGCGTTTCCGCGCCCCGCTCTATGAAGCGGCGTACCGAATCGCCAAGGACGAGAGCACCGGGCGTGAACTCGCCGATGCGCTCTACGCAGATCTCTACGGGGTTCCCAACCAGCAGGGCCGCCGCGTCTCAAAGCTCGACTACTACATGGGTCGAGGATCGCTTGAAGGCTGGCTGCGCACCGTGCTTTCGCAGCAATACGTCGATCGCTATCGCGCGCAAAGCAAAGAAGTCAGCCTGGAAGAGCAGGTCGAAGCGGGCGTAAGCTTTGCGGCGCGCCCTGTTGCGAATGAAATTGGAGACGGAGCCGCAGCCGACGCTCGCGTAGCCGCAGGCGTGTCGCAGGTGCTCGCCGGACTGAGTGCGGAAGAGCGTTTCCTGCTCGCGGCCTACTACCTGGACCAACGCACGCTCTCTGAGATCGGCCGCCAGTTGCGTGTGCATGAGTCCACCGTCAGCCGGAAGCTTGAGCGGTTGCGAGATGACTTGCGCAAACGAGTAAGGAACAGATGGCAAGCGGCAGGATTGAGCCCGCGCCGCTGTGACGAACTGTTGCACGAGCTCGACGTACGCGACCTGAACATTGATGTGGCGTCAAATCTACGGCAAGAAACACCGCAGCGCCCGTTCTATAAGAAAGATGGTTCAGCAACGTGAAACAGCCTGAGTCCAATCCGCTGCGAGCGGAACTGGCGGGGAGCCAGCAGCCCGGGACTCATCCCGACGCCGATCTGCTTTCGTCCTTTGCCGAAGGCTCGCTCTTGCCCCGCGAGCGTGAAAGCGTTCTGGCGCACCTTGCGCTCTGCATTCGGTGCCGCGAGGTGCTGAGCACAGCCACGAACGCTGCGCCTGAGCTGGTGGCCGAAGCAGAACTCGAGTTGCAAGCCAAACCGCGGCCTGAGCCGCTGCTTCGTCCGGTACGTTTTCCGCTGCGCAGTTGGTTGCCCTGGGTAGCCGCTGCCGCGTGTGTACTCGTTGCCGGTTCTTCTGTGCTGTTCCACGTGCAAAATACTCCGGCGGGAGGCGCGCCCTCGGTGGAGAGCGCGAGGACGGCGACTCTGCAGGCTTCACGAACAGCCACGCAGACGCCACCGCCGGAGGAGAAGATTGCCCCGCACAAGAAATCCAGGCACGTTGTGCGCGGCGAGATAACTCCTCGGCGTGCAGAAAACTCGACTGACGCCGCGGCCAGTGCGGGTAGACTTCCGGCAGTGCGAACTCCTGAGCAGAGAGCTCAGGCAATGCCACCGCATACGAAACCTGCGAACTCGAGCGACCAGGCCGTAGTTGGTTCTGTGGTGTCGAGCGTACCGGAGGCGGTGTCCACCGGGCCACAAGCCTCAGGGCCTGCAGCGGGTCTGAAGAAATACCAGGCAAACTCGGAGGAAATTGCTGGTGCAAAGGCCGCGTCGTCGAGCGATGCTTTTTCCGATGGAGCATCAGTTCCGACAATGCGCAAGGCCTTTACTGCCAATGCCGCACGTCCACACTGGAGGATCAATGATATTGGCCAACTCGAACGTGCGTTTGGTGTCGGTTCGTGGCAGGCAGTGCCGATGCCGGATGCAGCCGAGTCGAAGCTGCACGTAGTTTCGGTCTCCGGAAGCGAAGTGTGGGCCGGCGGCGAGAACTTGCGCCTCGATCATTCCAGTGACAACGGCGAAACGTGGAAGTCCATCAAGCTACCGGCCAAGAATGGATACGAGCACACGATCACGCACATCCGCTTTCGGAGCGCGCAGCTGGGCGTGATCGATTCCGATGACGGAACTTCCTGGATAACAACCGACGGCGGCAGGACCTGGAAGTGAGTGCGGCACATCGTTCCGGCTGCCTCACCGTTGTGGCTCTGTCGCGCGTTCTGCCTTCTGCCCTCCGCTGGTGACCTCGTACTCCAGATGGAAGGGTTTGAGTGGCTGTTTGGTGGAAAGGCGATCCTGCGCAATGACCGCTTTCGCCTGTGCGAGGCGCTCGGAGGACAGCGGGTGCGAGCGGAAGTACCCCATGAGCCCGTCGATGGTCAGCTGGCTCAGCTCGTCCGTTGGGGTTTCGGCGTGAATTACATACTCTCGGTCCAGCCTGGTGAACTTCTCAAGCAGCTTCACCGCGCCCTGCGCCGAGTAGCTAGCCGCCACTGCCAGGCGCAGGCCTTCTCGATCCGCCTCAAACTCCTGAGCCTTGCTATAGCCCGCCTGCCACAATGATATCGGGATTTGCGCAATGGCAGCGACTACGTCCAGGTTCAGATGCTTTAGTTGCGCCTCGATTTGCACGCGCTCGGCGGCATGATAGTGATCAACATGTTCGATCTCGTGGCCAAGCACGAACGCGAGCTCATCCTCGCTTGTCAGCTGGTCGAGCAGCCCCTGCCCGATGAAGACGTGTCCCCCCGGTAGCGCGAAGGCATTGATGAAATCGCCGCCTGGAATGAGATGGAAACGGTATGCCAGTTTGCGCTTGGCGTGCGCCGCGACACGTCCGCCAACCTGCTTGACGTAGCGTTCCAGAGCCCGTGCTTCGGGAGTCAGAGCGGGCTGCACACTCCCATACTGGGCGGCAAGTTCGTCTCCAATACGCGTCTCTTCGTCATCGGAAATTCGCGAGGCACGCAGGGGAGCGCGCGAGATGTCGCGTTGCCAATCGGCTATGACATCGACCAGTGCATTGGGGCTGACCACCTCGGGACCAGTGCGGCGCTGTGCAAGATAGAGAGCGCCTGTGGAGACCAGCAGAACGGCGGCGAATGCGAGTGCCCGCCTCATAGCAGCCGCCGCACCGATTCGCGGTACCGGTTGTAGAGCATCGAGACTGTGGTCAGTCCCAGGCCAAGCACGATGAAGGTAATGTAGCGGTCGCGTTCGGCCAGCTGCCACGCATCGCGGAAGACGATCTTTCCGACGCAGACCAGCAGCAGGAGAAGCCCAGTAAGGCGATAGCTGCGCTGTCCGAGAATGAGCCCCACCAGGATGACCAGCACTCCTTCGATGCCCAGCGACAGAGTGACCATCCCCGGAGTCATCTTCACGGCGAGCATCGCAGTAACCAGCACAATCGGCGCGAAGAAGAGCATTTGCTCGGGGTAATCGAAGAGGCGTCCCAAACGCGATCCCGCCGGTTGCGCAGCATAACGGCTGCGTAAGGGGAACGCCAGGGCAAGAGCTGCGAAGAGCAGCACGGACGTCAAGGAAATGGCGGCGAAGCTGCCGCGCCAACCCTCGGAGGTGAAGTAGCTTCCGCCATAGATGTTGTGTGCCAACCCGCGACCCACGATACTTAAAGTCAGCAGCGTGGCCTGCTGGAGAAATACGCGCATCTTCAACACAGTCTCGGCAATCATCAGCGCCAGAACCAGCGCCGCCCAAGCCACCACAATCCACTCGGCTTTCGTCTGGAAGTAGAGCAGCGCGGCGATGCAGCCTGTGCCGAAGTGAGCGAGAATGTTGCTGATCAGCCAGGGTTCGCCCTTGAGTTTATCTTTGCCGGACTGCAACTGCGCCCATACGAAGAAGTAGATCAGCGCGAGGGGCAGAACCGTGTAGACGCGCGGGCTGAGGGTTTCGCCCGGTAGCGGCATCGCCGTGAGATTCACGAAGAAGATGCGAATGAAGGATGCAGCCAGCGCACAGTAAGCCTGCCAGCGAATCTGCCTCTGCTGCCGCACGCCGCCCCACTCGAAGAGTACCAGTCCAAACAGGGCCCATCCGATAGCGACGGCAATCGATTGCAACTCGCTCCACATCATCCACGCGGCAGGGACCACGCAACCCACGAGTACGCATGGTGAACCTGGCGTTCGCGCAGTGATTGCGGAATGCGCACCCAGCGCGCCAGAGCATACAACGCGAGTACCACGATCGACAGCGTGATGAGCCGCAAGTCCAGGTTGTGCCACTTATCCGTTGTGTACGCGTTCTGCGTGATCGCACCCAGCACCGCGAGCGCCGCCAGCACGTGTGCCTGGGCGGGAAGCTCTTCCACTTCAAATCGGCGGTCCATTATGGCGAGTGCAAGTGCGAACAGAATCCAGATCGGCGCAATCCAAGGTTGCTGAGCTTCATTCCAGGCGAGCAGCGCGAGAAGCGCGGTGGCGCCGCAAGTGTGTGCCCACGCTGCATAGCGCTTGTATGCAGCATCGCGCACTGTACAGAAGCGTGAAACAGCGTACAGCGCGACAGCACAGCCGATAAAGGAAATGTAGAGTGCCTTGGTACTTTGGAACTCCAAGTTGACGCTTATCAGTTGAGCGGCAATGAGTAATGCCAGCAGGTGTTCCTGGTGGCAGAGACTGTCGAGCTTTTTGCTCCGGCCGATCAATGCCAGCGCCACTGCAAACGTCATCCATGTGAGAGCAACCCAGGCGGGAGCGATTTCAGACCCCACAAGAGCAACCAGCAGCATCGAGCCCGCCCAGAGCGCAACCGGGCGCAGTTTTGCCTGTGTCTTTTCCGCTCCCGAGAGCACCAACGCCGTTAAATAGAAAATGAGCGAGAGGATCGGCACGGTGGTCCATCGCGCGATTACGTGGTGCGGGTATTGCGCATTGGGATGGAGGTTTACCAGAATTGCGCGAACCATTACGACCGCAGCCAAGCCCCATCCTTGCCAGAGCAGATGTTGGCTTGCCAGTCGGCGTGCGCCCAGCACCACGCCAAGCAGGAGCACGCCCCAGGCCAACGCAGTCCAGTCCCGGGTAAACAGGCCCCAGGCACCGATGAACGCCGTGACACCGCCGATGTAGCTGTGGACGGTTGCAAGCTGTTCGTCGAGGGTGTCGAACAGGTGGTTCCACTTGTGCCGTACGAAGTGCGCGTTCAGGTAGAAGAGGGCACTGCAGGTGAGTAGCAGAATGCCGTCCTGCGTGAGCGGAGCCTCGGAGTACTGGCGCAACTGGACAATATGCGCCGCCTCGTAAGCTATCAGCAGTCCTGTAAAAATTCCGGTAAGCAGACCGAGGCGGCGAAAGACGACTTCCGTCTGCACAATCCCCGCGGCGAGCAGGACTTCGGCAGCAATCATCCAGAGCAGGGCGATGTTGTTTCCGGTGAACTTGAATGGCACTGCCGCAAATATCAAGGCTGTGCCGAGCACGGTGAGCAGGATGAATGCCGGGCGGCGTCGCCGCGATGCCGGCAGCTGTCCGAAGAGGAACTCCAGCGCACCGAGCACCAGGAGCGCATAGAAGGTCAGCTCGGGGTGCGTAGACTGGAACTTCATTACCGCTAGCAGCAGGGAGGTATTGACCAGCGCAGCCACTGTCGAGACATGCTCATCCGCCAAAGCGCGGATTCTCCGCACAACGTAGGAGACGCGAAACGTCAGCCAGTAGAGCACCAGGATTGCGGTGCTTGGCCAGAACTGCGGAAATGGGTGCCCGGCCACTCCGACGGGATACAGCTTGTAGAGCCAGTAGAAATGATTGAGGTAAGTGGCGAGTATGCCGAAGACCTCAAGTTCATACCACTGCATGCGCAGCGAAATGACAACGATGCCCAGGGCAAGGATGGCTCCGGCGGTGAGAGCGTACACCGTGTCCTGGCTGAGTGCGACGGTTGAAAAAGCCAGCAGGAAGGCAAAACCGGTCACAAGCTGAGAGCGGTAGCGCAGGGTGTGAACCACCATGGCGACGGCCACGGCAAGCAGCAGAACACAGTTCAAAACCTCAGAGCTCATCACCTGCATGGCCGGCACGTGATGCACGGCGTAGGTGGTAAAGAACAGCAGCGCCCAGCCCCCGCCGATCCCCGTGCGCCCTACAAGGCGATAGCGTTCCCTGCCTTCGAGCCATATGCCGCCTCCGAGCAATGTGGCAGCGGCGGCATAAAGCAATGTGACCTTTCCTGCCGGCCCCATGGCCACCAAAGCCACCCTGCCGAGCAACGCCAAGCCGGTTACGAGCAGGACGACGCCGAACTTGGCGAACAGGTTCATTCCGAGCACTTCTTCCAGCGGAAGCATGGCGCGCAGTCGCTCGGCGAGGCTCTTGCGGGGAGGTGCAGATTCAAGCACAGATTCGAATGGGTTGTAGCTGCCAGCGGTGGTGCGCGCAGCAGGGCGCGATTGCTCGTGGGCTGTTCGCGACGGAGCAATGCGAGGCGGAGTTATGGGAGGAACGACTGGGGCAGAAGCACTGGGCAGGGGCCGTGGTGCAGGCTGAGCCCAAGGGTCGAAGGTTTTTGAGGGTACTACCGGAGTGGGTGGCGGGGCTTCGTCTGCGAGCTTGCTCGCGGATCTTTCCGTCCCGGAATTTATGGGGAGGATCGGGGGGGCAAGTTTTGGAGCGGGGGGGAGTGAAACAGGAGCCGCGGGCACAGGAGTAGCTGGAGAAGGAGCAACTGGCTGCCGCTCTCGCAGCGGCGGCGCCTCAGGATGAGGAACGGCCGCAATCACTGGCTCAACAGCAGGCGCAACCGCGCTTGGAGCGGGCATAGCCTCGGGGGCCACCAGAGGCGTCGGACTCACAGCAGTAGCTTTTGCCGTTGGCGCACTCGATGTGGTGCCAGCGCGCTGTTCCATCTCTCTGGAAATGCGCGTAATCGCGCTCTGCAGAGCGGCGACTTGCTGCTTAAGATCGGAGACTTCGCGTCGATGCTCCAGATCCTGTTGTTCGAGACATTTACGGAGCCTACCTGTGCGGACCAACGCAACCAGGGACATCAGAGGTATTCCCACAGCAACCAAAAGAGCCAGCTGAATGAGGCCATCCATTTTGAGTCGACCTGTTAGTGGATAAACATTGCACGTCTGATAGTAGAACGGCCTGGGCAAAACCTCTTGCGCTTTTTTCAGCAAGAAGTGACTGAGTGCGCCGTTCTAGCACAGGGGACGGCATGCGTTACCGTCCTGAGGGTTTCCGGAGCTATTTCTGGCCAACTGGTGAGGACGCGTTACAATGAGCACCACCAATGCAGCCTCCTCTATGACATCCGAACCTGGCATTGACGCTGAAGTCCCGACAAACCCCGCTAAACCGCCGCGCAGCACGCGCGGCTTCTGGGCGCTGATCGCCACGCAGTTTCAGGGTGCTTACAGCGACAACATCCTGCGCAACCTCCTGCTTTCGATGATCGTGGGAATGGGCTTGGCGCGAAGCGAACGCGAGACATTCGTTTCCATGGTCACCTTCCTGTTCTCAATGCCTTTCGTGCTCTTCAGCATGGCGGGAGGATGGCTGGCAGACCGTTACAGCAAGCGGCAAATCACCATCTGGACCAAGATGATGGAGCTGGGCTCAATGCTGGTGGCCACCATCGGCCTGGCGCTCCATTCGCGGACGATCGCCCTGATCGCGCTTACGCTGGTGGCAACGCAGGCCGCTTTGTTCGGACCATCCAAGTATGGACTGCTGCCGGAATTGCTTCCCGCCAAGCGCCTCTCGTGGGGTAACGGTGTCATTGAGTTGGGGACATTTCTCGCCATCATCGTAGGCACGATGACGGGCGCCGCCATGGCGGAGAGCTTCCGCGCCCACGAACTCTATGCCGGCTACGTACTGTTAGCTCTCGCGTTCACGGGTCTTCTGACGAGCTTCGGCGTCGACCGTGTCCCGGCCGCGGCGCCGGAAAAGAAGTTTCGTATTAACTTTCTTGGCGACCTATGGCAGCAGATCGCGTTGATGCGCCGCGATCGTGCGCTGTTTCTTGCCGTTGCGGGCAACACCTACTTCTGGGCTTTGGGGGCGTTGCTGTTTTCGACCGTGGTCGTCTACGGGCCGGATGTACTGCGCATCGGCCAGACCAGGACCGGCTACCTGAACGCTGCGCTAGCTGTCGGCATAGGCGTTGGCAGCATGCTTGCCGGACTGGTGAGCGGCAACAAGATCGAGTACGGACTGATTCCGCTGGGTGCCATTGGAATGGCATGTACCGGGCTGCTGCTTGGCGGGATGCGGCACGACCTGGCGGGCTCTGCGGCGCTATTGGGTGTCCTGGGCCTTTGGGCCGGATTTTTTGCCGTTCCGGTCAACGCCCTGATTCAGCATCGCCCGGCGGAGAAGGACAAGGGCGGCATCATCGCGGCGGCCAATCTGTTGTCTTTTGTGGGCGTGGCGCTGTCAGCGGGCGTGTACTACGTCTTCACGGCGTTCATTCATCTGGATCCACGCGGAGTGATCGTGGCGGCTTCGATCATCACCGGCGTGGGTACGGTCTATGTATTGACCCAGCTACCCGAGTGGCTGGGTCGCCTGGTTCTCTTCTTCTTCACCCACATCTTCTATCGCGTCAAGGTAGTCGGCCGTGACAACTTCCCCGAGAAGACCGGCGCTTTGCTTGTGAGTAACCACATGTCGTTCGTGGACGCGCTGCTGCTGATCGCCTCCACGGACCGGCCGATCCGCTTCCTGATGTACAAGGGCATCTATGACAAGCGATTTGTGAAGCCGTTCGCAAAGATCGTGAAGGCGATCCCGATCTCAAGCGAACAGCGTCCGCGCGATATGATTCGCTCGCTGCGCACCGCCAGCGACGCTTTGCGCGATGACGAGATTGTATGCATCTTCGCCGAAGGCCAGATTACCCGCACCGGCCAGTTGCTGCCGTTTCGCCGCGGGTTGGAACGCATCATGAAGGGCGTGGAGGTGCCCATCATTCCCGTCAATCTGGATGGGGTATGGGGAAGCATCTTCAGCTTTGAGCGCGGCCGCTTCCTGTGGAAGATGCCACGGCACCTGCGCTATCCGGTGACCGTAAGCTTCGGCCGGCCGATGCCGCCGGAGTCAACTGCAATTCAGGTGCGCAGCGCAGTGCAGGAGTTGCAGGCGGAAGCGTTCCAACAGCGCAAGCTGCGAATGAATACCCTCGACCTTGCCTTCGTGGCCACAGCGAGGCGGTATCCCCGGCGCTTCATGATGGCCGACGGCAGGACTCCGAAGGTGACGTTTGGCGGAGGGCTGACGAAGACAATTTACATCGCGCGCAGACTGCGGAACCAGATCGGCGAGCAGGAGATGATCGGCATGCTGCTGCCGCCTTCCGTTGGCGGGGCGCTGACGAACTTTGCGCTCACGCTGCTCGGCCGCGTTCCGGTGAACCTGAACTACACGGCCTCGAGCGAAGTGATTGCCTCCTGCGCCAAACAGTGCGGCGTGGACGTGGTCATCACCTCGAAGGCGTTTGTCGAGCGTTTCCCCAAACTGGAGATCCCGGGGCGAACCCTCTTCCTGGAGGATGCGCTGGAAGCTCCCCGTGCCGGTGAGAAGCTGGCTGCGCTCGCACTGGCGTGGCTAGTGCCGCAAAGATTCTTACGCAAGGCGGTTGGCGCCGCCAGAGCTACCTCCAGCGTCGATGACCTCGCAACCGTGATCTTCTCCAGCGGCAGCACAGGCGATCCCAAGGGCGTCATGCTAACGCACTTCAATATCACGGCAAACATTCAGCAGGTGGCGCAAGTATTCATGCTGGGCGGACGCGACAAGGTACTCGGGATCCTGCCGTTCTTTCACTCCTTTGGTTTCATGGCTGCACTGTGGATGCCCGCGGTGAACGGTGTGGGCGTGGTCTATCATCCCAACCCACTGGACGCGCACGCGATCGACGAATTGGTGGGTAAGTACCAGGTGACGTTCCTGGTCGCCACTCCAACCTTCCTGCAGGCTTACATGCGGCGCTGCTCGCCGGAGAACTTCGGCAGCCTGCAGTACGTGCTGGTGGGTGCGGAAAAGTTACCGGAGCGGGTTGCCCTGGCGTTTGAGGACACAATTGGCATCCGCCCTCTTGAGGGCTACGGCTGTACCGAGTGCTCACCCGTGGTGACGGTGAATGCACGCGACTTCCGCGCCCCCGGCTTCCGGCAGGTCGGTGCTAGACGCGGCAAGATCGGGCATCCGCTGCCCGGAGTGTGCGTCAAGGTGGTCGATCTGGATACGGGCGAACCGGTTCCGCCGGGAACTCCGGGGATGCTATTGGTGAAGGGACCGAATGTGATGAAGGGCTATCTCGGCAAGCCGGAAAAGACCGCCGAAGTGCTGCGCGATGGCTGGTACACGACAGGAGATGTGGCGAGAATGGAAGAGGACGGCTTCCTCACCATCACGGACCGGCTCTCGCGCTTCAGCAAGATTGGCGGCGAAATGGTTCCTCACATCAGAATCGAAGACAAGCTGCACGAACTTTCCGGAATCACCGAACAGGTGTTCGCCGTGACGGCCCTTCCGGACGAGAAGAAGGGCGAGCGCATCGTCGTCGTCCACACGCTGATGCCTGAGAAACTCGCACCCGTGATTACGAAGCTTGCGCAGTGCGATCTGCCCGCGCTTTGGAAGCCGCGCGCGAATCAGTTCCTTCAGGTCGATGCGCTGCCTATGTTGGGAACTGGAAAGATCGACTTACGCGGAGTGAAGGCGCTCGCCGCGGGGATGGCGCTCGCCGCGGAGGCGTGAGCCTAGTACCAAGATGGACTTTGGCGTCTCATGGCAGCGCGCCCCACTGTTCCCCTGAAATAGAACTACCAGGCTGCTCTTGGCTGACGATCCGGGCCACTAAAAGCTGTCCCGTCTGCACAGCGGCAGCCTGTTAGCTAAGTTCCCACTTCTGAGCTGTTGCGCACCCCGGAAACCGTCCTTGAGTGGCTATTTAGCTGACACCAGCCTTGTCGCCGGCATCAACAGGGTGGTGGGGCGCATCGCCGCAATGGCGGTGCGCCCCAGCTCTAGCTCAGCTCGAGCATAGGATTCGAGCACCAATGAGAAAGCCGCAACATGGTTGCGGCTTTTCTAGTTCTTGACTTGGGCGCTATTCAGATAAACGAGCGTGTACTTGCCGGCGCTGATCGAACTTGAGATAGTGACGCTCGGTGATCTTGATGCTGCGATGTCCCAGCAGCAGGGAAACATCTTCCAGGGAAGCCCCCGCCAGCAGTTTCTCAATCGCGAAGGTGTGCCTGAGCATGTGAGGATGGCAACGAATCAGCTGGTTGTTCCGCTTCAGCTTCGCCGCCTTGAAGACGTGGGCCAGACTTCGCCGCCATCCTCGAACGGCCGTGACCGGCTTGCCGTTTCCGGTCCAGAAGAAGTATGTCTCGCTCATGGGCGGGATCTGAAGGACCGCATCGGCCACCTCGGGCGGCACAGCGACGAACACCGGGTTACCGTTCTTTTGTCGATGAAGCAGGACGGACCAGATGCCGTTTTCCTTCTATTGAAGCCGAAATCGCTCGAAGCGTATGCAGTCGATGATGGCTAGCCCTGTCCACCTCATGAACAGCAGGAGCGCGCGTAGGCGACGGTCCGGAATTCGTAATCGTGACCGCGCTCCCAAGTATGCGAGACGAAGCACGCTTCCAGTAGCTTCCGCATTTCGTCGGGGTGGACACAGTCGACGTCTGGGTCGTCCTCGTTCGCCGGCTTCAGCTTCTTGGCAGGATTTTCCTCGATCCAACGCCGGTCCATACAGAAGGCGAGAAATGAGCGGAGCCGCGAGAGCTTGCGATTCTTCACCGTGCCTTTTTAAGTGAAGTAGTTATTGGTGGACCTGGTCGGGATCGAACCGACGACCTCTTCCATGCCATGGAACTGAAATAGTAGCCGGCCATTGATTCTAAAGGGGTTAAATGCCGGTCAAGTAGTGAAAAACCGGTATAAACGGCGCTATTTGCTACCAAAATGCTACCAAGATCGACAAGTGGGAATATATGGGAGGGCTGATCGCCGTGGGGGAGTCAGCCCTCCTGATAGCAAGTTGATGCGCAGCCGTGAAAACACTCTGAGTATTACCGCCGGTTGTCTTTCGGCCGCGCCCTGTCGTCTCGCTGCTTGCCTCGGGCGATCCACGTTCGCTTGGCTCCAAGCTTCTTCTTGCCCGGCGAGGGGCCTTTCGTTTTGAGCCGCGCCGGTTTCCTGTATGTGCCGGGATCTTCCAACACCTCGGGTGCAGGCAACACTAGGGTTTTCCTCGGGCCGCGCAATTAGAATTGATCAGAAGCCATGGCTGAATTGAAAAGTCTCTCCCCGGAAGTTCTGCTGCACATTTCGCAGGCAATTGAAGTCCCTTTGCGCGGCCTGGTCTCGGTCATTGAGCTGCTGGACGGCGGTGGCACCGTGCCCTTCATTGCGCGTTATCGCAAGGAGGCTAGCGGCAATCTCGACGAAGTGAAGGTCCGCGAAATCGAAGAGCAACTCGCCTACTTCCGGGATTTGGTCGCGCGTCGCGATACCATCCTTCACTCTATCGAGGAGCAGGGCAAGCTGACTGATGAGTTGAAAGCCCGCATGGAAAAGTGTCTCGACAAGAGCGAGCTCGAACATCTCTACCTGCCCTACAAACCCAAGCGCCGCACCAAGGCCACCATCGCGCGCGAAAAAGGTTTGGAGCCGCTGGCCCAGTATCTATGGGCGCAGCAACCAGCCGGGCTTGCTCTCGCCGAGTTTGCGGCAACTTTTGTCAGCGAAGAAAAAGGTGTCGCCTCCATCGACGAAGCACTGGAAGGAGCGCGCCACATCGTCGCCGAAATCATCAGCGAAGATGCTGACTTGCGCAAGGCGCTCCGCCAGCTCATCTTTGACGAGGGCATCATCACTAGCCGCAGGGCCGCCGGCGCCATTGATGAGCAGGAAAAGTTCAAGATGTACTACGACTATCGCGAGTCGGTGAAGACCATTCCCTCCCATCGTATGCTGGCTCTTCGCCGCGGTGAGGCCGAGAACGTCCTTTTCTTCCTAATGGAACTCGACTGGCAACGCGCAGTGGACACCTTACAGTCGCGCATCCTGCGCCGGCAGGGAGATTGGACCCCGCAACTCAAGCTGGCAATTGACGACTCATGGCAGCGCCTGCTGAATTCATCCATTCAGGGTGAGATTCGCTTCGAACTGAAGAAGCGTTCCGACGCCGATGCCATCGCTGTTTTCCGCGACAATCTCGATAACCTGCTACTCTCGCCACCCGCCGGTCCCATCTCCGTGCTCGGCATCGACCCCGGCCTGCGCACCGGATGCAAGCTTGCAATCGTCGATGAGACCGGAAAGTTTCTCGCCCACGAGGTGATGTACCCCTTTAGCTCGAAGGGCGGCCTGGAGCAATCCGCCCAGGTTCTTGAGAAGTTGATGGCGCAACACAACGTGCGTGCCGTCGCCATCGGCAACGGAACCGCCGGACGCGAGACCGATCAGTTTGTGCGCGAGTTCCTGCGCACCCGCAGGCGCGACAACGTCTTCGCCGTGACCGTCAGCGAGAGCGGCGCCAGCGTGTACTCTGCCTCTGAAGTCGCCCGCCAGGAGTTCCCCGATCTCGATCTAACCGTGCGCGGCGCCATCAGCATCGCGCGCCGCCTGCAGGACCCGCTCTCCGAGTTGGTAAAGGTCGATCCCAAATCGATTGGCGTCGGACAGTATCAGCACGATGTCGATCAGCGCAATCTACAGCAATCGCTTGAAACCGTGATCGAGAGTTGCGTCAATCGCGTCGGCGTTGATCTCAATACATCCTCGTGGACGCTTCTGCGCTATGTCGCCGGAGTCACCGAGCGCACCGCCATCAACATCGTGAAGTATCGAGACGAAAACGGGCGATTCCGCTCTCGCACTCAACTGCTGAAAGTTCCCGGTGTAGGGCCAAAAACATTTGAGCAGGCCGCCGGCTTCCTGCGCATTCGCGACGGCGAAAATCCGCTCGACAGGACCGCTGTGCATCCTGAATCGTATCCGGTTGTGGAGCAGATTGCAGAGTCACTTCAAACTCCCGTCAGTGAATTGATCAAGCGACCCGACTTGCTGGAGAAAGTCGATCGCACACAACTCTGCGCCGGCACGTTTACCCTCAACGACATTCTCGATGAGTTGAAGAAACCTGGCCGCGATCCGCGCGACAAATTCGTAGCGCCCAGCTTCGCAGACGGGGTTCGCGAAATCGCCGACGCCCGGCCGGGAATGATTCTGGAAGGCGTCGTAACCAACGTGACCAAGTTCGGGGCCTTCGTCGATATCGGCGTGCACCAGGACGGCTTGGTGCACATCAGCGAGCTTTCCAATCGCTACGTTAAGGATCCCAGCGAAGCCGTGAAGGCGGGCCAGATCGTGAAGGTGAAAGTGCTGAGCGTGGATGTGAAAACCAAGCGCATCGCGCTCTCCATCAAGGCTCTCCTGGAAGCCGCTCCGAAGACGCAGCCCGGAAAACCGGGAGCACCAAAGCCACCGGAGAAACCGCAAGTCTCAGTTGAGCAGAAGCTCGCCATGCTCTCTTCAAAGTGGAAGGTGCGCTAAGCACCCTCAGCAGCGAGCTATCAAGGACATCTGCTCCTGAATTGATCAAGCGGCTTCATCCGTCGCGCTTTATGAGCCGTCGGTCGATATTCTTGGCAAGCCCGGTCTGGCCACAAACCCCTCCTGCCAGTCCCTCCCTAAGTAGCTGATAACACAAAGATGGAGTTTCGGTGAAGAGGGTGCCACGAACCTTTTCATTTCGGGTATTTGGCAGGCTTGCATGTCCAGCAACAGGCGCTCGAAATGCTCTAAACCAACTCGGGGGTCAGCTTCTTCGTGAATCCGATTGCTCTACTGCGATATTTACACGGCGCCAGGATGGCCGGATCAAGGCGCGTCCCCGACTCTGCGGGCACGCCGGTGGAGAGCAAGCTGCTGCAACGGGGGGGGGGAACTGGCCACCCTAACCGGACGCCAATATCAGATACTCCTCGAACGCCAGTCCCACCACCCGAATATGATCCGGCCTTACTTCGAGGAGGTTTACGCTTGGGAAGATCTCTCCCGGCATCGCAAAACGGGCGACAACCAGCGCCGCAGGAATCGCGCCTTCCACCATGGCTACCTTCGCAGTCTGCGGTGCACCGATTGCTGGCTGCTCAATGCGATCCTTCCATCCGCGCTTTAACTTCAGTCCATGGGAGAGCAAGAAGTCTAGGATGCGGCAAGCCATCCGATATCCTGCCTCTTCAAGCTGGCCCTGTCCAAGGAGCAGCCTCAGCCAATCCGTCCCCAGCCGATAGGTGAATCCCCACACCGGCATTCCATTCAGATCAATTGCCGGGAACAGCCAATCACCGGGTAGGCCCGGAACAGCCCTGAGCGAGTGCCGGGTGGGGTCGCACCACACATTTAGCGGCATCCAAACCGCTTCCGCCGCCTCACGAGGATCCACAACCGTCGGCAGCTCGTCTTCCACCCCAAATACAAACGGAGCAACCAAGACGAACGGACCCGTTCTCCGTCTCGCCAGCACCGGCGGCAATGCCACTTCGCTACGCTCTCGGCCGAGGCGGATAGCACATTCTTCTTCCAACTCGCGGAGGGCAGTATGCAGCAGGTCGGGGTCTTCAGGATCACGCCGGCCGCCCGGAAATGACCAGTGTCCCGACCAGGAATCCTCTTCCCGTTCCGAGCGACGGATGAGCAAAATCGATTCCCGTGGAAGGCGCGCACGGATGATCGCTACCGCTGCTTGGGGCTCTGCCATGTCCATATCTTGGCACGTTCTATCTGCCACCGCGATTCGCTTCGGAACAGCGTGACGGCTTAGACTGTTTTAGAAATGACCACTATTCAGGTGTCCCACTTCGATCTTCAGGCAGCAGCCAAACAAACCATGCTGGAGAACGGCTTTGAGCCAGAATTTCCTCCGCTAGCTGAGCAGCAGCTTTTGCAATTGGAAGCGCACCCACCACAGGTGGCGCCGGGTGGAACGGTTCGTGACCTGCGCAATCTGCTCTGGTCTTCGATCGATAACGACACTTCGCGAGATCTCGACCAGATCGAGGTAGCTGAGCGGTTGCCCACAGGTGAGACGCGTGTGTTGGTGGGCATCGCAGATGTTGATACCTTCGTCCCGAAGAACTCCGCCATAGATCAACATGCCGCGAAAGAGACGACGGCGGTCTATACAGGCATACGGAATACATACGGAATTTTTCAATGTTGCCGGAGCAGCTCTCGACCGGCATGACTTCGCTGCTGGAGGGAGCAGATAAGCTCAGCCTGGTAATCGAGTTTGTGGTTAGCCCGGATGGGCGCGTCAACTCGGGCGCGGCACATCGCGCGATAGTCCGCAATAAAGCACAGCTTACTATTACTACTGTGTCATAAGAATGGATGCAGGCAACAGGGGCATCTGGGTAGCGAGCGCGCCAGGTGGGTTGCGATCTGGCGGCGCAGGGTGGCGATGGAATGCGGATTATGCCGTTCCGTTCTGATGGGCAGCGCCACGGG
>WNGF01003561.1_pt1 | contig 21057 bp, 23 predicted proteins | sample 5400641 | NCBI WGS metagenome assembly WNGF01 (sample SAMN13153371, study PRJNA577476) | soil metagenome | isolation source: 80 cm soil or saprolite under grassland replicate 2 | place: USA:California | collected 2016-06-15 | reverse complement strand
TGGCGGCCCAGTCGGGTATGACGGCCCTGACCCGGTGCCCGGCGGGCGTGGTGCGGGCCGTGCCCGAGACCCGGCGCCTCTACCGTCTGCTCCTCGAGGAGATGGCGGCGCTGGCACAGGCGTCCGGCACGGATCTTGGCCCCGACATTGTGGATGCCTATATGGGGAATCTTGACGCCCTCGGCTCGAACGCCTACTCCTCGCTCCACTACGACCTGAGCCACGGCAAGCGCCTGGAGCTCGAGGCGCTGCAAGGGCATGCCGTCCGTCTCGGCGAGCGCTATGGGATCCCGACCCCGGCGCTCTTCGCCGTCTACGCCGCGCTGAGACCGTATCTGGACGGGACGCCGGAGGCGCTCCGGAGCTAGCGTCGGTATACTGGGCGGGTGTCCTCCGCTCGTCGCTTCCTCGGCTATGTCCAGCCGTACGCCCCACGCTATGCGGCGGGCACCGCGTGCCTCGCCGCCGCGACCTGTCTATCCCTGGCCATCCCCTGGCAGATCAAGCTGGCGATAGACGGTCTCAGGGCCTCCGCCGGCCCGAGGGCGCTCGCCGTGTCCGCGGGCGCCATTCTCGTCCTGGCCCTCCTGCACGGCGTGGCCCGTCTCGGCTCTCGCTTCACCATGCTCGGGGCGGGGCAGTGGGTCGAGCACGACGTTCGTCGGGACCTGTACGCGCACCTCGAGAGCTTGCCTTCCGCGTTTTACCAGACGCACCGGACCGGCGACCTCATGTCGCGAGCGACCAATGACGTCTCGGCGCTGCGCGTGCTGGCGGGCTTTGGCGGGGTCATGCTCGTCGGGACGTCCTTCACCTTCCTCGGCACTCTCGGTGCCATGTGGGCCATCGATCCACGGCTCACGCTCTGGTCGCTCGCCCCATCGCCGCTCTTGGTCCTGCTCGCGCGGCGCTTCAACCACCGCGTTGAGACGGAGTCCACGGCGGTGCAGGAGCAGCTCGGGGCGCTCTCCGCCCGGCTGCAGGAGAATCTCACGGGCATGGCGGTGGTGCGCGCGTACACCATGGAGGCGCAAGAGATCGAAGCATTCGGCCGGCTCAATGCCGAGTATCTCGAGTGCAGCCTGAGCCTGGCGCGTACCCAGGCAGCCTTCTCGCCCATGCTCGGTCTCATCTCCGGCCTGGGCGGATTGATCGTGCTCTGGGTCGGCGGCCTCGCCGTGGTCGACGGCCGGCTGAGCCTCGGAGCCTTCGTAGCCTTCGGCGCCTATGTCGCGCACCTCGCGTGGCCCACCATCGCGCTCGGGTGGACGCTCGCCAATCTCAAGCGTGGGCTGGCCGCCATGGCGCGCATCGCCGAGATCCTCGAGACCCCTGGTGCGTCCGATCATGACGCGGAAGCCGCAGAGGGCGCGCCGCTGCGCGGAGGCCTCGCGTTCCGGCACCTCACCTTCGCCTACGACGGGCGGATCCGCGCTCTGGAGGACGTGAGCTTCACGGTGCCGGAGGGCGCCACGGTGGCCGTGGTGGGGCCGACAGGGAGCGGCAAGTCCACGCTGGGCGCTCTCGTGACCCGCCTCTACGAGCCACCGTCTGGGACGGTGTTCGTGGGCGGCGTGGATGTGCGGACGCTGCCTCGCGGGCGCCTGCGCCGATCCATCGGCTACGTTCCCCAGGAGGCGTTTCTCTTCTCGCGCTCCATCCGCGACAACGTGGCGCTGGGTGACGAGGGGGCGCCCGAGGCCCGTCTCAGCAGGGCCGCTGCGACCGCGGGGCTCGCGCCGGAGATCGAAGGCTTTCCGGAAGGCTGGGAGACGGTCGTGGGCGAGCGGGGGCTGACGCTGTCCGGCGGCCAACGTCAGCGGGCGGCGCTGGCCCGGTCACTCCTGCCGGAGCCGGCCATCCTCGTACTCGACGATGTCTTCGCCGCCGTGGACGCGGGAAAGGAAGCCGAGATCCTGGACTCGCTCCGGGCGGCCCTCGCGGGCCGCACCACGCTGGTCATGACCCACCGCCTACGGGCGGCCCAGGAAGCCGACCTGATCGTCGTCCTCGACGAAGGGCGCGTGGTCGAGCAGGGCAGCCACGCAGCCCTCCTCGAGACCGGAGGCCTCTACGCTCGCCTCTGGCGCGTTCAGCAGATCGAGCAAGAGCTCGCCAATGACTGACGGGGTGGGGTTCGACCGTGACTGAGCGCGCGCGGCAGGCGGCCGACGACGAGCGCGAAGGCGAGATCTATCGTCCGGGGGTTCGATCGTGACTGGTCGAGCGCGGCAGCCGGCTAACGCAGCGAGCGCGAAAGCGCGAGCTGAAGCGCAAGAAGGGGGGAATGCGGGGGTGCGCCCGTGACTGGTCGCTGGCGACGATCGGCTGACGCAGCAAGCGCGAACGGACGCACGATCGGGTGGGAGCTCGACCGTGACTGACCACGCGCGGCGATCGGCCGGAGCAGCGAGCGCGAAAGCGCGAGCTGAGGCGCGGGAAGGGGGGAGTGCGGCGGCCATTTCTGGGCCCCCGCAGCTGGACGACGAGATCTTGGGTAAAGCGTATGACGCACGGCTCATGCGCCGTCTCTGGCGGGTGGCGCGACCGCACCGGCGGATCATCCTGTTTTCGGTCGCGCTCTTTCCGCTGGTGTCCGGGCTCGAGCTCCTCCAGCCGTGGCTGACCAAGATCGCGATCGACCGGTACATCCTGAAGGGAGAGTGGCCGGGTCTCGCGCGCGTCGCCGCGGCGTACCTCCTCTGCCTGCTCGGGCTCTATGGGTTGCGGGCCGCCGTCTCGTACCTGACGCAGCTGGCGGGCCAGCGGCTCATGCACGACCTTCGCGCCGCGCTGTTCGCCCATCTCCAGCGGCAAGACGCGGCCTTCTATGACCGCAATGCGGTCGGGCGGCTCATGACCCGCGTCCTGGGCGACGTCGAGGCTATCAACGAGCTCTTCTCCAGCGGCGCCGTGGCTGTCGTGGGCGATGTCCTGACGCTCAGCGGCATCGTGGTCTTGATGCTCGCGCTGAACTGGGAGCTGGCGCTGGTGACCTTCGCGCTGGTGCCGGTCCTGGCGGTCGGGGCCGCGTATTTCCGGCTCAAGGCCCGCGACAGCTATCGCGGCGTGCGCACCAGGCTCGCGCGACTCAACGCCTTCCTGCAGGAGTCACTGCAGGGCATGCCGATCATCCAGCTCTTCGCCCGGGAGCGGAGAGAAGCGGAGCTCTTCGGCGAGCTGAACGACGATCTCCGTCGGGCCCAGTTCCGCTCGACCCTCTTCGACTCCTTCCTCTATGCGGGCGTCGAGGCGCTCGGATCCGCGGCCGTCGCGCTCCTGCTCTGGTACGGCGGCGGGCAGGTGCTGGCCGGGGCCCTGACCTTCGGGGGGCTCGTCGCCTTTCTCGAATATCTCGGGCGCTTCTTCCTGCCGATTCGCGACCTCGGCGCCAAGTACACGATCCTGCAGGCGGCGACGGTGTCGGCCGAGCGCGTCTTCGGGCTCATGGATACCGAGCCCGCGGTGCGGAGCCCCGCGGGAGGCGGCGTGGACTTCACGCCTGAGGCGCCGGCGCTCGAGTTCAGACACGTCTGGTTTGCCTACGCAGGGGACGAATGGGTGCTGCGAGACTGCTCCTTCGTGGTGGCGCCGGGGGAGCGCGTCGCGCTCGTGGGCCCGACGGGCGAGGGCAAGAGCACCATCGTGCGGCTGATGACGCGCGCGTACGACGTGACACGCGGGCAGGTGCTGGTGGGCGGGCGCGACGTGCGCGAGTGGGACCTCGAGTCGCTACGCAGAGCCGTCGGGGTGATCCCGCAGGAAGTCTTCCTCTTTACCGGCACGGTCGGGGAGAATCTGCGCATGTCCGGGGGGGCCACGCCGTCGCGCGAGGTCATCGACCGCGCGCTGGCGACGGCGCGAGCGGACCGGGTCGTGGCCACGCTGCCGCGCGGGCTCGACGAGGAGATCCACGAGCGCGGCCAGAATCTCTCGCAGGGCCAGCGCCAGCTGCTGGCCATCGCCCGCGCGCTCATCTATAATCCTGCCATCCTCGCGCTGGACGAGGCGACGTCGAGCGTGGATCCCGAGTCGGAGGCGCTCATCCGCGCCGGGCTCGAGGAGCTCGTGCGCGGCCGGACCAGCGTGGCCATCGCGCACCGGCTCTCCACGATCCAGACGGCGGACAGGATCCTGGTGCTGCACCGCGGGCACGTCCGCGAGGCGGGGCGGCACGCCGAACTTCTGGCCGCCGGAGGCTTCTACGCACGGCTTTACGAGCTGCAGTTCGGGGGCGGGCAGCCGTGATCGATTTCCAGCGGGCGGTCTGGCGTCTCGTCGGCCTCATCCCACGCGGGCGGGTCGCGACCTACGGGCAGATCGCGGGTTGGCTCGGCTTTCCGCGCCGTGCGAGGATGGTGGGCCGGACGCTCCGGGACGTGCCCCGCGGGGTGCCCTGGCAGCGGGTCGTCAATGCGCGGGGAGGCATCAGCCTCCGGGCGGCCGTGGGCAGCATGGTGACGCAGCGTATCCTTCTCGAGCAGGAAGGGGTCAGGCTCCGTGGCGGAAGGGTGGCGCTTCGGCGCCATGGCTGGGAAGGGCCGGCCGGGAAGCGCGGCCGGCGGTCTTCTACAAAGCGGGTCCAGGCCACAGCGAAGCGGGTCTAAGCCACAGCGAAGCGGGTCTAAGGAGAATGAGATGCGTCTCGGCTTGAACATGGGCTATTCGGGTTCCGGGCTTCGCATCGACCTCCCGCTCGTCAAGGAGGCGGACCAGCTGGGCTATCACTCGGTCTGGTCGGCCGAGGCCTATGGCTCGGATGCCGTCACCACCATCACGTGGGTGGCGGCGCAGACGGCGCGCATCGGGGTCGGCACGGCCATCATGCAGATCCCGGCGCGGACGCCGACGCTGACGGCGACGACGGCGATCACGCTCGACCAGCTGTCGGGCGGCCGCTTTCTCCTCGGGCTCGGCGTCTCCGGGCCGCAGGTGGTCGAGGGGTGGCATGGGATGCCGTTCGGCAAGCCGCTCCAGCGGACGCGAGAGTACGTCGAGATCGTGCGCGCGGTGTGGCGACGGGAAAAGCCCGTCGAGTTCAAGGGGCAGTACTACCAGATCCCCTATGGCGGCCCCGACGCCACGGGCTTGGGCAAGCCGCTCAAGTCCATCCTCCATGGGCGCGCCGATATCCCGATCTACCTCGCCGCGATCGGACCCAACAACGTGGCCTTGGCAGCCGAGATCGCCGACGGCTGGCTGCCGATCTTCTTCTCGCCGCAGCGGATGGGCGTGTTCAAGGACTCGCTGGATTCGGGGTTCGCGCGCGCCGGCGGAGGCAAGTCGCTGTCGCGCTTCGACATAGCGCCCACGGTCGCCGTCGTCGTGGGAGAGGATGTCGCGGCCTGCCGGAGCATCGTCAAGCCGCGGCTGGCGCTCTATGTCGGGGGCATGGGCGCGCGCGGCCGGAACTTCTACAACGATCTCGTGTGCCGCTATGGCTACGAGGCGGCGGCCAAGACCATCCAGGATCTCTACCTCGCCGGCAAGAAGGAGGAGGCGGCCGCCGCGGTGCCGGATGGCCTGGTGGACGAGGTGGCGCTCTGTGGGCCGAAGGAGCGGATCAGAGAGCGCCTCGAGGCCTGGAAGTCATCGGGCGCGACGACGCTGATCTGCGGCGTGGGTCAGGTGGAGGCGCTGCGCCTCATGGCCGAGCTGGTGCTCTAGGGGCGCGTGAAGGCGCCGGTCCTTCGCGTCCAGGCCGCGCTCGCGGCGCTCGGCCTTGACCGCGGCGTCATCGAGCTCGATCGGTCCGCGCACACCTCGCAGCAGGCAGCCGACGCGCTCGGCGTGACCGTCGGGCGCATCGCCAAGTCGCTGGTCTTCACGGTGGACGAGCGGCCGGTCCTGGTGATCGCCTCGGGAGCCAACCGGGTGGACGAGGGCAAGCTTACGGGGCTCCTGGGCGGCCGGGTGCGCCGGGCGGATGCTGACACGGTGAGGCGGGCGACGGGCTTCTCGATCGGCGGCGTGGCGCCCCTTGCCCACGAGACAGAGCTGCCGGTGGTGATCGACGAAGACCTCCTCGGCCACGACGTCATCTATGCCGCCGCGGGCGTGCCCGAGTGCGTCTTCCCGCTGAGCCCGGCGGAACTCGTCAGGGCCACGGGTGGGCGCGTGGCGGATCTGAAGGAGCGGCCGGTGCCGCTCGAAGGAGAGACAGCATGAAGCTCACAGACAGGGTTGCCATCGTCACGGGCGCGGGCTCGGGCATCGGTCGGGCGTCGGCGCTGCTCTTCGCGCAGGAGGGAGCGAGGGTCGCCGTCGTCGACCTCAAGCCGGATGCCGCCCGAGCGACGGCGCAGCAGATCGAAGGGGCAGGAGGCCAGGCGCTCGCCATCGCGGCCGACGTGAGCAAGAGCGAGGACAACCGCGACGCCGTCGCGCAGACGATCGGCCGCTGGGGCCGGCTCGACATCTTCTACGCCAATGCCGGCGTGCCGCAGTGGCCCAGCCCCGTGGACGAGGTGGACGAGAGCGTCTTCGACCGCATCATGGCCGTCAACGTCAAGGGCGTCTTCCTCGGAGCCAAGCACGCGACGCCGGTCATGAAGAAGCAGAGGAGCGGCGTCATCCTCATCACCGGCTCGACCGCGGCGTTCAAGCCGCGTCCCGGCGGGCAGTGCTACGCGGCCTCGAAGGGGGCCGTCACCACCATGAGCCAGAGCCTGGCGCTCGAGCTCGCCCCATTCGGCATCCGGGTCGTGGTAATCGCGCCGGTCGCGACGGACACGCCGATGCTGGCGACCTTCATGGGCAAGGAGGAAGTGGACGCCGAGGGCATGAAGCAGTACGTCGCCACCGTGCCGCTCGGCAGGCTCAACCGGCCCGAGGACATCGCCCGGGCCGCACTCTTCCTGGCCTCGGACGATGCCTCGATGGTCACGGGCAGCCCCTTCATCGTGGATGGTGGGCGCTGCGCGTGAACGTCGTCCCGCTGGCCGCCGACTCGCTGGGCGTCCGCTCGATGGCGACCTACGTCGAGTGCGGCGAGACACGGGTGCTGATCGATCCGGGCGCGGCGCTGGCGCCGAACCGCTACGGGCTGCCGCCGGTGGAGGAGGAGTGGGAGGCCCTTCGCCGCGCCAATGACCGCATCTCCGCCTATGCGGCGCGCGCAGGGATCGTCTTCGTGAGCCACTACCACGAGGACCACTTCCGTCACGACGCCGGCGTGTATGCCGGACGCACGGTGTGGGCCAAGGATCCCCGGCGCATGATCAATCCGCGACAGGCCGAGCGCGCCGGAACGCTCTGGAAGGGCATCGCCGGGGTCTGCCGGCTGGACTCGGCCGAGGGCCGGACAGTGGAGACGGCGGACGCGCGGCTCACCGCCTCGCCGCCACTCGCCCACGGTGTCGAGGGAACGGGGCTCGGCTATGTCGTGGCCCTCACGGTCACGGATCTGCGCGAAGGCAAGCGCTTCGTCCACGCCTCGGATGTCCAGGGGCCGCTGTCCGACGTGGCCGCCGCGTACCTGATCAGGGAGCGGCCGTCGCTGCTGTACCTCTCGGGGCCGCCCGCATACCTCGAGGGCCAGCTCGGGCGCGACCTGATCGACCAGGGCATCGATCGCCTGCTCCGTGTCGTGGACAAGACCGGCTGTCGTGTCCTGATGGACCACCATGCCCTGCGTGCGCCTGACTATCGCGAGCGCTTCCGCCGTCTGTGGGAGACGGGACTGGTGGTGACGGCGGCCGCGTTCCTGGGCCAGGAGGACGAGGCGCTCGAGTGCCGCCGCCGCAGACTCTGGGGCGGACGGCGCAGGCCGGCGGCGCGCATGGAGCGACGATTGAAGAGCGCAGACGGCTCCGCTATCATCAGGGACAGACGCGCGGGCAAGAAAGCGAAAGGAGGATCAACGGAATGAGCGAGACGAAGACGCTTGGAGTCGGGGAGACGGCGCCCGACTTCACCATGAAGTCCATAGGGCTCAAGGAGGTGAGCCTGAAGGACTACAGGGGCAAGAACGTGGTGCTGCTGTTCTACCCGCTCGACTGGACGCCCGGCTGATCCAAGTGCATGCCCGCCTTCGATAAGCGCGCGAAGGACTTCGAGGCGGCGAATACCCAGGTCCTGGGTATCAGCACGGATAGCCCGTTCAGTCATGAGAACTGGGCGAAGTCGGTCGGCATCTCGAACTATCCACTTCTATCGGACGTGCAGCGCACGGTCAGCAAGGACTACGGCGTCTACTGGCCGGATTGGAACGCCAATGTGCGCGCCACCTTCATCCTGGACAAGCAGGGCAAGGTGGTCTTCGTCGAGCGCTATGGCAAGGGCGAGCTGCCGGACCCGGACAAGATCCTGGCCGAGGTCAAGAAGCTCGCCTAGCGTCGCGAGGCGCCGGTCGGGGCTCGTGGCCCGGCCGGCGCATGGCGCGTTGTCAGGGCAACCCCAGTCAGCACCGCGGCTCCCCCGAGGAGCCCGCTCGTTCCGATCCGCTCGCCGAGCATCAGCCACGCCAGCAGCACCCCGACCAGCGGCTGAAGGTTCATGAATATCGCCGAGCGGCTCGCGCCGACGGCCCGCACCGCCTCGTACCACCAGACGTGCGCGACCGAGCCCAGGATGGCCTGGTAGCCGACGACGCTCCACGCCACCGGGGAGGCGAAGCTGGGGGCGGGGAAGAGGGAGGCGGTGAGGAGCGGCAACGGGAGCAGCATGAGCGAGCCCAGGACATATGCCGCCGTGGTCGCGACCGCCGGCGAGTGCCTCGCGAGCACGCGCTTGCCGTACACGGTGTAGACGGCCCAGCCGATCTGCGCGACCAGCAGGATGAAGTCGCCGGGGTGAAGATCGAGGTGCGCGACGGCGCGCCAGCTGCCCTTGGTGATGATGAGGCAGACACCCGCCGCCGAGCAGGCGACGCCCGCCCACTGGATCGGGCGCAGGCGCTCGCCGAGGTAGAGCCGCGCGCCGATCGCGACCATGACGGGCGTGGCCGGCTGCAGCAGCACCGCGTTCGACGCGGTGGTGAAGGCCAGGGCCAGATAGGTGCCACCCGTCGAGAGGAAGATGCCGGCGAAACCGAGGAAGGCGAGGGGCCCGAGCTCGCGCCAGCGGAGGGCGCTGAACTCGCCGGAGCCGCGGCGCAGCAGGAGCACGACCAGGAAGACGGAAGCAATGCTGCAGCGGAGCGCCACGAGCACGAGCGGGGGGAAGGCGACGAGGGCGAGCTTGGCGAAGGCGGGGTACGAGCCCCACAGCACGGCGACCAGCGTGAGCGCGGCGTAGGCGCCGGTTTGACCGGGACCGGGCACCCGCCTATCATAGCGCGTCCGTCATGCCCGACTACGTTCTCGAGCGGCGGCTCTGGCTGCCTCGACCGCGCCCCGATGTCTTCGCCTTCTTCGCCGACCCGCGGAACCTCGCCGTCATGCAGCCGCGGTGGGCGCGGCCGACCTGGATCGCGGAACCCCCGGCCCGCCTGGAGCCCGGGGCGCTCCTGGATTTCAGCGTGCGGATGGGAGCGCTGCCGGTGCGCTGGCGTGTCATGGTGCGCGAGTTCGATCCACCCTTTCGCTTCGTCGACGTGCAGCTCTGGGGTCCATTCGCGCGGTGGGAGCACCGCCACAGGTTCCTCGAGGAGGACTCGGACACGGGGACCGTGGGCGGGACCTGGGTGGAGGACCGGGTGACGTATCGCCTGCCACTGGGACCGCTTGGCCGGGCGGCCCACGTCCTCGGCGTCGGACGCCGGATCGTGGGCCTCTTCGACTTCAGGGACCGGCGGCTTCGGGAGCGCTTCGGGGCAGGCTGAGACGGGTCAGGCCGCTCTGGGCAGCTGGATACCGAGAGCGGCCAGGCGTGGACGCACGCGCTCGGTCAGGAGATCGATGCGGGCAAGGTTGGCCACCATGGCCGCGTGCATGTCCCGCCGGAAGTACTTCCGGAACACCGCGTAGTCGTTGCGCGCGGCCACGTCGCGGCGGTAGGCCTGGACCTCGCGGATCTGCGCCTGCGAGAAGCCCATGTCGCGGTAGGCGTCCACGGGAAAGAAGCCCGTCAGCACCTTCTCGATGGCCGTGCAGGTGAAGTCCTCCATCTCGCGCCTCTCCCCGTCGCTCGCCTCGCGGATGACGTCGGGCAGCGCGAGCATCCCGAAGCCCATGTGGCGGGATTCGTCCTGGAGGATGCGGCGGCAGATCTCGCGCAGGAGCGGGTCGTGGGCGCACTCGCCCATCATCTTGAACATCGAGACGGCGAAGGTCTCCGCCACGAGCTGCAGCGCGATGGTTTTGATGTACCAGCGGGAGTCCGTGAGGATGCTGTCGAAGAGGACCCGCTCGTTCTCCGGCATGGGGTAGTGGAGCCCGCCCAGCCGGTGCGTGATGTACCGCTCCAGCACCTCGTTGTGGCGGGCCTCGTCCATGACCTGGGTCGCCTGGAAGAACTTCTGATCGGCGCCGGACACGGTGTCCACGAGCTGGCTGCAGGCCAGGAGCGCGCCCTGCTCGCCGTAGACGAGCACCGACAGGCGCCAGGCCGTGATCCGCCGGTTGAGCTCGACACGCTCCCTCTCGGCGAGCTTCGCCCACATGGGGCTGCCGTAGATGTCCACGAGCTCATCGGCCAGGGTGCGGCCGTCGTCTGGCTCCGGGGTCTCCCAGGGAATGTCACGCGAGGCGTTCCACTGGTCCCGCTTGGCCTTCTCGTAGAGGCCGCGCATGTCCTCGGCCTGCACCGTGTAGTCGAACTCGAAGACCGTGTCCATCGGGCTGGGGATCACGCGGCGCTCCATGCAGCCTCCGTCGGGCGTGCGCGCCCGTCTGGCCTGGGAACTTGACAGTCTGTTTTTTGAACTGTAGAGTTTTTACCACTCGGCCCGGAGCGGCGTCAAGTAGACTTCCGAGCCATGAATGCCAGGCGCCAGGCGGTCCGGGACCAGATCCTCCGGACGGCGGCCGACCTCTTCCGCGAGCGCGGGTACCGGGCCTCCACGCTCGACGACATCGCCCGGCGGCTGGGAATGTCCAAGGCCTCGCTCTACGGCTACTTCCGCGCCAAGGAGGAGATGCTCGCGGCCATCTCGCGCGAGACCATCGAGGTCTTCACGCGGGAGCTCGGGCTGGTGCTGGGATCGAGCTTGGCGCCGGAGGACAAGCTCCGGCGGGTGGTGCGCGCGCACGTCCGCTTCGTCATCGCGAACCGCTCGTTCCTGACTGTCTTCTTCAGCGAGGAGGCGAGCCTCCCGGCGCGGTTGGCGCACCAGCTGGCCGCGCAGAAGGACCGGTACGACAAAGGCGTCGAGTCCATCGTGCTCGAGGGCATTCGCCGCGGCGTCTTCCGTGACGTGCCGCCCCGGCTGGTCGTCTTCGGGCTCCTCGGCATGCTGAACTGGCTGTACAAGTGGTACAACCCGGCGGGGCGGTGGGGGGCGGAGGACATCTCGACGGCCTTCCTCGCGCTGATCGAGGGAGGGCTCCTGCGTGGGGCGCGACGCGGCCCGGCGCTCTCCGCCAGCATTCGCCGGCTCACGCGCGAGCTTCAGAAGGTCGAGCGGGCGCTCGATGCCTGACCTGCTCGGGGCCCACATGTCCATTGCCGGCGGCCTGCATCGCGCGCTCGAGCGCGGGCGGGAGATCGGGTGCTCCACCATCCAGATCTTCCTCAAGAACCAGCTCCAGTGGACGGCCCCGCCGTACTCGCAAGAGCAGATCCGCGAGTTCAGGTCGGCGTGGAAAGCCACGGCGATGCGGATGGTCTTCGCCCATTCCAGCTATCTGATCAATCTGGCCGCGCCTTCCGACGCCGAGTGGAAGCAGGCCGTGGCCGCCTTTCACGACGAGCTCGAGCGAGCCGAGGCCCTCGGGCTGCCGTTCGTGGTGATACACCCGGGCTCCCACAGGGGCCTGGGCCTCGAGGTCGGCCTTGCCCGCATCGTCCGCGCGCTCGACGAGGTGAATGACCGGACGCGGGGCTACCGCGTCATGGTGCTGCTCGAGAACACCGCGGGCGGCGGATCGACCATCGGCCGCAGCTTCGAGGAGCTGGCCGCACTTCTCGAGCGGGTCCGCGCGACCGAACGGGTCGGTGTCTGCCTCGATACCTGCCACCTGTTCGCCGCCGGCTACGACCTGCGGACGCTCGAGGGCTACACCGCTGTCGTCAAGGCCTGCGCGAGGCAGGTGGGCCTCGCCCGCGTTCGCGCCTTCCATCTCAACGACGCCAGGGCCCCCCTGGGCTCGGGGCTCGACCGCCACGAGAAGATCGGCAAAGGCAGGCTCGGCCTCGCGGCCTTCCGCTGGCTCATGACGGACCGCCGATTCATGCGGGTGCCCATGGCCCTCGAGACGCCGAAGGACCCGGAGCCCAGGGCCGACCGGGCCGCGCTGGCGCTGCTGCGCAAGCTCCGCGCTAGCGCGAGCGCGTGACGCCCACGCGGGCGCAGCGCAGGATCACGGGGCATTCCGAGCACTTCGGCGAGAGGGGCTGGCAGATGTTCTGGCCGAAGGAAACCAGCAGGTCGTTGTAGCCTATCCAGTATCGGCGCGGGAGCTGCTTCCGGAGCGCGGTCTCGGTCTCGTCCGGGTTTCTCGTCCGCACGTAGCCGAGGCGATTCGAGATGCGGTGGACGTGAACGTCCACGCAGATGCCGGGCTTGCCGAAGCCCTGCGTGACGACGAGGTTGGCGGTCTTGCGCCCCACGCCCTTGAGCGTGAGGAGCTGATCGATCTCGTCCGGCACCGCGCCGTCGAAGCGCTCCAGGAGATCCCGGCACACGCCCAGGATGACCCTCGCCTTGGTGCGGTAGAAGCCGACCGGGAAGATGGCGCGCTCGATGCGCGTCGGAGTGAGGCGGAGCATGGCCTCGGGCGTGTCGGCCAGGGCGAAGAGGCGGGCGGCCGCGGGTCCCGTGGTCTCGTCCTTGGTGCGGAGCGAGAGCAGGCACGCGATCAGAACCCGGAAGGGGTCGCGACGCTGGGCCGCGACCTCGGCGAGCGAGGTCGTGCGCCAGCGCCGAGCGTGGCGGCCGAGCGTCCGGATGACGCGGCCGATCTCGACCCGCGGCCGCGGCCGGCTCAGGAGCGATCCCTGATCCGGGTGAGAAGGGCTTTCGCCTGGGGCACGTCCTTCACGGTCCAGTCGGCGGGATTGCTCGGCGCCTTCTCAGCGAGCACGGCCTCCAGCTCGCGCCTGGCGTCGGCCGTGCGGCCTTTCTTCCAGAGCGTGCGGGCGAGGCCGACGCGCATGTTGGTATAGTGCGGCTCGAGCTCCAGGCCCTTGCGGAACATGGCCTCGGAGCGGTCGAGATCGCCCCCCGCGAGCGCCGGCACCTCGTAGTAGATGTTGCCCCCGAGCGCGTAGGCGGGCGCGAAGGAAGGGTCGATCTCGATCGCTGTCTGCATCGCCTCCTTGACGCTGGGTAGGAGGAAGAGCGAGCGCATCACCCCTTTCGTCTGGCCCCAGCGGCTCGTGTTGGTGCCGTACCAGAAGTGGGCCGCGGGGTTCTTGGGAGCGAGCTCGACGGCGCGCCTGGCCGCCTGTCTCCCGCGGTCGTACGCGTCGAGTTTCTCCTCCATGGTCCTGGCGCGGACGTCACCGTAGATGAAGCACGCCTGCGACAGCGCCAGCAGGACGTCGGGCTCGGGATCCGACTGCGCCGCCCGTTCGAGAGCGGCCTTGAGCTCGTCGATTCGCCGCGGGTTTTCGTGGTAGCGCGTGGCGAGGGAGCGAAGCTCGGCCACGAGCGGCGACTCCGCCCATGCCGGAATCACCGAGGCGAGCACGACGAGAGCGACGACGAGCGCGCGCATGTCCTGATGCTAGAGGCGGCCCGTGGACGTGTCAACTTGAACCGACCCACTTGCACTGACCCACTCGGGCCGCTACTGTTGGTGCCGTGGCCAGGACCACGCTGCGCGAGAGCTGGCAGCACCGCCTTCTCGAGGCCAATGTCCTCGGGTTCCACGTGGTGACGCAGCAGCCGCCCGACGGGGGCTTTCTGGGCGCGCGATGAAGGAGCTGACCGTGGCGGCCATCGCGTGCTGGCTCGGCATCATGGGCTTCGTTGCCTTCGTGGTGGCGCCTGCGGCCTTCTCGACCCTGGACCGTGAGGCCGCGGGGCGCTTCGTCGGAGCGGTGTTCCCGAAGTACTACGCTGCCGGGTTCGGGCTCGGGCTCGCGGCACTCGCGGGCCTGCTCGTCCGCGCGGTGGGACGCGGCTCCCGGCCCGTCGACTGGATCCCGGTGGGCCTGGTCGCGCTGATGCTGGCGCTCACGCTCTACGCGGGCGCCGTCGTGCTGCCTGCCGCTCACGCGGCTCGCGACGCCATGCGTGCGGCCGGCATGGATCCGGCCGCGGCCGCGGGGTTCGCCCGCCTCCACCGGCTTTCCAGCATGCTGAACGGCATCGTGATGCTATCCGGCGTCGTGGCGCTGATCATGGAGGCCCTCAAGAGCCGATGAAAGCATTCGAGCCGCTCGGCCTCGATCACATCGTCCTGCGCGTGAGCGACCAGGAGGCCTCGCAGCGCTTCTACGTGGAGGTCCTGGGGTGCACGCTGGACCACGTCAACGCGCGGATCTCCCTCGTCCAGCTCCGGTTCGGCGAGCACCTGATTGATCTCCTGCCGGGTCGGCCGTCCACCGAGGGCCTCGACCACGTGTGCCTGTCCATCCGGAGCGCGGACCTCGGCGGCGTGGGACGGACGCTCGCGGCGCGTGGCGTGAAGCTCGAAGGTGACGTGGTCGAGAGGCGCGGAGCCTATGGCACCGGGCCGTCGCTCTACCTCCGCGATCCCGACGACTACCTGATCGAGCTCAAGCCCCGCTGACGAGATCCAGGAGCGCCCGGACCAGCTCGGCAGGCGGTACGACGCCGCCCTGGGTGGCCGACTGGAGGAGGCAGCCCTCGGCCGACGCCAGGATGATCCCGGACACGGCGCTCGCGTCGAGGGCTTTCCTGAAGGCGCCCGAGGCTGCGCCGGCTTCGAGGATCTCCTCGATGGACAGCCGGAGCTGCTCGCGCTGCCACGACAACGCCAGGCGGTGATGCTTGTCACGACGCGCCCCCATCCAGCCTGTCAGGAGCAGCTCGGAGAAGTCGGCGTCGCTCTGACCATAGGCGCCGAAGACGATCTCCATCGCGCCCTCGAGCCTGATCGCGGGCGGGTCGGCGGCTCTCGCGATGCGGTCGACCGCGGCGACGATGGGGCCGAAGCGCTCCTCGATGAGCCTGACGCTCGGGGCTGCGGGCTCCGCCAGGGCGGGCGGCTCGGGCTTGACGCGGGACGTTTTCCGCTTCACGTGCCGATTATCACACGCTAGACTGCCGCCCATGGACTTCCGGCTCTCGGCCGAACAGGAAGAGTTCCGCTCGAGGCTCCGGGCCTGGCTCGAGGCCAACTCGCCGGGCGACTGGGGCAGGATCCGCGCGAGGCTCGAGACGCGCGAGGCCCAGGCCGCTTTCCTGATCGACTGGCAGCGGAAGCTCCACCGGGCGGGCTATGTCGGGCTCCAGTGGCCCACGGCTTACGGCGGCCGCGGGGCCACGGTCATGGAGCAGGCGATCTTCTACGAGGAGATGGCCCGCGCGCGGGCCCCCGAGCTCCCGAATGCCATAGGGCTCGACATGGCCGGTCCTGCGCTCATTGCCCACGCGAGCGAAGCGCAGAAGCGGACCCACCTGCCGCGCATCCTCTCTGCCGAGCACCTCTTCTGCCAGGGCTTCTCGGAGCCCAACGCGGGCAGTGACCTGGCCGGTGTCCAGACCCGGGCCGAGCGACGGAATGGCCGCTACGTCATCAATGGCCAGAAGGTCTGGACCTCGTACGCGCATTACGCCAACTGGTGCATCCTGCTCGCCCGCACAGATCCCGCGGCGCCGAAGCACAAGGGCTTGACCTTCTTTCTCGTGGACATGGCGAGCCCCGGCTTCACGGTGAAGCCGCTACGCCAGATGAGCGGGGATTCCGAGTTCAACGAGCTGTACTTCGACAACCTCGAGGTGCCCGCCGAGAACGTGGTGGGCCGGGAGAACGGCGGCTGGCAGGTCGCGATCACGACCCTCATGTTCGAGCGCGGCCCCCGCGCGCTCTCGCGTCAGCTCATCCTCCGCCAAGGCGTCGCCGAGGCGCTGGAGCTGGCCAGGGCGCGCGGGCGGGCCCATGAGCCGGTCGTGCGGCAGCGGCTGGCCCAGGCCGTGATCGACACCGAGGTGCTTCGCTACGCCAACCTCCGCATCCTGACGCGTCTCGTCCGGGGCGAGCAGCCCGGGCCCGAGGGCTCGGCCTCCAAGCTCTTCTTCAGCGAGACCTGGCAGCGGCTGCTCGAGCTCGGGCTCGAGCTCCAGGGGCCCTACGCGACGCTCTGGCAGGGGACGGGGCGCGCGGTGGCCGACGGCTGGTGGCAGTTCCGGATGCTCCGGTCGCGCGGCGACACGATCGCGGGCGGCACCTCGGAGATTATGAAGAACATCCTGGCGGAACGGGTGCTCGGCCTCGCCAAGGACTGAGCCGAAGGGGCGCCGGCTACGGGCCCTCGGGCCGGCGGGACACGCCCACGAACTCGAAGGTCTCGACCTCCACGCGGTAGCGCCGATCGGCCCCCGATGACGACAACCTGATCTCGAACGGCGCGGTCGCTTTCGCGGCGATGGTGCCCGCGACATAGGCCCGCCCCCGGCTCACGACGCGTCCATTCTCGTCCAGCCCCTCCGCCTTGACGATCACGCGCTCGCACGCCTGGGCCGAGCCATTGCGCACTTCGCCCAGGATGAGCACGCGGGAGCCCCCCTCGCGCTGAGTCTGGAAGGTCACGGACAGGTCCTTGGAGGACTGGGGCGTGAAGGTGTACGTCTGGGCGAAGACCGGTCCCGCGCACAGGGCCGCCGCCAGCCATGCCAGTGCCAGGCGGGCGCTCATTCGTAGCGGAGTGCTTCGATGGGATTGAGCTGTGCGGCCTTGCGCGCGGGATAGAAGCCGAAGAAGATCCCCACCGCGGCCGCGAAGCCGAAGGCCACGACGATGGCATCCGCGCTGATCACGGTTCGCCAGCCCGCGAAGTACGGGATCGTGTAGGAGACGACGAGCCCGACGAAGACCCCGATCACCCCGCCGATGAGGGACAGCGTCAGGGCCTCGACGAGGAACTGCATGAGGATATCTCGCCCGCGTGCGCCGACAGCCATGCGGAGGCCGATCTCCCGCGTCCGCTCGGTGACGGAGACCAGCATGATGTTCATGATGCCGATGCCGCCGACGAAGAGCGAGACCGACGCCACGGCGGCGAGGAGGATCGTCATCACGCGTGACGAGGCCTCCTGGGCCTCGGCCACCTCGGCCAGGTTACGAATCGAGAAGTCGTCGTCCTGATAGCCCTGTAGCCGATGCCGCTGGCGCAAGAGCTCTCGCGCCTGCAGCTCGGCATACTTCATGTCGGCGCCGTCGCGCACCTTCACCGAGATCGAGTTGACCGAGCGCGCATTGGCCTGGCTGACGCCGAGGAGCTTGCGCTTGGCGGTGGACAGCGGCACCAGGATGATGTCGTCCTGGTCCTGGCCCCAGGTCGTCTGCCCCTTGCGGTCGAGGATTCCGAGGACGGTGAAAGGGACCTTGCGGATGCGGATGATCTGGCCGATCGGGTCGGCGTCGGCGAACACGTTGCGCGCGACGGTTTGGCCGAGCAGCGCCACCTTGGTGGCCCCGTCCACCGCGTCCTGGGCAAAGGGCTGGCCCTGCACCACGGCCCAGTCCCGGGCCTCGAAGAACTCCGGGGTGACGCCTTGAATCACCGTGGACCAGTTGAGGTTGCCCCAGACCACCTGTCCGCCCCCGCGCATGGCGGGGGCCGCGGCCTGCACCGCAGGCACCTCCCTCTGAATCGCCCAGGCGTCGTCCTCGGTGATGGTGAGCTGGGTCCCAGAGCCGAGCCTGACGCCCCCCGAGCTGATCGAGCCCGAGAGGACGACCAGGAGATTGGAGCCGAGGCTCTGGATCTGGTCGGCGATGCGGGCCTGCGCTCCGGAGCCGACCGATACCATGGCGATGACCGCGGCCACGCCGATGATGATGCCCAGCATGGTGAGGATGCTTCGGAGCTTGTTGACACGCAGCGCGCGGACTGCAATCCGCGCGCTGGCCAGAGCGTTCACGCGTCCTCCTCTTCGACCGGCAGCGTGGCCAGGATGCTTCTCGCCTCTCGGCGCTCGGCCACGAGATCGTCCTTGAGGACCCGTCCATCCCGGAACGTGATGACGCGGGTCGCGAACTGGGAGATGTCGCCTTCGTGGGTGACCAGGACCACGGTGATGCCATCGCGATTCAGGTCCTGGAGGATGGCCATGACCTCGACGCTGGTCCGGGTGTCGAGGTTTCCCGTCGGCTCATCGGCCAGGATCAGCACAGGGTCATTGACGAGCGCCCGCGCGATGGCGACACGCTGCTGCTGGCCGCCCGAGAGCTGCGACGGGTGATGATCCGCCCGGTCGGCCAGGCCGACGGCGACGAGCTTGGACTGGGCGCGCTCGCGCCGGTCACGGGCCGACAGCCCACTGTAGAGCAGGGGCAGCTCTACGTTTTCGAGCGCGCTCGTCCGGGGCAGGAGGTTGAAGCCCTGGAAGACGAACCCGATCTTGGCGTTGCGGATCCTGGCGAGCGTCTCGCTCGAAAGATTCGAGACGTCCTGCGTGTCGAACACGTAGCGCCCCGATGTCGGGCCGTCGAGGCATCCGAGCAAGTTCATGAAGGTGGACTTGCCGGAGCCCGAGGGGCCCATGACGGCGACGAATTCGCCGGTGCGGACCTCGAGCGAGACCTGACGCAAGGCATGCACCACCTGGTTTCCGACCCGGTAATTCTTGGTCAGCTCATGGGTCTCGATGAGGGCGCTGCCCACGCTAGAGCCTCAATCGCGGGCTGTCGCCCGACCGCGACGGTGCGCGCGAGTCCACCACGCCCACCAGGACCTCCTGGGTCTCCTTGAGGGCGCTCCCGAGAACCTCGGTGAAGTTCCCGTCGGTGATCCCGAGCTGCACGGCGACGGGCGCGGGCTTGCCATCGGGACCGAAGACGAACACGCGGCCGGACACGGCCTGGCGCCCGGCTTGCGCGTCGGCCACCCCTTGGTCGTACTTGGCGCGCTGCTCCGGTGTGAGGATGGCCCGGATCTGCTCGCGCGAGGCCTCACGGATGCGCTGTCCCTCGACGCGACGCTCATTGTCGCTGGCGCCGCGCCCGGCGAGCGCCCGCATCTTCTGGCCGGTGTCCTGGAGAATCGGCTCGAGCTTCTGTTGCTGCTCAGGCGTCAGCCCGAGCGACTTCACCAGCCGCTCGCGGATCTGCTCAGCGGAGGGCGGCCCGCCGGCGGCACCAGGGCCCGGGACTCCCCCACCGCGCACAGGTGCGCTGTCGTCGCCTGGAAGGCGGAAGCGAAGCGCCGCGTTCGGGACCTTGAGGACCCCGTCCTTCTGGTCCACGACGAGGCGGACATTCGCGGTCATGCCGGGCAGCAGCCTCAGGTCGGGATTGCGGGCGGAGACGACGACATTGTACGTGACGACGTTCTGGACCACCTGGGGGGCCTTGCGGACCTGCATGACCTCGCCCGAGAAGGTCTGGTTCGCGAAGGAGTCGACCGTGAAGGTCGCGCGCTGCCCCACGCGGATGCGCCCGACGTCGGCCTCGTCGACGTTGGTGTCCACCTGCATCTGCGTCAGATCCTGGGCGATGGTGAAGAGGGTGGGTGCCTGCAGGCTCGCGGCCACCGTCTGGCCGACGTCCACGTTGCGAGAGACCACCACGCCGTCCACCGGCGCGCGGATCGCGGTATGGTCGAGGTCGACCTGGGCCTGTTTGAGCCCCGCCTCCTGCTGAAGGACAGTGGCCGCCGCCGTCTGGAGCATCGCCTCGGCCACGCGCAGCTGGGCCGCGGCTGACTTGATCTGGGAGGCCTGGGCGTCTTCCTGAGCCTTGGTCGATTCGGCTTGGGCCACGGCCGAGTCGTAGGCCGCCTGCGCGGCATCCTCGTCGGCCTGGGCGATGAAGCCCTTCTCCCTCAAGTCGCGCTTGCGCCCCAGGTCGCGTCGGCTGTCCAGCACGGCGACCTGGGCCTTGGCCGTCTGCGCCTTGGCGACGGCCAGGGCGGCCTGAGCATTGGCGACGTCCGCGCGGGCCTTCTCGACGGCAGCCCGCTGGTTCAGCACGGTCGCCTTGGCGGCGTCCCATTGGGCCTTGGCCTGCGCTACCTTTGCCTGGAAGATCTCCGGGTCGATCCGTGCGACCAGCTGGTTGCGCTTGACCTGAGAATTGAAGTCGGCGAAGAGCTCCTTGATCTGGCCGGAGACCTGGGAGCCGACCTGGACGGTGACCACCGCGTTGAGGGTGCCGGTGGAGGAGACGGTGGCGGTGAGCGGGCCGCGCTCGATCTTGGCCGTGCGGAAGCGGGGCGTGCTGCCCCGGCTCTGGGCGTAGAACCAGGCGCCGCTGGCCCCTGCAGCCAGGAGGAGGAAGAGGCCGACGACCCAGAGACGATGTCTCATAGCTTTGAGACTACCGCGAGGGGCGTTGTATTCCTAGCGCCGGCCCAGGTTGCGCTCGAGTCGCGCGAGGTTGATGCGGTAGTTGGCCAGTGCCCGGGCCAGAGTGGCCTGGGCATTGGTCAGGGCCAGCTGGGCGTCGGTCAGCTCGATGATGTTGGCGACCCCGGCGTCGAAGCGGCCTTGGCTGAGCCGGAAGTTCTCGTCGGCGGACTCGACGGCCTTGGTCGCCGAGCCTATCGCCTCCTCGCTCTGTACGACCGTGTTGTAGGCCTGCTCGACCTGCGTCCAGATGTTGAGCTCGGTGTCCCGCACGCGGGCCTGCGCGGCGTCCCGCTGGGCCTTGGCCTGCTTGTAGAGCGCGATCTTGCCGCCGCCGTCGAATATGCTCCAGTTGAGCTGGACACCGTAGTTGTAGAACTCGTTCATGTCGGCCCGCGTCGAGCCGTAGGTGCCGCTGGCCGTGACGCTCGGAAAGAAGTTGCGGAACTGCACCCTGACCGTCTCGTCGGCCTGCTCGAAGCGGGCCTTGATCTGGCGGTACTCGGGTCGCCGGGCGAAGGCTTCGGGCAGGAGCG
>WNGF01004140.1_pt1 | contig 21059 bp, 20 predicted proteins | sample 5400641 | NCBI WGS metagenome assembly WNGF01 (sample SAMN13153371, study PRJNA577476) | soil metagenome | isolation source: 80 cm soil or saprolite under grassland replicate 2 | place: USA:California | collected 2016-06-15 | reverse complement strand
CGACCACGCGCCGGCCTACCTGATCAACCTGTACCTCGCGACCGGCGAGGAGAAGTACGCCGACTTCCTGGTCTACACGGCGGACACCATCGAGGAGCATTTCAGGGACTACAAGAACAGCCCCTTCGTGCAGGAGAAGTTCTTCGAGGACTGGAGCCACGACTCCAAGTGGGGCTGGCAGCAGAACCGGGGCGTCGTCGGCCACAACATGAAGATCGCCTGGAACCTGCTGCGCATCCATCACCTGCGACCCAACGACAAGTACGTCGCCTTTGCGCGCGAGATCGCGCGGATCATGCCCGGCATCGGCATGGACCGCCAGCGTGGCGGCTGGTACGACGTGATGGAGCGACGCAAGGCCGAAGGCGAGGACTGGCATCGCTTCGTATGGCACGACCGCAAGGCGTGGTGGCAGCAGGAGCAGGCGATCCTGGCCTACCTGATCATGCACGGGTCGCTCAAGGACCCCGAGTACCTGAGGCTAGCGCGTGAGTCGGGTGCCTTCTACAACGCGTTCTTCCCCGACCACGACAGCGGCGGCGTCTACTTCAACGTCCTGGCCACGGGCGTCCCTTATCTGGAGGGGACCGAGCGGCTCAAGGGCAGTCACTCCATGTCCGGCTATCACTCATTCGAGCTCTGCTACCTGGCGGCTGTCTACACCAACCTGCTGATCACGCGCCAGCCGATGGACTTCCACTTCAAGCCTCAGGTGGGCGCATTCAAGGACAACGTCCTCCGCGTTGCGCCCGATCTTCTCCCGCCCGGCAGCGTGCGGATCGAGAGCGTCACCATCAACGGTTCCAACTGGACCGACTTCGACGCCGACGGCCTGACCGTCAAGCTGCCCGCGGGGGCGGCTGAGGATCATCCCCTCGAGAGGCGGCCGGGGTGGGCCGGGAACCCGACGATGGCGCCGGTGGCCGCCCGCGTGCTGAAGGTCAAGGTCAGGGTGGTGCCTTCCGCGCTGCTGTTCGACGCCTACCTGAACATCGCCGCCGACGGAGGCGCCGAGCTCACCCTCGTCGGGGAGCTCACCGACGCAGCCGAGCAAGCGTTCCGCAGCCAGCTGGATCGGCTCATCCCTGCGCGGCCGAAACGGGTCGTGATCCGCATGGAGAACCTGCGCACCATGTCCAACCGGTCCGCCCGAGCGCTCGACTTTGTGAGCAGCAAGCTTGGGCTCGACGAGGACATCCTGGTCGTCGGTGCCAACGATGCCGTCAAGAAGACCCTGCAGGATGTCGGCATCTGGGAAGAGTTCAAGACCATGGACGTGTACGACGCGGACATGGTGGGCCAGAAGGCCTAGAAGGAATGGGGCCGTCCTGGCCCCATTCCGCACGTTTGGCGCCAAAAGCGCGCTATGAGGCATCGGATTCCGCACGTTTGGCGCCAAAAGCGCGGTTAGCTGCATTCAGCAGCCGCTAGCGGCGCCTTTCGTCAGGGTGGCCGGTGTTCCCGAACGCGATGCGATCGCGGACGACCGGAGCTCGGCCGAGCAGGCGCGACCGCTGCATCGCGTCCTCTCCGAAGCGGTCGCGAATGGCGTCGACTGCCGCCTCGAGACGCTCCCGGCGAGGACGAGCCGGCTCGGCAAACAGGTCGAGCTGGCCGGCCTCGCCGTCGCTAAGCCCCGCGAGCCCGACACCAAGCGTGCCCACGAGCAGGCGTGGGTCGCGAGCCGCCAGCAGCTTGAGAGCCGCCTGGTAGATCTCATCACCGGTCGATACCGGTTTACCCAGCGTCGACTGTCTGGAGAGATGGCCGCCCTCTGGCCGGTAGACGACTCCCACTGAGACCACGCGGCCGCGGCGCCCCGCGGCGCGCAGCCTGCGCCCGACCATGTCGGACAGCCGCATGAGCAGCTCCTCGAGCTCCGGCTGCGAGCTGGTCGCGCGGGCGAGCACGTGCGAGTGACTGTAGCTTTTGCGAGCCGCGGTCTCGAAGGCGCTTACCTCGAAGCCGCGCAGCCGGCGCCCCCAACCATCAGCGACCTCGGCGTGCATGCCGGCGAGCCGCAGCCGCGGGCTGGTCGCCCGCAGGAACTCGACGGGGGTCTGGATGCCCGCCTTCAGCAGGCGCCGCGCGGTCGCGTCGGCGATGCCGGAGAGGTCTGTCAGCTCCAGGCGCTCGAACACCGAGATCAGGTTGGTGTGGTCGATCCGCTGCAGCCCGTCACGCTTGTCGAGGTTGGACGCCTGCTTGGCCATCCAGATCGAGGTCGAGACGCCGACCGATGCCGTGACGTATTCGCCGATCTCATCGTGGATCGCCTTCTTGAGCGCGCGGGCAACGCCCTCGGGGCCCAGCTTTTTGAGACCAGGCGTGCCGGCGAGGTTCATCGACGCTTCGTCGATCGACATCCGCAGAACATCCGGGCTGTGCCGCTCCATGATGTCGACCAGCTGATCCGAGGCTGATCGATACAGGGGTGGGTTGGGCTCGCGCACCAGCACGGTGGGGAGGATTGCTTTCGCCTCGTACACACGCATTCCCGTTTTGATCCCGAGGTCGCGGGCTTCCCTGGACGAGGACACGATCGTGGCGGCGTCGGTGGCGTAGGCGGCGATCGCCAGCGGCCGGCCGCGGAGCGCCGGATCGTGCTGCTGCTCGATCGATGCGAAGGCGCAGTTGAGGTCGACGACGAGGGTCGCCGGATCGGCGGTGTTGAGCCCGAGCTCGATGGCCTCCCTGGACGGCGCGGGCATGGCAAACGAATGTTCGCACCTTCCGGGACCGGCGGCAAGGCCTCAGATTTGACCTGAAAATTGGCCCGATTCCGCACGTTTGGCGCCAAAAGCGCGCTTTGGGCTCCCAATTCCGCATCTTTGGCGCCAGAAAGGCGAAATCCCCCTCAGACCTGGGTCATCACCACCTCGTGCGGCGGGTCTGGCGGCCCGAAAAATTCGTCGATCCAGGCCTCGCGATCGAGGGCCGGGATTGGAGCCATGGACTGGCGCTGCCAGCCATTCGCTTCGAACCAATCGGGCTCCTCCGGGCTGATGAGGACGATGACGCCGCCAGGTCTGGTCACCCGGCGAAGCTCGCGCAGTATTGCCGGTTCTGGCCCGAACGCGCCGCACGCGGCGGTGAGCGACGACCAGCCATCTGGAATCGGCAGCGACTCGGCCCAACCGGCGACGACCCCGACCTCAGGCAGACGGCTGTGGAGGATGCTCCCCAGCCCCGCCGACGGCTCGATGGCGACGAGCTGCCGGCTCCGCGGAGCCAGGTGCTGCGTCAAGCGTCCGCTGCCTGCGCCGACATCGAGGCTCGCCTCGACCGTCAAGGGCAGGGCGGCGATGATGCCCGGGTGGATCGGCTCGATTCTCGCCAGCTGATCCCAGCGTTCTGATTCGAGGTGGTAGACAAGCGTCCAGAACAGGGCGCGCAAGACCCGCTCCACCGCATCCTGGTCGCGGCGGCCGACCAGCTGGAGCTCCTCGGGGGGAAGCGAAGCCAGCGCGTGCGCTTTGACCGCCCGCGGTAACCGCTCCAGGTCGTCGACCCCAAAATGCCGCCAACCCGCAGGCGCCGATGCCACGGCTCGCATGTACTCCATCGCCCCGACTCAGACTAAGACGATGGCGGGAGCTGGGGGCCGACGGCCGTGAAGATCGCTGTGATGTCGTCCCCGGTGACGCCGCTGCGCCCGGCGCAGGCGGGTGGCGCGCAGTCGATGATCACGGACATCGCCACAGGCATGGCCCGCCGGGGCCACGACGTCCGGCTGTACTGTGCAGCAGGGTCCGAGGTCGCGGGCGTGCGGCTGGTGACAGTGCCCTCCCCTCCGGATGCTGCCGCAGCCCTGGTCATGCCTGGCGGGCCGCCTCCTCCTCTCGCGCCGGGAGTCGACGCCGCCATCCGGGCCATGCTCGAGTCTGTGGCGGCGAGCGACGTGGACGTCCTCAGCCAGCATGCGTTCGACGCCGCGGCTTTCGAGCTCGCTGACGGGCTGCCCGTCCTGCACACCCTGCACCTTCCGCCCCTCGTCCCGGCTGTCGTCGATGCGGCGAGAGGCGTCGATGCTCTGCGGCTCGCCGCCGTGTCAGAGACCTCCAGGCGCGCATGGCAAGAGGCGGGGATCAGCGTCGGACGCGTGCTGCGCAACGGCGTGGCCGACATCGACATTGCAGGGCTGTCACCGCAGCCCTTCGCCTTGATCGCCGGCCGGATATCGCCGGAGAAAGGGATCGAGCACGCTCTTGAGGCGTCAGTGCGAGCGGGCCTTCCTGTCCGCGTCGCGGGAGCGCTCTACGACCCCCGGTATGCGGTCGATCTCAGCACCACGCAGCAGCTCGGCATACTCGACCGTGAAGAGCTGTGGCGGGTGATGGCTGGCAGCGCGGTCATGGTTTGCGCCGTCCGGTGGGAGGAGCCTTTCGGGCTGGTGGCCGCCGAGGCACAGATGGCCGGGTGCCCGGTCGCCGCCTACAGGCGAGGTGCGCTCCCCGAAGTGGTCGAAGAAGGGGTGAGCGGGTTTCTAGCGCAGCCTGATGACGTGGACGCCCTGGCCGCCGCCATCCGCGCCTGCATGATGCTCGATCGAGGACAGGTGCGGGCGAGCGCCCGCCGGCGGCTAGGTCTCGAGGCGGCCCTGGACGCGTACGAGTCCGCGCTGCGCGAGGTGGCGTTAAACTCCGCACCGTGAACAGCGTCACGGACAGCTTCTCGTGGCCGTTTGCGGATCCCGGTTGGGCCGGGAAGATCCTCGTCCAGGGCCTCATCGCCATCATTCCGATCGTCGGCTGGATCGCGCTCGCGGGGTGGATGCTGATGACGATCGACAACTTCCGAGCCGGCCGCAAAGAGCTGCCGCCCGCCGGCTTCCATCTGGAGCGGGGCATCTGGATCTTCCTCGTCTATGTGATCTACTCGATCGTCTTTTCGATCCCTGGCGGCATCATCAGGGGCTCGGGCCAGGCCGCGGACAGCGATTCGCTCATGGCGCTCGGCGGACTGGTGAGCTTTGTTTCGAGCCTGTTCCTGGCCTTTCTGTCGCCGGCGATCATCCTGTTCGCCTACCGCGGTGGCTTTGCCGGCGGATTCGACTTCAACGGCATCTGGGGGATGGTCACGAGCAACACCACCAACACAGTGCTGGCCGCACTGATGATCGTGGTCGCAGACGTGATCGGCGGGGTCGGCGTGATCCTGTGCTGTGTCGGCCTCATCTTCACCATCCCGTACGGAATCGCGATCACGGCCGGGGTCGTCACCTGGTACGAGAAGGTGATGGGAAGCCCGAGTCCCGCCGCGCCGCCGCCAGCACCCGCATAACAGCAGCCGCCTCGTCGTACCTTGGTTTGAGGAGGTCATCATGTCCAAACCAAACTCAGAGGTGCAGGCGGCCTGGGAGCAGTTCCAGTCCGACATGAAGTCGCTCCGCGATGGGCTTAAGCGGCATTACGAGCCCGCGTCGCAGAAGGCTCCTGACCTGCAGGCGTCTCTGCACAAGCTCGGCCAGGCGGCTGATGAGGTTTTCGAGTCGCTTGGGCGCGCGAGCCGCGACCCCGAGGTCAGGGAGGGCACCCGGCGGGCGGCACGCTCGTTTGGATCGGCCCTGGCCGAGACGTTCCGCGATGTGGCCGATGAGCTGGCTGCAGCCATGCGCAGCAAGGGTCCCGAACAGCGCGGTCAGTAGTCGGGAGCCCGAAGGTGAGTCGCCGCCGTGCGCTCGTCGCAGGGCGTCCATAGTCTCGGCCAGCTCAACGAACAGACGTCGAGTGTGGAGCAGGTTGCGAACCCGAAGGACCACATCCTCACGATCTTGTACCGCCAACTGGTCCCAGTGCCGCTGGTCGACTACGGCGTCGCCTACCTTCGCGACAGCCGCTCGGCCGTGCTTGCCAACTTGCTGGGGGTGGCAGACGAGCGTGCGCAGGGATGGTCGGGCGAGGTGCCGCCCGGCGGCCGACCTCATCCGGCCGCCAGGGTCCGAGAGCTAGACGGTGAGGGGCGGGCATGGGGCCCGCCCCTAATGGTGTGTGTTTAGGAACTGGCTGCCAGCGCGGCCGCCTGGTCGATCAGGCTCTGCGCCTGGGCGATCCAGTCTTTGGCGTCCTGCTCCTTGATCGCTTTGTTGTCGAAGGCTGCGCCGTCAAGCGCGATCGCGATCTTGAGTGCCAGCGCGTCGCGCTGAGCCGTCAGTGATTCGATCGAGTCTTCGATGGAGGCGTAGGTGCCCTCGTCTGGGCTGAGCACGGCGCGCGTCGAGGCGGTCAACGTTTCCGAACCAAACCGACCGAACGGAGCGTTCAGCTGCTCGTAGATCGCGCCGAGCTCGGTCGTCGTGTTGCGGTGCTCGAACAGCTTCTGGGGAATCGCGTGCTTGTCCATTCCTTCGGTGAGAACGCGGCCGTCGTGGCGGTAGTCATCTTTCAGGCCGAGAAGGGTGAGCATCGTGGGCCGGACGTTCGTGTGGTCGGTCCACGTCGACGAGTCGATGCCGTTCTTCGCCACTCCAGGCCCGACGAAGCCCACGAATGTAGTGGCGATCTCGGGCTGTATGTCGCCGTGGCTCCACGCGAAGTGGTAGTCGATGCACGGATTGCTGCCGCAGTTGGGCCCGGTTGCGGAAGCGGTGATGAAGTAGTCCGGATTGCCGAATGCGGTGAAGCTCGGGGTCCGAGCCAGGTCGCTGTTTTGCATATGCAGCGCCACCTGCTCGACCGTGTCGGCCATCTTCACGAAAACGGGGGCGGGAGCGGAACTGACGTAAGGGTCGATGGCGGTCAGCGCGCCGACGTCACGCTCGAGCTTGCGCAGTGCGGGGTCGGTGCGGACCGGTTGCCCGTTGACGTAGAAGGTCGGGGCCGAGTCGCTGTGGATGACAAACGCAGGTGAGGTCGCCGGCAGCATGGGCTTGATGTTGAGGTTGACCTCGCCGATCTGGTTCGACGGGCAGGCCGGCGTCGTCGTCCACGAGCAGTTGGTGTGGGAGTAGGCGAGCGTGCCGTCCGCCTGCGGTATCCCGATGCCGCCCGCGAACTTATCGCCCTCGTCGAGTGTGACTACAAATAGCGTGTTGGTCTTGTCGATCCCATGGGCGCTCAGCCGCTCGAAGAACAGCCGGAAGGCTTCGTCGTATGCCCTCAGCTGGGCAACGTAGTCGGCCTCGCCCGGCCCCGAGGCGCGCGGAAAGTTCGGATTGAACGGGGCGGGAAACGAAGAGGTGTGGTTATCGTGGGCGTCTGAGATGTATCCGAACGTGATCGGAATGCCCGACTCCTGCATCTCCGCCATGTAGCCGAGCGTGTTGGTGGCGAACGCGCCGTCGAATCCAGGGAAGCCGTACTGTCCGAATGGATCGGTCACCGGCAGACCGAACATGTTGTTGACGAAGGGGTGGCCGTCGTTGATCGCCGGGTTGACGTACTTGGCCCCGTAAAGGGCGAGGTAGCCGTTGTAACCGCCTGGCTCGTCCGGCAGCCTGTCTGCCCGGGAGTTGGCGATGTTCTGTGGGTTGCTGGTGCAGATTCCCCCCTGAGCGCAGTGGACGGCGATGCCGACGTAATCCGTCAGAGCCTTGGCCCTGGCCGCCGTGCCGAACGGCGCGGAGTTCGACGCCACCGCGTCAAGCCACTCCGGGGAGCCGGTGCCGAACGCCTCGCTCATGTCGCCGAACGGACCCGTGCCCGTGTTCTCGAGCTCGATGTTCGCCAGCGACACGGCGCCGAAGTCGCACCCGGCCCGGGTGAAGGGAACCCACGGCGCCGGGGTCGTCTTCTGGCCGTCGGTGACCATGTTCGGCAGAGGGTCTCGGACCCCCGTCGAGTCATCGACGAGGTCGGTCCAGTATTTGAACGCAGTGCTGAACGTCGGGAGCTTGGTCGGCGGGTAGTAGAAGTAGCTGTTCGAGACAGTGACTCCATGGCGGTCCGGATAGAGGCCGGTCAGCGTGGAAAGGATCCCGCCCGCGGTGTGCGAGATCAGGATCGTGTGGTCGTTCGTGAACAGCGTGCCATTCGAGGTGAGGAAGTTGAGCAGGTGCGGCATCTGCTCCAGGTCGGAGGCAACGTTCGGGTTGTCACGCATGTAGTGCGTGTTGTCGAACTGCAGGTAGACCACATGCTTGATCTGCCCACTGGGAGAGTTCAACTGGCAGCTTGCGGGCGTTGTTGCCCCGGCCACCTGTGCCGCGCTCATCGCCGCGGCTCCGCCCGCCGCGAGTGCAACAGCGAGGATCCCCGACAGCGCAGGCCAGCGTAATCGCCTCATGCTTCCCACTCCTCGTCCGCGTGCCTACCGGCGCCCCCCATCGGCGCCTACACCAACACCTTACCCGTCGCGGGTTAAGCGTGCAAATAGGGTGGTTTGAACCAGCTCATCTTCTCTGGCATTCCGCTCTGGCATTCCGCGTTTTTGGCGCCAAACGCGCGTTATGGGCCTCGGATTTCGCGCTTTTGGCGCCAAACGTGCGGATTCGCTCGCATGTGAGCAGGCGTGCGGGTTACACGGAAGAGAGGAATTCGAACACGCGGTCGCTGTGGCCGGGCAGGTCTTCGTGGCCGAAGTCGGGGTACAGGACCATCTCCTTCGGTGACCTGATCTTGTTGTAGGCCGCGAACTGGCTCGACGGCGGACAGACGGTATCCATCAACGAGGTGGCCATGAGGACGCGAGCTCCGATTCGATCGGCAAGGTGCTGCACGTCGACATAGCCCAGGCGGGTGAAGGTCTCCCGCTCCCTCTCATGCGTCGGGTCGAACCGCTTGAAGTAATACTCCAGCTCTTCGTACGCATCGCGGGCGAGATCCATCTCCCACACCCTCTGGTAGTCGCAGAGGAATGGGTAGACGGGCGCCGCCCGAGCGATACGCGGCTCGAGCGCAGCGCACGCCAGCGTCAGCCCGCCACCCTGTGATCCTCCCATCGCCGACAGGCGCGTGCCATCGACCTCTGGGAAGCTCATGACGACTCGGGCCAGCTGCGCCGTGTCCAGGAAGATCTGACGGAAGAGGAGCTTGTCCGGATGATCGCTCAGGCCACGCACGATCTGGCCCCGCAGCGTGGTTCCGCTCACACCCCCGACGTCCTGCGAGAGCCCGCCCTGCCCGCGCACGTCCATGGCGGCGACCACGACTCCCTGCGCGGCCCATGCGAGCTTGTCGAACCAGTCGCCGGCGTTCATCGAGTAGCCGTGGAACTGCAGGACGGCCGGATGCGGGCCGCCGTCACGTGGCCGGATGTACTGGGCGTGGATTCGGGCGCCGCCTACCCCCGTGAACCACAGGTCGAAGCACTCGGCAAAGCGCGCCGGACTCGCGTGGGCGACCAGCTCCGCCCGCGGCTCGGTGGAATCCAGCTCGTGCATCGCACGGCCCCAGTACGCGTCGAAGTCGTCGGGCTTGGGGTTGCGGCCGCTGTACAGGCGAAGCTGGTCGAGCGGCATCTCGAAGACCGCCATCGGTGCGCTACCTCCTCGCTGAATGACGATTACGAGATAGTCTGGCGCCTGTGGCGGGCGGGTTTGATGGTTGGCGGGGCGACTTCATCGGTTTCTTTCTCGGCCTGCAGGCGAACAACTCCAGGACGTACTTCGACGCTCACAGGCGCCAGTACGAGGAAGAGGTGAAAGGCCCCATGGTGGCGCTGCTCGCGGACCTGGAGCCGGAGTTCGGCCCCTCCCGGCTCGCGAGGCCGAATCGTGACATCCGTTTCGCGGCCGACAAATCCCCGTACAAGACGAACATCTACGCAGACGCGCGTGGCGGCGGTTACGTCGCCCTGGACGCCACCGGACTGGTCGCGGCCGGTGGGCGCTACATGATGGACGGGCCGCAGCTGGCACGCTTTCGGGAAGCGATCGCGGCGAATGGGTCCGGGAGCAAGCTGGCGGGGATCGTCGCCGCGCTGCGGAAGAAGGGTTACGAGATCGGCGGGCAGGAGCTCAAGCGGGTCCCGCTGCCCTACCCGCAGAACCACCGCCGAGGTGACCTGCTCCGCCACAAGCGGCTGATCTACTGGCGGCGCTGGGACATCGAGCCGTGGATCGCAACTCCCGAGGTGCGCAAGCGCGTCTCGCGAGTTTGGCGAGACGGTGCCGACCTGGGTGCCTGGCTGACGAGGCACCTCGGCGACCAGCCCCGTTAGTCGATCGCCGGACGATTCCAGTATGTGCGGTGTGGACGCCACCGCTCAATCCAAGGAGGGTGCGGGTCTGGGACGCCTGGCTCGGGGCTGGTCCCCGGCGGTGGCACTTGCGGCCGCGCTCGCAGTCGCGGTCTATTCCGTGATCACCGGATGGGAGATCCCTCCCAGCACGCTGAGCGTGGTGGTCGGCTGGGGCCTGATGGCGGTCGCGGCGGCTGTGTTGGTCGGCCAGCACCTCGTGGCCAGGAGCCAGCGGCAAGGGATCGTGGCCGGACCGACAGCACTCCTTCAAAGCGTCCAGGGCGTGCGGCGCAGCTCGCTTTTCGCGATCGGGCTGAGCGTTCTCGTGTTCAGCAACTGCGCGGCAGCCACGGGCTCAGGTACGAGCGCGCAGCTCGGGCTCAACTCCGACCCCGCCAACTTCTGGCTCATGACGGCTGCCTTTTTGCCGCCGATCCTGGTCGCGCTGGCCCTGCCCGCGTTGTTGGCCACACTCATCGAGCGGTCTGCCCGCCGCGGCCAGGCCGACGCGGCCTTCCGGTACAGCCGGTTCCACAACTGGGCCGCGGTGGTGATCATTCTCGTGGCCTTGGGCTCGGCGTACGCATCGTTTGTCTTTGGGATCTCGTACTGCTTCTTCGGCACCAGCCCAGGCACGTGCGCAGCGGGCGCTGGAGGGGTAGGGAACGTCTTCGCGATCAGCTCGCTGCTGCTTCTGTGGCCCTACATGACGATGGTTGAGGCATCGGTGGCGAGCCTGAGGACGTCGAACCAAACCTAGCCCGAACCGCAAGTGTGCTCACTCGCGGCGAATTCGGCGTTCTCGCAAACCCGCCGGTGTGCACACTCGTGAACGCGCTACTTCTGGAGCTCGGCCAGGAGGCGTGCCATCTCTCGAGCGTTCGTGGTTCCGTAGTTGGAGAAGCAGTTGTTATACAGCACATGGGTCTCCTTCGTGCCCTTGGAGGCCGCCGCGATCTGCGGCGTCCAGTCGGCCAGCTCGTCCTCGTCGTAGAGGTAGCGGAAACGCTCGGCCGGCGTGATGTCCTTCTTCTCCCAGTTCTCCTTGTTCCGGCCGTGGAAGCGGAACACGGCCAGGTCAGGCGAGGTCTGGATCACCACCGGCGGCACCGAGCTCTTGAACCCCTGGGGCTCGTCGACGGCCACATACGGGATCTTGTTGTCCTGTAGGAACTTGACGGTGCGCTCGGCGTTCTTCTCGTTGAACCAGCTGCCGTGCCGGAACTCGACCGCAATCGGCAGCTCGAGTCGCTGGCGATTCTCCAGGATCAGGTCCCGGGCTTCGTTTGAAGGAAAGACCCATTTCGGAAACTGGACGAAGATCGCACCCAGCTTGCCGGCTTCGGTCAGGGGTTCGAGCGCCTCCCGGAACTGCTGGTAGACGGCCTCCAGCAGCTCCTTGGGCATGTCCTTGCGGTAGATGCGCTTCTTCTCCTTGAGCTCGGCCGGCAGCTCCTCGCGAATCGTTTTCGGCAGGCGCGCCACCTCGGTCGGCTGTCCTGTCATCAGCGCATGCGCTTTGACGTCGAAGACGAAATCCTTGGGAGTGCGTTCGACCCAAGACTCCGCCATGCGCTTGTACGGAAGGGCGTAGTACGTGGCGTCGACCTCGACCAGCGGAAACTGGCTGGCGTAGAAGCGCAAGCGCTCCTCAGGCGAGGCCGCTCCCGTCGGATAGAAGACGCCTGGCGCGGTCATCGTCGGATCCGTCCAGCTCGCCGTCCCCACGCGCACCTTCGCCTTTCCGATTCGCAACGGGGACTGCGAGGAATCGTCGGACTCCTCCGACCGCCGCCGCGCGACCTCGACCCCGGGATCGTGTGGGTTGCTCTTGGCCACTCTGGTGCTGATCTACTGCCGGGCGCGGGCCACGTTGCCAGTGGTTACGCCGCGCAGCGTCTCGTCGGCGAGCAGCTTCACGACCGCGCGAGTGTCTCCGCCCCCCTGCAGGACCGCCAGCTGCCGGTCGGCGCTCGTGCCTTCGGCCAGGATCGTATGGACGTACTCCACCGCCGAGCGCGAGCCGAGGTCGTCGACCACGTCGTCGACGAACTCCACCAGCTCGAGGGCCAGCTGGCGCATGGGGACCTCGGCCTGCTTGCCGAAATCGATGAGCTTGCCGTCCAGCCCGTAGCGGATCGCCCGCCACTTGTTCTCGCCGATCAGGGCCGGCATGTACTTGCGGAATCCGAGGTTGCGGGCGCGCAGCTGCAGGAGCTTGGCGCAGATGGCCTGGATCAGCGCGGCGATGCAGATCGTCTCCTCCAGGCGCGTCGTCTGGTCGCAGACACGGAACTCCAGCGTCGGAAAGCTGGGATGCGCGCGCAGGTCCCACCAGATCTTCTTGCCGTTGTCGATCGAACCCGTCTTGACCAGGAGGTCGACATAGTTCTCGTACTCGTCGTACGAGTTCAGCTCGGGCGGAATTCCGGTCCGTGGAAAGCTCGACCAGATGACGCTTCGGTAGGACTTCAGGCCGGTGTTGCGCCCCATCCAGAAGGGGCTCGAGGTGCTCAGCGCCAGCAGGTGGGGCAGAAAGTACCGAGCCTCGTTCAAGACCTCGATCCGGAGCTCTGGATCGGGGATCCCGACATGGATGTGAAGCCCAAAGATGAGCAGCGAGCGGACGACGTCCTGGAGCTCTTCTTCGAGCATCTTGTACCGGTCGTGCTGCGTGATCTCCTGCTCATGCCACCGGGAGAACGGATGCGTCCCAGCGCACGCAATCCTCAGGGCCTCCGGTTCCAGCAGCGAGGCCAGGGTGCCGCGCATGTCGGCCAGCTGGGCGCGCGCCTCCTCGACGTTCTCGCAGATCGAGGTTCCGACCTCGACCACGGACTGCATCATCTCCCTCTTGACCTTGTCGCCCAGGCGGGGCGTGGCGGCCGCCAGCAAGGCGTCGATGTGCGAGTGGAGGTCACCAGCGCTGTCGATGATCTGGTACTCCTCTTCCACTCCGATCGTCAGCATGCCTTCGCTACTCATGCGGATCCCTCGATCACGAATGTTGGCACGAGGCTGCCCGCTCCTGCGGTCACGTTGAGCAGTGCCTCCGCCGAGACCCGCGTCATGATCCCGCCGGCGCGGCCGTCGAACAGGTAGGGGTCGAGGTCGACGGCGAGGTCCAGATAGCGAAGGCCGCCCAGCGCAACCGGGAAAGACACGCGTGGGATCTCGACTGCGGCCTGGACGACGTATGACTGGGTGGTGGCGGCCTCGACAGCCGCCTCCCACGTGGCCTGGTCGACCGTCCAGCCGAGCACCACGCCTTTTCCGCCGTACTCGTCATTCGGCTTGAGGACCAGGGTGTCGCGCCGCTTGGCGATCTCCTCCGCCAGCTCGGGTCGCACGCGACGGGTCCAGGGCACGTGGCGCCGGATTGCGGCGCGCTGCGCCGGCGTGTACAGGCGCGCGTAGCGATGATCTGACAGCAGAGCCAGGCTCATCTTCTTGTGGAGGAGCTTGGCGCGGAAGCTGTTGACAACACAAACGACGCCGGCCATGTATGCATCCCGCAGCGCGCGAGTCTCGTCGCCGCGCGCGAGCAGCTCGCTGGTCAGGACCCTCCTGTAGACGAGGTTGATGTGGGCGCCGCTGGCGTAGAGCTTCCCTCGGCGGAATTCCAGGGCGCGTGGATCGCAGATCACAGTCCTCACTCCCTGAGCCTCGAAGAAGGCCTTGAACATCTCGAACTCGGGCGCCGTCGGCAGGCCGGACCAATCGACGATCGCGATCACCGGCCGGGCCGAGCGCCCCCACTGCTTGAAGGCGCGGAGCATGGTGGCGAGCTGGCGCCGGCGCGTGGACAGGAAGCGGCCCCGGAATCGCTTGCGGAACGCCTTCATGACCGGGAGGCGTTCGAAGACGGCTGACAGGTGGTCGCCGTACGCCATACCCGCGGGCGACTCTGCGTTGTACTCGACGAAGCGGATCTCGTCGGCGAAGAAGCTGTCCAGCCGGGCAGAAGGGGACGACGACCTTCCGCCCGGGTCGGCCATGGCCAGGCGCTCCTCCTCCGGCTCCAGGGCCAGCTCCGCGCGCAGGCTTGCGTCGCTCAACACGGCGCGTTCCAGCGCCTCAAGCGCCGAGTACACGCCCTGGGACGCTCGGACCGCGCGCTCGAAACGCGCGCGGGTCAAGAACTGCGGCCGGAGGGCAACCGATAGCGGCCTGTCCCCAAACATCAGGCGGCTCGCGCGCTGGCCTTCCGCGAGCGCCTCAGAGCTGGCCGCGGCCAGGTCGCCGTCCCCGAGCAGCGCGTGGTAGGCGGCGACTGGGTCTCTCATGCCTGGAGGAGATCTCTCGCCGGCTCCGCGTCCACGTGCTTCCACCAGCGGTGCTCGTTCCGCCACGGCGGCATCTCGCCGCGGGCGTAGCTGAGCACGAGATCGGTCATCTTCTCGAGCACCCAGCTGAAGTTGTCTTCCTTGATCGAGAAGTTGTCGAAGTCCGGCGCTGGGTTGAGGAAATCGATGGCATACAGCACGCCCTGCTTGACGGCGAATTCGACCGTGTCCATGTCGTAGCCGAGCGCGTCCACGAGCACCCGCGCGTCGTTGATTGCACGTTCACGCAGCTCGCCCTCGACCGGGTTCGAGATCTGGTAGCGCTCGTGAAATGGGGCGCGAGGGTTGTACCGAATGGGAAGGATGTCCTTGCGTCCGATGCAGATGCAGCGGACGTAGTCGTCCCAGTCGATGAACTCCTGGAGGATCATCGTCTTGAGCCCGGTCTGGTCGTATGCCGAGATCAGCTCCTGGATCGTGTGAACGATGTACACGTCCTTCCAGCCACCGCCCGTGTTCGGCTTGAGGACCGCCGGCAGGCCTGTGTAGGCGACCAGCCTCTCCCAGTCGAGCGGGTAGCCGAGGTTGCGAAGGGAGACCGAGTGGTCGATGTCGGGGATGTACTGCTTGTTGGGCAGGACCACGGTTCTGGGCACGGCCACGCCGAGCTTTCGTGCCAGGGTGCATTCGAAGAACTTCTCGTCGGCCTCCCACCAGAACGGGTCGTTGATGACCGCGGTCCCGAGCAGGACGGCGCTCTTCAGGTGGGCTCGGTAGTAAGGCACCTCATGGGAGATGCGATCGACGAGAACCGCGTGGCGCTGCTCGCCCAGCTCGGTCGAGCCTTCCAGCACCGCAAGCTCGGCGGTCACGCCCTCGGCGGCGCCGCGCCTGTTGACGATCTCGAGGAAGGGGCCCGGAAAGGTGTTCTCACGTCCGACCAGCAGCCCGACGATCTTGTCACCCATACGTCACCCTCCCTTCAGCGTCAGGCGGCGAGATACCTGCGCATCATGTCCTTCCAGTAGGGCCAATCGTGAGCCCAGCCCGGCCAGAGGTCGAGCCACACGTCGACGCCCTTCTCGCGCAGCAGCGTGCCGACCTTGACCGAGTCGGCCACGTTCGGGTCCTGCTCGCCGGTGGCCACCACCTTGGGCCGCATGGAGCGCAGCGGGCCGAGGTAGGCCTCGTCCGTCAGCCCGGGTAGGAACGACACCAGGTTTGTGAAATAGGCGTTGTCGTCGTGGTAGCCGTCCAGCCACCGCGACGTGTCGTACGCGCCGCTCAGGGCGATGAAGCCCGCAACTCGCCTCGGGTGGCGAACCGCGATCAGGAGCGCGTGCAGGGCGCCGAAGGAAGTGCCGCAGGCGATCGGGGCGTGGGGCAGTCGCGGCATCACGTCCTCCAGCAGGTAGCGCTCGTACTGGAGGTGGCGAGCCACCCGCTCGCCTGGCGATCGATCGGCTGCGTACCACGACTCGCTGTCCACACTGTCCACGCAAACGAGCTGGACGTGGCCGGCATCGATCCAGTCGGACAGCGCGCCGACCAGGCTGAAGTCCTCCCATTGGTAGAACCGCCCCTGCGAGGTCGGGAAGACGAGCAGAGGCGTGGCGCCCGCGGCGCCAAAGCGCAGCAGCTCCATGTCCCGCCCGAGGGCGTGGCTGTATTCGCGCACGTATTCCCGCTGCAGCAGACTCTCCCTGGCGAATTATCTCGATTACCTCCGCCCGGGGCTGGGAAGAATCAGGAAGAGATGAACCAGCTGAAGACGGCGTTCTGGATGGCGGCCCTGACGGTGCTGCTGGTGCTCACCGGTCGGCTGCTCTTTGGTGATGCCGGCACCGTTGGCTTCCTGGGCCTGGCGATAGTCATGAACGGAGTGGCGTACTGGTTCAGCGATCGGATCGCGCTCGCGGCCGCGAAGGCGCGCGAGGTCGGCCCGGCCGAAGCGCCGATGCTTCACCGGCTCGCGGACAGGCTGGCCATCCAGTACCACGTGCCCAGGCCTCGCGTCTTCGTCAGCCCGGATCCGTCACCCAACGCGTTCGCGACCGGACGCAATCCATCCCACGCGGCGATCAGCGTCAACCAGGGCCTTTTCCAGATCCTCGACGAGGAGGAGCTCTACGGCGTGCTCGCCCACGAGTTCGCGCACGTGCGCAACCGCGACATCCTGATCAGCTCCGTGGTGGCGGTGCTCGCCGGCACGATCACATTGATCGCGAACGTCGCGCAGTGGGGCCTGATGTTCGGGGGCTATGGTGGCCGAGACGATCGAGATCGTGGTGGGGCGGGCGGCCTCGTGGTCGGGCTGCTGACGATCATCCTGGCCCCGATCGCAGCCGCCCTCATCCAGCTGGCGGTGTCGCGATCGCGCGAGTACGAAGCCGACCACACCGGAGCGGAGGTGTCGGGCGACCCGATGGCGCTCGCTTCGGCGCTGCGCAAGCTGGAGCGGGCGACCCAGGTCGTGCCGGCCCAGACCGGCGCGCCGGCCTTCGCCCACCTCTACATCGTCAACCCCTTCAGGGGCGACGCTCTGGCGCGACTGTTCAGCACACACCCGCCCATCGAGGACCGGATTCGCCGCCTCGAGGCGATGGCGGCCGGCGTGCGCCGGTAGCAAGCGACAGCCGGCCCTAGCGCGGGATTCCGCGCTTTTGGCGCCAAAAGCTCAATTGAGAAGCAGGAATTCCGCACGTTTGGCGCCAAACGTGCGAAAAGCGTGCGTTGTCAGACGGCGGCGCGCGTGCGCGAGAGTGCGTCGATCAGGGCTGGGACGAATTTGGGCAGGTCGGCTGGATTCCGCGATGTGATGAGGTTGCCGTCCAACACCACCGCCTCGTCCACATAGCGAGCGCCGGCCGCCACCAGGTCGTCCTTGATCGAGAAGAAGCATGTTGCCCGGCGTCCCTTGACGATCCCGGCTGAGACCAGCATCCAGCCGGCGTGGCAGATGGCGGCGACAGGCTTGCCCGCCCTGTCCATCTCACGCACGAAGTCGACCATCGCCGGTTTGCGCCGCATGTGGTCGGGCGAGTAGCCGCCCGGTATGACGACGGCGTCGAACTTGGCGGCGCTGGTGTCGTCGATGGCCACGTCCGGAACCACCGGGTAGCCGTGCTTGCTCTTGAAGGAGTCGGCGCGGCCGCTGCCGACGATCTTCACGTCCGCACCCGCCTCCTTGAGGCGGTAGTACGGATACCAGAGCTCCATGTCCTCATAGAGCTCTTCGGCAAGGATCGCGACCCTCTTGCCGGCGATGTCTTCGCTCATTTCGAACCTCCTTGCGTCTGAGTTCCCCTTGGCCGTACGTATAGGTTACGGATCGCATTGGAGGTGAATTGCGATGGCCAGAGTTGTCGAGCTCAGGCGGCACACGGAGGCGGACGGCGACGTCCTGACGCCAAACGGCGTGCAGGCGGCGGTCGAGATCGTGACCCGGCTCGAAGCGGGCTATGACGTCTTGGTCTCGTCAGGCGCCCAGCGCGCCACGCAGAGTCTTGCCTGCATGCTTGCCGGTCTCGGACGCCGCCTGGAATGCGGCGTGACCGTCGACCCCACGTTCCGTTCCGAGGTCGAGGAGCGATGGTTCGCGGCCGCGAAAAAGGGCGGCGGAGGGCTGGAATCGTTCAAGGCTGCCGATCCAGGGCTGGTCGAGGAGGAGGCGCGGCGCTTTGGAGACGGCGTGCGCAGAGTCTTTCAGTCCCTTCCCGAAGGCGGCCGTGCGCTGATCGTGGGTCACTCACCCATGCACGAGGTCGCCGTATACGGCCTGACTGGCGAGATCGTGCCGCCGATCAGGAAAGGAGGCGCAGTCATCGTCGTCGAGGCTGAGGGGACGCTGCGCGTCGAGCCCGTCGTATAGTTGCGCGCACAACTACTCGGCAGGAGGTGGGTCGTGCGGGGTTTTGCTGTCGATGAATTCGGTGCCGCGGGGTCGATTCATGAGCTGGACGTCCCTGAGCCTGATGAGGGGTTCGTCAGGGTTCGAGTCGCGGCGGCGGGGGTCAACCCAGCGGACGTGTTCATGCTCAAGGGCTTCTACAAGGACCGAATGGAGCACAGGTTTCCTCTCGTTCCAGGCGCGGATGTCGCGGGCACGGTCGACGCGGTCGGGGCGGGCGCTGGGCAGTGGAAGGTCGGCGACGAGGTCTTCGGCGGCCTGGGAAAGATGGTCGTGGGCGCCGGGAGCATGGCCGAGTACACAACCGCCTCGACGAAAACCATCGCCCCCAGGCCGGCCGGCATCGATGCGCAGTTTGGCGCGGCGCTTCCGCTGGCGGGCGTGTCCGCCCTCATGTGCATCGACCCGATGGGGCTCAAGAAAGGCGATGTGATCGTCATCCTTGGAGCGGCCGGCGGGATCGGCGGATTTGCTGTGCAGCTTGCCAAAGCCGCGGGCGCGCATGTGGTTGCGGTGACACGGGAAGCCAATGCAGCCTATGTCCGCAAGGGCGGCCATGTCGTGTCGATGCGCGGCGGCGCCGACCTCGAGCACCTGGCCAGGCACGGGGTCACCGGGATCAACGTCATGACCATGGTCACGACAGAGGCGCTCGAGCGCCTCGCGGGCCTGGTGTCAAAAGGAACGATCAAGCGGCCTGAGATCAAGACCCTTCCGCTCGACCAGGCGGGAGAGGCTTACAAGGAGATCGAGGGCGGCCACGTCCGCGGCAAGCTGATCGTCGTCCCTTAGGCCGGCGATAGGATTCCGCGCTTTTGGCGCCAAACCTACGTATGCGAAGCGGGAATTCCGCGCTTTTGGCGCCAAACGTGCGGTATCGCGCTCCTAGGTCGCGACATGGACCCCGGCGCCGCCGTACACCTCAGTCGGAAACTCGCGGGTGAGCAGCGCGACCCGCATCAGGCGGTGGCGGCGGCCGGGACCTTCTGGCCCTTGCCTATGACGACGATCCCGCGCGGGGAGACCGTGAAATGCTCGCGGTCATGGTCGAGGTCGACGCCGATCCGAACCCCCGCGGGCACGTCGACCATCTTGTCGATGATCGCGTTGCGCACGACCGCGCCCTCGTGAATGTGCACGCTGTCCATCAGGATCGAGCCTTCGACCAGTGCCTGCCGCTCGACCAGAACACCGGCGGACAGCACTGACCGGCGGACGGTGCCGCCCGAGATGATGCAGCCCGCGCTCACGAGCGAATTGAAGGCCTGCCCGCGGCGATCGCCGTCCTCGAAGACGAACTTCGCGGGCGGGAGCGGGGGATGCCACGTGTGGATGGGCCACTCGTCGTTGTAGAGGTTGAACATGGGCTCCGGGGAGACCAGGTCCATGTGCGCGTCGTAGTACGCGTCCAGCTCGCCCACGTCGCGCCAGTAACCTCGATCGCGATCGAGGGCGCCCGGCACCTCGTTGGCCGCAAAGTCGTAGTAACACGCGTCGCCAGCGCTGACAAGGTTGGGCACGATGTTGCCGCCCACGTCGTGCCGGCTGGCGGAGTCTTCGGCGTCGGAGCTGACCGCGTCGATCAGCGTGGCGGCCGTGAAGACGTAATTGCCAGGCTTTTCCTTGAAGGCCGCGATCCGGTGATCAGGCCCGGGTTCGATCACTCCAAAGGCGCCCGACTCTGTGCGCGGGACGCGGATTGCTGCCACAGTCAGCCCCGCGCCCGAGGCCACGTGCTGCTCGACCATCTGGCTCGGGTCCATCCGATAGATGTGGTCGGCGCCGAAAACACAGATGTAGTCCGGGCGCTCGTCCGAGACCAGGTTGAGGTTCTGGTAGATGGCGTCAGCCGAGCCTTCGAACCAGTGAGGGCCGCGGCGCATCTGCGCCGGCACCGATGTCACGTAGTTGCCAAGCATCGGGTTCAGGCGCCAGGTCTGGGCCAGGTGCCGGTCGAGGCTGTGGCTCTTGTACTGGGTGAGCACGATGATCTGCCGGAAGCCGCCGTTGACAAGATTCGAGAGCGCGAAATCGATGATCCGGTAGCTGCCCCCGAACGGCACTGCAGGCTTGGCCCGGTCAGCGGTCAGTGGCGCAAGCCTCTTGCCCTCGCCACCGGCGAGGACCATGGACAGGACGCGCATCTAACGAATCACTTGCCGCCGCCCGCCGATGCGCGCGCTCGCTCCATCTCAGCCCGCGTAGGAGGTTCCGCCCCGGCTCTTGCGCAGGTCAGAGACGCAGCCAGGCACGCGAACTCGAGCGCCGCTCGCAGCTCTTCGGCATCCAGGCTCAGCTTCGGATCGATCCGGCGCTTCTCGTACAGCCACGCCAGCAGGCCCGCGCTGAAAGCGTCGCCGGCGCCGATCGTGTCGACCACGTCCGTTTTCGGCGCCTCGACGCTGACGCGAAGGTCGGGCGCCGCGGCATACGCGCCTTGCGGTCCCAGCGTCACGATGACGAGGCCGGTCCCGGATTCACGGATGCGGTCTGCGGCCGCTTCATAGCCCAGCCCTGGAAACAGCCAGGACAGGTCGTCTTCGCTCGTCTTCACGATCGTGCTTCTCGCCATGAGGTCATCGAGGCGAGCGCGATACCCGCCGACGTCCGTCAGGAGAGCGGTCCGGATGTTGGGGTCCAGCATGACCAGACGGTCGGCGCCGTCGCGCTGGACCATCTCGGTCAGGGTCGACGCCATCGGTTCCAGGACCAGGCCCAGCGTTCCGACGTGGAGCGCCGTGATG
>WNGF01005094.1_pt1 | contig 21062 bp, 16 predicted proteins | sample 5400641 | NCBI WGS metagenome assembly WNGF01 (sample SAMN13153371, study PRJNA577476) | soil metagenome | isolation source: 80 cm soil or saprolite under grassland replicate 2 | place: USA:California | collected 2016-06-15 | reverse complement strand
CTTCGGTTGTCTCTGCTGTGAAATCGGGTGCGATGTCACCTAAACGTAAAGCCATTTCGATCTCCTTCCATTGATAAAGGGTAATCTCCCTTTTGCTAACTACAAGGGAGGGTTTCCTGGTTGGCTGCTTATGAATTACCCAACGCTTTTACATCCAAGTCCGCGCCAAGTCAAATTGTAGACGGCCGAGAGGCGATGTAATTCAATACTAAAATCGGCGAGCCGAAGCGAGCAGGTTTGCCCAGTTGAATCCGAAGGGGGGCGGGCCCGCTGCCGCGCCCGTTTTGATTCATGGATCCGAGTTGGATCCGCGCTAAACTTAATCGGTTACTCCCGACCTGGCTTCTCGGCCCTAGCTTCGCGCCCGATGGGGATTTTAACCTCGGCGCCACTGGTGTTATTATGAAGTAACCCCTTTTTTCCCCTTTTTTGGATCCAGGATTTCCTTTCTTTGTAGCCGTCTGGAACTATGTCTGGCAAGAATTCCACCCAGGTGCTGAACTCGGTGTCTAGTGTGCTGCGGGAGCTGCCCCTCGATCTGTACCGAGCGATTTTCACTCATTCAAGCGAGCCCATCGCGATACTCGACCAGCACGGCACTTACCTGGAACAAAATGCCGCTCACGCTGAGCTGCTCGGTTACTCAGACGACGAACTCAAGAATCAGACTCCCGCGATTCACCTTGGCGAAGAGGTTTTTGCAGAGGTAGCGCGCGAGTTGGCTGAAACGGGCGAGTACCGTGGCGAGGTGGTTGGTATTACGAAGACGGGTCAGATCAAACATATCGAGTTGTCAGCGTTCGCGATGCGCAGCAAGTCGGGGGAACCTGTATACGTCGGCATCGAGCGAGACATCACTGAACGGAAGGATGTGGAACGAGCGCTGTTGCGCAACGAAGCTCAGTTGACCGATTTCTTCGAGAACTCCGCAATTGGCTTGCACTGGCTTGGTCCTGATGGCACCGTGCTGCGCGTCAATCAAGCCGAGCTGGATATGCTTGGCTACACTCGCGAGGAATATGAAGGACATCATATCTTCGAGTTTCATATCGATCAGAACGCTATTGTGGATATTCTCGCGCGCCTGCAAGACGGCGAAGTACTCCAGGATTACGAGGCGCGATTGCGATGCAAGGATGGCGGGATAAAGTACGTCCGCATTAACTCCAGTGTTTACCGCGAAGATGAAAAGTTTATTCACACTCGTTGCTTTACGTGGGACATCACCGAGCGAAAGCGAACCGAGAGCCGACTGACGCTGCAGTATGCCATAAGCAAAATACTTTCTGAGTCGCACGATTTTGTTAAAAGCGCGCAGAGCATTCTGCGGGCAGTTTGCGAAAGTCTGGATTGGGAGGTGGGCGCTTTATGGAGAGTGGATCACCAGACTGAAACGATGCATTGCGTCGATATGTATCATGCCACTTCCCTGAAGACTGCTGAGTTTGACCGCCTGACGCAGACCATTGCCTTCAAGAAAGGCATAGGACTACCAGGCCGAATTTGGGAACTGAGCAGGCCAGTCTGGCTTAACAACGTTTTAGCGGATGGCAACTTCCCTCGAGCGGGGGTGGCTGCGCGGGAGGGGCTGCGCGGGGCTTTTGGCTTTCCCATTCTTCTGGGCGGCGAGGTTGGGGGAGTAATAGAATTCTTCAGTCCTGAAATCCGAGAACCGGATGAGGAGTTGTTAAGGCTGGTCGCCGGCATCGGCGCACAGATCGGGCAATTTACTCAACGAAGGCGGGCGGAAGAAGATCGTGCCGAACTATTGGAGCGCGAACGTGCTGCGCGCGCCGACGCGGAAAAGGCCAACCGTTTGAAGGACGAGTTTCTGGCCACGCTTTCCCACGAATTGCGCACGCCGCTGAACGCGGTGATCGGCTGGTCGCGAATGCTGGGCTCCGGCCGGCTCGATCGCCAGAGCTCAAAGCATGCGCTGGAAGTCATCGAACGAAATGCCTGGGCTCAAAAACAGATCATCGAAGATATCCTCGACGTCTCGCGCGTGATCACCGGCAAGCTTCATCTCAATCTTAGTCCAGTCGATCTGGTTGCTGTGGTCGATGCTGCTCTTGACGCAGTGCGGCCGGCGATGGAAGCAAAGCAAATCCAAATCGAAACGCTCATAGACGCAAGTCTCCGAGTGGTCTCCGGCGATGCCGATCGTCTGCAGCAAGTTGTTTGGAATATCCTTTCAAACGCGGCGAAATTCACACCACAAGGAGGCAAGGTTGAGATCTCTGTTAACCAAAGCTCTACGCACGTTCACATCCAGATTAAAGATACGGGACCGGGTATTGAGGCCGCGTTTTTACCTTACGTATTCGAGCGATTTCGCCAGGCCGATGGCTCGACTACGCGAATGCACGGCGGCCTCGGGCTCGGGCTGGCGATCGTTCGCCACCTCGTCGAACTTCATGGTGGGACCATAGCGGTTGATAATCGCGAAGAGGGCTGTGGCGCCGTCTTCACCATCAGATTGCCATTGCCCAGCGGCGAACTGCGTCCTGAGGCGCTGGCTGCGGCCGAGTCAGCAGCGAAGGAGAACCAATCTGAACCAGCCAGCTTGGAAGGACTGGAGGTACTACTCGTCGACGACGAGACTGATGCTCTGGATTTGATTTCCGTCGAACTGGCGCAACACGGCGCGAAGGTTACCGGCGTCAGTAACGCAACGGATGCGCTCAAGGCGATTGAAGAACACCGCTTCGATCTGCTGGTTAGCGATATCGGCATGCCGGAGATCGATGGCTACGAATTGATCCGAAGAATTCGCAAACAGGAGCTGGGAAAAGATAAGCGTATTCCCGCCGTGGCGTTGACTGCTTACGCGAGAGTCCAGGATCGCATGCAGGCAATAGTGGCCGGTTACAGTACTCACATTGCCAAGCCAGTCGACGCCAACGAGCTGGTCACGATAGTGGCGAGCCTGGCTGGTAGAGTGGGCGGGAGAGCGAAGAGTGATGAGTGATGAGTGCTGAGTGAAGAATAAGATTTTCCATTTTTCATTTGCCATTTCTTATTTGCCATTCGCGAATTCAACCTGAAAGAGCAACAAGGGGTTTTTCTCGGATGATGCTGTTAACTCTCATTAACACCTGGCTTCAGCCAGGTGACTGCAGCTCAAGCTGTAGTGAGAAACCGTTTAAACGGTTTCAGAATTAATCGCGTATCCCGGTTCACCTGGCTGAAGCCAGGTGTTAATGAGAAGTACCACCACCTCTCCGACTGAATGCAGTTACACTTCAAACTTGAATCCGCCATTCCCTCCCGACACTCAAATGCCTAAGTAAGTTCTTTCCAGCCAACTCTCCACGACCATCGATGAACACTTCCTGATAAGATAGTCGACATGCCAAAACGTTGCGATTGGGCCCGCACCGAACTGTCGATCGCTTATCACGACAGCGAATGGGGTATGCCGGTTCACGATGATCGTAAACTCTTTGAGTTCCTGGTTCTCGAAGGCGCTCAGGCAGGTCTTAGTTGGGAGATCATCTTAAAAAAGCGGGAAGGCTATCGAGCTGCGTTTGACGGATTCGATCCGGCGAAGGTCGCCCGCTATGGCGACAGACAGCGTCAGCAGTTGCTGCTGGACGCGGGCATAGTCCGCAATCGCTTAAAGATTGATGCGGCCATCCAGAATGCGAGGTCACTTCTCGCGGTGCGGGAAGAGTTTGGTAGTTTCGATCGTTATGTATGGAGATTTGTTAATGGTGTTCCCAGAAAGAGAAAACGTGGGCAAGCTGTGCCCGTTTACACGCTGGAATCAGACGCCATGAGCAAAGACTTACGCACGCGCGGATTCAAATTTGTCGGCTCGACGATCTGTTATGCCTTCATGCAGGCTGTCGGCATGGTCAACGATCACAACCACACTTGCTTTCGTTTGATGAGACTGCAGCGACCGCGGCATTGCGCACTATCGCAGTGGCCCAGCGAACTTATTCCGTCACCAATGGTGGCGAGTTTGGAACCTTTCAACAGCTCAGCGAGGGCGGCTATCTGGATTCGCGTTTCAATTCCAGCCGGCCCACCGTTAAGGATTATGTGTTGACTATGGAAGTTGCATCGAAAACGGAAGGCAAGGGGGAGGGATTCTATAGCTGCAAGGCTGATCCGGTACTCACTGCGGCTAAGGTCGGGACACATTTTTACATCGATTCAACTTCATCTGAGTTACACGCCAATCCAAATGAGCCGGCGTCCGCGAAAGATCCAGTCGTTCAACCATAGTCGATTCTTCATGCAGGGACGAACCAACGTGTCCGCCCTCAGAAAAAGGGCGCACCTAGGTGCGCCCTGCAATCTCCGGCTGGATTTTCTCTTAGGGAATGATCTCCTGTCCGGCGGCTTCGCGCTTAAGTTGATCGATGATGGAGCGGATGGCGGGCGCCAGGCTGCCATTTGGCGCCAGCGCCAGATACTTCTCATAAGCAGCCACAGCTTCTTTGTAATTCTGTTTACGCTCGTATGCCGCGCCCAGGAGCTGGTAAATTATGGGCTCAGAATCCGCAAGCTGATCGATGGCCTTACGAAACTCGAGGATGGCTTCGTCATACTGGCCCTTCTCTTCCAACACTCGCGCCAAACCGACGTGCGCCTCCGGCTGAATTCCGCGCCCCTCTCTGATTGCCCGGCGAAATGACTTGATGGCCTCGTCCGTGAACGCAGCCTCGCGATTGATGCGCCCTTCGACGGCGGAAGCTTCCGGATAGGAAGGGCGAGTGCGCCGCGCTGCTGCAATTTCGTCGAGGCCCGCCTGATATTGATTCAAATCGAGGAATACGCGCGCCAGGCCAACGTGCGCGGCCGGATACGCCGGACGAAGTTTCAACGTTGCCCGGTATAGCTCCACCGCCCTTTGTCGCGACGTATCATCCCTCGCCTTTTCGCGTGCATCCTCAGCTTGCTGAAACGTAAGTTCTGCCTGATCCGTAGTCTTTGTGAGTTTCACCGCCTGGGTTCGCTTGCCGGCAAGCAACGGCATTGTTACTTCTCTAAATCCTGTTGCCCGAACTCGCAACGTGTGACGACCGGCTGAAACCTTCTGTAATTCGAGCTTGCCTAAGGCGTCACTAACACCTCGGCGAATTTCGTCGATCCAGATGATTGCGTTGGGCTGAGTGGTGATGGTGACTGGCGTGTTGGAGCGTGGCTGGCCCATTGACTGGACTGGAAAAACCAGGCAGGCGATTAGAACGATTAACGCAGCAAGGCTGTAACAGTTGGGCTTGGCGCTGCCTGTTTTTCGTTCAGACGAATGAGGCGAGCAGGTAAACGCCCTGCCCCTGCAATTCTCCATCGCCAATTTTGCCTTCTGAGTTTTCATTCCTCATGCTCGTTTCCGCTAACGCGCCTCTTACGCACCGATGAATCCTCGGGCTCTGCTCCCGGTGTGGCGCCGGTTGCCGGTTGTTTTGTTACCGCCCGAGTTCCAACCTCGGGACGAAACTTGCCATTCGCATCGTAGAGCCGTTGATATTGAAGTCGATTCCGCACAACTCCCTGAACATAGCCGCGAGTTTCTTTAAACGGCACGGCTTCTGCCCACTCATCCATCTCCGCAGGCAGAGATGCTCGCCATTGCACCGCGCGAATCGGACCGGCGTTGTAGGCAGCCGCTACGTATTCGATGCGGCCAAACTTGTCGATTTGATCTCGCAGATACGCAGTGCCTAGTTGAATATTCAAACGCGGCTCGTAAAGCGACTCTTCCGTAATCGTTCGCTCCAGACCATACTTCTTTGCAGTCAGCACGCCTGTAGGCACTAATACCTGCATCAGTCCATACGCCCGGGCCGAGGAGCGTGCGCGCGACATAAACACCGTCTCCTGGCGAATCAAACCGGCTACTTGAAACGGATCGAGGTTTCTGGCGCGCGATTCCTGAACGATGATGTCCCAGTAAGAAAGTGGATAGAAGACGTCCCATTCCTCAGGCGTTAGCTCTTCCGGTTTCATCTGTGAATAGTCGGGAAAACTTTTCTTCAGTACGTTAAGCGCACGTACGTTGTCTTCCTCAGAACGATAAATTCGGGCGATTGCCAGATTAACTTTGGGACTGTTTCCCGCCGAGCCACTGGCGGCGGCCAATTCCTCCAGAGCCCAATCGTTAAGGCCGACGTTATTAAGCTCATCAGCCTTGACGATCTGTTTGTCTTCTGTCACGCCGGCTGTCTCCTCGGCAACGGTCACCGTTTGCAAATTTGCAATCGCGCGCCCGATTACAGAATCGGCAGGGAAAGACTTTGGCGGCACTGTTGCAATGCCGCTGCGAAGCATGGCATCTAATCGCTGCCTGGCGAGATAGCCATACCAGTTGGCGTCGTAGCGCCCCTGCATCGCCCGGTAAAGCGCACGCGCTTCGGCGATTTTGCCGGCGCGTTCCGAATCGCGACCTGCCCAGTAGCCTGCACGCCCTCGATTGTCTGTATTCTTGTCGGCGTAGTAAGCGAGATGCTCTGTTAGTAGTTTCGACGACTCCGAAAAGTTCCTGCTCTCATGAGTCATCCAGGCCAGATCAAACTGCGCCTGCGCCACTTCTCCTGAGCCCTGGTAACTATTAACGGCGGTACGCAGAAAATAGGAAGCATCAGCATCGTTGTTTGCATCTTCCGCAATCTGACCAACTGCTACCAGGGCGCGCGGCGTGAAGGGACTACTGGTAAAGCTGCGCCGTAACTCTTCGACAATTGCGCGCGCTTGCTCCCATTGCTTCGCGCGCGCGCAGGCCTGGGCAACGTAGTAAAGCGCTTCCGCGCGCGTCTCGCCGGCGGACGAAGGAATCGTGTTCAGAGCGCTAATCGCGTCCGCTACTTTCCTGACGCTGGCTGCGGCAATGACGCGCCGCAGTTGAGCTTCGACGTTTGCCGCAGCAGGAAATCTCGCAAATGTGTCATTGTAAGATTGCAGCGCATCAGAAAATCGCTTCGCCTCGTACAGCTTGTCTGCGCGAGCTACTGCTTCATCGCTTGTGGCGGGCGAAGGCGTTGAGCCGAGCCGCAAGATTGCTGTTGCAGCTTCCTGGCTTTCCGTTGAAGCGGGAGCGTAAAAATAGAGACGACGGTAGGACGCGAGTGCTCGTGTCGAATCAGAAGTCTGCTCTTGAGCTTTAGCTGTCAGCAGCACTGCGGTTGGGTTGTCGCTGGCAAAAAGGTCCCTCAAGAGAAGGGGAACAGCGGAGGCAGTACCACTGCGCATCAGAATATTTGCGTCGCGCAACGTCGCCTCTGTCGTTCGAAGCGACGCTGGGTAATCACTGAGTAGTTGCTCGTAAACTATGCGTGCTTCGGGAAGGCGACCTGCCTGTTCCAGTGCCCCGGCGCGCATAAAAAGCGCGTAGTCTCCCAGCGTACTGTGGTCGCGGATTACAGTGGAATCAAGCAGCGTCGCAGCGCCGGCAAAATCCCTGCCGTTAATCCTTATGCGAGCGAGCGCTATCCTTGCCAGCGCGGCAGCTTTCGTGCGCGGAAAATCCGACTCGATGCGCGCCACCACGTCTTCCGAGGGCAATACGCCGCCACGTGTCATCGCACGTAAACTTTCGAGTGCTCTTATTTCAGCGGGAGTTTGTTGACACGTCAGACAACTTGCGGTCATAAACGCCGGCAGAGAGGAGCCAACGATGATGCCAAGCCCTACAAGAATCAGTGTTAGACGATACTTTCCGAGTCTCTTGATCAACTTTTGCACTTCCATAAACAGTTTCAAGTTTCAGGTTTCAGGTTTCAAGTTTTCACGCGGCTAAGTGTTGCCGCCAAAAACTGTAAATTCACCTTAACCCGAAACTCGAAACTTAGTCGCGTCTTACGCTGAAACCGTTGCTCCCGGGTAAGCACTACCAAGTTTAGCTGCGTCGCCTTCGGCAAGCGTGTTCACCAACTCGTGGTGGAAGTAGTCATAACGCTGAGCCACTTCCGGCTTGACCCGTTTGTCATACATCTCACGCGAACGATCTATGTATTCGCGCAGGCGCGGGTAAAGATCACCCTGCGAGCGGCCTTCAGTAACTTTTTGTTCGTTGTAGAGTTTGATTTCCGAAACCAGCAAACGGGCAAAACGGCGCGCGTCGTTGTGCAGGCGCCGCTCTTCTTCACTCGCAACCTCAACAGGCAGTTCGACATCCAGCCCATAGCGCCGTCTGGGAGTTGCTGCCGGCGCGGCCCCCTCGGTGGCCACCGGCGGAGCGATCTCAGCCACTATCTCTACAGGAGCTTCGACTGGTGGAGCAGCCTCTGCTTGTTCATAGTAGGGCTGGCCTTCGGCCTGAAATTCAGGCTGCCGTTCAACCCAAGGTTCGGGTTGAGTGCCGACGTACTGTGTCTCTGATTGAGGTTGTGCTTGTGCTATTTCTGCGGCGGGCGCGCTTTCTTCAACAACCGGTGTAATCTCATCATACTCCACTGCCGGCGCGTATGCGTGCGGCTCGTGAAGCTGGGGTTCTTCCGCTGCCGCTTCTTCCGTGCGAGCGCGTTGAGGTGCTGCCGATTGCCTTGCCGGTGCGGCGCGGCCGGCGAGCAACTCAACGGCCATACCGGATACGCGAACGAGCGTTTCGAGAGCTTCTAAATTGATCGCTTCCGAGTCGAGATCAGCGGAGTCGGCATATAAAACTGCCACCGCGCGATTACGCACGACGAGTGGCACGGCGACAACGCGAGTGGGCGGCTGCTCGCCCAGACGATTGAGGATCATATGGTCCTCAGAATGTGATCCCGGCCCGCCGCTCCATGGCTTGCATGATCTTGCCGCGTCACCGATTACTGTATCGGCGGCGACTGTAAACGACATTTGATGTATTGCGTTGTCGCCGACTGTCCCCTGAAAGCCGCGGGCGCGCCAGCCAATGCTCTGCTCGCCTTTGATAACGAAGAAAGCAACGCGCGGCGCAAAGGACGCGGCGCGGTTGACAAGAATTTTCAGGATGTTTGCTTGCGAATCCTGCTCGTCGATTTCAGTGATGGCCGCTTTGACAATAGCCATGTCGCTTGAAGCTTTTGCGCGCGACGATTCGGAGGCAGCGAGATCGATGCCTTCTTCGTGTGCCGCTCGCAGGTGCTCCATGATTGAAGCAGCGACGCCGCCGTCAAGCTGGACCTCTGCCTGCCGATCCAGGAGCCGGCTAAGCGACTCATTGAGTTGGCTTTGAAGCGCGGCAATCTCTTGTTTGATTCCAGTAATGCGCCCTTCGATATAGCTTTCTATATCGTGACGCAAGCTCTCTTCCAGTTGTCCGCTGACCACAGTGTATTCCTCCGTTGAAGGATCAAGTTGAACGCGCCCTCGTTGGTGAGAATCATACCTGAGATAAATGCTAGTTGGAGACCTGGCGGGGGCAGTGCGTCTCTTTACTGATTATGGCCGTGTGGGAATCAGCGAGTCAAGAAATCGTTTCCTTGACCCTGATTGACACCCCTTCAACCCTGAGCTATAAGTCCCATCGGGTACCAATGTGTTATTCCATTGGCTCCGCACCTTACTTAATGGCCACTACTATACTAATTGCCGACGATCATGATGACAATCGCGAGCTCCTGCTGCTTTTGCTCTCGGGAGCAGGCTATGACGTGCGTGAGGCACGAAATGGAAGCGAATGCCTGGCAGTTGCCCGCGCCCAACCGCCCGATCTCATTCTCATGGACTTATCGATGCCCGTGTTGGATGGCTGGGAAGTCTTCCAGCAGCTGAAAATCGACGAACGGACTCGAACCATACCCTGCATGGCTGTTACCGCCCACGCCTACCTCGATCGGAATCAGGCCCTGGAGACCGGTTTTAGCGCCTATGTTTCAAAACCCTTCAGCGGTGATGCCCTTTTGAAGGCAATTGCGGCAGTGCTTGCAAACCAAAATCCTATCGAGAAAATTTTAACTGATACTGCTCCGTAGGCGAGTGTAAGACGAATTACCTCCGCGGGATTCACCGTCTACTTATTCGAGATCACTACTTGCTGGATCGTCGGCGGCAACTCGTGTAGTTCGCTTTGTGCGAAGCCGGCATTCGAAAACATTCGTTCCAACTCCGGAAAAGTGTAAGCATCACCGGCCGGCGTTCCGCCCAGCATCATTACGCTGAAAGCTGCAGCATCGGGCGGCGAGATGCGATCCTCATTCGGCACAAACTCGAGCGTGATCGCGCGGCCACCTTCAGCAAGCGCCGTATGGACCTTCCGCAGTAGCGCTTCGTTTGTCGGTGCATCGAAGTGGTGCAGGAAGTTTGTTAAGAGTATCAGGTCATAGCCCGAGCCGTAATCGACATCAAAAGCACTGCCCTCGATCGTGGAATACCTGTCGGCAACTCCGGCATTCCGTGCGTTCTCCTTCGCGACTTCAAGCACGTTGGGCCAATCAAGGGCCACAACGCTGGCTTGAGGGTTATTCTTCGCAAAGGCAAGTCCGTAGAGACCGTGGCCAGCTGCGATATCCAGAATTTTTAATTTTCGATCTGCAGTTGGGTCGACGAGCTTCGCCAGCAACTGCGCCGGCAGCGCCATCATCGGCGCCATACCGCGCGCAAACTTCACCCAGATAGGATTCTCAGGAGCAATCGTCCCTCCATCGGGCACAGTCGTGCCGCCTTTGCGAACCACCTCCGCGAAATTCTTAAATTGTTCAGTGAGTGTTGACGACGAAATGAATTCGATAGCGCTCCCAAGATAAGCCGGCGAACGCTTATCGAGAAACGTTGCCGAGTCAGGTGTCAGGCTGTAGCGGCTGCCCTCTTTGTTGAGAAAACCCATGATGCAGAGAAAGTCGCAGAGGATGCGCATGCCGCGCTCGGAGGTTCCGCACCGCTTCGCAATTTCCGGCGCGGTTGCGTTGCCTTCGCCGATGGCGGTGAAAGCCTCCAGCTCGATAGCTGCCTTCAATCCTTCAGTACGCTGGTAGGCATTGATGGTTTGAAAAAATAATTGGGGCGATGGTTGTTGTGCGGCAGGACTAGACATGATTAGTGCTCCTTCTATTGGTTTCTCGTTGATTATTCCGTTTAGCAAGCGGACTTGTCAGCCATCCTGAAAACTTTACGTTGGTGGCCCTCGCTGTATTGCACAAGTGCGCTTTCTAAACGGAATCGATTCCAACTATGGCGTAAAAGCGCGGTAGAATTCAATCCCCGAATAATTCATGCGCGTCGCCCGCCCGTCCACGATCATGTCGAAGGTGACTCGATCAGCGTCGCTTGGATCATCCGCCAGGCGAAATACTCGTGGTTCAACTGGCGCCAGTGGCTGGTCACCACCAACCAGCAATTGTCCTTTGCGGATCACAACGCGCGCACTGCCGTACCAGGCACTGTCCGAATGAAAGTGGCCGGTGAAAGCTTCCCACTCTTTTGGATAGTCAAACTTTTTCGCTCCTGAGTAACGTTCATTTGTCCACCAGCCGGCGCCGTGAAAGGCTTCCACGACGACATCTTTCTCGCGCCCAAAACCGAGCGTAAACAGTGCGAAATCCGGATGCTTTACCAGGAACGTATCTCTGCCCATTTGTTCGAGCACGACCCGCGACCCGGCATGTTGCAGGATGAGTTGCTCGCCCTCATTTACCAGCATCAACTTACTACCATCGGGCGATGTAAATGTACCGGCATAGTCGGCAGCATTCTTGATGGCTGACGGTGAAGGCGGCGGTGGTGGCGGTTCAGGCAACGCTTGCCCGCGTGACGCCGCGCTCAAAAGTGCAAGAGCATAGCGAATGACGGCGATCGGTCTATAACTACCGTGCAGCCGTGCGGCATTCACCGAGGCAAAGGCGGCAAAACCTTCGGTGACATCGGCGAACATCGCAGAGCTGAACGCAACCATTCCGCCTGTGTGTCGCAAAAGCCTATGGCCATTCGTGTCACTAACCCACAGTCCATATGCATAGCTCGCATCCTCGCCACGAAACGCAGACTTAATCACCGGCTTAGTAAATAGGTCAAAAGATTTTTCCGACAACAGTCGTCCCTTTGCTCCGGTACCGTGATTTAGAAGCATCTGCAAGTAGTTGCCCATGTCGCTTGCCGTCGCGGCGATGCTGCCGGCTGCTTCCGGCACTTCAATCCACGGCGCTTCACCGAGTTTGCCGCCAACAGGGAAAGGGCGGTCCGATTGCAGTGGGCCATAGCCGACAGCGACACGCTCGCGAATTTCGTTGGAGATAACAGGCGCACTGGCATTCATGCCGAGCGGATTCAAAACGCGCTGCCGCATAATCAAGGCAAATGGCTTCTTATCGATCGCCTCGAGCAAAAAACCGAGCAGGACGTAACCAATGTTTGAATATACCCAATGTGATCCTGGTTCAAAACCGACGCGCAATGTTGTGGCAGCCACGCGCATTAACAACGGCACACCGGAAAGACCTGAGGTGTGGCTGAGCAAATGGTGAGTCGTAAAAGGAGCGTACTTAGATTCGATTTTGAGCCAGGGCAGGTAGTTAGTGACGGGCTTGTTGAGATCGAGTTTACCTTCTTCGGCCAATTGCAAAACGGCCATTGCTACGAACGATTTTGAGATCGAGCCAATCTCAAAAAGTGTCTGCGGGCTGACTTTGATACCCGCCTTCACATCAGCAAATCCATATTGCGAGCTGCGCAGCAGGCCATTGCGATCGGCTAATGCCAGGGTCATTCCAGGCGCGCCGACCTCACTCATGTGCCGCGCAATGTATTCATCGAGATGCTGGTAAGCAGGTTCAAAGCGATTAGGGCTAGCCTGCGCTGCTGTGCGAGAGAACGCCGTTACCGCCGGAGGGTTGAAAGCGAACTCCTTGAGCACAATCAGTCCAACGCTGGTCTTGATCGCTCCGCCCAGCATTGTTCTTCTCGAGATCAGTTGAGACATCTCAGCGCTCCCGTCCTGTTAATATGACGAATTCCGTCAGCCGCAACCAAAGCGCCGCACTGAAGATTGAGTGCGGCGCATGGTTCTTCATCTGAAAATTGTTGATTTAACAACTCTCTATTAGCGGGCCTTCGGTACCAGTACAATCTCGCGCGCCAGCCGATCACCCATCACTTCGCGAATCTCTGATCGGTCCTTATATCCTTGCATCTGTTTCTCATCGTTGCCGACCATCTTTTGCGCGAGTGCGTCTCCCTTGTCTTCATTGGCTTCCATAGTTGCCAAATCCTTATATTCAGTCATGAGCATCACGTTCCAGTCCCCTGGGTTGTGACCTTCGGTGCCTATGACTTTGTAGGAAAGAATCAAGCCTTCCTTCTTCGACGCCTCCTGATTTGCCTTCCACGGTCCCGCAAGGTAGTTCAAGTAAGCTGTCTCCATGCCGGACTTCATCCGGATGAATGCAATGCTCCAAACTGAACCGTTATGATAGGGACGGTTGACCTGCGCGAAAACTGAGATACCAACGATCAATACCAACAACACTAACGAACCAATTAACGTATGCCTGAATTTCATTCTGAGCTCCTTCCCGTACATCGGGGGTTAGGCTCGGGAACGCTGGTACGGGGGTTGGCGCGTTTATCGAGACCATGTTTGCGGCAAACGAGGATTGCAGCGGGATTTGACGAAACACTGGGCTTGGCGAGCGGGACTTTAAGAGAAAAACAAACGGGTGTCAATATCTGCCTCGGAATCAGGCCGGCAGACCTCTTCGCGCAATCGATTCCATTACATCGCAGAAACGATCCAGCTCCCCGAGAGTTGTGTAAATATTTGGCGTGATCCGAATACCCTGAAACTCTTCATGGATAATTGGCGTCGTGAAAATCCGATGCTTATCAAATAGGTAACTGCCGACGGCGCTGGGGTTAGTTCCCTCGATCTGCACGTTAGCAATCGCACACGATTGATTCGCATCAAATGAAGTGTTGAAGCGAATTTTAGGCACGTCCTTGAGCCGGTTCATCCAGTAGCGCGAGAGGTATCTGAGTCGCGCCTCTTTCCGTTTACCGCCAATGCCGTTGTGAAAGAGCAACGCTTCGCCAATGGCAAGCTTGGGCGCGGCGGAGTGTGTGCCAATCTCCTCAAACTTGCGAATGTCATTCGCTTGTCTTGATTCTGCAGCCATCAATGGCCAGATCTTCTCTATCCTGGATCGCTTCACGTAGAGCAAGCCTGTGCCTTTCGGCGCGTAAAGCCATTTATGGAGGCTAGTGCCGAAGTAGTCACAGCCCAGGTCCTTCTGTTTGAAATCAAACTGCGCGAAAGAATGTGCGCCGTCAACGATCGTTTCGATCCCCTTTGCACGAGCCATGTCGCAAACAGCTTTTACCGGCGTAATCTGTCCGGTGATATTTATCTGGTGCGCGATAAGAATTAGCCGCGTGCGGCTGGTAACTCCTTTTTCAAATGCCACGGCGATCTCGTTCAGGTCCCTCGGCGGAATCGGTATTTTGATCAACTTGAGAGAGAGACCTTCGCGTTTCTCCCGTTGCCGCAAGGTGGTCAGCATCCGCGGATAATCCTGAGTGGTGGTAAGAACCTCGTCGCCTGATTTGAAGTCCATGCCCATCAGCAAAACTTCAAGCGACTCCGAGGCATTGCGCGTGATCGCGATCTCTTCGCGATCGCAGCCGAACAGTTCCGCGAGCCCCGTGCGAATGGTCTCCGATTGCGGCTCGAGTATCTGCCACATCGTGTAGGCCGTTGCATCTTCCTGTTGCCAGATGTAGCGCACCAACGCTTCCGTAACAATGCGCGGGCTGGGCGAAACGCCGCCGTTATTCAGATTGATGATGCCGCGAGTTACGGAAAACGAGTTTTGAATCACCGCCCAGTAATCTTCATCCATCGCGACCTGCTCGGGCCTGAGAGGCGCGACGCTCTTCGTTGCTGCCTGAACTTCCTTCAGCAACGAAGCAACTGTGGCAGAAGACAGGGTGGCGAGCCCAAGACCCTTGCCTGCAAGCGATAGAAAATCGCGGCGGGAGGAATCACTTTTCATAGGAATACTCCTTGCGACCTGCTCACTTAAAGGTCGCCGCGCTCAGGAACATAGTCAGACATCTCGTCCCCCGAATCTGTCGCCCGCTTCGCGGGCTGGTAATTTGGTTTGCCTCTTACCTGGGGTTGCGCTGCGCTTCACCCCAGGCTTTATGCTACCGCCTGCTCCGCGGGCTGGTTGAATCGTCGAAATCATCGGCAACGGACTGTTTCACTTAGCCTCGTAAACGACCTCGCCGCCAATCACAGTCATCACGCAGCGCGTCTTCAGGATTTCCATTTCCGGAATCTTCATGATGTCGGCGGATAGCACCGTGAAGTCGGCCAGCTTGCCTGGTTCAATTGAACCTCGTAGTTTCTCTTCAAAGGCAGCGTTGGCAGGCCAGATCGTAAACATACGCAGCGCCTGTTCGCGCGAAACAGCTTCCTCCGGATGCCAGCCGTCACCTGAAAAGCCTTTCAGATCTTTGCGCGCCACGCCGGCGTAAAACTCGATCATCGGTTCGCCCCGTTCGACCGGTGCGTCGGAACCTCCGGGCACAATCGATCCCGATTTGATGAAACTCTGCCAGGCGTAGGCACCGGCTAGTCGTGCAATCCCGAGCCGGCTTGGCGCGAAATGTAAATCGCCGATCGCATGCGACGGTTGCATTGAAGGAATCACGCCGAGCTTCGCAAAACGCGGAATGTCCGCCGGGTTTACGATTTGAGAATGCTCGACACGCCAGCGCGGTTCCTTAATCTTCCATTCCCCTTTAGGCACCGCGTTCATTGCCTTCTCATATTGATCGAGGATGAACCGGTTGCCACGATCGCCAATCGCGTGCGTTTGAATCTGAATACCCTTTCGCAGGGCTTCCCGCAGCAGTGGCTGCAAGTCCTCTTCCTTGATTGTTAAAAAGCCGGACGTGTCCGGCATGTCCGAATAAGGCTGAAGCAGCGCCGCGCTGCGCGAACCAAGTGAACCGTCAGCGTAAAGTTTGAGCGTGCGCACGGTGAGATGATAATTGTCGGCGCCGATAATTGGCCCATCGCGAAGGAGTCGTTGAGCTTCCTTCCCTGGCGCCGAAAGAGCCTTGTAAATACGCAGCTTAATCTTTCCTTCATGATGGAGTTTCTTGAACAGCTCCACCTCCGCAAAGCTCCCGCCCGGGTCCTGCACCTGAGTCCAACCAAGTTCAATATCGCGCTTAACTCCCAACACAATGGCCTGCTCCGCCGCGGCTGCGGAGGTTGGCGGCAGATGTCTTTCCACGAGATCCTGCGCAGCGTCAAGCAACATACCGTTTGGCTCACCACTCCGTTTGTCCCTGGAAATCTCACCGCCGAAAGGGCTCGGCGTATTTTTGTCGATACCGGCGATCTTCAAGGCAGCACTGTTGACAACGGTGCCGTGACCATCCGCGCGCGTCAGAATCACCGGATTGTTCGGGGCAACTTTGTCGAGGTCCCAGCGCGTAGGAAACACCGGCGGCGTCCAGAACGTTTCGATCCAGCCGCGTCCGGTAACCCATTCGCCAGGTTGTTTCTGATTCACACGCTCTTTAACTTTGGCGAGAAAGTCTTCGAGGTTCGTGACGCCTTCGAGGTTGAGCGTCACCTCGCGGAAGCCGACGCCGGAGAGATGATGATGCGCGTCAGTCATTCCCGGCAACATGGTCTTGCCGTTTAGATCGATCACACGAGTATTGCTGCCCACATACTTCTCAGCTTCACCATTCGATCCGACAAAGAGAATCCGATCACCTTTGATGGCGACTGCTTCTGCTTTTGGCCTCGCATCGTTGACCGTGTAGATGTTGCCGTTTTTGAAAACAAGATCCGCCGGTTGGACTCTCGTCTGAGGCCGAGAGAACACAAACGCACAAAGGATCACGACCAGTAGAGCAGCAGTTTTCATATGAACTTGACTGACACGGCGGCAGACGTGATTGCAGAGCGAAGGTTTTATATCACTTGCGGGAAAGAAACTGTAGGGGCGAACGGTTGAACTCGTAGGTCCGAAGGGCCGGCAGTTAGTAGCCCGTCCGTGAGGGCGGGGTAGGTACGACGTCAGTCTGTTGAGCGCCGAAGGTGCGCCACGATTTGTGCCGGCCCTTCGAGCCTCCCGTCAAGGAGAGAATCGAGTCCCCGCCCTGACGGACGGGCTACTAACTATCGGTCCTTCGGACCTAAGACTTTCAAATTGGACGACTACCAAGCCGAGCGGAGTATTACGGGACCATCGAGTTTTGCACTATAATCGACCCTCAAAGAACCTAACCGGCAATATTTCAGAGGAGTTCCGATGAAAACAGAAACACTCAATCTGAACGCTTCGCACGGCGCTACTACCGCACATGTCGCTCGTCCTGATAACGACACCGTAGGAGCTGTGATATTGATCCAGGAATATTGGGGGATCAACGATCACATTCGCGATATCGCCGGCCGCTACGCGAAGGAAGGTTATCTTTGCCTAGCGCCTGATTTGTATCGCGGCGAAGTGGCAAAAAACACGGAAGAGGCGTCGAAGCTGATGCAACGCCTGGCAATCGAAGACGGGTTGGAAACAATTCGAGAAACGATTGCCGAAGCCAAGCGCATCTATAACGTGCAAAAGATTGGCATCACCGGATATTGCATGGGTGGCACGTTTGCGATGAGCGCCGCGTGCGAGATTAGCGAGTTTGCCGCCGCCGCTCCTTTCTATGGCGACATTCCCGAAGAAAATATTTTGAAAAACTTAAAGGTGCCGACCCTCTTCATTGCCGGCAAGCGCGACGCCTGGATCAATCCTGAGAAAGTGAATCAACTAATTGAAGCTGCGCGCAAATATGACTTGCCGGTGGAAGTGGTCACTTATGATGCCGACCACGCCTTTTTCAATGACACGCGCTCCGAGGTTTACAACCCCCAGGCAGCGGCCGATGCGTGGCGGCGGGTGCTTGATTTATTCAGCAAACATTTGGCGACGGCCGTGCCAACCGGCGCCTAAGGCATTTAGGATGGGGTTGTTGGTTTGCTCGGATGGAATTTTGAAGGCACGTTTTCACGGCCCCACTTCAACGTGCGACTCATCCAAACAAGTTCATCCAAAAAGTCTTTTACACGTTTCTCGAAAGCTTGCTCCAAAAGTTTTCCCTCAGGGTCGAAAGTCCTTTGTACAAATGGAAAGTTGAGATCGCTAGAAGTAACCGCCAGGCCGAGCTCGCGAACCATCGGTACCAGGGCTTCGATGACGCGGGTCCCGCCCCACGGACCAGCGGAGACGCCGACAAAGGCCACTGCCTTGTGTATATACTCTTGCAACAGTAAATCGAGAACCGCTTTCAACGTTCCCGGGTAGCCGTGGTTATATTCCGGCGAAACTATTACTAACCCATCGGCGCGAATAATCGCATCTCGCCACTCCGGGAAAAGATCCTTGAGTCCCTGGCCGTAATCATCCCGTGGCAACGCAAAATCGGTCGCATCAAATAGCTTCGTTTCAATCTCGGGCCGCTTCTGCATCTCCCCAATCAACCATTTGGCGGCATGCACGCTGTTGCGGTTCTTTCGATTTGTTCCTAACAAAACTGGCAGAAATAGTTTCCCCACTATATTTCTCCTGACTTGTTTGTGCTGTTATGAAGTCCCGAAAATGCTTTGGAGATGAGAGCGTTACTCAATCACAATTTCGTCTACGAAGATCCATGCTTCACCGCCCTTACCGGGATGCCATTCGGGGATTTTTCCGTAGTTAATCTAGGAAACAGAGCAACAGCCTGCTAATGAATCGCATGTTTCTAGTGACTCTGTGCGTTGGCAATCTGTTCCAGGTAATTTTTGAGTTCGGCATGACCGCCATGGTCAGCCCAACCGGCAGGCGTCGAATGAACTTTAGTATCTTTGACGCTCACATTCGCGCCCCGTTCGATTAAGAACCCCACCATTGCGCGATGGCCGTTCAGCGCCGCATAGTGCAAGCCAGTGCCTGAGTAATCAAAACCGGGTGGAACCGCGTTGATCTGCGCACCTTTCTGCAATAACAACCGCGCCGCGTCGATGTGGTTGTGCATACAAGCATAGACAAAGGCGTTATTGATGATGTCCTGGGAATCATTCGACCAGCCGGTAACCTTCGCCTGCAATTCTTCCTTAATCGCGCCAGTCAAATTCGACTTTTGCAACTCGCCAAACGGCCAATCAATCTTGCCGGCTTCCGGCCTCAGGCTTCCGTCGCTCCGGAAGAAGCTCTCGATCAAATCTGTACGACCAAGGCCAGCCGCAATGCGCAGGTTGTGCACTGAGGCGCCGCGTTGCAACAGCAGATCTATCACACCCTGGTTTTTCCAGTACAACGCTTCCTCCAAAGGCGACCAACTGCCAGTACCCTCGATCGCCGCTCCGCGGTCGAGCAGTAATGCGGCAATCTCGACATTGTCAATGCATGCAGCCGCGCCGAGCGGACCGTTAATCTCCGCGCCGGCGTCAATGAGCACTTGTGCCATTTCCACTTTGTTAGGAACGTCGAGAGCCTCCAGAGCCAAACACTGGAGCAAGGTTGGGTGACTTTTTGATGACCGAGTTGTCGCTAAAGAAGGGTCCTCGTGTAGCAGCGCCCGCAGCGCCTCAAGATCGCCCGACTTAATCATAGCTATCGCCGGATGAAATTTCGCGTCCATTAGCTCTTCCGTTTCGTCATAAGGTTGCAGGACCGGATTCCAGAAATTTATTCAGTTCGCTTGCGGATGGCAACCCGCTGCGCGCGCCGAGTGACCGGCAATTCAGCGCCGCCACTGCATTCCCTAAATGCAGACTCGTCTCGATATCTTCACCCCGCAAAAGACCGTAAAGAAATCCTCCGTGAAAGGCATCGCCCGCACCCGTCGTGTCCCGACAACCACCAGGCACTGCGCAGGCAGGTGATTCGATGAACTGTCCTTCGCAATAGAGAGTGACACCGTCCTCGCCTTTCGTCATTCCGACTATTCCACAACCGAAACGAGCTTTCAATTCAACGAGCGCCGCTCGTTGGTCGGCGATGCCTGTCAGACGATGGGGAAACTCACGCGAGGTGATTAGGATGTCGATAAGCGGGAGAAGTTCGGGCAAGCCTTCATAGATATTGTCGATGTCGGCGGAAACAATCGTCGCCCCGGAACGATCGGAACGATCGGAAGCAGCAGCCCGCGCCATGCGCGTACATGCCGGTGGATCGTGCGCATCGAGGTGCAACACGCGGCCACGAGATGCGAGAACCACTGGCGCTTCATCTGCGTGGTAAGTTAATCGTTCATCCCGATCCCAGATGATGGTGCGCGCACCGCTGCTTGCATCGACGATGATGAAAGCGATCTGATTGCGCGCGCCCTCAACAACTTCCGCGAATTCGATGTTAACGCCTTCATCCCTTATCGACTGGAAACCAAACTGTCCTTCAGCATCTGAACCAAACCGTCCCGCGTAAGCAGTTTGCAGTCCGAGCCGTCGCAACGCGACCATCGCGCTGGCTGTTTGCCCACCAGCCGTTTGTTTGTGATCGAGGAAGCGCAGCTTGCTGTCAAAAGCAGGGTACTCCGGCACCACGATCAGATGGTCGACGGCGTTGAGGCCAAAGCCAACTGCATCAAACGGTCGGCCGACTGGAAGTGTGAAGGGAAACTTCATCTAACTTTGATTCCGCGGGTAGTGGGTCATTTTCAATGTTGAAACAAATGCGAGTAAAAGCTGCGTAACCCCAATGAGGATCGAAATTGCCCCAAACACGATGATCATAACGGTGAGGAGTGTGCCAGTTGGTCCGCGCCAGATAACCGGTGGTAAGTGTTCATACCAATCATCCCTCCATTGTTTGACTTGTTTGTGAAAAATAATCATGACGAGTCCTACCATGATGAGGTAAACGCCCAGAACCGTCTTTCCAAGGGGGCTAATCTGCATGTGGTGGATTATCTAACAGAGCAACAGTATCCTCAATAGACCACAACTTTTTGCTAACGCAAGCGGCCATTGCAGGTGCATCTAAGACTTTTCAACATTGTAAATGACCCACTACCCGGAAGCCAGACCTGACCGAAAGTCGAAAGTAAAAAACAAGTAAGCCAGTAGATAAGTAATTGAGAGAGTGAGTTATTAGGGCGCCAGGGGGAGAGGAAAACGGGAGCGCTAAGATTCGCAAAAAAAGTGGTCTAAAAGAAAGTCC
>WNGF01004370.1_pt1 | contig 21074 bp, 18 predicted proteins | sample 5400641 | NCBI WGS metagenome assembly WNGF01 (sample SAMN13153371, study PRJNA577476) | soil metagenome | isolation source: 80 cm soil or saprolite under grassland replicate 2 | place: USA:California | collected 2016-06-15 | reverse complement strand
CGAGGACGAGCCGCGCCGCGGGATAGTAGAGGTCGGCCCGAGCGACGAATCGCTCCTCGCTGTCAAGGAGATCCCTCTGGACCTCCGGCCGCGGCAGGCCGGCCTGGATCAGGAGCCACCGAAGCCGGGTCTCCATCGGCGATTCCACCGGCGCCGCCAGCACTGCAAGGGTGCTGAGGCGGCGTACGCCGGCGCGACCTTCCGCCTCCTTGCAGTAGCGGCTCAGCGCGCCGAGGTCGGTGATGCCACGACCGACAGCCATGTCGATGGCGACCAGGGACTCGACGGGCGTGCGCCGAAGGCAGAGATCGGCGAGGGTGCGGTGCGGAGTGGTTGCACGCAGACCGCGGATGGCTATGGACTCCCGAGGATCGATCTCGCAACGTCGCACGCTGAGCCCGGAACGGGGACGAACGCTCGAGTGGGGCGGCAATAGGATCTCGACAGGGTCCGTCGGCGCGAGGTCGAGGCCCATGAGCCAGGCTGCTGTGGCCCCGGCGAAGACGGCTTCCGCAGGGAGCAAGCGTTGCCATGCCGAGAGCACGAGCCAGGGGTCCTCACGCCATCCCGCCCAGCAGTAGAGCTCGCTGCCGAGTCGTCTCCAGGCTTTGCTTCTAAGCGAGCTCAGCGTGAGCCCAGCCAGGCGGGCCTCTTCGAGCGAGAAAGGTTTCTTGGTGAGCTCGGGTGGGATGGCGGGCGTCCTGGTCACGCTCGCAGGATGCCGCGCGTTCGATGTTTCGCCAACCCAGCCCGTTAAGAGCCATTTCGCGCTTTTGGCGCCAAACGCGCGATTCGACGCCTTCGCGGTCAAGGAGTCGTCGCAACACCTGAGTTCTGAGGTGCTGCATGAACAAGAAGCTCCGGACGGTGGAGCGTGGGTTCTGGCTGGAGGTCAACGCCGGCCGCTCGAGAGAGGAGGCGGCGACCGCGGTCGGTGTGAACGCCAAGACTGGAGAGCGGTGGTTCCGTCAAGGTGGCGGCGTGGCCCCATCACATCTCCACGTCCAACCCATCGGCCGCTACCTCAACCTTGCCGAGCGCGAGGAGATCCTTGTCGGCGTTGAAAGGGGCGAGTCGATTCGCCAAATCGCCAGCCGGCTAGGACGCGCTACCTCGACTGTGCAGCGCGAGCTGCGCCGCAATATGCGCCACCGCTACCGGACCCGAGGTCAGTTGGGGCTGCCGCAGGGGCGGCCCCGCCTTTTGCCCTGGGACTATCGGCCGAGCGCTGCACAGTTGCGGGCGGACCTGCTGGCAGCCCGACCCAAGCAGGCCAAGCTCGCCCTCCAGCTTGACCTTCGCGCTCAGGTTCAGGCCCGGCTGCTCGAGAAGCTGAGCCCCAGGCAGATCTCTATCGAGCTCAGAACCGACTTTGCAGAGGATGCTTCTATGCGCGTGTCCCACGAGACCATCTACCAAGCGATCTACGTCCAGGGTCGCGGCGCTCTCCGCCGCGAACTCGCCAAGTGCCTGCGCACGGGCCGCGCGTTGAGGCGGCCCCAGCGGCGCAACGAGCGCCGGGGTCGGATTCAGGGCATGGTCAGCATCAGCGAGCGACCGGCTGAGGTCGAAGACCGAGCCATACCAGGCCATTGGGAGGGCGACCTGCTGATGGGCAAGGCCAATCGCTCCGCGATTGGCACCCTGGTCGAGCGCTCGACCAGGTTCTTGATCCTGCTCCATCTTCCCAACGGCCACGGCGCGGCCGAGGTCGAGGAGGCGATGATCGAGGCGACCTACCGCCTTCCCAGGGTGCTCTGGAAGTCACTGACCTGGGACCGCGGCTCAGAGATGGCCAACCACGCCCAGATCAAGCTGGCGACCGACCTCGACATCTACTTCTGCGACCCCGCCAGCCCCTGGCAGCGCGGCAGCAACGAGAACACCAATGGCCTTCTTCGCCAGTACTTTCCCAAGGCCACCGACCTCTCCGGTTACCACCCCGACTACCTGGAGTTCGTCTCCGCCCAGATGAACCGGCGCCCACGTGAGACCCTCGGCTGGAAGAGCCCCGCCAAGGCCCTCAACGAGCTACTGTCTCAGTCGTCCCAAACCGGCGGTGTTGCGACGACCGCTTGAAACCGCCGGGCCGATAGCGCGCGTTTGGCGCCAAAAGTGCGGAATCGACGCAAAGAGCAAGAGCCTGGAGCCGACAAACCCTCGGCGTAGAATTTTGTCGATGGCCGAAGGCAACGGATCGCGTGATGGGCAGCGGGCGGTGAAGGGCGTCAACCGCGTCGTCTTCGACATCACGTCGAAGCCGCCGGGCACCATCGAGTGGGAGTGACCTCATAGCGTCATTCGGCGCTTTTGGCGCCAAACGTGCGGAATTCGAGTCTCGTAAACGCGCTTTTGGCGCCAAACGTGCGGAATCGCGGCCCGGCTAACCTCTAGCCGGGCATGAAGGTTCTCGTCATCGGGTCCGGAGCGCGTGAGCACGCGCTCGTGTGGAAATGCGTGCAGTCAGAGCTCGTCGAGCGCGTTTACTGCGCGCCGGGCAATGGCGGCACAGGGGGCATGGCCCGCAACATCCCGATAGGGGCGGCGGATGTCGTCCGGCTTGTCGACTTCGCCAAGCGAGAGCGCGTGGGCCTGGTCATTCTCGGTCCCGAGGCCGCGGTCGATGCGGGGGTCGGAGATGCCCTGCGCAGCTCGGGGTTCAGCGTGTTCGGGCCCAACCGCAGTGCCGGTCGCATCGAATCGAGCAAGTCCTTCGCGAAACGGCTCATGGTCGATGCCGGCATTCCGACCGCCGCTTTCGACGTCTTCACGCAGGCTGAACCGGCCAAGACCTGGGCCCGCGAACGGGGCGGGCGTGTCGCTGTCAAGGCTGATGGTCTCGCCCGTGGCAAGGGCGTGGTCGTCTGCAACAGCGTCGACGACGCCTCGGCGGCAATCGACGCGATGCTCGTGCAGGGCAAGTTCGGGCGCAGCGGCGCCACCGTGGTGCTCGAAGAGCTGCTCGAGGGACCGGAGCTCTCCGTGCTCGGCGTCACAGATGGGACAAGCGTCGTCCTGCTCGCCGCTGCGCGTGACTTCAAGCGTGCGCATGACGGCGACCGCGGGCCGAACACCGGCGGCATGGGCGCCTACTCGCCACCGGTCGGCGTCGATGAGGCTGTGATGCAAGAGGTCCTCACCGACGTGCTCGAGCCGGCGGTGCGCAAGCTGGCGGCATCCGGCGACGAGTTCCGAGGCGTGCTGTATGCAGGAGTGATGCTCACCAACCAGGGCGTGCGGACGCTTGAGTTCAACGCACGGTTCGGCGACCCCGAGGCGCAGGTCGTGCTGCCTCGCCTCGAGACGGATTTCGTCGCCCTGGCCCTGGCGTGCGCAAAGGGCAACCTCGCCGACCATCCCGACCCCCGGTGGAGCCCGAGTGCGTGCGTCGGAGTCGTCGTGGCGTCGGCGAACTACCCCGAAGACGTGAAGACGGGCTTCCCGATCCGAGGCCTGGCCGAGATGCCACGCGGCGTCTTGATCTTCCACGCCGGCACCCGCTTCGAACCAGGCCGCGGCCTGGTCACCGACGGCGGCCGCGTCGTCACATCAGTCGCCCTCGGCGATACCGTGGCCGAGGCTCGCGAGAAGGCGCTCGCCGGGGCACGGCAGGTACGATTCCAGGGGGCCTTCTTCCGTACAGATATTGCTCAGGAGGCCGCAGACTCCTAGGAGGCGCTTACTTGAACCCTGTCGTCAGCATCATCCTCGGCTCCAAATCCGACATGCCGTTGATGGAGTCGTGCGTCAAGGTGCTCCAGGAGCTCGAGATCCCGCACGAGGTACAGGTGTGCTCGGCCCACCGCAACCCGCGCGGTGTCATGGAGTACGCGACCGCTGCGCGCGGCCGCGGGGTCAAGGTCGTCATCGCCGCCGCCGGCGGGGCGGCACACCTCCCGGGCGTGGTGGCCGCCTGGACCGATCTGCCCGTGATCGGAGTCCCGGTCCCGACCCAGCACCTGGGAGGCGTGGATTCGCTCTATTCCATCGTGCAGATGCCTGCGGGCATTCCCGTCGCCACCGTCGCCATCGGCGAGGCGGGCGCCAGGAACGCGGCCTGGCTCGCGGCCCGCATCCTCGGCCTTGCCGACGCCGACGTCGAGCGCATGCATGCAGACAAGCGCAAGGCCCTGGCGGGTCCCGCGTAGTGGCAAAAAAGGCGCCGCGGGTCCGACTCCTCGACACCACATTTCGCGACGCTCAGCAGTCGCTGCTGGGGGGGAACCTCAAAGGCGAGGAGATCATTCCGATCGCGGCCAAGATGGATGCCATCGGCTTCTTCTCGATGGAGTCGTTTGGCGGCGCCACCTTCGAGACGCAGGTCCGCCGCCGCGAGGACCCGTGGGACTATCTACGCAAGCTGCACAAGGCCACCCCCAACACCCCCATCCAGGCGCTGATCCGCGGCCAGAACCTCGTCGCCAATCGAAACTTCGCCGATGACGTGGTGGAGCTCTTCGTCAAGCACTCGGCGAAGTGCGGGGTCGATGTCTTTCGCGTTTTCGATCCCCTCAACGATCTCCGCAACATGGAGGCTGCGATCGGTGCCGTGCTCAAAGCGAAAAAGCGCGTGCAGGGCGCGCTGAGCTACGCCGTCTCGCCGGCGCACAACCTCGAGCTCTGGTGCTCGCTCGCAAAGGGCCTGGTCGACATGGGCTGCCACGACATCGTAATCAAGGACACCTCGGGCCTCTTGAGCCCGCAGGCGACGTGGGAGCTTGTCACCGCGCTCAAGCAGATGGTCAAGGTCCCGATCGACGTTCACTCTCACTGCTCGAGCGGCATGGCGCCGATGGCCTACATGGCTGCTGTCGAAGCCGGCGCTGAGATCCTGGACGTCGCCATGTCGCCGCTGGCATGGGGGACGTCACAGCCGGCAGCCGAAAGCGTGGTCGCGGCGCTCGAGGGCGGCGAGTACGACACCGGGCTCAAGCTCGACAAGATGTGGGACGTCCAGCACGACGTCGAGTCTTTGAAGCGGCGCCACATCGGCGATTTGAGCCCTGTTTCCGATCGCGTCGACGCCAGCATCCTTCGCTACCACATGCCCGGCCAGATGCTTGAGGACATCCATCATCAGCTCGACGCGCACGGCGCGGGTGCGCAGATGGTCGACGTGTTCGAGGAGGTCAATCGCGTCCGCCTGGAGCTCGGCTATCCGCCGCTGGTCGCGCCGATCCGGCAGATGATTGCCACCCAGGCCGTCTACAACGTGATCAGCGGCGAGCGCTATGCGACGGTCACGCAGGAGCTCAAGGACTATCTCCAGGGCCTGTACGGAGAGCCGCCCGTGCCCGCCGATCCCGAGCTCCGCCGCCTGGTGCTGGGTCGTGAGGAACCGATAACCATCCGGCCCGCCGACCTGCTCGAGCCTCAGGTGGAAGCGGCGCGCCAGCAGTTGAAGAAGATGGGCTTCGAGGCGAGCGACGATTCAGTGCTCATCCACCTCCTGTTTCCAAACCTTGCGATCGATTACCTGCGTGCACCACAGCCTTCTATGGACCGATCCCGCCCCGAGCCTGCGCAGGTGGCGACGGCGGCGGCGGTGTCGGTGGCGCCCGACCCGCCCGCCAATCCCTCCTCCTCTCAATCCGCGCCGGCGTCAGCGCCCGCGCCCGAGCCGCCGGCGAGCGCCGAGTTCGAGGTTGAGGTCGAGGGGGAGGTCTTCAAGGTCAGAGTGACCGGGTCGGGGATGGCCGTCGCGCCCGTTTCCGGTGGAGCGGGTGCGGCCGCGCCCACTACGCCGGCTCCGCCCAAGGTCGGGGAGGGAACGGTGATCGCGCCGATGCAGGGACTCATCGTGAAGATCCCCGTCAGCCCTGGTGACAGCGTGAAGCTGGGCGACGTGGTCGCCGTCCTGGAGGCGATGAAGATGCAGAACGACATCGTCACCACGGTCGCCGGCCAGGTTCGCGAGGTTTACGTCAAAGAGGGCCAGGTCGTCAGCCCGAGTCAGCCGCTGTTGGCGATCGCGTGACCTGGCAGGTATGAAGAGCAAGCTTTTCAAGAAGGTTCTGGTCGCGAACCGTGGCGAGATCGCGATCCGTGTGATGCGCGCGTGCCGCGAGCTCGGCATCGCCACCGCCGCGGTCTACTCGGACGCCGATCGCAACGCGATCCACGTTCGCTACGCGGACGAAGCTCACCACATCGGTGGCGCCGCGCCCGCGGATTCCTATTTGCAGCTCGACCGCATCGTCAAGGTCGCCCACGACTGCGGCGCCGAGGCGATTCATCCAGGCTATGGCTTCCTCGCCGAGAAGGCTGCCTTCCCCGACGCGTGCGACGCGGCTGGGATCAAGTTCATCGGCCCGCCCGGCTCGGCCATGCGTGCCCTGGGCTCGAAGCTGGCAGCGCGCCGGCTCGCGGCCGACAACGGAGTTCCGGTGACTCCAGGGAGCGAGGCTGTCTCCGATCTTGCGGCGGCAGCGGCCGCGGCACGTTCCATCGGCCTGCCGGTGATGGTCAAGCCATCTGGTGGCGGAGGCGGCATCGGCATGAAGGTCGTCGAGTCGGAGGACGAGCTCGAGGCCGCCATCGAGAGCAGCGCGCAGGCAGCGCGATCTGCGTTCGGCGACCCTACCGTCTACATCGAGCGATTCGTCCGCAAGCCGCGGCACATCGAGATTCAGGTCATCTGTGACGGCCACGGCAACGCCGTACACCTGGGCGAGCGCGAATGCTCGATCCAGCGGCGCCACCAGAAGATCATGGAGGAGACGCCGTCGCCCGCCGTCACGCCGGAGATCAGGTCGGCAATGGGACAGGCCGCGATCCGCGCAGCAAGAGCTGCGGGCTACGTCAATGCCGGCACGGTGGAGTTCATCTTCAGCGACGGCGCTTTCTACTTCCTGGAGGTCAACGCACGCCTCCAGGTCGAGCACCCCATCACCGAGGCGGTCACAGGCATCGACCTCGTCAAGGAGCAGATTCGGGTCGCCTCCGGCCTGCCGCTCAGCTTCACGCAGGAAGACGTCTCCTGGACCGGCCACGCCATCGAGATGCGCATCAACGCGGAGGATCCGGCGCGAAACTTTCTGCCCAACCCGAAACGGATCGCGCGCTGGGTCGTTCCTGGCGGCCCTGGCGTGCGCGTCGATGCGGGCTTCGGCCCCGGCTCAGAGGTGCCGCCGAACTACGACTCGCTGGTGGCAAAGCTAATCGTCCATGGCGCCGACCGCGCCGAAGCAATCGCACGCGCGAGCCGAGCGCTGCGCGAGTTCGTGGTCGTCGGCCCCGCGACCACGATCAGCTATCACCGGGCGATCCTTGAGAGCGCCGACTTCCGCGCCGGCAAGCTGAGCACCCGCTTCATCGAGGATCATGCCGACCTCGTCGAGAAGGCGAAGCACCTCGCCGCGGACACGTCGCCGTTCGACTACGGGCCCGACCCGCGTCACGTTGCCGCTGCAGCCGCGGCGGTCGCAGCACTGGTAAATCGCAGCTGAGCAAGCTCCGGCATCCTGACCAGGGTCGGCCGTTCGAGGTCACCGGCTCCGAGGTCGGCGGCCAATCAGGGATGTTCGTGCTGCGCGAGGACGTGATCCGGTTTCCGGACGGCGCCGAAGCCGTCTACACCGTGGTCACCAACCCGGACTCGGCCTTCATCGTGCCCTGCTTCGACAATGGCGACACCTTGCTGGTGCGGCAGTGGCGCCACGCCTGGGACGAGTCCTCGTGGGAGGTGCCCGCAGGCACGTGTGACAACGGCGAGGACATCCTGGGTTGCGCTCGACGCGAGCTTGCGGAGGAGACGGGCCTTGTGGCCGAGCGTTACACCTCGCTTGGCACCGTCCATGGCGCCGCGTTCCTGACCGGGCGTGCGCACATGTTTCTGGCCCAGGACCTCTCCGAGAGCCAGCGGCACCCCGAGTCCTATGAGCAGGACATGGAGGTGCTCCGGCTGCCGTTCCTCGACGCGCTGGAGGCTGCGCTGGGCGGGGACATCCGGCACTCCGGCTCCGTCACGGCGCTGGCCCGAGCGGCTCGAGCCCTGAAGCTGATCTAGCCCTTTCAGCCCTGCGGCGCTGGGCTCGGCGTGCCCGGCGTCGGCGATGGCGATGGCGATGCACTCGTGCCGCCGTCCTGGTGATTACCGGACGTGTTCGCAGCCCCCGGCCCGATCAAGTCGAGGTCGTACTCGGAGGGCACGCCCTTGCCGTGAACGTCCTGGACCGTGGTCAGAACCTGCAACCTGTAGATGTCGCCTGGCGTCAGCTGCAGGCCGGTGATGGTGACAGTCCGGTTGGCGTAGGTCGCGGTGTCGCCGACCTGCTTGCCGTTGCTGTCTGTCAGGACAACGCCCCCGGCCACCGTGTCGGGCGTCAGGTCGGAGTCGAAGGTGATCCTCACAGTGGAGGCCTGGACGTCGATCGCCACGACCTCGGCCCCTTTTCCGAGCTCGCGCTCCTTGCCGGCCGTCGCGGTGTGGATCAGGAAGGGGTCGATGCTCAGCTGGCGGCGCAGCGTGAGCGTCTCCTCGACAAAGCTCTTCTCATTCTTGCCGTGACCGAACACCATGCGCACAACCACGCGAACGGCGTTGGGGGCGGATGGATCGGGCTCGGCGGTCAGGATGTAGAAGCGCTTGAAGCCGGCATCTTTCTCAGGAGTGAGAGCGGGCCCACCGCCTGCGTAAGCGGCTTTCCCATCGGCGTCCAGGAATGCGCTCGCTCCGCCCGAGTCGCCTCGGAGCCGAGCTTCCATGAAAGCCGTCACCCGCGCCGAGGCGGCATCGACCGCGGAGGGCGGTGGTTGCGGCGCCGGCGCGCTCGAGGCCCAGAGCACCTGTCCCCTGACGAAGGCGAATGACGTGGAGTTCGGCGCCCACGCTGGGAGGTGATAGGTGCCGTCGGCCAGCTTCACGAAGCCGGAGCCATCTGGCCGGACCTCATTGAGCTCCGTGTCACTGCCCAGAAGGATCTGGTTCTGGGCGGACCAGCTCGGGTCCCCGCCGGGAAGGGTAGTCACCGTATGCCCTTCGAGGTCAGCGATCATGCCGTTGTACACGACGCGCGAACCGTCCGGCGACCAGCCCTGGAAGTTGGCTGGGGCCCCGGCGCTTCCAAGCGGCGAGGTCTTGCCTGAGGCGACCTCGAGCACGAACAGTCCACCCGCGGATTGGAAGGCGGCGTGGGCACCGTCGGGCGCGATCGAGATCGCCGCGGCGGACTCGGCGGAGGTTGGAAGCGCGCCCAGCTTGACGGGGCCGTCCGGGGTCATGCCGTAGACGCCGTCGCTGGTTCCGAAGAGGAGCTTGTCCTTGACCCATCCGACCGTGGTCGGGGCTGGTGTGACGACCAGCTCGGTGCTCGTTCTGCCGGCGAGGGTCAGGATCACCAACTTGCCGCCCCGCACGAAGGCGATGCGATCCCCCGCCGGTGCGATCGCGGGGAGGGTCGCTCCGTCCGGCACCAGGACTGTGACTTCCCCGCCCCTGGCCGGCACAGACTGCAGAGCGCCGCCCGCGCCGACGAAGTACAGCGTCGATGAGTCGGCCGACCACTGCGGGGTGTAGAAGGTACCCTGCGGAATCGGCGCCAGCCGCACCAACCCGCCGGGGAGCGTGTTCGGTGACGCCGTTGGTGTCGGCGTGGGCTGGGTCGCAGGCTTGGTGGGCTGCGTCACGAACGTGATCGTCTTCGGCTCCGCCAGCAGCTGACCGCTCGCCGTCTTTGCCCCAGGACCGATGGTCACCTGGTACTGGGTGTTGGGTGCCAGGTTGCCGCTCGTCGGCTGCACAGCCAGGGTGTTCGCCCTCCATGAAAAGCCAACCGTCGTCGCGGGGGTGATCTGGACCGCAGCCTCGGTGGACGGATGGTCCATCGGCTGGTTGAAAGCGACCAGGATCGGCTGAGACAGCTTCACCGCGCTGCTGTCGGCGACTGGGCTCTGGATCTCGATGTCCAGCGTGCTTGGTGCCTGCGTGCTCATGAAGACGACCAGGGAGGCGATCAGGACCACGCCGACGGTCGCGCTCGCCCAGGCCAGACCTGGCGGCGCGAAAACCTTCCGCCACCAGGGCACAGCACTGTCGCCTGTGCCCCATGCCTTCTGCATGAGCTGCCTGCGCAGAGCCGATCGGAACGCGTCGTCGAGAGGCGGATCGGGCAGCCGCGCCGAATGCAGCAGCTCGGCGATCCGCATCAGCTCTTCATCCTGGAGGACGTCGTGGAGCTCGGGGTCGCGCAAGGGACTCATTCGGCCGGCCTCAGGACGCCGGCTTCTTCGCGAAGGCGGCTGACGCCGCGGTGGATCAGAAGCTTCACGGCGCCGGACGTCTTGCCCATGGCGACAGCGATGTCCTCGATCTTCATGTCTTCCTGGAACTTGAGTACAAGGGCGGTGCGCTGCTGCGCCGGCAGCGCCTCGACCAGGGCCCAGATCCGGCGGACCTCGTCGCGTTGGGCGGCCACCTCCTCCAGCGGCGGGCCGGCGATCGAGAGATCGTGGAAGTCTTCGAGCGGCTGTGACGGCTTGAGCGTCCGGAAGCGGTCCGCGATGGCGTTGACCGCGATCTGGTACAGCCAGGCAGCAAAAGGCCGCCCCGTGTCCTGGTATCGGGGCATGGCCCTCAGAGCCTTCATGAAGATCTCTGAAGTGACGTCTTCTGCCGCGGTTTGCTCCCTCACTCTTGAATACACGAACCTGTAGATCTGCTGAAAGTGGCGGTCGTAGAGCACCCCGAACTCTCGGGGGTCCCGCTTCGCTCGTTCAACGAGCTCCCGCTCGTCCGCGCGCTGCAGGTCGCTCACGGGCCATTCAGCCTGTGCGGGTTCAAACGAGATGCCCGTGAGAGTGGTTACAGCGGAGCGGGGGCGATTTGCGCATCGGCCCACCGATTATGGGTGCGGGTGCGCCCGCCGCTGGCCTCCTCAGTGGACCGCCACACCATCTAGTGGGCGCTCCAGGGCCACCCACAACATCTGTGTCGAGCCGGTCGGCCGGTATAATCCCCCTGTCCCTGGTGTTCATTGGGAGCCGGCGCCCTAATTGATCGACCGATACTGTCCGCCCGCGATCCGGGCGGTATGGGCCGACCAGCACCGGTTCGAGCTCTGGCTGCGCATCGAGCTCCTGGCCTGCGAGGCGTGGGCGAGCCTCGGCCGCATCCCGGAAACGGCCCTGCCGAAGATTCGCAAGGCTGCGTTTGACGTCGATAAGATCGCCGAGGTCGAGGCCGCAGTCGGCCACGACGTGATCGCCTTTCTCACCGTTGTCAATGAGTCCATCGGCCAGCCGGAAGCCCGCTACGTCCACCTCGGCATGACCAGCCAGGACCTGAACGACACGGCGATGGCGGTGCAGCTGATGGAGTCGGCGCGCATCATTTCGGCCGACGTCGCGCGAGTTCGCGATGTCGCCGCCGAGCTCGCTGTCCGGCACCGGCGGACGCTCATGGCCGGCCGCACTCACGGAATCGTCGCCGAGCCGACCACTTTCGGTTTCAAGGTCGCGGGGTGGGTGGCCGAGCTGGATCGCGCCCAGGCGCGCCTGGCGGCGGCGACCGAGGAGGTCGCTGTGGGACGCGTGAGCGGAGCAGTGGGCACGCATGCGACCGTAGACCCGCGGGTCGAGGACCACATCTGCAAAGAGCTCGGGCTCGTGCCGGATCCCGTCTCGACCCAGGTGGTCGCGCGCGACCGGCACGCGAGCTTCATGTCGGCGCTGGCGCAGCTGGCCGGGACACTGGAGCGGATCGCAACGGAGATCCGCCACCTTCAGCGCAGCGAGGTCGGCGAGGCGTTCGAGCCCTTCGGGAAGGAGCAGAAGGGCAGCTCGGCGATGCCGCACAAGCGCAACCCGGTGCTGACCGAGCGCGTCTGCGGGCTGGCGCGGGTCGTGCGCGGACACCTGGTGACGGCGCTCGAGAACACTGCGCTCTGGCACGAGCGCGACATCAGCCATTCGTCGGCGGAGAGGATCATCTTTCCCGACGCCTGCGCCGCGGTCGACTATATGGCGCAGGAGATGGCGAAAGTGCTGAACGGACTGGAGGTGCGCCCGAAGCGAATGCTTCGCAACCTGCAGTACGGCGGCGGCGTGGTCTTTTCGCAGCGCGTGCTGCTGGCGCTGGTCGAAAGCGGGATGTCAAGGGAAGATGCTTACCTGCTGGTGCAGAAGGCGGCGATGCGCGCGCTCGAGGACGATGCGCCAGGGTTCCGCGCGATTCTGGAGAAGGACACAGAGGTCGTGTCCCGCATCGGTTCAAAGCTTGATGAGGTCTTCGATCCGTGGAAAGGGCTCGAGCACACGGAGCTGGCTTTCGACCGCCTCAACCTTGGGAGTGCCCTCCCCGGGGTCAAGGCTCATTGATCGCCGGCCCGGCGGTCATCGAGACTGACCTCCCGCTCAAGCTTTTTGCCCGCGGCAAGGTCCGCGACACCTACGAGCTCGGCCCCGACCGCCTGCTGATGGTGGCGACCGACCGCATCTCCGCCTTCGACCACGTGCTGCCCAACGGCATCCCGGACCGGGGCAAGGTGCTCACGCAGCTGTCGATCTACTGGTTCTCGCAGACGCACACCTTTCAGGAGAACCACCTCGTGTCGGGCCAGGTCCCAGACCTGCCGGTCGAGCTGCGCGAGCACCGCGACCAGCTGACCGGCCGATTCATGATCGTGCGCAAGGCCAAACGCATCGACTTCGAGTGCGTGGTGCGGGGGTACCTTGCCGGCAGTGCCTGGAAGGAGTACGAGGAGTCGCACACGCTTGCCGGCGAAGAGATGCCGCCCGGCCTCTCGGAGAGCGAAAGGCTCGCTTATCCCATCTTCTCTCCGGCGACCAAGGCCGAGTCCGGTCACGACCAGAACATCACGTTCACGCAGTTGAAGAAGGAGTTGGGCGACGAGCTTGCCAACAAGCTGCGGGAAGCGAGCCTCGAGCTGTACAAGTTCGCGTCCAACCTGTCAGAACGGCGTGGCCTCGTCCTTGCCGATACGAAATTCGAGTTCGGTCTCATCGACGATGATCTGATCCTCATCGATGAGGTGCTGACCCCTGACAGCTCGCGATATTGGGAGTCCGCGTCCTACCGCGTCGGCGTCTCACCCGAGTCATACGACAAGCAGTTCGTGCGCGACTGGCTCACGCGTTCGGGATGGGACAAGGAATCCGATCCGCCCAAACTACCCGACGATATCGTCGCCCAGACCCGCGAACGCTACCTGACGGCTTATCACCGCCTGGTCGGCAAGCCACTGTTCCCGCCGAAACCACGCAACGAATAGAAGGATGAGAACCACAGCCAGGGTCATCGTTACGCCGAAGCCGGTCGTCAACGACCCGCAGGGACTGACCGTCAAGCAGGGTCTGGCCACGCTTGGGTTCCGGGAGGTCGAAGACGTTCGCATCGGCAAGTACATCGAGCTGAGCCTCGAGGTCGCCGATGAGGACGAGGCGAGAGAGCGGGTGGAGGCCATGTGCAGGCAGCTCCTCGCCAACCACGTCATCGAGGACTTTCGCTTCGAAATCGACCCCGAACGAGAGGGCAGGCGGCACAGATGAGATTCGGCGTAGTTGTATTTCCGGGCACGTGGTCGGACCGCGACTGCGGCTGGGTCATCGACCAGGTCCTGGGCGCGCAGCTGCAGTACCTGTGGCACAAGGACGCGCACCTCAAAGGTTGCGACTGCATCATCCTGCCGGGCGGTTTCGCCTACGGCGACTACCTCCGCACGGGTGCGATCGCTCGGTTCGCACCCGTCATGGAAGAGATCGGAGAGTTCGCCGATCGTGGCGGCCTGGTCTGGGGCATCTGCAACGGCTTTCAGATCCTGTGCGAGGCCGGCCTGCTGCCGGGAGCCTTGATCCGCAACGCCTCACTCGAGTTCCGCTGCCAGTGGACCAACCTGACCGTCGAGCGCAACGACCTCCCGTTCACCACCCTGTGTGCAGAGCGCGAGGTGCTTCGCGTGCCCATCTCGCACGGCGAGGGCAGCTACTTCGCCGATCCTGCCACGCTGTCCCGGTTGGAGCAGAACGGCCAGGTCGTGTTTCGCTACTGCGACGAGGGCGGCCGCGTGGTCGCCGGCGCCAACCCCAACGGCTCACTGCACAACATCGCCGGCATCATCAACAAGCGCGGAAACGTGCTCGGCATGATGCCCCATCCAGAACGCTGCGCGGAGCCTGAGCTGGGCGGCGCTGACGGCCTCAAGCTTTTCCGTTCCGTCGCGGAGAGCGCTGTCCGGGTGCTGGTCTCATGAGCCTCGATCAACAGCCCCGGCCGGACGCCCTCGACGGATCTTCGGCGCCCATGCGGCCCACTGCCTCCCATGCCTTCGGCATGGGGGCCCCAAAGGTATGTGCGCCTCGCTCAGGCATCAACCGACGCGTTCGCTTCGGTGCGCGGCCGCGCCTAGCATCTGGACCACCTGGCCACCGAATCTCTCGCCGAGGTCTCCGTCCGTGGCTGTGATGGACGCGCGCACGCTGCGCGAGGTCGCGCTCACCCCGGAGGAATATCGCGTCATCGTCGACGCACTGAAGCGCACGCCCAATGCTGTCGAGCTGGGGATGCTCGGCGTGCTCTGGTCCGAGCACTGCTCGTACAAGACCTCGAAAGCGCTGCTGCGCCGCCTGCCGTCCGCAGGCAGCGTGGTCCTGCAGGGGCCGGGCGAGAACGCTGGCGCCATCAGCGTCGGGCAGGGATGGGCGGCAGTGTTCAAGATCGAGTCTCACAACCACCCATCCGCGATCGAGCCGTATCAAGGCGCTGCCACGGGTGTGGGCGGGATCATTCGCGACGTCATCGCGATGGGCGCGCGCCCGATAGCGCTGCTCGATTCGCTTCGTTTTGGCCCGCTGTCGACGTCGAGGCACCACTTCGAAGGCGTGGTCGCCGGCATCGGCGGTTACGGCAACTGCATCGGCATCCCGACCGTCGCCGGCGAAGTGTACTTCGACGAGTGCTATGCGCAAAACCCGCTGGTGAACGCGATGTGTGTCGGCCTCGTGCGTGTCGACCGGCTGATGCGAGCCCGCGCCGAAGGCACCGGCAACAGCCTGCTTCTGGTGGGCGCCGACACGGGTCGGGACGGCATCCATGGCGCTTCGTTCGCGTCGCTCGAGCTGGACGAGCTCAGCTCAGAGCGCCGGCCGGCGGTGCAGGTCGGCAACCCATTCCTTGAAAAGTGCTTGCTCGAGGCGTGCATGGACCTCGCCCACACTGACGCTGTGGTCGCGATCCAGGACCTCGGCGCGGCGGGCCTTACGTCGGCGGTGGCCGAATGCGCCGGGCGTGTTCGCGGCGCCGGGGCACGCATCGATGTCTCGCTGGTGCCGAGGCGGGAACGCGGCATGACACCGTACGACGTAATGCTCTCGGAGTCGCAGGAGCGGATGCTCGTGGTCGTGCAGCATGGTCGCGAGGCCGAGGTCGAGAGGATCTTCCAGGCGTGGGACCTGACCACGGCCGTCATCGGCGACGTGACAGACGACGGCCATCTCACCGTGTTCGATGGGCAGGCGCTCGTGGCCCGGCTGCCCATCGACCTTCTCACCGACGGCGCCCCGCTGCGCCGGCCGATAGCGGCCGCACCCGAGCCGCCGTCTGACCTCGACCTGGACGCGCTGTCGCCGCTGGTCGACCCCAAAGAGGTGCTGCTCCGAATGCTTGCGAGCGCCAACCTCTGCAGCCGCCGGCCCATCTTCCGCCGCTACGACCATATGGTCGGCGACTCCACCGTGGTGCCGCCGGGCGGCGATGCTGCTGTGCTGCGCATCAAGGGCACGCGCCTCGGCCTGGCGATGACGACCGACTGCAACTCGCGCTACTGCCACCTCGACCCGAATCTCGGCGTCCAGCTGGCGGTCGCCGAGGCGGCTCGCAACATCGTGGCCACCGGCGCACGGCCGATGGCGGTCACCGACTGCCTGAACTTCGCCAACCCAGACCGGCCCGAGGTGTTCTGGGAGCTCGAGGAGACGATCGCCGGTCTGGCGCAGGCCTGCCGGACGCTAGAGGTCCCGGTAGTCAGCGGAAACGTCAGCCTCTACAACGACTCAGGCGGCGCCGCGGGTATCCATCCGACGCCCGTGATCGGGATGATCGGCCTGATCGAGGACTACGGGAGGCGGCTGCAGGCCGGCTTCAGGAACGAAGGCGATTTCGTGCTCCTGATCGGCTCGAGCCACAACGACCTCGGCGGCAGCGAGTATTTGAAGCTCGTGCATGGCCTCTTGGGGGGCCGCCCACCCGCTCTCGACCTCACTCGCGAGCGGGCCGTCATGAAGCTGGTGCTGGCGGCGGCCCAATCCGGTCTGCTGCGGTCCGCCCATGACTGCTCCGACGGCGGCATGCTCGTCGCCCTCGCCGAATGCTGCCTGCTTGGCGGAATCGGCGTGCGCTGTCCGGCCCTGCAGCCCGAAGCGCCTCTGCGGCTGGATGCCGCCTTTTTCGGCGAATCGCCAGGCCGGTTTATCGTCAGCGCGGCTTCGCGGGCGATGCCCGAGCTGCAAACGCTCGCTCGCCGCCACCACGTCGAGATCTCGCTCTTGGGTATGGCCGGCGGCCAGGTGCTCGAGTTCGAAGGCCAGCTCCGGCTCCCCCTGGCGGAGATCCGTCAAGCTTGGGAGGGGGGCCTGGAAAGCAGATAGTGTGTGGCGTCTTCGGGATCTGCGCGCCGCAGGGGGTCGATGTCGCGAACATCACCTACTTCGGGATGTTCGCGCTCCAGCACCGCGGCCAGGAGTCGGCCGGGATTGCGGTCTCTGATGGCGCTTCCGTCCGGGTCCACCGCGGCATGGGACTGGTGGCGCAGGTGTTCACGCCGGCCACGGTCAAGGAGATGGGCGAGGGCTCAATACTGGCCCTGGGCCACACGCGGTACTCGACGACAGGAGCCAGCCGAGCCGAGAACGCGCACCCGCTGCCCTTTCAGCATCCGCAGCTTGGACCGGGAGCGATCGCGCACAACGGCAACCTGCTGAACGCCGACTCCCTTCGGCGCCAGCTCGAAGAACAGGGCGCGACCTTCGAAACCGCCCTCGACACCGAGGTGATGGCCCGCCTCATCGAGCACACCCACGGGCGCACGTGGGAGGAGGTCATCCGGCGCTCTTTCGCGCGGGTCGTGGGCGCGTACTCATGCGGGATCATCACCCCCCAGCAGCTGATCGCGCTGCGCGACCCCTACGGGTTTCGCCCGCTGTGCATCGGCTTCATCCCGCTGCCCGGCCAGCCCGCGCACGTCATTGCTTCCGAGACCTGCGCCCTCGACACGGTGCATGCGACCTTCGTGCGCGAGGTGCAGCCCGGCGAGATGGTGGTGATGGATGAGCACGGCGTTCACAGCGTCAACTTCCAGACCGCGAGCAAGCATGCGATGTGCGTGTTCGAGTTCATCTACTTCGCGCGGCCCGACTCCATTCTGAAGAACTGCGAGCTGGAGGAAGCTCGCATTCGCATGGGCCACGAGCTCGCAAAGGAAGCACCGGTCGAGGCCGACATGGTCATCGCTTTCCCGGACTCCGGGACGCCGGCGGCAATCGGCTATGCGGAGGCAACGGGGATTCCCTACCGCGAGGCGCTCATGAAGAGCCGCTACATCAACCGCACGTTCATCCAACCCGATCAGGCGCTGCGCGAGGCGGGCGTGATGCTGAAGCTGAACCCTCTCCCGCGATCGATCAAGGGCAAGCGCCTGATCGCGGTCGACGATTCCATCGTCCGCGGGACGACCTCGCGCCGGATCATCGACCGGCTGCGGGCAGCGGGAGCGAAGGAAATTCACATGCGCATCTCGAGCCCGCCGATGCGCTATCCGTGCTTCATGGGCGTGGACATCGGCTCCACCAAGGAGCTGATCGCCGCTGGCCGCACGGTGGAGGAGGTGCGCGAACACATCGGCGCCGACAGCCTCGTCTATCTGTCCATCCCAGGCTTGATGAGGGCGATCGGTCGGGGCACGGCGCAGGAATTCTGCCGCGCCTGCTTCGACGGTTCGTACCCGGTTCCGGTCCCCCAGCAACTATCAATGGACAAGATGCAGTTCGAGCCTGCAGCTAGATCGTGATGGGGGGTGTGTTTCCTTTGGGGTCCCCATGCGAAGCATGGGAGGGACAGATGCAGTTCGAACCTCCGCAGCTGGCTCTTCGCAAGATCTAGAGATGGGCGGCGAAGGTCTGTCGTACGCCGCCGCCGGCGTCGACATCGAGGCTTACGAGCGCGTGCTGGAGCGGGTGAAGCCGATGATCGCCGCCACCCACGGCAAAGAGGTGGCCTCGGGAATTGGTCCGTTCGCCGGGCTGTACAGGCTACCGGGCGGGGGTTATCTCGCCGCCAGCACGGACGGTGTCGGAACCAAGATCAAGGTCGCGATTGCGGCCTCATCGCACCGCGGCATCGGAATCGACATCGTCAACCACTGCGTGAACGACATCGCCACCGCGGGCGCGCGGCCGCTTTTCTTTCCGCGCTGGGCGACTACGACCTGGCCGGGTTCGTCGTTGGACTGGTCGAACCTGGGCGACATCCGGATCCGAGCAAGATCCGCGTCGGCGACGTGCTCGTCGGCCTGCCGTCGAGCGGCCTGCACACCAACGGCTACTCATTGGCCCGCAAGGTCTTCGAATCGGTGCCGCTGACGCGGGTCTTTCCGGAGCTCGGCCGCTCGCTGGCCGAGGAGCTGTTGGAGTCACACCGCGGCTACCTGCAGGAGCTGAACCGGGTGCGCTGGAAGGGTGCGGCTCACATCACGGGCGGCGGGATTCTCGGCAACCTTCCTCGGTGCCTTCCGGAAACGTTGGGGGCGCGCCTCGATCGCAGCGCATGGCGCGTGCCGCCCATATTCGAGCTGTTGAGAAAGCGGGGCCGTGTGGCTGAGGACGAGATGTTTGGGACGTTCAACATGGGGTTGGGCATGATCCTGGTCGTGGCGCCCGAGGAGGTGCCGTCAGGATCCCTCGTGGTCGGCGAGGTCATCCGACCCGCCGGCACTGAGCGGGTGGTGATCGTCTGAGGATTGGACTTGTCGCCTCCGGCCAGGGATCAAACCTGCGTAATCTGGTCGATCGCGGTTTCGACGTCGTCGCCGTAGCCACCAACCGGCCCTCATGCGGTGCAGCGGTATTCGCGCGGGAGCGCGACATCCCCCTTGGCGAGCTGTCAGCCATGCGGTTTGCCTCCGTGGAGGAACGCGACTCGGCCATGCGAGATTTCTTCAAGACCCACCGCGTCGAGCTGGTGGTGGACGCCGGGTATGACCGCATCCACACCCGTCCCTTCCTGGAAGCATTCCGCGGCCGGATCATCAACGTCCACCCGTCCCTGCTGCCGGAGTTCGCGGGTGGGATGGACGCCGTGGAGCAGGCCTTACGCGCCCGTGTGAAGGTGAGCGGAGCCACGGTGCACCTGGTGACAGAAGCGCTCGACGCCGGGCCGATCCTCTTTCAGGAGAGCGTTCCGGTCCTGAAGCACGATACGGTTGAATCTCTGCGCAGCCGAATCCACGAGGCCGAGTACCGCATCCTTCCGCAGGCGATCCGATTGATGGAGGCGCGTCTTGCCCAGAGCCCTGCTGTCGGTTAGCGACAAGACCGGTCTGAGCGGCTTTGCCCGCGGCCTCCGGCGTCTTGGTTTCGAGCTCTACGCGACCGGCCACACGATGCAGGCGATCCAGGACGCCGCCGTCGACGTGAGTCCGGTCACAGAGCTGACCGGGTTTCCCGAGCTGATGGGCGGGCGAGTGAAAACCCTGCATCCGGGAGTTCACGCGGGCCTGCTGGCGCGGCGTGACAACCCCGAGCACATGGAGGCTCTCGAGGGCCTGGGGATGAAGCAGATCGACCTTCTCTGCTGCAACCTCTATCCGTTCGTCGAAACCGCGACGCGGCCGGGTGTCACGCTCGAGGAGGCGATCGAGCAGATCGATGTCGGGGGGCCGGCCATGATCCGAGCCGCGGCGAAAAACTACGAAGGCGTCGTCGTGGTCGTCAGGCCGGAACGCTACACAGAGCTGCTCGGGGTTCTCCATGAGGGAGGTCCGGACGATTCAATGCGGCGTGGGCTGGCCGCCGAAGCCTTCGCGCACACTGCCGGCTACGACGCCTGGATCGCGGCCTACATGCGCGGATCGGACTTTCCGCGCGAGATCTCGTTTACGGGCCAGCTCGTGCAGCCGCTGAAGTACGGAGAGAACGAGCACCAGAAAGCCGCCTTCTATCGGTTTGGATCAGATCCCGGCGGGGTCGGCGGCGCGGTGCAGCTCCAGGGCAAGGAGCTCGGCTTCAACAACATTCAGGACGCGGCCGCGGCGTTCCAGCTCGTCAGCGACTTCGATCGGCCGGCGGCCGCAATCATCAAGCACATGAACCCATGTGGGCTGGCGGTAGCCGATGACATCGCAACCGCGTACCGCCTCGCCTACGAGTGCGACACCGTCTCTGCGTTTGGGGGCATCATCGCCGTCAATAGGCCGCTTGACCGCCCGACCGCGGAGCAGATCGTGCAGATCGTCACCCACGTCGTGATCGCACCGGAGGTCCTCGACGAGACGGCGGAGACGCTTGCGAGGCGCAAGGGCATGATCGTGCTGGCTGCGCGGCCGGCGCGGCGGGGGCTGTTCGATTACGACGTGCGATCGGTTCCTGGCGGCTTTCTCGTCCAGCAGTGGGACCGGAACGGATTCGATCGCTCGCGGCTGGCCATCGCCTCGAAACGGGCACCGACAGAGCAGGAGTGGGAGCAGCTGCGGCACGCGTGGACGGCGGTCAAACACGTGAAGTCGAACGCGATCGTGCTGTTCAAGGAAGGCTCGGCGGTTGGCGTCGGCGCGGGCCAGATGTCGCGGGTCGAGGCGGTGCAGCTCGCGGTGCGGCGAGCGGGCGAGCGAGCGCGAGGAGCGGTGATGGCTTCCGACGCTTTCTTTCCCTTTGCCGACGGCCTGGAGGAAGGGATTCGGGCGGGAATCACAGCCGCCATCCAGCCCGGCGGGTCGGTCAAGGACGAAGAGGTGGTGGCTGCCGCGGATGGGGCCGGGATCGCGATGGTCATGACCGGCAAGCGCCACTTCAAGCATTAAGTTCGGCATGGGAAGCAGGTTCGGTGAGGAGGGGCGGCGGCTCTCCTATGG
>WNGF01003557.1_pt1 | contig 21075 bp, 23 predicted proteins | sample 5400641 | NCBI WGS metagenome assembly WNGF01 (sample SAMN13153371, study PRJNA577476) | soil metagenome | isolation source: 80 cm soil or saprolite under grassland replicate 2 | place: USA:California | collected 2016-06-15 | reverse complement strand
GCGAGGCCGGTCCAGTACTCGCGCTTCCCGGTCATCGCCTGGACGTGGCCGTCCCATTCGAAGTTGAACGCGTTCAGCCCGAGCTTCACCGCGGCCCGCACCTTCGTCTGGGTCGCCTCGTCGCGGGCGAAGCGGCGGATCGCCTCGATCTGGCGATCGCCGTGCCCGGTGTCCTGCTCGGCGTGCAGCTCGTAGGTCGCGGCCGCGCGCCGCGAGAACCCGTAGTGGCCGGTCAGCTCCTTGAACACGCGCGCCGCCGCGCCGTCAGGGCCACCGTGCATCGCCTCGACGAAGCTGAGCAGCGCGATGCCCTCGAGCGCCGACCGGCGCTGGCAGCCGCCGATGATCATCTCGATCGCGGCCATCGTGCCCGGCGCCGGCTCCGCCCGATCGACCTCGTCGCGCGAGAGGCCGGCCTCCTCGAGCATCTGCAGCATGATGTCGACGTGCGTCCGCTCGCCGCCGAGCTCCTCCATGAAGTTCTCCATCACGATCGGCATGAGCTCGTTGTTCGTCTCCGCGACGACGTTCGTCACGATGTAGCCGAAGAAGATGGGGTTGCAGCGGACCCGGAGGTAGTGCTGCATCTCGCCCCGGACGATCTGCTCGCGCGTCCAGCGATGCTCGACGATGCCCTTGAACCAGGGGTGCTCGCGCATCTCGAGCTCGTGGGCGTAGCCCCAGAGCTCGTCGACGAAGGCATTCGGATCCATCGGCGCCACGCGCGCCATCGTATGCCGGGCGAGCCGCGCGGGTCCGTAAACTCGGCGACATGAAGCGCGCCCTCGTCGTCATCGACATGATCGAGGACTTCGTGCACGAGGGCGGCGCCCTCTACTGCGGCGCGTCGATGTCGGACGTCGTCCCGATCATCCGGCGGGAGCTCGACCGGGCCCGCCGCGACGGCGAGCCGGTCGTCTACCTGAAGGACGACCATCTCCCGAACGACGCGGAGTTCGCGCAGTTCCCGCCGCACGCGATCGCCGGCAGCAAGGGCGCGGAGATCGTCCCGGAGCTCGCGCCGGCACCGGGCGAGGTGGTGATCCCGAAGCGGCGCTATTCGGGCTTCTTCGGGACCGACCTCGACATCACGCTGCGCGAGCGCGGCGTCGATACGCTCCGCCTCGTCGGCGACTGCACGAACATCTGCGTCCTCTACACCGCGGCGGACGCACGGAACCTCGGCTACGCGGTCGAGGTGGTGCGCGACGGCGTCACCTCATTCGACCCCGAGGCGCACGAGGACGCGCTCAGGGAGCTGGAGCGCACGCTCGGCGCGAAGATCCTGCCCTGACGGTCAGGGAAGGACGAGCCCCTTGATCGCCGCCGCGCCCAAGCCGTCGACGACCACACGCACCTTCAGCTCGCCGCGCAGCCGTTCGATGTCGCGGCCCTGACCCTCGGGCGTGAAGTAGCTCTCGATCCCGTAGGCGACCTCGCATCTGCTCCGCGCGCTATGGGTGATCCGGCCCTTCATGACGACCGAGCCGTCGGACGCCGCGTCGGCGAGATCGGTCGACCAGCCCGCGGCCCGCCAGATCTCGCCGTCCTGACGGAGCTTCACGTAGATGTCACCCGATGTGTAGCAGTTGGGGAGGTCCGAGATCTCGTATCGGAGGACCACGTAGTCGCCGCGGAAGAGATCGCGCGGATCGACCGGGATCGTCTTGAGCACGATCTCGCGGCCGGTGTGGAGCGCGACCTCGCGAACGCCCGCGAACGCGACGACCGCAAGGACCTGCGCCAGCACCGCGATGGCCAGCAGCCAGGCTCCCCTATCCCGCATGGCTCACCTCCGCCCCGGCCGGACCGAGCAGGAGCCTGCGCCGGACCCGCTCGAGCGCGTAGCCACCGGCGAGGAGCAGCACGCCGGCGCCGATGAACACGAACGAGCGATCGAGCAGGGCGAACGCGAAGTCGAAGTAGCGCGCGAACGCCGTGACGCCGAAGAGCACGAGCGCCAGGTTCACGAACGATTCGCGGCCGGTCGCGAGGCCGACGAGCACCCACCAGAGGACGGTGAGGGCGATGAGCGCGTTCGCCACGATCGCGTACGGCTCCGCGGCGGCGAAGGGCCGACCGCCGATGAGCAGGCCGACCAGGCCGGGGAGCACCAGTGTCGCGAGGGCGCCGCCGAGCGGCACGGCGCGCCACCCCGAGCGCCACGCCGGCACGAGGGCCAGGACCGCGGCCAGCGCCAGGCCGATCACGAGCGTCACGGCGAGCTCGGGCTCGCGGGCCCGCTGGGCCGCGTCTCCGAAGGTCCGCCACATCGCGGTGAACCCGAGCGCGGACAGCACGAGCGAGATGAGCGCGGCGCCCGCGATCCGCGTGATCATGGCGAACGGGCGGGCCCAGTCCGTCATCTCCGCGGCTTCGCTCGCCGCCAGCGTCGCCGCGCCCCAGCCGAGAAAGGCGAGGGGGACGAGCGGATCCGGCCCGTTCCAAGCGCCCCAGCGCTGCAGCAGCTCGCCGTAGCCCAGCACGAACCCGGCGAGGACGACCGCGAATGACGGGCGCGAGGTGGCGAGGAGCGCGACCGGCAGCCCACCGAGCGCCACGAGGAGAGGCAGCAACGGATCGCCGATGACGAGGTGGTACATCTGGCCGACGAGGAAGACGCTCGCCGCGTAGACCAGCGTGCCGACGAAGACGAGCGCCGCAGACGTCCGGCGCCGGCCACGGGCGCGGGCGAGGAAGGCGAGGCCGTGGGCGAGGACGATCGCCCCGATGAGCAGTCCGATCTTCGTCACACGATCCAAGGCCTGCCAGTTCGAAGCGACGAAGAGCAGGACGCCCAGCCCGGTGAGGATCGCGCCGAGCATCCCGACGATGCCCGACAGCCGCCCTCGCGTCGTCGGATCGACGATCGTCGAGGGGATCCCGAGCCCGTAGCGCGAGAGGATGCGGCGCGCGGTCGCCGCGTCGACGACGCGCTCGCCGAACCAGAGCTCGACCTCGCCGCCGAGGTGGCGGTCGAACTCGGGATCGCTCGGGGCTGGCTCGTCGATCGCGGTCATCGTTCTCTTCCGTTTCCACGAGCGACCGTATCGGGCCGTCACACGACCGAACGTGGCGCGGGCCACACCTCAGGGGTCGTCGTGACGACTAGTCGGCCTCGCCGGCGGCGGGCGCCGCTCGCTCACGTCCCGCTCGCTGGCGCGCGCCCTCGCGGCTCACGATGAACGCGACCGCGGCGACGATGATCGCGGCGCCGACGAGGATCGAGGGGGTGATCGCTTCGGCGTTGATGACCGCGCCGAGGACGACGGCGATCACCGGGTTCACGTACGCGTAGGTCGCGACCTTCGAGACCGGCGCGTGCTGCAGCACCCAGCCGAAGGCCGTGAACGCGATCAGCGATCCGAACACGATGAGGTACGCGAGCGCGACGATCGATCGGAGCGAGAAGGTCGCCGGATCGAAGCGGGCGGCCTCGCCCGAGGCCAGGCCGACCGCGATCAGCCCCGCACCACCGATCAGCTGCTGATAGCCGGTCGACATCACCGTATCGCGCGGCAGCCGAAGCCGTGTCGACACGAACGTGCCGAGCGACCACGAGATCGTCGCGGCGACCGTGAGCCCGAGCCCGAGCTCGTCGAGCGCGGCACCTGTCCCGCGCGGGAAGACGAGGAACGCGACACCCGCGAAGCCGATCGCGACACCGACCGCCGTGGACAGCTCGATGCGCTCTCCAACGACCCTGCGGAAGACGACGATCCACAGCGGGAGCGACGCCACGATGAGCGCGGCGAGGCCGGACGGCACCGTCCGTTCGGCGACCTGCAGCATCCCGTTGCCACCCACGAAGAGCAGCAGCCCGACGATCGCCGCGGCGCGCAGCTCTGCGCGTCCCGGGCGTGCGGCCGCGACGCCATGACGCGCGATCGTCCACGCCAACAGGAGGATCGCCGCGACGGAGAAGCGCAGTCCGGCCGCGAGCAGGGGCGGCAGCGTCTGGACCGTGATCGCGATCGCGAGATACGTGGAGCCCCAGACGACGTACACGATGCCGAGCGCCGACCAGACGGCGAGCGGCGCGGCCTCGCGATGTCGCGTCACTTACCGATGGTAGCGAGCGATGCGCGTCACCGTAGACTGCGGCGCCGTGGACGCTCGCCGCTGCGCGGCCCGCATCGACGCGCTCGCGTGAGCGGACCGCAGGGCACGCTGCCGTGGTCCGAGGCCGCGGATCGCACGCTGCGCACCCTGACCGACATGGTGCCCGAGACGGTGCGCGAGCTCGCGGAGGTCGCGGTGCGGGACGAGAGCGAGTCCATCGCCGCGGCGCGCGAGGCGGATGAGGTGTCATCCGACGACGTCATCCGCGGCTGGATCCGCACGACGCCGCCCGACCAGCGCGACGGCCTGGTCGCGGTGATCGACGACCTCGGCTTCGACGTCGATACGTACGCGGATGCGCTTCAGTCGGACGAGGGCTGGACCGAGGCCGAGGACGCGGGGATGTGAGCACGCTCCCGACGCGCGAGCGCCTCTCCGATGGTGTCCGGCGCCGTCTCGATGGCGATGGTGAACGTCGCACGCGCGTCGTCGAGCGCGCCACTCTCGCGTAGCGCGATGCCCCCGAGATAGCCGATGAACGCGCGCTCGCTCGGCGACAGCGCCGTGCGGCGCGCTTCCGCGGCGCGCAGCTCGTCCTGCATGCCATCGGCGTCGCCCCGACGCGCGGCGGCGATCGCGCGGAGCGTGCCGGCCATCGCGGCACGGGACGGCGTGCCGTTTCCGAGCGCGTGGGCCAGCTCCGCGCCACGCTCACGGTCGCCGCCGGTCGCAACGAGCTCGGCCCACGCGAGGGCGAGCCTCACGTCGGGATGATCGGGGCTCCGCTCCGCCGCGCGTCGCGCATCGCCGGCCTTGTTCAGCGCCGCGTACGACGCGACGAGCGCGACGATGGCGGTCGCGTCAACGGCACGTGAGCGCTCGAGCAGCGATGCCGCCGAGAGCGGATCGCCGCTCGCATAGAGCACGAGCCCGGCGACACGCTGCACGGCGGCGATGCCCGGGAAGCGATCCATCAGCGGCGAGACGAGCGAGCGCGCGGCGGCGAGATCGTCCGCCGCGACGAGCGCCTCCGCCCGGGTGAGCCGGGACAGGAACCGCTGATGGCGGATCAGGTACGCGACGAGGGCGACCACGAACACGATCGCCGCCGTGAGCGCGAGGCCGAGCGCCGCGTCAGAGCCGAGCAGGAGGAGCGCCGCGGCCGTCAGCAGGGCCGCGAACGCGACCAGCCAGGTGAGCCGGATCGTCCAATGCCCGCCCGGCGTGGACGCTTTCAGCACGGGGCGTTTTTCCACAGAAAAGGGCTCATTTGGCCTTCCAGGGCGCATTTATCCACGCCATTCGGGCGGTTATCCACAGCGCGGTGCAGGCCCGTTGTCCGCACCGCGTGCACGCGGCTAGCCGTCCAGGAGCCCGCCGGCGATCACCAGACGCTGGATCTCGCTCGTCCCCTCGTAGATCCGGTAGATCCGCGCGTCGCGGTACGCCCGCTCGATCCAGAGCTCGCGCATGTACCCCATCCCGCCGTGGACCTGCACCGCCGCGTCGGCCACGCGACCGAGCGCCTCGGTGGCGAAGAGCTTCGTCATGGCCGCCCGGTCGGTGACCCGCTCGCCTCGATCGACCCGCCACGCGGCCTCGTAGACCATGAGCCGCGCGGCGTGGATCGCCGTCGCCGCATCGGCGAGCATCCACTGCACGGCCTGATTCACGGCGATCGGCCGCCCGAACTGCACCCGCTGTCTCGCGTGGGCGATCATCGCCTCGAGGAGCCGCTGCGACGCGCCGACCGCATGCGCGGCGAGCCCGAGCCGCCCGAGATCGAGCGTGCGGAGCGCGAGCTTGAAGCCGTCGCGCTCCTCGCCGATGCGTTGCGTCGCGGAGACGCGCAGCTCGTGGAAGAAGAGCTGCGCGGTCGTCGAGCCGTGCAGCCCCATCTTCTCGTCGTTGGGGCCGACCTCGAGGCCGTCGGTCCCGCGCTCGACGACGAACGCGGTGATCCCCTTCGGCCCGGCGTCACGATCGACGCTGGCGAACACCGTGAACAGGTCGGCGATCGGTGCGTTCGTGATGAAGGTCTTCGCGCCATCGATCACGTACGCATCGCCATCACGGCGCGCGGTCGTCTGAAGGGCCCCCGCGTCGCTGCCCGCGCCGGGCTCGGACAGGCCGTACGCGCCGATCCGCCGGGCCGAGAGCAGATCCGGGAGGTAGCGCCGCCGCAGCTCGCTGGAGCCGCCCAGATCGATCGCCGTCGCGCAGAGGCCGCTCGATCCGCCGACCACGTTCCAGAGCGAGGCATTGGCCCGCGCCAGCTGCTCGACCGCGACGCAGTACCCGAGCTTGCCGAAGCCCTGACCGCCCACATCCTCACCGAACCCGATCCCGAACAGACCCATGGCGGCCATCGAGTCGATGACCTCGCGCGGGATCCGATCCTCCCGCTCGATCGCTTCGGACCGCGGCAGGAGGTGCTCCTCGACGAAAGCGCGCACGCTGCGCTGCAGGAGCCGGAGCTCCTCCGGCAGCTCGCTGTCCATCAGCCCGCCTTCGCGCGCTCGAGCGCGTCGCGGAGGAGCGGCGAGATGCGGGTCGGCCGGTTCGTCGCGCGATCGAGGAGCACCTGCAGGGTGCTCCCCTCCGCGCAGTGGAGGCCGTCCGCGCGATCGAAGGCGTACTCGAACACCCAGGACGAGCGGCGGATGTCCGCGACCCGCACCCGGATGTCGAACTCGTCGTCGAACCGGAGCGGCGCGCGGTAGCGCACGCTCGCCTCGCCGATCGTGAAATCGAGACCGTCGTCGAGCAGCCGCCGGTAGTCGACCCCCAGGGAACGCAGATACGCCATCCGACCGACCTCGGCGAAAAGCAGGTAGTTCGCGTAGTAGACGACCCCCTGCAGGTCGGTCTCTCCGAACCGCACCCGTTGCCGATGCGCGAACGGGTACCCCATCGGGCGGCACAGTATCCGCTTTGGCACGGTGTCTGCTCGCTCGTCCGGCATGAGCACAACACACGAACCCGACACCGACACCGAGGTCATCGACCGACCGCAGCATCACGATCGCGTGGAGCGCGTCGAGCGCGTCACCGAACGACCCGCCTATCCGCCGGGCCAGCAGGTGAACGTGAACGCGGGGACCTACAACACGGTGTGGACCGTGACGCGTGTCGTCACGCTCATCTTCACCGTGTTCGAGGTGCTCCTCCTGACGCGCTTCGTGTTGAAGCTGCTGGCCGCGAACCCGGATCAGCCGCTCGTCGCCGGCATCTACGCGTTCACCGAGCCGCTCGTCCGGCCGTTCCAGGGCATCTGGCCCCAGCCAAATCCCGGCGTCGTCGTCGATCTGCCGGCACTCCTGTCGATCGTCTTCCTGTTCCTCATCGCGGCGCTCATCGTCGCGCTGGTCCGGGCGGTCGCCGGCCGCACGACCACCTAGCGCCCCGCCGCGGCGCGGACCTCGTCGAGCGCGCGCGGGTCCTCGAGCGACGAGGTGTCGCCGAGGTCCGCGCGTCCGAGGTAGGCGCCGCGGATCAGCCGCCGCAGGATCTTGCCGTTCCGGGTCTTCGGGAGCTGGGCGATGAACCGCACCGCCTTCGGGCGGAGGGGCTTCCCGAGCTGCTCGGCGATCGTGTCCGCCACGGCGCGCTCGAGCTCCGGGCCGGTCAGGGCGTCGCGCTTCGGCACCGCGAACACGACGATCGCCTCGCCCTTGAGCTCGTCAGGGACCCCGATCGCCGCCGCTTCGCCGACGGACGGATGCGCGACGGCGGCCGATTCGACCTCCGCCGGCCCGACCCGCTTCCCGGCGATCTTCAGCGTGTCGTCACTGCGCCCCTCGATGAACCAGAACCCCGCCTCGTCGATCCGCGCCCAGTCACCGTGCACCCAGACGTCCGGGAAGCGCGACCAGTACGTCTCTAAGTAGCGGTCGCGATCCTTCCAGAAGCCGCGGGTCATCCCGGGCCAAGGCGCGCGGATGACGAGCTCGCCGACCACCCCGCGGACCGAGCGCCCGGCATCGTCCACGACGTCCGCGGCCATCCCCGGCACCGGCCCGCGGAACGAGCCGGGCTCGATGTCCGCCCACGTCGTGCAACCGACGATGCCGCCGGAGATCTCGGTGCCGCCCGAGTAGTTGATGATCGGACAGCGCTCCTCGCCGACGACGCGGTGGTACCACCACCACGGATCGGGATTCCACGGCTCGCCGGTGCTGCCGAGGACGAAGAGGCTCGAGCGGTCGTGTCTGCGGACGGGCGCCTCACCGGCGCGCATGAGGCCGCGGATCGCCGTGGGCGAGATGCCGAGATGGGTGACGCGGTGCCGTTCGACGATCGACCACACGCGTGACTCGTCGGGGAAGTCCGGCGTGCCGTCGTAGAGGACGATGGTCGCGCCGAGGATGAGGCCGCCGGCGATGAGCCACGGGCCCATCATCCAGCCGATGTCGGTGTACCAGAACACGACGTCGCCTTCCTGCACGTCGAAGCAGTGGGCCATGTCCTGCGCCGCCTTCACCGGGAAGCCGCCGTGCACGTGCACCGCGCCCTTCGGGCGGCCGGTCGTGCCGCTCGTGTAGATGATCATGAACGGGTCCTCGGCGCTCGTATCCTCCCAGGTGACCGGCTGGGCACCCCGGCGCATCACCTCGGACCACGTCACGTCGCGCGCGCGCCGCGGATACCCGCGTCCGAGCCGCTCGGCCACGATGACCGTCCGCACCGATGGCACGCCGTCGGCCGCGGCATCGGCGGTCTCCTTCATCGCGACGACCGCGCCACGGCGATGGAAGCCGTCGGCGCAGATCAGGACCGAGGCCTCGCAGTCGCGCAGGCGGCCGGCGATCGCCTCCGCCCCGTAGCCCGAGAAGATCGGCGTGTAGATCGCACCGATCGCCGCCGTCGCGAGCACGGCCACGACGCACTCGATGCCGATGGGCAGGAAGATCGCGACCCGATCGCCGCGGGCGACGCCGGACGCCCGCAGGCCGGCGGCGAAGCGGCCGACCTCCGCGGCGAGCTCGCCGAAGGTGCGGCGCTCCACGGTGCCGTCCTCGCGCTCGGCGACCAGCGCGAGGCGCGAAGGATCGCGATCGGGCCGTAGCGCGGTCGCCACGTGGTTCATGCGGCCGCCGGTCCACCACGTCGTCCAGGGAATGCCGGCGTTCGTGTCCATCGCGCGCTCGTAGCGCTTCGACCACACGAGCCCGAGGTCGGCGTCGACGGCCCGCCAGAAGCGCTCGAGATCGTCCGTGGCCCAGCGGAGGAGCGCCTCGTGATCGCGGACGCCGTGGGCGAGCGCGAAGCGGCGGAGCCGGCTCCGTTCCAGGTAGCGCTCGCTCGGGCTCCACGCCGCGGCCACGGCCTTCACTCTATCGACGTATCGTCTGCGGATGCCCGCGAAGACGGCGAAGAAGACGACCCGGAAGACGACCACCGGCACGCGCAAAACGACGCGCAAGCGTGGCCCCGCGGCGCCGCGCGGACCGGAGGCGAGCGAGAGCGGGATCGATCTCGGCGACCCGAGCGTCGCACCGCTCGCGGCCCGCATCACGGCCGGCGGCGGGGCGCCGCTCGCGGCGTATCGCGATCCGTACGGCGGATCGTCGCTGGTGTTCGCGAGCCTGCCGCTTCGGGTCGTCGAGGCCACGCCCTTCCAGCGGGACCTCTCGCGCACCCACGCGGACAAGCTCTCCGAGGCGATCGGCGCCGTCGGCGCGTTCCTCGACCCGATCATCGCGATCCCGTCCGACGGCGGCTTCACCTCGCCGAACGGCCGGCACCGGCTCGCGGCGGCGAAGAAGCTCGGCCTCCGCGCGGTCAGCGCCCTGGTCGTGGCCGATCCGCAGGTCGCGTATCGCATCCTGCCGCTGAACACGGAGAAGGCGCACAACCTCCGCGACCGCAGCCTCGAGGTCATCCGGATGGCCCGCTCGCTCGCGAAGGAGCAGCCGCGATCGAAGGAGGCCGATCACGCGGTCGCCTTCGAGGCGCCGATGCTCCTCACCCTCGGCGCCGCCTACGACAAACGTTCGCGCTTCGCCGGATCCTCGTACCAGTCGCTCCTGCGCCGAGTGGACGTCTTCCTCGACTCGGCGCTGCCCACCGCGCTCCGGCAGCGCGATCAATGGGGCCAGCGCCTGCTCGACATCGACGACCGGGTCGCCGCGCACATCAAGAAGCTGCAGGAGATGGGCTTCAAGAGCCCGTATCTCCGGGCCGTCGTGGTCGCGCGCTGCAACCCCGTCCGGTGGATCCCGCAGAAGCGAGGCGCACCGCCGCCGATGAGCATGGCCGACGCGCTCGGAAAGATGGCGGCCGCGGTCCGTAAGTTCGAACCGAAATCCGTGCGCGCCGGTGACCTGGCCCTCGTCGCGGCAGTCGCGCCCGACGAGGGCTGATCCGCCGTCGTTCCGTGGCCCGGACCTACCGGCCGGGCACGTACTCGAGCACGACCGCGGCGACCAGAAGCGCGACGACCGCCGCGACGATGAGCGTCAGCGGCACGACGTAGAAGACCACGATGGCGATGAGCAGCACGACGAGCGCGCGAGGTCCGGGGATCGCGTAATGCGCCTGGATGGCCCGCCACGCGATGAGCGCGAGCCAGACGAGCGCCAAGACCCCAACGAGCTGCGCCACGAACGGCCCGGCCCCACGGCCGCTTCCGAACACCGCGGCCGCCGCATCCGCCGGCACGCGCGTCAGCGCGGTCGCGTAGCCGAACAGGACGACCATCGGCAGGAACGGCCGCCGCTTGCCGTCGAATCGGGCCGCGGCGTGCACCGCGCTCGACCCGAGCAGCCAGACGAAGAGCGGCGAGAAGGCGGTCACCACGATGACCGCCGTCCACGACTGCTCGATGAGGTACGCGACGATCGCCGTTCGATCCCGGCCGATGAGGTCGAGCATCGTCGCCACCGCGGGGCTCCGGTCCGGCCCGTAGAGGACGCTCGTGACGGGTACATCGTTCGCGAAGCGGGCCGCGTTCAGCGCGGCGACGGCGGTCGAGAGGACGATCAACCCGACCGCGATCCGCAGCCGCCCGGTGGCGAGCACGGCGGCGGTCCCGGTGCGCGGCGACCGCGCCAGGGCGACGAGCGCGCTCATCGGAAGGCGGCAGCGAGCGCGTCGCTCGCGGCGCGGTCGGTCTCCGCATCCACGGTCCTTCGGGCATCGCCGTCGTGGATCGGGGGGTCGGCGTCGTGCAGCTCCTCGGGCACCGCCGCGTCGAGCATGATCAGGAACTCGATCGTCCAGCCACGCCGCACGGCATCGAGGTCGTAGCCGCCGCCACCCATCGCGACCCAGGGCAGCGCGAAGTCGCGGAACGTCCGAACGCAGTGCGCGCGCGCTAGCGTGGACACGCGCAGATGGGTGAGCGGATCGCTGAAGTGCGAATCGATCCCCTGCTGGGTCACGAGCACGTCGGGTCGGTAGCGCTCGACGAGCGGCGGCACGACCGCATCGAACGCGCGCACGTAGGCGGGGTCATCGGTGAAGGGCGGCAGCGCGACGTTGACGCTGTACCCCGTCCCAGCGCCGGTGCCGCGCTCGTGCGCGAACCCGGTCCCCGGGAAGAGCGACCGCCCGGTCTCGTGCAGCGAGATCGTGAGCACCTGGTCCGTGTCGTAGAACGCCGCCTGCACGCCGTCGCCGTGATGCGCGTCGATGTCGACGTACGCGACCCGAAGTCCCCGGTCGGCGAGCAGGCCGCACGCGATCGCGGGATCGTTGTAGATGCAGAAGCCGGAGGCTCGGTCACGCATCGCGTGATGGAGGCCGCCGGCGCCGTTGAACGCGGCGCGAAGCGCACCCGTCACCACCACCTCTTCCATCGCGCGCAGCGTCGCGCCCGTGGTAAGGAGTGACGCCTCGTGCATGCCCGCGAATGGCGGCGTGTCGCCCCACTGGTCGAGGCCCCAGCGCGAGTAGTCGCCGTCGGGCTCGGCCGACGCCTGCCGCACCGCGGCGACGTACTCGGGCGAATGGATGCGTTCGAGCTCCGCCTCCGACGCGTCGCGCGGCGCGACGACCCGCGCGTTGGGTCGATCGAACGCGCCGAGCGATCGCAGGGTGTCGTGCACGCCGATGAGCCGGCGCGGCCTGAGTGGATGGTCGTCGCGGTAGACATGCGACGCGAGGCGCGGGTCCCAGACGAAGCCTGCTGCGGCGCCGCTCAGCGCTCGAGCGTCTCCATCAGCTCTCGCCACTCGCCGGCCGACATGCCGCTCGTCTCACGCGTGACGTCCTCGCCTTTCAGCAGCCGCCGAACGACCGCGAGCCCCTTCGCGGAGAGCTCGTACGCCCCCATGCGGTAGTCCATGAACGCGGCGTAGGTCAGCGGCACCCACCGCTTCACGATGCCGAGGATCGCTTCGGCGTAGACGCGGATCTCGTACTGCGCATGGGCATCGGCGCGCAGCTTCAGGAAGTTGAGGAGATTGTGGAGATCGATCTTCCAGTACCACTGGGTATAGAAGTTCAGGGTCAGATCCATCCGGGCGAGCTCGCGCGCCAGACCTGAGCGCGAGGCATCGAGGACTTCGCCCGTCGCGGTCTCGTTCAGCATCTCTTCGTAGTGCTCGTAGGCTCGCTCCGCGTCCTCGCGGAGGAGCTGCAGCACCCGACGGGCCTCTTCGCCGGCGAGCACATCACCACGACCCTGGCGGTTCGACGTCGTCTGGGTACCCAGCTGATGCGGCTCCGGGATGTAGAACTCCCGATCGAGGATCGAGAACCGCCCCGAGTACTCGTTCACCGAAGCCGTCCTCGTTCGAATTTGCTGGCGCGCCACGAAGATCGGCAGCTTCATGTGGAGCTTGAGCTCGGACATCTCGAATGGCGTCGTGTGCCGATGGCGCATGAGGTAGTTGATCAGCCCGGCGTCCTCGCGGACCTTCTTCGTTCCGGCTCCATACGAGACGCGAGCGGCCTGCACGACTGCGGCGTCGTCGCCCATGTAGTCGATGACCCGGACGAAGCCGTGATCGAGCACGGGGATCGGCTGGTAGAGCAGCTCCTCCATCGCCGGCACCGTCACTCGTCGGGTCTCGTGGGTGCTCTGGCGCTGTGCCTCGATCTCTGCCCGTTGCGCGTCGCTCACGGTGGCGGGGCGCTCGAGGGTGTCCACGATCGGCGAGTCTATCGACCGGACCTTCGCCGGAGCTTGTCAAGGAGTTTCCCCGTGGTCATTGTCCGAGCCGGCGAACGTCAGCCCGTGTGACCATGCTCGCGCTCCCAATCCGAGCGGAGCACCTCGCACATCCAGTGGTCGTGCCAGCGTCCATCCCGGAAGAAGTGGTCGCGCTGCACCCCGATCTCGCGATAGCCGGCCTTGATCAGCGCGCGCTTGCTGCGCTCGTTCTCCATGAACGTGCCTGAGAGCAGCTTGTGCAGATTCAGCTGGCGGAACGCGTAGTCCGTGCGAAGGGCCATCGCCTCCGAGCCGTAGCCCCTGCCCCACGCGGTCTTGTCACCGATGACCGTCCCGGTGGACGCGTGCGCGTTGAGCCAATCGATCTGCGCGAGCGCGGTGCCGCCGATCGGCCGGCCCTCGGCCTCGATCATCCAGTACACGTCGGTCTTCGATTCGCCGACGCGTTTGAAGAACTCCTCCTCCTGGAAGAGGGCCATGCCCATCACGCGGCCGAGGTACCGGGTCACCTCGAGATCGGAGAGCCACTCGACGAATCGCGGCGGGTCCGTGTCGTCGGGCGGGCGCAGCGTCACCTTCGTCCCCCGCAGGACCGGACCGTACATCTGCGCGCGCCATCCTAGCGCGGCACTATGCGCGCGATGCGGCTTCACTTCCTCGGCGCGGCGCGCACGGTCACGGGCTCGCAGTACCTCATCGAGAGCGACCGCGCGCGGGTGCTCGTCGATTGCGGCATGTTCCAGGGCAGCCCGCATGACGTCATGCGCAACCGGGTCCCGCTCGCCTACGACGTGCACGACATCGACGCGATCCTGCTCACCCACGCCCATCTCGATCACTGCGGGCTCATCCCGCTCGTGGCATCGGGCGGCTCGCGCGCGCCGATCTTCGCCGTCCGAGGGACCGTCGAGCTCGCGCGACTCGTGCTGCTCGATTCAGCGAAGCTGCAGGAGGAGTTCTCGAAGCGGCATCAGCGCTTCGCCCGCCGCCATCCTGATCGGGCCGCCGCCGAGGATGAGGAGTCGGCGGCCGAGGTGGCCGCCGCGACGCGCGGCGACGCGGAGCAGCTGCTGCGCGACGCGGTCCCCGCAGCGATCACGGCGTTCCGCGAGCCGCTGTACACGACCGAGGACGCGAACCGGTCGCTCGGCCTGTTCCGCGGCGTCGAGTACGGACGGGAGATCGAGGTCGCGCCCGGCATCGCCGCCACCTTCGTCGACGCCGGCCACATCCTCGGCTCGGCGATCATCCGCGTCCGCGTCCACGAGGGCGACCGCGACCGGACGATCGTCTTCAGCGGGGACCTGGGCCGCCCCGGCACGCCGATCATCCGCGATCCGACGCCGGTGAGCGCAGCGGACTTCCTGCTGGTCGAGTCGACCTACGGCGGGCGCACGCACGAGCCGGCCGAGGAAGCGGTCCGCATGCTCGGTGAGTGCGTGCGCGCGACGAACGACGCGAAGGGCATCCTGCTCATGCCGTCGTTCGCGATCGGTCGGACACAGGAGATCGTCTATCACCTGGATCGCCTGCTCGCGGCGAGTGAGATCCCCCATCTGCGCCTCTATCTCGATTCACCGATGGCCCAGAAGGCGAGCGACGTGTATCGCGGGTACGCCGAGTACTTCGACGCCGAGGCACGGGCGCTCCTCGCCGGTCACGAGGAGCCGCTCGACTATCCCGGGGCGACCATGGTGAACGACGCCCGCGCGTCGAGCGCGCTCGAGCGCGCGCCGCGGCCGTTCATGGTCGTCGCCTCGAACGGCATGATCACCGGCGGCCGCATCGTCCAGCACGTGAAGGCGCTCGTCGGCGATCCGGGCATGATGCTGCTGTTCGTCGGCTACCAGGGCGAGGGCACGCTCGGCGCGCAGCTCCAGGCCGGTGCCCGGCAGGTGCGGATCGACGGGACGATGCTCGAGGTGCGCTGCCAGGTCCGTTCGATCACCGGCTTCTCCGCGCACGCCGACGAGCCCGAGCTCCTCGCCTGGCTGCGCGGATTCGGCACCGCGCCGCGCCGGACGTTCATCGTGCACGGCGATCCGGCGGCCCAGTCCGCGTTCGAGCCGAAGGTCCGCGCGCTCGGGTTCGACACGTACATCCCTGCCTGGCGCGAGGCGGTCGAGCTCGACTGACGCGTGGCGCGAGGGCTCAGGCGACGAAATCGCCGCGCAGGAACGCCGCCGTGAGCAGCCCCAGGAGCAGGAGCGAGAGCACGGTCCAGGCGCGGTCGAAGCGCTCGTCCTGGCCGAGGAGCGCGACGATCACGAAGACCGGGAACAGCACGATGAGCAGGCGCGTCGTGCTCGTGAGCGGGATCGGCAGGATGCGCGTGGCCACCACGGCGAGCTGCGGCGCGACGAAGAGCGAATACGACACCGGCAACCGGTCGAGGCCGGCGAGGAACAGGGCGATGAAGCCGAGGAGTGCGGTGAGGTTCAGCGCCTGCAGCGGGTCGGCGTGCTCGACCGCCCATCGCGTGCTCGCCTGGATCAGGGTCCATGGCCCGTTGAACGGACTGCCGCCGCCCCAGAGCTGTTGCGCGGCGATCGGGTCCTGGCCGGTCGCGCGTTGCGCGAGGACGAAGAACGCCCCGAGCGCGGCGACGGGCGCGACCACCGCGACCGCGGGCGCGACGGCCCGGCCCACGAGGCGCCGCGTCCCGGCGTCACCGCGGCCCGCTCGCCAGCCCAGATACGCCTCCCACGCGAGCGGCAGGCAGAGCACGATCCCCTGCACGCGGGTCAGCGCCGCGAGCGCGCCGAACGCGGCGGCGGCGAGCCACACGCGGCGGCGCGCGGCGTACAGCGTCCACACGGACAGCGCGAGGAAGAGCGACTCCGTGAACGGCGCGAGGAGGAAGAACGCCGAGGGGAAGATGGACAGGTAGAAGGCGGTGCGGCGCGCGACACCGGCGTCGAAGTCCATCGTGATGAGGCGATGCAGGCCGATCATCGCCGCGATGTAGGCGACCGCGGAGACGACGAGGCCGGCCAGCGCGACGTCGGTGCCGACCGTGCGGATGAGCGCTGGGAACAATGGGAAGAACGCGACCGCGTTCTCGCCCGGCTCGTACCCGTAGGTCGCGATCTTCGTGTACCAGCAGGCGTCCCAGCGCTGCCAGACGCCGACGAACGGGAACTCGAGCCGGCCCTCCGCGAACGGCGGGAAGGTGCGCCAGTGGCTCTGCGCCTGCTCGAAATGGCACGGTGGCGGGAGCTGGGTCTGCAGCGCGAGGAACAGCGCGAACACCGTGAGGCCGATGCGCAGGACCGCGAACAGCCAGAGCGCGTCGGCCACCCCCTCCCGCGCGAGGAGCCGGCGGAGCGCGCCGGCCGCGGCGCTCAGACGACCGGCCGGCGCGCGAGTGCCGCCTCGAGGAGCACGGTGTCGCCACGCCGATCGCCGACGTCGAGCTTGGCCCGGATACGCGTGATGTGGACCCGGAGCGTCTCGGGCGAGAGGCCGAGCCGGCGCGCCAGCTCCGCGCGCTCGACGTGCTTCCCGTCCGCCTGGAGCCGCTCGATCTCGTGCAGCACGCCGATCTCGCGCCAGGTGAGCCCGATCGCGCGCAGGTAGTAGGTCGCCTCGTCGAGCGCGGAGGCCGCGATCGCCGACGCGGCGTCGCTCTTCGCGCGCCGGACGGCGGCGTCGCCACGGTTCTTCATCGACCGCGCGAGCGCCCGCGCGTCGGAGTCGCGCTCGGCCGCGCGGCCGATCCAGGTCGCCACCTCGGGGAGGTAATACGCGAACCCCTCGCCGCCGCGCGTGGCGATGTCTCGCACCAGCTGGACCGCGCGCGTCGCGCCGCCGCCGCGCACGAGCGCGTCGCGGCAGTACGCCGCGTGCACCGCCGCACCCAGCGCCCAGTGGCCCATCCCCCGGCTCTCGAATTCCTTCCCCACCTCGTCGAGCAACCGGACCGCGCCGCGCGGATCGCCGCGCCGCGCTCGCGTGATGCCGCGCACGAAGTCCCGGAAGTGCTCGTCCGCGGGGAAGCCCTTCGGGGCACGGGCGAGGATCCGCTCCGCGACCTCGGCCTCGCCGCGCAGGAGCGCGATGTGCGCGAGGTCCTCCGCCCCGCCGATGGCGCTCTGCCGCGCGAGCCGATCGCCGTCGGCGATCTCGCCGCGCTCCATCCGGGCCCGAGCCAGGCACAGCAGCGTGTATCGCCAGGCGGAGGTGCCGTAGGAGCGCAGTCCCTCCTCCGCCTTGCTGAAGTCGTCGACCGCGCGGTCGTTGCGACCGGCATACCACTGAGCGAAGCCGCTCGTGTACGTCGCCCACGCCGCTTCCCACGGATCGCCGACCCGTGCGGCGAAGCGCGCCGTCGCCTCGGCCGCGGCGACCGAGCCGACGTAGTCGCCGCTGTGCGCGAGCAGGTGCGCGAGCTGCCGCTGCACCCGCGTGACGACGAGATCGCGCGACCGTCCGCGCGGCGCCGCGGCGAGGGCGTCCTCGGCCCAGCGCGCGTCGCGGAGCGCGTCGGTGACCTCGTTGGCGGCCGTGGCGTTGATCGACCTGCCGAGCCGGAGCTCCGCGAGCATGAGTGGATCGGTGGCCGCGTGGTGCTTGGCGATCCGCTCGAGCCGCTGCACCTCGTCGCCGCGCACCAGGAAGTAGGCGAGGTGGACGAGGTCGACGGCGATGCGCGCCGCGAGGAGCGGATCCTTGACGAGCTCGAGGAGCGCGCTCAGCTCCGCCCACGCGACATCGAACGACTCGACGTACTTCAGGCAGCGTGCGCGGAGGATCCGCCGTTCGAGCGTCTGACGGCCGACCGAGAGGACGGGGAGGAGGCGTTCCGCATCGGCCCGCGAGAGCGGCGCGAGCGCCTGATCGCGGAGGCTCTCCATACCGAAGTATTACGACATCGGTACGAGTTGGGTTCCCTTCCGCCGTCAGGCCGGCGGGAAGAGCGCCGCCAGCTCGCGCGCGTGCTCGTGCGCGTGGCGCGCCTCATATGCGGCGAGCCATCCCGCGGTCACCTCGCCGTGCTGCTCGTGGATCCCCACGCGCTCCGCCGCACCGGGGCGCTCGAGCAGCCGGATCATCCGCGCATGTGCGGCCTGCAGCCGCTTCGAGAGCGCCATCGGATCCGCCTCGTTGTTGTGCCGCTCCGCCGCGAGCGCGTCCTGGTCGTAGGACGCGAGCGCGGGACGGTCTTCCTCGAGGCAGCGGCGCACGCGCTCGGCGAAGATCTCGGCCCCGTCGGCGAGATGACCGATCACCTCTTTCGCCGTCCAGTCGCCGATGCGCTCGCCGCGCAGCCGCTCATCCGGAACTCGCCGGACGATGGCGGACACCGTCGCCGCGTCGTCGGCCAGCCTGAACGCGGTGTCGTCGTCATAGGTGAGGGGCTCGGTCACGACGCGATCATTGTTCCAGCCTCACCCTACCTGTTCCAGCGCGGCGAGACGCTCCGCCTCGTCCTGGTGCATGAGCGCGTCGATGAGGTCGTCGAGCTCACCGTCCATGCGGCGCGGCAGGTTCGACAGGTTGTGCCCGAGCCGTTTGTCGGTCAGCCGGTCCTGCGGGAAGTTGTAGGTCCGCATCTTCTCGGCCCGCTCGCCCCGACCGATCTGCGCGCGGCGCACGGCACCGACCTCCGCGTCCCTCCGCTCGCGCTCGCGGGCGAGCAGGCGCGCCCGGAGCACCGTCATCGCCTTCGCCTTGTTCTTCAGCTGCGAGCGCTCGTCCTGGCAGATGACGACCTCGCCCGTCGGCAGATGGGTGATCCGAACTGCGGAGTCGGTCGTGTTCACGCCCTGGCCGCCGTGCCCACCGGCCCGGTACACATCGATCTTCAGATCCTCGTCGTCGATGTGGAGATCCATGTCCTCCGCCTCCGGCAGCACCGCGACGGTCGCGGTCGAGGTGTGGAGCCGGCCCTGGGCCTCGGTCGCGGGCACCCGCTGGACCCGGTGGACGCCGGACTCGAACTTCAGCCGGCTGTAGGCGCCCCGCCCGTCGATCCGGAAGATGACCTCTTTGTACCCGCCCTTCTCCGACCGGCTCGCCGACAGCTCCTCGGCCTTCCAGCGGTGCCGCTCGGCGTAGCGGAGGTACATCTTGTACAGGTCGCCCGCGAAGAGCGCCGCCTCTTCCCCGCCTTCGCCGGCGCGGATCTCGACGATGACCCCCTTCTCGTCCAGCGGATCGCGCGGGACGAGCTGCGTTCTGAGGCGAGCGACGAGCCGTTCGAGCTCGAGCGCCGCGGCGCCCTCTTCCTCCCGAGCGAGGTCGCGCATGTCCGCCTCGTCGCTGCCCTGGAGCTCGCGGGCCTCGGCGAGGCGCCGCCGGGCCGCGCCCAGGTCGCGGATCGTCCCGACGATCGGCTCGAGCGCGGCGTGCTCTTGCCCGATCGAGCGCAGCCGATCGCGATCGGACGTCACCTCCGGATCGCCGAGGAGCCGGCCCAGCTCCTCGTAGCGCGACTCGATCTGCGCGAGCCGCTGCTGGAGCCGATCGGAGAGCTCGATCATGCCGCCGCGTCCCCCGCGAGCGCTTCCTCGAGCGACGCGACGGCGACCTCGATCATCGCGTCGTCGGGTCGGCGCGTCGTGATCCGCTGCAGGAGCAGGCCGGGCGCGACGAGCGACCGGACGAGGGGGTTGGCCTCGTGGCGCGCGCCGAGCCTCAGCACCTCGTACGAGACGGCCGCCACCGGGAGCACGAGCAGGAGGCGCACGACGAGGTCGACGGCGATGTTGACCCGCGGCACGAAGGCGAAGACGACGATCGCCACCGCGACGACAAAGAGCAGGAACGCCGTCCCGCAGCGGGGATGCGCCGTCGGATACGGCGTGACGTGCGAGGCGTCGAGCGGATCACCGTGCTCGAAGGCGTGGATCGTCATGTGCTCGGCGCCGTGATACGCGAACACGCGGCGGATGTCGGGGAGGAACGAGATCGCGAACAGGTAGACGAGCAGCATCGCGAGGCGCAGGAGCCCCTCGCCGAGGTTCAGCGCGAGGGTCGACGGAACCGCCGACCGCAGGAACGAGGTGAGCAGGTAGGGCAGGCCGACGAAGACCGCGAGCGCGATCACGACGGTTCCGGCCATGATCCCCGTCCCGCCGGCGCCGCCGAGCGACGCGCCGGACTCGCCGAGCTGGACGTCGGCCGACCGCATGAGCATCCGCATCCCGTACCGCAGGGACTCCCACAGCACGACGACACCGCGGACGAACGGCGCCCGAGCGAGGCGCGAGCGCTGGAGGGGCGAGTCCAGCACCTCTCGGTAGCGGTAGATCCCGCCATCGGGCTTGCGGCAGGCCAGCCCGATCGTCCGCCGGCCCCGGATCATGACGCCCTCGATCACCGCCTGGCCGCCGTAGAGGCTCGGCCGAACGGCGGCGCCGAGCGGAGCGCTAACGCGCGGGCGCGGCCTCCGCTGATGCGGCCGGCTGCTCCGCCTTCTTGCTGTAACGCTTGTTGAACCGTTCGACCCGGCCCTGCACGTCGATGAGGTGCTGCTTGCCCGTGAAGAACGGGTGGCACTTCGCGCACACCTCGACGTGGAGATCGGGCTTGACCGACACGGTCTGGAACTTGTTGCCGCAGGCGCACGTGACGGTGGCCGCCACGTACTGCGGGTGGATCTTCGACTTCATCTGATGCTCCTCAGCTCGCCTGTGGGACGATGTTGACCTTGCGGCGATCGTCGCGCGCCGCGCTGTACTTCACGGTGCCGCGGACGAGCGCGAAGAGGGTGTGGTCCTTGCCGACCCCGACGTTCTCGCCCGGGATGACCCGCGTGCCGCGCTGACGGACCAGCACCGCGCCGGCGTCGACGGCCGCGCCCGCGTATTCCTTCACGCCGAGCCGCTGCCCGGCGGAATCGCGCCCGTTGCGGGTCGAGCCCGCGCCTTTTTTGTGTGCCATCTATT
>WNGF01003556.1_pt1 | contig 21077 bp, 20 predicted proteins | sample 5400641 | NCBI WGS metagenome assembly WNGF01 (sample SAMN13153371, study PRJNA577476) | soil metagenome | isolation source: 80 cm soil or saprolite under grassland replicate 2 | place: USA:California | collected 2016-06-15 | reverse complement strand
GTAGCTACCCGACACGGCCCCAGCGCAGGGTCGTGACGCTCATCGGTTGCCGGCCCGCGCGGGGCCGGAGAGGAGGAACCGATGAGCAAGCTCTACATCACCACAGCCATCCCGTACGTGAACGGCGACCCGCACCTCGGGCACGCGCTCGAGCTGGTGCAGGCCGACGTGGTCGCCCGTCACCGGCGCCTGCGCGGCGACGCCGTTCGGTTCCAGAGCGGCACTGACGACAACGCACTCAAGAACGTCGACGCCGCGCTGGCGGCCGGCCGGCCGGTGGCGGAGTTCGTCGCCGCGAAGGCCGACCGCTTCGCCGAGCTCGCCGCGCGGCTGGAGCTGTCGAACGACGACTTCATCCGCACGAGCACCGACCCGCGCCACCGGCCCGGCGTCGAGCGGCTCTGGCGCGCGTGCGCGGAAGCCGGCGACCTGTACGAGCGCGATTACGAGGGCCTCTACTGCGCAGGCTGCGAGGCCTTCGTCGAGGGGCCGCGCTGCCCCGAGCACGATCGCCCGCTCGAGCGCGTCAGGGAGCGCAACTGGTTCTTCCGGCTCTCCCGCTATCAGGAAGCACTGCGCGGGCTGGTCGAGAGCGGGCGGCTCCGGATCGAGCCTCGTTCTCGCCTGAACGAGGTGCTCGCGTTCCTCGAGAGCGGCCTCGGCGACTTCAGCGTCTCGCGGGCGCGGGAGCGGGCGCGCGGCTGGGGCATTCCGGTGCCCGGCGACCCGAGCCAGGTCGTCTACGTCTGGTTCGACGCACTCGCGAACTACGTCACGTCGCTGGAATACGGCGCCACCTACGAAGAATGGTGGCGCGACTCCGACGAGCGCCTGCACGTGATCGGCAAGGGAATCATCCGCTTCCACGCGGTCTACTGGCCGGCGATCCTGCTGTCGGCCGGCGAGCCGCTGCCGACGACGATCTTCGTGCACGACTACATCACGAGCGGCGATCGCAAGCTCTCGAAGTCGCTCGGCGCGGGCGACGCGTTCGCGACGATCGAGCGCTTCGGCGCCGAGGCCCTGCGCTGGTGGCTGGTACGCGACGTACCACGCAGCGGCGATGTCGAGTTTCGCGACGAGCGGGTCATCGCCCGCGCGAACGAGCTCGCCGACGGGCTCGGGAACCTCGTCGGCCGCACGCTCGCGCTTTCAGACGGCAATCGAGGCGCTAGGCGGACAGAGCTCGTCGCGGAGCTCGAGGCGCTTCCGCGGGAGATCGACACTGCGCTTGCAGCCTTCGACTTCCGCGCCGCCACCGAGGCCCTCTGGGAGCGTGTGAGCGCGGCCAACCGCTTCGTCTCGACCGCGCGACCGTGGGAACTGGCAGGCGAGGAACGCGCGGGCGTCGTCCAGGCGCTACTCGAAGCGATCAGCACTCTTGGGCGAGAGCTGACGCCTTTTCTTCCCGACGCAGCCGAGCGAATCGCCCAGGCTCTCGAGGACGGCGAAGGACGGCCCCTGTTCCCGAAGCTTGCGGCCTAGAGCCGCCGAAGATCCTCCGCTGTGTTCACGTTCGCAAGCAGCGCCGGATCGAGCTCGACCTGTCGCGTCTCGAGCTCTGCGAGGGCGTCCCGCAGCGCCAGCCTGTTCTCGGCCAGCCGCCGCTCGAGCACGGGCAAGGCGCTCTTCGCATACGCGCCTGGAAGCGGGCCGGTCTGCGGGACGGCTGCATCCGCACACGCGTCCGCGAGCTCGAGCAGGAGCTCCGGCGTGACGAGCGGCGTGTCCACCGGGAGGACGACGCACACGTCCGTCGGAGCGGCACGGACGCCGGCGACGACCCCGGCAAGAGCCGCCCGCGTGGGGGTGCCGTCGTCGAGCAGCGGGAACGGCAGCGCGAGGCCGTCTGCGTTCTTGCCGACGGCGATGCTCTCGCTACAGGCCTCGCGGAGGACACGCCAGGCGCGCTCCGCGAGGGCTTCTCCGTCCAGGCGGGCGAGGGCCTTCGGGGAGCCGAAGCGGCTGCTCGATCCGCCGACGAGCAGGACGCCGGTCAGGTCAAGACGCGCCACGGCTCGGTGTAGACGTTCAGCCGGCCGGCCCGCGCGAAGCCGCAGAGCGTCAGCCCTCGGTCGCGGCCGAGCTCGACCGCGAGGCTCGACGGCGCTCCGACCGCGACCAGGATCGGGCAGCCCGCCACCGCCGCCTTCTGGACGAGCTCGAACGACAGCCGGCCGCTGACGCACAGGGTCGCCTGCGCTAGTGGCAACCGGCCCCCGAGGAACGCCCAGCCCACGACCTTGTCCAGCGCGTTGTGGCGGCCGACGTCTTCGCGCACGCAGAGCGGCTCGCCGCTAGGCGCGAACAGGCCGGTCGCATGCAGGCCGCCGGTCGCGGCAAACGCCGCCTGCTGGGCGCGCAGCCGCTCCGGGAGCCCGGCGAGCAGCGCCCGCGGGACGCGGAGATCGCTCTCGATCCTCGGCGCCTCGACGGCGACCGCTTCCAGAGCTCCCTTCCCGCAGACGCCGCAGGACGAGCTCGTGTAGAAGCTCCGCCGGAGGCGATCGCGGTCGAAGGCAGGCGCGTCGACCTCGATCGTGTTCGCAGCGAGATCGGCCGGCGGGAAGGCGCTCCTGGGTCTCAAGCCCTCCGTCAGGCAGAAGCCGAGGGCGAGTTCCTCGTCGTGGCCGGGCGTGCGCATGGTGACCGCGATCGGCTCGTCTCCGATCCGGATCTCGAGCGGCTCCTCGACCGCGACCTGGTCGAGCTGCGCGCCACCGTCCGGCAACCGAACGACCTCGACTCGCGCGGCCGAGTACGGCGGCGCCTCGAGCGCTTCGTTCTCGGCGCCCATCGCGGGAGAAGGGTACCCGCCGCCAAACGTCACACTTCCGGCACGGATCCGTCACAGACACGTGCGCACTTCCTCGATACGATCGCCTCGGGGAGGAGGCCGGGCGAACCGAACTACAGGAGCAAGCGGCAAATCGGCGGGCGGCCGGCCCCGCCGGGGTCGTGAGTAGACTCGGCGCGTGAGGGTCCTGGTCGTCGGGTCGGGCGGGCGCGAGCACGCGCTCGCGTGGAAGCTCGCCCAGAGCCCGCGGCTGGAGTCGCTCCACGCGGCCCCCGGAAACCCGGGGATCGCCCGCCTCGGCGAGTGCCATCCGGTGCGCGCCGAGGACGCGGAGGCTGTGCTCGCGCTCTGCAGGGAGCTCGACATCGATCTGGCCGTCGTAGGGCCGGAAACACCGCTCGTCGCCGGGCTTGCGGACACGCTGCGCCACGCCGGCGTTGCCGCGTTCGGGCCCAGTGCCGCGGCCGCCAGGATCGAGGGCTCGAAGACCTTCGCCAAGGAGGTCATGGCCGCCGCCTCCGTACCGACGGCCCGCCCGCTCGCGGTCGCCCGCCCACCGTGCGTCGTGAAGGCCGACGGGCTTGCCGCCGGGAAGGGCGTCTTCGTCTGCCGAACGCAGGAAGAGCTGGACGCGGGCCTGCGCGGGGCGGCCTCGCTCGGCGACGACGTCGTGATCGAGGAGCTGCTCGAAGGCGAAGAGGTCTCGCTGCTCGTGCTGACGGACGGCCACGAGACGGTGCCGCTCGCGCCCGCGCAGGACTTCAAGCGCATCGACGACGGCGACCAGGGACCGAACACCGGAGGCATGGGCTCGTTCTCGCCGGTGCCGGGCCTCGGGGAGAGCGAGGTCGAGGAGCTCGTCGACACGATCCACCGGCCGGTGCTGGCGGAGCTCGCCCGCCGGGGCAGCCCGTTCGTCGGGGTTCTCTACGCGGGGCTGATGCTGACGGCGGACGGGCCACGGGTCCTCGAGTTCAACTGCCGCTTCGGCGACCCGGAGGCCCAGTCGATCCTGCCGCGTCTCGAGGGCGATCTGCTCGGGTCGCTGGAGAGTGCGGCGGCCGGCCGGCTCGGCGGGGAGGTCGCGGTCGGGAATGACGCTGCGGTGACCGTGGTGCTCGCCTCCGGCGACTACCCGCAGCGCAGTGACGACCGAGGCACCCCGATCGACGGGGTCGAGGACGCCGAGGCCACCGGCGCGCTCGTCTTCCACGCCGGGACCGCGCGCCACGGAGGGCAGCTCGTCACGAACGGGGGCCGGATCCTGAACGTCACCGCGCTCGGCGACGATGTCGCCGCGGCCCGCTCGGTCGCCTACGAGGCGGTCGAGCGGATCTCGTTCGAAGGCATGCGCTTCCGCGGAGACATCGCCCTTGCCGCGACGGAGGGCCATGTCCGCAGCTGACCGGCCCGTCGTCGGGATCCTCGTCGGCTCCGACTCCGACCGCGATCGGATGCAGCCCGCGCTCGACGAGCTCGCCTCGCACGGGATCCCGCACGAGCTCGAGGTGCGCTCGGCTCACCGCAACCCGGAGGCGGTCGCCGAGTACGCCCGCACTGCGCGTGAGCGCGGCCTGCGCGTGCTCATCGCGGGCGCGGGCCTGGCGGCAGCGCTGCCCGGCGCGGTCGCCGCCCAGACCGACCTGCCGGTGATCGGCGTGCCGCTGCGTTCGGAGAAGAGCGTGCTCGACGGCCTCGACGCGCTGCTGGCGATCACGCAGCTTCCGCCAGGCGTCCCCGTCGCCGCGGTGGGCGTCGACAGCGCGCGGAACGCCGCGATCTTGGCCGCTCGAATCCTCTCCCTGGGCTAGCTGGGCACCCGGCTAGAATCGAGACGGTGATCCCGCGCTACTCGCGACCGGCCATGCAGGCGATCTGGTCGGACGAGGCGAAGCTGGGGCGGTGGCTCGAGGTTGAGCTCGCGGCGCTCGACGCGGCGGCGGAACTCGGGATCGTGCCGGCAGAGGCGGCCCAGGCGATCCGGGAGGGGGCGCGCACTCCGAGCCCCGAGCGCGTCGCGGAACTGGAGGCGACGCTCCACCACGACACCGCCGCCTTCGTGGACGCCGTCGCCGAGACGCTGGGCGCGGACGGGCGCTGGTTCCACCACGGACTGACGTCGTCGGACGTCGTCGACACCGGTCTGGCGCTGCAGGTGCGAGGGGGCGGCGCGCTGCTGCTGGAGGGCCTCGCGCGGGCGCAGCGAGCGGTCGTGGCGCGGGCCGAGGAGCACCGCCAGACGATCTGCATCGGGCGCACGCACGGCGTCCACGCGGAGCCGACCACCTTCGGGCTCAAGCTCGCGGGCTGGGCGTTCGAGCTCGAGCGAGGGCGGGAGCGGCTGCGGGGCGCTCTCGAGCGGATGCGCGTCGGCAAGCTCTCCGGCGCCGTTGGCACATACGCCGCAACCGAGCCGGAGCTCGAGCGGCTCGCGTGCGAGCGGCTCGGCCTCGAACCGGAGCCGGTCTCGACGCAGGTTCTCCAGCGAGACCGCCACGCGGAGTTGCTCGCCGCGCTCGCGGTGGTCGCCGCTTCGGTCGAGAGGTTCGCGCTCGAGATTCGTCACCTGGCGCGGACGGAGGTGGCCGAGGTGGCTGAGCCGTTCGGAAGCGGCCAGAAGGGATCCTCCGCGATGCCGCACAAGCGGAATCCGGTCGTCTCGGAGCGGCTCTGCGGGCTGGCGCGGGTCGTGCGCGCAAACGCTCAGGTCGGGCTCGAGAACGTTGCGCTCTGGCACGAGCGCGATATCTCGCACTCCTCGGCCGAGCGGGTGGTCATTCCCGACTCGTTCCTGGCGCTCGACTACATGGTCGACCGGCTCGCGTGGCTCGTCGAGGGACTGGAGGTCAGGCCGGCACGGATGCTGCGCAACCTGGAGTCCGGGCGCGGGCTCTTCTTCAGCCAGCGGCTGCTGCTGGCGCTCGTCGAGTCCGGATTGGAGCGGGACGCCGCCTACCGCCTCGTGCAACGCCACGCCCTGCGGGCCCAGGAAGAGGAAGAGGACTTCCGCGAGCTCGTTCGCTCCGACACCGAGATCGCCGGCCGGGTCGACCTCGACGCGGTGTTCGATCCGAGCTGGTACACACGCCACGTCGACACGGTCTTCGAGCGGCTCGCCGCTCTGGCCGAGAGGGAGGAGCCGGTTCATGTCTGAAGCCGCGGTGCATGTCGGGAGTGGAAAGGTTCGGGAGCTGTTCGAGCTCGACTCAGAACGGCTACTGCTCGTCGCGAGCGACCGGATCTCGACGTTCGACGTGGTCCTCCCGACCGAGATCCCGGACAAAGGCCGAGTGCTGACCGGCCTCTCGGGATTCTGGTTCGCTCGCACGCGGGAGGTCGTGCCGAACCACCTGATCGCACTGCGGCCGGACGGCCGTTCCACCGAGTGCCGGCGGCTCGAGATGCTGCCGCTCGAGTGCGTCGTGCGCGGATACCTGACCGGGTCGGGCTGGAAGGACTACTTGGCGAGCAGCGCGGTCTGCGGCCACGAGCTTCCGGACGGACTCGTCGAGTCGGTGCGCCTGCCCGAGCCGATCTTCACGCCGTCGACGAAGGCGCTCGAGGGGCACGACGAGAACATCGACCGCGCCCGCGCCGAGCAGCTCGTCGGCGCCGAGCGGTTCGACGAGGTGGAGCGGGCCTCGCTCGAGCTCTACCGCTTCGCCGCCGAGCACGCGGCCGCGCGCGGGATCCTCATCGCCGACACGAAGTTTGAATTCGGCGTCGACGCGGACGGCCGGCTCGTGCTCGCCGACGAGGCGTTCACGCCGGACTCCTCGCGCTTCTGGCCCGCGGACGAGTACGAGCCGGGTCGGGCTCAGCCGTCGTTCGACAAGCAGTTCGTGCGCGACTACTGCGAGACCCTCGGTTGGGACAAGGAGCACCCGGGGCCCGAGCTGCCGGAGGAAGTCGTCGCAGGCACCCGGGCCCGGTACGTCGAGGCGTTCGAGCAGCTGACGGAGATCGCCTTCGACGACTATCTCGACCGCCCGGAAGTGGTGCTCGTATGAAGGCCACCGTGCTGGTGCGGCCGAAGCCCGGGATCCTCGATCCGCAGGGCGAGGCGGTCGAGAGCTCCCTACGTCACCTCGGGTTCGCGGTCGGGGGAGCCCGGGTCGGGCGGGTCGTCGACCTCGAGCTGGAAGGGGACGATCCCGCGCGTGCGCACGCCGAGCTCGAAAGGATGTGCGAGCAGCTGCTCGCGAACCCGCTGATCGAGTCGTACGAGATATCCGTGACGGAGTCGTGAACGAGCTCCGGCCTACGGTCGCGGTCGTCGTCTTTCCCGGCTCGAACGACCACGGCGACGCCGTGCTGGCGCTCGACGGGCTTGGCGCCGAGTCGGTGCTCGTCTGGCACGGCGACCCGGAGCTGCCCGACGTCAGCGCCGTGGTCCTCCCAGGCGGCTTCTCGTACGGCGACTACCTCCGCTGCGGCGCGATCGCGCGCTTCGCGCCGGTGATGGCAGCCGTGACGCGATTTGCCGCGGAGGGCGGGCTCGTGCTCGGCATTTGCAACGGGTTCCAGGTGCTCTGCGAGGCCCAACTGCTCCCGGGCACGCTCAGGCCGAACACGTCGCTTTCATTCGTCTGCCGCGACGTCCCACTCGTCGTCGAGCGCACCGACACGCCGTTCACGAGCCGCTGCGATGAGGGACAGGTCGTCGCGATGCCGGTCAAGCACGGCGAGGGCTGCTACTTCGCCGACGGCGAGCTGCTCGCCGAGCTCGAGGCGAACCGCCAGATCGTCCTCCGCTATCGCGAGAACCCGAACGGAGCCGTCGCCGACGTCGCCGCCGTGGTGAACGAGGCGGGAAACGTGCTCGGCCTGATGCCGCATCCCGAGCACGCGGTCGACCCGCTGCTCGGCCCAACCGACGGAGCCCTCGTCCTCGGCTCCCTCGTCGACGCTGCGCGCGAGCGAACGCTCGCTATGGCCTAGCACCCGCTACATCGACTTCAATCCCAATGCCTCGGCCAGGCGCGGCCGTTCCGCAAGCCCGGCGCGGAGCCGCTCGAGGTCACGCGCGCGCAACGTCACCGGGCCGCGTCGCACACTGCCTCCCGTCGCGTACGCGAACCGCACGAGCTGCTCGCCGCTCGGCGACTGGAGCAGCTGGACGAGCGACGAGAACCGCTTGCCGCCGGCCCGCTGAGCCACCGTCAGCTCCTCGACCAGCTCCGCATCGCCCCAGGGTGTCGCCGCTTTCGCCATCCCGGCCACCGTACCGGTGAAAGCGTCACGTGTCTGTCACGGAACTGTGGCAAGACTGTTACAGAACGGGGAAGAATGCCCGGCTAGATTTCGCGCATGAAGGTCGCACCGCTCCTAGCGCTCCCGCTCCTCCTCGCCGCATGCGGCGGGACGTCAACCCCGCAGGCGCAAGGGCCAGGCACAACCGGCGGCAAGCAGCCCTGCTCGAAGTTCGGCGGCGGCGGCAACGCGCAGAGCTCGTCGAGCAAGCCCTCCGAGACCATGCTCCTCACCGACGTCAAGGTCGACTCGAGCGGCTGTACCGACCGCGTCATCTTCGACTTCCGCTCCTCCGCCGGCGCCGAGCCGGGATTCACGGTCCGGTACCGGCCGGCGGACGAGGCGCAGACCGAGGACGCATCGGGACGGCACATCCCGATCGCGGGCACGGCGTTCCTTGTCGTCCGCTTCGAGCCCGCCGCGACTGCCGACCTCACGAAACCCGAGCTCGAGATCACCTACAAGGGCCCGCGCAGCATCAAACCGGCAGGCTTGCGGTGGGTGCGACAGGTTGCCAAGACCGGTGACTTCGAGGCCGTGCTCACGTGGTCGATCGGCCTCTCGCAAGAACGGCCGTTCCACGTGATCACCTCCGGCTCGCCAGCGCGCCTGACGATCGTCTTCGGCTAGTAGCCGCGAAGAGCGCGGCCCACTGGTGCGCATCCAGCTCCCGCGGCGCAGCCCCCAACACGCCGAGCCTCCGAAGCGCGCCCGCGGGCGCAACCGAGCCCACACCGCGACGAAAGCCGCCTGCCACGAACCCTCGGTACGCCCGCCACAGGCTCTCGGGAACGAGGGGCCGCGCGCGCTGCTCGAGCACGAGCAGGCCCGCATCGACCGACGGAGGCGGGTCGAACGCGCTCCGCGGCAGCCGTCGCTCGAGCGAGCTCGAGTACCAGGCGCCCCAGAGGACGTCGTTGACGGTGCTCGGCCACGGCAGCGAGCGCTTGAGCGCCACGCCCCACTCGACGATCAGGTCCGCGCGGACGAGCGGGACGCGCGGGTCGTCGAGCAGGTGCCGGAGAATCGCGGTCGTCCGGTCGAACGGAAGGTTGGCCACGACCCGGAACGGCTCGGACGGCAGCGCCACGCCCGCCGCGTCCCCCGCGACGACCTCGACCGTCTCCCAGCGCCCCTGCAGGCGCTCCGCCCAGGCCGGATCGAGCTCGACTGCGACCACCTGCCGCGCGCAGCGAGCAAGCTCTGCCGTCAGCCTCCCGCTGCCCGCGCCGAGATCGACGACGAGGTCATCCGGTCGAACTCCGGCGTCGCGGACCAGCTCCGCGGCAAGCGCCTGCGAACGGAGGAAGTGCTGACTACGTGCGCGGCCCGAGCGACGCGCACCTCGTGCGCGTCGCTCGGACACGGACCATCACCATCGTCGTCATTGCCGCGACAAATGATACGCGCCCACGTTGCAAGTTCCGCCGAGACACGTTACGGTTCCGCACCGTGCGGAAGCGAGTACTGCTGCTCGCGGCTCTTTCGCTGCTGGTCGGCGCCGCCCCGACCTCAGCGGCAAGACCGGGCTACGCCTGGCACGACACGACGACGGGCACGACTGCTCACTTCCGCGGCCTTTCCGCGGTGAGCTCGACGACTGCCTGGGCGAGCGGCTACACGGCGACCGACGGAGTTGTGTTCCGCACCACCGACCGTGGAGCGACCTGGCAGGACGTCAGCCCTCCGGGCTCCGCGGGCCTGCAGTTCCGCGACATCGAGGCTTTCGACGTCTCGCACGCGGTGGCCATGTCGATCGGCGCGGCTCCGACCGACTTCCGCATCTACGTCACCGCGGACGGCGGCCAGACTTGGACAACCACGTTCGTGAACGACGAGCCGACCGCGTTCTACGACTGCATGACGTTCTTCGACAAGAGGCGCGGGCTCGCGCTCTCCGACCCGCCCGACGGCGTCCACTTCCGCGTGATCGCGACGAACGACGGCGGGCTGAGCTGGCACGTCACAGGCCTCCAGATGCCCGACGCGCTGCCCGGCGAGTTCGCGTTCGCGGCGAGCGGCCAGTGCATCACGAGCGACCACGGGCACCGCGCGTGGTTCGGAACCGGTGGCGGCGCTCAGGCGCGCGTCTTCCGCTCGGACGACCGCGGCGTCTCCTGGACCGTCGCCCCCACGCCGATCCTGAGCGGCCCGAGCGCCGGGATCTTCGCGCTCGCCTTCAACGGGCAGCAGCGCGGCCTCGCCGTCGGTGGCGATTTCACCCTGCCGACCGCCTCTCCGGACAACTTCGCGCGCAGTAACGACGGCGGCTCGAGCTGGAACTTGCTCCAGAACGCGCCGCCCGAGTACCGCTCCGGCGCGACGTGGGTCGACGGCCACACGGCGATCGCCGTCGGCCCGTCCGGCAGCGACGTCAGCCAGAACTTCGGCACCACCTGGCAGCGCTTCGACGACGCCAGCCTCGATACCGTCGACTGCGCGACCCCGACCGCCTGCTGGGCCTCGGGCGAGAACGGCCGGGTCGCCTACCTCGTCAGAACGCGCTAGCTGCGCTTGGCGCCCTGCGGCGCTTGACGGCACTGGCGCGGAGGATGTAATTCCTTCCCTGAGGCCGCATGACCACGTTGCTCACCGGAACCGTCACTTTCCTCTTCACGGATATCGAGGGCTCGACGCGGCTGCTGAAGCGTCTTGGCAAGACGTACGGAGAGGCGCTCGCCGAGCACAGGAAGATCCTCCGCGCGGCAGCAAGCGAGCACGCGGGCGACGAAGTCGACAACCAGGGAGATTCGTTCCTCTTCGCCTTCTCGCGCGCCGATCAGGCGGCCGGCGCAGCGATCGCCGCCCAGCAGGCGCTGGCAGCCCACGCGTGGCCTGCAGGAAGCAAGTTGCGCGTGCGAATGGCGCTACACACGGCCGAGCCGAGCACCTCCGACGAGGGCTACTACGGCCTCGGCGTGCATCGCGCGGCCCGGATCATGGCCGCCGCTCACGGCGGGCAGATCCTCGTCTCGCTCGCAGCCTCGTCCGTCCTTCAGGACGCAGAGCTCGAGGGAGCAACCCTGCGCGAGCTCGGCGAGTACTGGCTCAAGGACCTCGATCGGCCGGAGCGCATCTACCAACTCGATGTCGCCGGCCTGAAGTCTGTGTTTCCGCCGCCCGGACGGGACCGACCAGCCTCTCGCCCAGAGCCGGCGCCAGGGGAGGAGGAAGAAGAACTTCTCGAGCGTTCTGATGCCATTGAGAGGCTCGCCGATTCCCTCGCGCGCGTCGTCCGGACGGCTCGCGGTCGTCTGGCGGTCGTCTCCGGAGAGGCCGGCGTCGGCAAGACCGCCTTGCTGCGGCGATTCTGCGAGGACGAGAGCGAGTCGACGCGGATTCTCTGGGGCGCCTGCGACCCGCTCTTTACGCCTCGCCCACTCGGGCCTCTTCTCGACGTCGCCGAGACGTGCGGGGGCGAGCTTGCCGATGTCGTCGAGGAAGTGAGCAAGCCGCAGGCAGTCGCCGCGGCGCTCATCCGCGAGCTCGGCTCGCGGGAACAGACGATCCTGGTGCTCGAGGATCTGCACTGGGCGGACGAAGCGACGCTCGACGTGATCGCGCTCCTCGGCCGCCGGATCGACGCGATCCCGGCTCTGGTCGTTCTCACCTACAGGGACGACGAGCTCGATCGCCGCCACCCACTGCGGATCCTGCTCGGCGCTCTAGCGACGGCGCGTTCGGTGGGGCGGCTCGACATCGCGCCGCTTTCGCGAGCAGCGCTGGCGCCGCTGGCCGAGTCGCACGGTGTCGACCCCGACGAGCTGCTTCGGAGGACCGGCGGGAATCCGTTCTTCGTGACCGAGGCTCTCGCGGCGGCGGAGACCGAGATTCCGCACACGGTTCGCGAGGCTGTCCTCGCCCGCGCGGCCCGCCTCTCGTCAGGCGCGACGACCCTGTTGGAAGCGGTCGCCGTCGCACCTCCGCAGGTCGAGCCCTTGCTGCTCGAGGCGCTCGCCGCGGAAAGCGTCGATGCGCTCGACGAGTGCCTGGCGTCCGGGATGCTCAGGAACACAGCCGACCGCGTCGCGTTCCGCCACGAGCTCGCACGGATCGCGATCGAGGAGTCGCTGTCGCCGAATCGCCGCCTCGCACTCCACCGCAAGGCGCTCGCGGCCCTTGCGGATCCCGCGAGGGGTACGCCCGATGTCGAACGGCTCGCGCATCACGCCGACGCGGCCGGAGACGGCCCGGCCGTCCTGCGCTATGCCCCCGCGGCTGCCGAACGCGCTGTCGGCCTGGGCGCGCACCGTGAGGCGGCAGCCCAGTATGGGAGGGCGCTCAAGTACGCCGACTCGCTCCCGCAGCGCGAGCTCGCCGAGCTGCTCAAGAAGCGGTCGTACGAGTGCTACCTGACCGACCAGGCGGATGAAGCGCTCGATGCGCTCAGGCGGGCGATCGCGTGCTTCCGTGATCTCGGCGACGCGCGCGGCGAAGGCGACTCGCTTCGCCGGCTCGCCAACATCCTGTGGTGCCCGGGGCGTCCTGCTGAGGCCGGGGAGACCATTCAGCAGGCGCTCGCGGTGCTCGAGCCCCTGGGCGCCGGTCCGGAGCTCGCCATGGCATACGCCACGCTGGCGTCGCTCCGAAAGGACATGTGCGACGGGGACGAAGCACTCAAGTGGGGGGCTCGCGCGCTCGAGCTCGCCGAGCAGGTCGACGACGCCGGGGCCCGTTCACATGCCGTGAACACGATCGGCACGACCGAGCTGCTGGCCGGAAATCCGGCGGGGCGGGCGAAGCTCGAGCACAGCCTCGAGCTGGGCCAGGAATTCGACACTCCCGAGCATGTCGGCCGGGCGTTCGTCCACTTCCTCCAGGTCGCCGCCCACCGCCGAACCTACGAGCTCGGCGACCGCTACTTCGAGCCGGGCCTCGCGTACCTCGACGAGCGCGGCCTCGACCTGTGGCGCAGCTACCTCTTCGCGTTCCGCGCAAAGATCGCGCTTGATCGCGGCCAGTGGGACGAGGCGGTCGAGCTCGCTACGCTCGTCTTCCAGAAGCGAGTCATCTCGACATTTCCTCGCATCGTCGGGTCGGTCGTCCTGGGCCTCGTCCGGGCGCGCCGAGGGGAACCGGACGCCGGCTCGCTTCTCGACGATGCCTTCGCACTGGGCGAGCCGAGCCGCGAGCTGCTGCGGATCGCGCCGGCGGCGACCGCCCGAGCCGAGGCAGCGTGGCTCGCAGGCAATCGGGAAGGGATCGGCGAGGCGACCGACGCCGCTTTCGCGCTCGCCCTCCGGTACGACGCCGACTGGCCCCTTGGGGAGCTGGCCTACTGGCGCTGGCGAGCCGGCCTTCTGACGGAGGCTCCACCCGGTGCGGCCGAGCCGTACGCCGCCCAGATCGACGGCGACTGGGCCCGCGCCGCGGAGCTGTGGACGGGACTGGAGTGTCCGTACGAGGCCGCCTGGGCGCTCGCGGATGCCGACGACGAGGACACGCGCCGCCGGGCGTTGGACGCGTTCGAACGGCTGGGTGCCAAACCGGCCGCGGCGATCGTCGCCGCGCGCCTCCGCTAGGGGCGCTCGATTAGCTCGATGCGGTAGCCGTAGCGCCCCGCGGCCAGACTCCTCCAGTACCCTCCCGTTCCGTGACAGTCGAGGCATGGCTGGAGCTCGACAGCGCTCTCAGAGAACGGGTTCGGGGGGTGCTGGAGGATCCAGACCGCCCGCTGACCGAGGCGGAGCTGCGGAAGCTCGCGGACGAGGGTCGAGCTTGCTCGCTGATCCTGGGCGCGGAGCTCGAGCGTCTCGAGCGGCGGCTCGGCGAGCTCGACGGCGACGCCTCCACCTCGCTCGGCGCGATCGCGGACGCATTTCGTCGCGTTCACGAGTTTCGCGCCCACGTCGACGAGCTGAACGAGCTCCTCTCCGCGCTGGACGACCGGGCGCACGAGGTTCGAACTGCCTGGCGGCTGAAGCTGACCGAGCGCCTATGACCGCTCGATCAGCTCGATGCGGTAGCCGTCCGGGTCGCGGACGAAACAGAGACGAGAGCCGCCCTCGCGGACCGAGTACGGCGGCCGCTCGGGCTCGATGCCCTGATCGGCAAGCGCGGCGAGCGTGCCGTCGAGGTCGTCCACACCTACGGCGATGTGGCCGTAGCCGGTGCCGAGCTCGTAGGTGCGGCCGTCGTGGTTGTACGTCAGCTCGAGCACGGACTCCTGGCCGTCGATCGAGAAGAAGTAGTTCGTCGCCTCGAGCTGCCCGTCGCGGACGATGTCGAAGTCGCCCGCGAACGTGAAGCCGAGCGCCTCATAGAAGCTCCGGCTACGCGCGGGGTCGGTGATCCGGTACATCGTGTGCAGAAAGCGCGTCATGTCGCGATCCTACGCAAGCCCGCAGCAGGCGAGCGGAGGCTTGCCTACTGCGCTACGGCACGCACTCCGATTTCGGGGACGAGGCGAGCAGCGCGCCGGCGATGCCGATCGGGTCTCCGTTCGCCGGTGCCGAAACCGGCACCTTCGACCGCATCGCGGCGGCTCGCCTTGCATGGCACCCCTGGGCAATCGCAGGTGCCTCGGAGGGCGACGATCACCCGTCGGTCGGCGGAACTTGCGCGACAGGCGGATCGGCATAGATGCCGCGCCCGGTCTGGGGATCGAAGAAGTGCAGGCGCTCCGTCCGTACCAGCAACTCGATCTGCTCTCGCTCTCGCGCACGGGTGCCGCGCATCAACCGCGCGACGAAGAGGCTGCCTTTCCTCCTCGCCTGCTCCTCGGTGGCTGCCATCGCCTCTTCACCGACCGCCGCGGTGACGTCCTCGCCACGCACGGGCGGCGCTCGGACTCCGAAGTGCACGAGGATCTCCGAACCCATGTCCTCGCAGATGTCGATGACCGCCTTCAGCCGTCGCTCGTCGGAGGGTTGCAAGGTCGCGAGCGCCGCGTCCTCCATGTCCTCCGGCCGAATTCCCATGATCACCCGCGTACCCTCGAAGCGCTCCAACGCAGGCCTGGCGGCAAGAACGGAGCTGTCCAGGCGCAGGCGGTGGTCTCCAAACTCCGCCAGCATCGACCCGTCCGAGCGCCGCAGGTCCGCGCCGACGAGATTCATCGCCGGTGAGCCGATGAACTCGGCGACGAACAGATTGACCGGCCGCTCGTAGAGCGCCGACGGCGTGTCGAACTGCTGCAGGACCCCCTCGCGCAAGACCGCGACCCGGTCTCCAAGTGTCATTGCCTCGACCTGGTCGTGCGTGACGTAGATCGTCGTCACCTCGAGGTCGCGCTGAAGGCGCGCGATCTCGGCCCGCATCTCGACCCGCAGCTTCGCGTCCAGGTTCGAGAGCGGCTCGTCCATCAGGAACGCCTGTGGCTCGCGCACGATCGCCCGGCCCATGGCGACCCGCTGCCGCTGCCCTCCCGAGAGCGTCCGCGGGCGCTTCTTAAGGACGTCGCCGAGACCCAGCACCCGCGCCGCCTGCTCTACTCGCCTCGCGATCTCGCGCTTCGGAACCTTCTGCATCTTGAGCGCGAACGCAATGTTCGCGTACGCCGTCATGTGCGGGTACAGCGCGTAGTTCTGGAAGATCATCGCGATGTCCCGGTCCTTCGGCGGGATCCGGTTCACGACCCGGTTGCCGAGCCAGACCTTGCCGGCGGTGATCTCCTCGAGCCCCGCGACCATACGAAGCGCGGAGGTCTTCCCGCAGCCCGAGGGGCCAACGAGGACGACCAGCTCCCCGTCGCCGATCTCGAGGTCGAGCTCGTCGACGGCCCTGGTGCCGTCCGGGTAGACCTTCGTGAGCTTCTCGAGCCTGATCTTCGCCACTCGTGCGCTCCCCGACGGCGAACTGTACTTTCTTTCCGATAGCATCGCGACGCGTTGGAAGCCGCCGCTGGGGGGGAACTGCGACGACGGCGCTGGAGGGATCTCCTCGAAGAGCGCCGTTACCTCGCCCCCGTCCTAATCGGCCCCGCGGTCCTCTTCATCGTCCTGCTCGTCGGCGTTCCGCTCGGCCTCGCCGTCTATCTTAGCCTCACCGACGCGACAGCGGGATCGCTCAGCGGCACTTGGGTCGGCCTCCAGAATTTCCTCGACGCCTGGCACAACCCGAACTTCCGCACGGCGCTCGAGAACACCGTCATCTTCACGCTCGCCTCGCAGGCGATCGTGCTCGTCGGCGCCTCGATCCTCGCGCACGCGCTGCTTCGCCCGTTCCGCGGCCGCTGGCTGCTGCGCTTCCTGATCCTGCTCCCCTGGGCCGCCCCTGTCGCGCTGAGCACGATCGGCTTCCTGTGGATCTTCGACTCCCAGTTCAGCGTCATCAACTGGACCCTGGTGCACGACCTGATGCCGGGCGGCGGGCATTTCTACCTCTACAAGCCCGTGAACTGGGTCCTGGGCGTGATTGACCACCTGCCCTGGGTGCACGCCGGCAGGATCGATCCGCTCAACCCGCCGCAGTGGCTCGGACAGCCGACCCTCGCGAAGCTATCGATCATCGCCGTCCAGGCGTGGCGGATCCTTCCCTTCGCGACGGTGATCTTCTTGGCGGGCCTTTCCTCAATCCCTCCCGAGGTCGAGGACGCCGCGCGAATCGACGGCTCGACCGGCCTCCGCAAGTTCTGGTACGTGACCTTGCCGCTGCAGCTGCCGATCGCGGCCGTCGCCCTACTGTTCGGGATCGTCTTCACCGCCACGGACATGACGGTCGTCTACGTGCTCACGAACGGCGGGCCGTTCAACAGCACGCAGGTGCTAACGACCTGGGCGTACCAGACCGGAATCGTCTCGAGCTCGCTCGGCCAGGGGGCGGCGGTATCGCTCTACCTGCTTCCCGTGCTCGTGGTGGTCGCGGTGCTGATGCTCCGCTTCGCGCGCAAGGTGGAGGTGGCGTAGGCGTGAGCTGGAGTGGCATCCGCTCGCGCGGACTCTCATACCTCGTGGTCGGGCCGTTCGCGATCGTGCTCGCGTTCCCCTTCTACTGGATGGTGATGACTGCGCTGAAGACGAACGGCGACCTCTACAACATCGCCAACGTCCCGTACAAGTTCACGACCACAAAAGCCGATCCCGACGGGAGCTCGCCGACCCTCCACCACGTGACGTTCATCTTTCACCACACGCACTACGTGCGTTGGCTCGAGAACACTGCCTTCGTGGGCGCGCTGGTCGTGGTGATCACGCTGCTGCTGGCCGCTCCGGCAGGTTACGCCCTCGCGCGTCTCTCGGGGCGCCTGGGCCAGAGCGTCGGCGTGGGGATCTTCCTCACCTACCTCGTGCCCCCGACGCTGCTGTTCCTGCCGCTCTCGCGCGTGATCTCGAAGCTCGGCCTGCAGGATCGCCTCTGGTCGCTCGTCCTGGTCTATCCCTCGTTCACGATCCCGTTCTCGACCTGGCTGCTGATGGGCTTCTTCAAGACGATCCCACTCGAGCTCGAGGACGCGGCGTTGATCGACGGCTGTTCGAGGCTGAAATCGCTCTGGCGCGTGATCTTCCCGATGTCGATTCCGGGGATCCTGACCGTCGTGATCTTCTCGTTTTCGCTCTGCGTGAACGAGTTCGTCTACGCGATCACCTTCATCGCGACGTCGACCCACCGCACGATCTCGGCCGGGGTGCCGACCGACCTGATCCGCGGCGACGTCTTCTTCTGGCAGTCGCTGATGGCGGCGACCCTGATCCCCAGCATCCCGCTGGCGCTGCTCTACAACAGCTTTCTCAACCGGTTCATCGCGGGGCTCACGGGGGGAGCGTTCCGTTGATGGATGCAAGGCACCCAGCACGCGAAAGGAGGGAACAATGGCAGAGAACGACGACGAGCTCGAGGAGCTGGGCCTTACCGGCGGCCTCACGCGTCGCGAGATCGTCCGCAGAGGCGTCGCAGGCTTGGTGATCCTGTACGGCGGCGCCGTCGCGAAGGCCACAGCCGCCGGGGTTCCGAAGTTCCCGCACAAGGAGCTCAAGAACACGCTCCGGATCATCCAGTGGAGCCACTTCGTACCGGCGTACGACACCTGGTTCGACAACGTCTACACGAAGAAATGGGGTCAGAGACACGACACGGACGTCACCGTCGACCACATCAACCTGGCTCAGCTGCCTGCGCGCGCGCAGTCCGAGATCGCCGCTCGCAGTGGGCACGACATCTTCGGCCACGTCTCGCCCCAGGCAGGCCTCGAAGACAACGTCATCAACCACCGCGAGATCGTCGAGGAGGTACAGCACAAGGTCGGCAAGGTCGGCAAAGTCGGCTTCAAGAGCTGCTACAACCCGAAGACGAAGAAGTGGCACGGGTTCCCCGAGAACTTCGTGCCTGACCCGATTCACTACCGGGTCGACCTCTTCCACCAGGTCGGCCTGAAGTCGCCCACCACCTGGCACGATCTGCTCGTGGCTGCGCCGAAGTTGAAGGCGCTCGGCCATCCGGTCGGAATCGGGATGTCGAACGAGCTCGACTCCAACATGGCGCTGATCGCGATCCTGATGTGCTTCGGCGGCTTCATCCAGAACGAGCACACGCACGTCACGATCAACAGCAAGGGCACGCGCGAGGCGCTCAAGTTCATGCGGTCCCTCTACAAGCGGGGGATGACGGACGAGATCTTCGCGTGGACGGCCTCGTCGAACAACCAGGGCTACCTCGCGGGGCGCCTCTCGCTGGCGGTGAACGCGATCTCGATCATCCGCAGTGCAGAGGACCAAAACCCGGCGCTCGCCAGGGTCACCGGGCTGCGTCCGATCCCCGAGGGGCCTGATCGTCGGCTCGGCCTCGAGCACATCATGGGCGTCTACACGATCTGGAAGTTCAAGCCCAAAGCGCAGCAGAAGCTCGCGAAGCGCTTCATCGCTGATCTCGAGATCAACTACGCGGCGGCGTTCAAGAACAGCAAGTACTACAACTTCCCCGCCTTCCCGAAGGCGGTTACCAACTACCGGCAGCGTCTCGGCGCGGATCCACACCTGCCCAAGGGCAAGTACAAGATCCTCGACACGATCGCCCGCAAGTACACCGCCAATGTCGGCTTTCCCGGCTACTCGAACGCGGCCGTCGACGAGATCTGGAACACGTGGCTGATCCCGCAGATGTTCGCCCAGGTCGCGCAGGACAAGATGACGCCGGCCGAGGCCGCGAAGACCGCGGAGCGCCAGATGAAGGCGATCTTCGCCAAGTGGAGGAAGCGCGGGAAGATCTAGTTTCGCGCTCGGGGGTCCGGCCCGCCGGGCCCCCGCTCCCCCGCGGGGTCGCCCGGACACCCGTTCAGACGTCGGGGTAGCCGAGCCGTCGTCCTGCCGTGGTCGGCGAGCGCGCCCAGCGTGCCGTCAAGATCGTCCACGCCAACGGCGATGTGCCCGTATCCGGTGCCGAAGTCGTACGTGCGGCCGTTCGCGGGCGACTTCGAGATCGTCCGCGACGGTCAGCTCGAGGCGACCAACTACTACTCCCCGCGGCAGAACGCGAGGATCTCGTCGCGCCCCATGGCGCGGCCTCGCGAGCGCGCCGCTGCGAACGCTCGTTCGCCCAGCGCCGCCTTCGCGGTGGCGACGGCCGCCTTCTCGATCCGCTCTTCGAACTCGTCGTTCAGCACTATCTGCAGTTCTTCGCGCAGCGATTCGGCTGCGCCAAGGAGTTCCGCACCCCGTCGCTCCTCCTGTTTCGCGACCAACGCCGCGGCGAGGCCGGCAGCGCCGGTCGCAATCCGGGGCAACGCTCCGAGTCGGCCGGCGACGAGGAGCGCTCGGCGGAATGAGTCCTCGGCAGAGGCGGCGTCGCCAAGGCCGAGAGCATTCCAGCCGCAGTTCAAAAGGGCAGTGGCGATCCCGCCTTCCTCGTGGAGATCGTCGAACAGCTCCGCGGCCTCCATGGAGTAGTCGAGCCCGGCGCGATAGTCGCCCGTAAGCGTCGCGACCACCCCGAGATTGACAGCCATGGCCGCCTCTCTGCTTCGGTCGCCCCTCGCTGCTGCGAGTTGCTTGATCGTCATGAAGCCGGCCCGACCGCCATCCACGTCGCCCTTCTCCATCGCGATGCGCGCCTCGGCGTTCGTCGCCGAGAACAGGTGCTCCTCGTCCTCCGCCTCCTCCGCCATCTTCCGCCATTCGGCGACCAGCGTCTGGGCCCGAGCGATGTCCCCGTCCTCGACCGCACCTCCTGATGCCGCCCGTAACACCTTCATCCGAGCCTCAGCGGGCGCGGCCGCTCGCTCCAGCGAGAGCGCCAACCATTGCCGTGCTTCGACGTAGAAGCCGCGGACTCTCCAGAAGTCCGCGAGTGCCGCGGCGAGGCGCAGCAGGAGCTCGCCTTCGTGCCGATCCCGCGCCCACTCGAGCGCGCTGCGCAGGTTGTCGTGCTCGGCGGCGAGCCGTGACATGGATTCCGACTGGGAGACGCGGCCCTCCTCGGCTTCGCGATCTGCCCGCTCGGCAAGCTCGACGTACCACTCGGCGTGGCGCTGGCGCAGCTCGGCTTCCTCGTCGCCGCTCTCGCGCAGCCGCTCGCGCGCGTACCCGCGAATCGTCTCCAGCATCCAGAATCGTTCCCGGTCCCGGACGCGGACGAGGCTCTTGTCGACGAGCGACTGGAGTGTGTCGAGGTCGGCAGAGCAAACTGCTTCGGCCGCGTCGAGCGTGCAGCCGCCACGGAAGACGGCCAGCCGCGCGAAGAGCTGCTGCTCCTTCTCGTCGAGCAGGTCATAGCTCCACTCGATCGTCGCTCGCAGCGTCTGCTGCCGCGGATCGGCGTCGCGGCCCGCCTTCAGCAGGTCGAGCCGCTCCGTCAAGCGCTCGCGCAGCTGCTGCGGCGACAAGATTCGAACGCGCGCCGCCGCCAGCTCGAGCGCGAGCGGGAGGTTGTCGAGCCGGTCGCACAGCGCCGGCACCGCTTCGTCGGGCTCGAACGCAGGTTTGACCGCCTTCGCGCGTGCCACGAACAGCTGCACGCCGTCTTGCGGGTCGAGTGGTGGGACCGGGTACGACTGTTCCGCCGGTAGCTGCAGGAGCTCGCGGCTCGTGACGACCAGGCTCAGGTTGGGGCAGCTCCTGAGCAGCGCCGCGAGATCGCGCGCCGCGGCGATGAGGTG
>WNGF01010366.1_pt1 | contig 21078 bp, 20 predicted proteins | sample 5400641 | NCBI WGS metagenome assembly WNGF01 (sample SAMN13153371, study PRJNA577476) | soil metagenome | isolation source: 80 cm soil or saprolite under grassland replicate 2 | place: USA:California | collected 2016-06-15 | reverse complement strand
AGATTTCGTCGGTGGTGATGCTTCGGAGTGACCATAACACCCACAGCCTGACCACCGGTGATCGCTACGTGAAGCTTGCGTTTCACCAAAAGGGCGCGGCTAAAAAAGGGGAACTGCGGGTGAGGGCGCCGAAACTGCCTGCTCAGGCGGTCCCCGGGATTTACATGCTCTTCGTCCTCGACCGGGCGGGTGTCCCTAGCCTGGCGAAGCGTCTTTACTTGCAACCGGATAAATAAGGTCCCCCAAGCTTGGACGCCAGGGAAGACCTTGCACAGCCAGAATCGGAGGGGGGCCTAGCGCGCCCCCTCCGCCATTTAACGGTTTCAGAACTTGCGCCAAAGTGTTGACGACTTCGATTGGCGCAGGGATGGTGAGTTTGCAGGCCGACGCACTGCTGGCTTGCCTGGATCTCCAGTAGCTGTAGGTCGATTGTGCGCAAAAGCCGGAGTGCGAATACCTGCAAACTCCCCCTACTCAGCTCCGATCGAAGCCGTCCATCATGTGAGCTTGCGCGGTCTGCTTGCCGGTTGCTGCCGCTGCGGTTTCGCTTCGGGAGCCGTTGGCGTCGGCCCCTGATCGAAGCTGGCCAGGATGAACAGTAACAGCAGCGTTATAATCGTCAGAATGATGGCTCGCATTTTTTATTTCTTGCATCCCTTCTTTCCGCCCTGCGTTCCGAAGTGTGCGACAACCTGCAAACTTTGAAGCTCCGCGCCAATTGAAGCCTGCGACACGATAAGGAAAGCGTATGACAGAACAGGAGATCAAGCCGCTCATTGTCCAGCTATATAAAGAATTGCTCAACAGATTCAATGCGGAAGCAGAAGACAGCTCTGATGAAGATGAAATAGCAGAGGGCGCAGAAATGCTTGCGAATCAATTTATCCTGGGTATGAAAGAAGCGGACGAGCTGGATGAGCTACTTTCACTAAGTCCAGAAGAAATAAGGGAACTGTTCAATAAGAGTGATTTCAGCAAATAACGATTATTTTATTGGCCATTAGAGCGTGCAACGCCCTGGAATTTCTCCGTCTCCACGCCAAACCAAAGCCTGACGCACATATGTGGCGCAAGCCTGTCACTCGACACTCGCGCGACATTGCGCTTCACAAAGATTTACGGTTGAAAAGTGGCGGCCAGTCTCGAAAGTTTTCGTCTGTGAGGCGCATGATCCGCGAAGCTGGCGGATTTGAGTTACGGCTGTTCAACTGAACAAGCCGCCGAAGCCGACGACTGAATGCGCTTTTTGCTTCTGCTCTTCAGGGCTTGGACTCAGAACCTTTCTGATTGAGCAGATGCGCCGGCTGCCAGAACGCCCCGTTGCCGGCTGAATCCCACGCCGCAAACCGCACCCACTTCCTGCCTTTCGCGTCGAACGGAATTTGGAAGCGGCGCCTGCCGAATGGCGGCTGGTCGGTTGCCGGGATGATCTTGCGGTCGGTTTTCAGGCCGTCGCCCCAGACTACCTCGACGAATTCCAGGGGGAACGTCCACTCCAGATCCGCCACGATCGTTAGCTGATCGCCAGCGCCTTCCAGGCTGAAGCTGTTGAAGAGCACTTCGCCGCTCGTAACAAAGAAGTCGCCGGCCCGCAGCGAGTTCACGATCGGGGTCCAGTCCTGGTCGAAGCCGGGCAGCCGGTCCAGTTTGATGTAGTTCACCATCAGATGCTGATAGGTATCGTCGTCCGGGAACTTGGCATAAGTATCGCCTTCCGCCACCAGGTACTTTGGGCCTGCCCAGTTATTCATGTCGTCGAGAGCGCCCAGACAGCGGACCTCGCACAACCGGCTCTCGGAGAGGTCCACGGGCAAAGATTGATAAGCGCCGCCGAGGAAGCGATCACTGCGAAAGTGCGCGCTGTCGCGGATTGCATCTGGATAGCCGCTCGAGCCCTTGGTCCGCGGGTGAGCCTGCCAGACCAGCCCATTCTCCGCCACGAGCATCTGCAGTTCGTCAGCCGCTGACCCCACGTGGTAGACCTTGCCGTACTCGGGATGGTTTTCGACCAGCGGTTCCTCAGGCTGGCGGACGAGAGTCCAGTAGACGGGACGAGGGAAGACCGTCGTGTAATGCCCGCCGAAGTGGGCGTTCGGCTCCTCACCGGGCATGATCAGGAATTCGCGATCGGAGTGACGGCGGCAGACGTCGAAGTAAGTCTTCTGCTCTTTGAGTCGCAGCGGTCCCGGATCGCGCGGGTGGCCATCGCCGTGGAAATCGGACATCATCGCGATGTTGATACCGAGCGCCCGGAAGGTGGGAATCCACGGCGGCTGGAAATCGAGGCTTCCGGCGTCCAGCGCCTGCTCGTGGAAGTGCGTATGGAAATGACTGACGGCCACCTGGAAGCCGGGCAGCGATTTGTACTGGTCGTCGTGAGTAAACCGCATTACCGTTTCCTGTGTGGCCGGACCCGGCTCCAGGCTCAGATAGTAGTAAACGGCCATGCGCTGCCAGGTCCCGGGCGGCGCGTTGTAGAGCGCAAAGTTTCCCGTCGCGAAGCTGCGCGCCTGCCTCGATCGCCGCTGCCATACTTCATCCGAGAAGCCGAAGGGCCGATACATCTCCTCGCGGTCGGCCTGGCGGACGCCCACCGAGAACGAGCTGGCGTCGTCTTTGCGGTACCACACGTAGCCCAGGTTCAACTCGATTTCGCGGCCGAAGAAGAATTTGTGCGGTGGCGGGAAGACCGCGACCGAGCCGCCCCCCGTCTCGACTATCGCCAGGCGGTTGCGCGCTCGCAGGGCCACCGGGTCGGTGTTGGGCGATCCGCCGAACTCATACTTCTGCCAGCCGCGCGCCACGTCGCGCCAGACCACGCGCTTCGCTGCCTCCGTCCGGAATCCTTTGAGTCCGGCGCGGTAGTGGTAAGCGACCGAAGGTTCTTCGGTCTTGGCGATCGCTTCCTGGCGCAGCAGGTTGGTTCCCTTGTAGACGGTGAACTGCAGGCGCCCCGAAAAGATTCCCATCGAGAGTCCTGGGAACGTTACTTCCAGTCGGGCGCCATCGGTCTTCACCTGACACTTGGTCGAATTATAGGTCGCCGTGGCCTGGCGAATCTCCTCAGGGCTTCGGGGGAGACCGGGATTGGTCCCGCTCGATCCCGGAATCACGAGCGGCGCGTCCCAGAAGACTTTCCACTTCTCGCGCTCGATGAGCTCCTGGTCGCGGTCCAGGCCCAGCGTGCGGAGCGGCGCGAGTTGCTGCTCCGAGATGCGGCGCCGTCCGGCGGTCACGTGAAACTCGGGGCTGAGGTCGCGTCCCAGCACTCTCCACTGTCCGCCTTGCCTCCGGATGGCCATCTCTCGGATGATCGGCGCAGAGTCGAGCAGCCCGAAGCTCGCCCGCAACTCCTGCCCACGCGCCCCTTGCCAGGTGACGCGCAGCGCATCGCCGACCACTTCGGCTTTGAGTCCAATCGCTTCCTTATATCCGGTGAGATCGCACTGCATGTGATTGACACTCGCCGTCGCGGCGGCTGTGCGGCTCTTGGGCTCGGACGGCCCCTTGAGGACTTCGGCCGCTCTCGCCACAACTAACATCGTCCCGATCATGAGCCAGATCGCTGCCAGGGTTTTTCGCTTCATCTTGCAATTCCTCTTGATTCCATTCTTTTCTTTATGAGTGTTCCTGACTGCCTTGTCGAGAGTTGGCGAATCGCGTCATAAATGATCGCGGCTCAAAAGTCGCTCTCACGTCAGCCCAAGGTCTTTGAGAGCTTAGCCTGCTGCGGCTAAGTTGGCGAGTTTCATTTCCGAGTACTTGCGCGAGAGGATCACGCCCGTCGCGCCTGAAGTCAACGCCGCCTTTACTGCGGTCCTGACGTCTGAGGGCTGTGTCTTCTTCTCTTTTTGATCGGTTGGTATATCGATGTCAATGCCGGGATAGATCGCCACCTCGCCGCGTACGCCGGCGACCGCCCGCTTGGTTTCTCGCGCCACGTAATCGGCTGATAGTCCTGCGACAGACAATTTGTCGTAGCCTGCTTCATCACCATAACCCATAATCCGATAATGCAAGGCGAGCGCTTCTTCGGGCTTCGCGTCGCGGAAGATCGTAGAGTGGATGTTCTTCATATACTGCGCCAGGCGCGGCCCGCCACAGTTGTTGTACATCACCACCTTCAAATATAGACCCGCACGGCAGCGCAGCCTAACGTCAGGCTTGAATCGTGCGCCTCCACGTGTCGGCTTCATGCCCATAGTCAGGCGCCTTCTAGCAACCCTTGTACAGCCAAGATCACGTCTCGAAGCCGATCCGCGGCGCCCCCGGCCAACGCACGTGGCGCTTACCAGGAAATCGGCGAATAATACCATAGGTGATCAGTCATCAACCCAACGCTCAGGTAAACGCTTTTAGGTGAGCCTCCCATAGAAAACAAACAAGAGAGTGGACGGCAGATCGCGCATCGGCGCACGAGCGTCGCGAGCCGTGATGGCCACACTTCGCTGGAATGCTAACAGCTTTCAGTCGTCAATCAAGGAGGCAAGATGGGCCGAATCGTTATCACAATGAGCCGCACGATCTTCTTTCGTCTTCTCGCGCACGCGCCGGAAGAGATGCAGCGAGAGGCGAAAGAGGGCGCCCGGAGAGCAATCCCCGCGTTCTGCTTAACGGAAGACGATATCCGGGAAAAGTTTGCGCAAGAGGAGCAATGGGACGAGCTATCCGAATATAAACAGCGGGAGGCGATCCAATCACTGATGGACGCGAGCGAGTACGACCATGCGGCCAACCTCGCCAATGAAGCCATCACCGAAGCCGTCGCGCGCTACCATCACGACGCCATGCTCGAAAAGGAGGAGCGGCAGGAGGAGAACGACATCACGTGACGGAAAGGGGCCTACGTCGCTCATCTGAGAGATCGCTGCCCCTGAAGGGCGTCGCGCAAAGGAATCCTTTGCGCCTGTATTGCTGATGCCGCAACTGAAAAGAAGGTGAAATGGCAGACGAAAGGACCGAATTCGGATTCAAGCGAATTGTCTGCGCTTGCTCCGCTTGCGCGAGATTCTACCTCACGCTTCCGGGATACCTGGTCCCGAGTGATGTCCAGCGTATCGCCGAACGTTTGAATGAGCCTGACATCGCGCAATTCGCATTCGACAATCTCCTGGCAAGTCCTGGCGCGATCGTCATTGCAAATGGAGCTTATAAGACCATCCCGACAATCGTACCGGCGAGAAAGCCGGATGGCTCATGCCGGTTTCTGAAAAACGGACGATGCGAAATCCATGCTGAGGCTCCGTATGGATGCGCCTATTTTTCAGCGGAGCAGAGCAGGGAAGAAGCCGATGCGATCAGCGCGCGTGGATTACAGGAGATTGCGAAAGCGTGGCGGCGCGGCGACCTGTATGCGCAATTGTGGCTGATGCTCTATCACTCCTGTCCTTCGCCAAAACTCGATTCATCTGCGTTGTCAACAACTTCGCTTGTCTTTCTCGCAACCAAAATTTTCGAGATCAAAATTTGATCCTAGTGTAGAGGGATCGTTAATAACGGCAAGTTAACTGTTAACACTGAATGTCAGTAAGTGTATGAAAATAAAGAGAGACGGAATTATCACTATGGACAGTCGAATCCGCGGCGATCACCAGCAACCTGCCGCTGTCGAGCGAGCGGCAGGAGGGCAAACTCACATTCACCATCGAAGGCCAGCCGGCGGAGGAACAACAGCGCAACCCCTATCTCAACGACCTGCGCGTCAGCCCGAACTACTTTCAGACGATAGGCGTTCGATTGATCAGAGGGCGATTGCTGAACGAGTTCGACACGGCGGAAACCGAACGTGTCGGCGTGATTAGCCGACGATTGGCCGAGCGCGCCTGGCCGGGTCAGGACCCGATCGGCAAGCGACTGAAGGTCAGCGGCGTCAATTCGGAATCCAAGTGGACGACGATTGTCGGCGTCGCCGGCGACGTCAAACACGAGGAGATCGCAGGCGAGGGCGGCCTCGATCTGTACGTCTCTTACCGCCAGGTAGGAGACAGCAACATGTACCTGCTGCTGCGCACGAAGGTCGCTCCGATGGCGTTGGCCGAGACTGCGACGCGCGCTGTTTGGGCGGGCGACCCGGAACAATCCGCCTTCAATATTGTCACGATGGAAGAGCGCATCGCCGACACGGTCTGGCAGCGGCGATTGTCGGGCGCGCTGTTCATCGTCTTCGCGGCGCTGGCGCTGGCGCTGGCGAGCGTAGGCGTCTATGGCGTGATGTCTTATGTGGTGAGCCAGCGCACGCGAGAGATCGGCGTCCGAATGGCGATGGGCGCGCGCCCGCGCGACGTGTTGAAGCTTGTGATCGGGCAGGGCGCGAAGCTGATCGCGTCCGGTTTGGGCGCGGGGTTGGCCGTAGCCTTTATCGCGTCACGAATCATCAGCAGCCTGCTTTATCAGGTCAGCGCGACCGACCCGTTGACGTATATGGTCGTGCCGTTGCCGCTCGCGGCCGTGGTGTTTGTGGCCTGCTACATTCCGGCGCGGCGGGCGATGAAGGTCGATCCGATGACGGCGTTGCGAGCTGAATGACAGGTGAATTCCTCAACGCTCTGTGGTACAAGAGCGTGAAGGAGGGCAAAATGACTTCGGTATTCTCCAAGGCAAGACCGTTCTTTTCACTCCTGCTGCTTCTCTGCATGCTGGGATCGCCGAGAACATCTACTCTACAGGCGCAGAAGGATGCATTGACGGCGCGAGTGGATCAGGTGTTTGCGAATTGGGACAAGCCAGACTCGCCGGGCTGCGCGCTGGCAGTCATCAAGGATGGGAAGATCATTTACCAGCGCGGTTACGGAATGGCGGACCTGGAGCACGACATTCCGATTTCTCCGGCGTCGGCTTTTTATATTGGATCGGTGTCCAAGCAGTTCACGGCCTTTGCGGTCGCGCTGCTAGCGCAGCAGGGGAAACTCGCCCTGGACGATGACGTGAGGAAATATCTGCCCGAACTACCTGATTACGAGACACCGATCACGATCCGGCATTTGATCCATCACACCAGCGGGCTGCGCGACTACAACACGCTGGTGGCGCTTGCGGGCAGGCGCAACGATGAAGCTTTCGACAACCAGGTGATTCTGGAGATCGCGGCGCGCCAGAAAGAGCTGAACTTCAAGCCGGGCGCGCAGTTCCTTTATTCGAACACCGGCTACGCCATGCTGGCGTTGATTGTCGAACGGGTGAGCGGCCAGCGCTTCGGAGCCTTCGCCGAGGCGAGCATCTTCAAACCGCTCGGGATGACCGACACGCATTTCCACGAAGACCTGACTCGCATCGTCAAGCATCGCGCCGACGGTTATGCGCCCAATCCGGGCGGAGGCTTCCGTCTCGATACGCCGTACAACGAACGCGCCGGAGCGGGCGGCGTGTATACGACCGTCGGTGATCTTTTGAAGTGGGATCAGAATTTCTACGACGGGCGCGTCGGCGGGATGCAATTGATCAATCAGATGTACACACGTGGGAAACTCAGCAGTGGTCAGGAACTCGATTATGCTTTCGCTTTGAATGTGAGGCTGTCCAAAGGACTAAAGGTCGTCGAGCATGGCGGCGCGCTGGGCGGGTATCGCGCGGCGCTGACTCGTTTCCCCGATCAGCGTTTCTCTGTCGCTTGCCTGTGCAATCTGGGCACGATCAATCCGGACCGCCTCGTCAATCAGGTCGCTGAAATATTTCTCGCCGATCAATTCAAGGATGTGGCCGCTTCAGCGCAGGCAGAATCGAAGATTGAAACGGCCGCGCCGGGAAAATTCATTGATCTGCCGGAGACGGAGCTAAGAGAGAAAGCCGGAGCCTATCGTGACCCTCTCACTGGCGCAGTGTGGCGCCTCTCCTTGCAGGCTGGGGGATTAGCGACGAATGCCTTCGGGCCTCCCGTGCAATTGGCTCCGCTGAGCGCGACGCGCTTTCGCTCTGTCGCCGCGCCGGTCGAGATGGAGATCGAATTTCACAGACCGCAGTCGCAACAGCCGTGGGCGATGCGAGTCAGGGTCGAAGGCCAGCCGCCGTCCGAATATGAATCTGTCCCGCTGGCGTCGCCTACCCCAACACAGTTGGCGGAGTATGCGGGAAATTATTTCAGCGAAGAACTGAACGTGACATACGCGCTGAAGCTCGAAGGAAACAAATTGTATTATCAGCGGGCGCGAGCGCCACAGACGATCCTGTCGCCGATGATCAAAGATACATTCGCGGCAGGTCCTCTCCAATTCAATTTTCTTCGCGACCACCAACAGCGCGTCTCCGGCTTCACGATCGACGCCGGGCGGGTGAGAAATCTGCGTTTCGTTAAGAAGACCAATTAGCGGCTTATTTATTCCATTACCCGTACATCCGGGCTGAAGTTTGTGGAAGGTCGTGCGCCGCAGTTTCGTTGACTGGGGCGTTCGCTCCCCTAACCGGCAGGCTCAATTCCACCGTCGTGCCGACGCCAGACGCGCTGCGAATGTCGAATTTTGCCGCGTCGCTGTAGTGGCGTTTGATCCGCTGCTCGACATTCCGAAGCCCGATGCCGCGCGCCCGCCCGCGCGCCAAATCCCGCTCGCTCGCGCCGACGCCCGTGTCCCGCACCCTGATTCGCAGCGTTTGCTCGGCGGCTGCAGTGGCGAACGTCTGATCGCCGGCGCCGCGCGCCAGTCGCGCCAAGATCACAACCTCGCCTCCCGCGCGGCAGGGCGCCACGCCGTGTTTGATGCCGAACGACCAACTCAAAATCAAAGACACGTTCACGGACGTTTGATCCGCCCGAACGACGGCCGACCTGCTGGAGGATCTGTTCGCTGGACGTCTCGAATTGATCGGCGCAGGCAACGAGGGCAAGGTGTTGCGGGACGCTTTGGCGCAAAGCCGGGTCTCCGATTTGACATTGCTCGATGACTGCGATCCGCTGAAAGTGGAGGCGCTCAGGCGGCTTCACTATGTACAGGCGGTCTTTGATGAGCGTCCACGCTTTCGCACACAAGAGACGCTCTCGCCGATCATCGAGCGGATCAGCGAACAGATCAAAGATGAAAATCCGCCGGCGTGAGGGAGGCGGGGATCGGCAAGATTCATCTGCACCAGACGCGCCACACCTTCGCGCGGATGGTGGCCAGGCGCTCTGGGTCACTCAGCGAGACCCAGGACGCGCTCGGGCATCGTCACGCTTCTACGACCCGGATCTACGTCGAGAGCATTGCCGTCAAAGCGGACAAGTACAGTCAACACATCCTCGAAGCCCTGGAACTGCCGGACTTCGAAATCGATTTCTCTTTGGACTCTGGCGCCGACCAGGAGACAAACGACAAAGCAGGCGTCTGAGGCCACATCATTCATAATGTGAGGTTGCCACAAGAGATGTCACGATCCTACATTGGCCACTTTGCTCAGCAAATCGAAATGGGCGATGCTGTAAATCAAGCTAGTGACGTCGGATAATAATTGCATAGCTGGGAGGAATCGATCATGAAGGCAATACAGATTCAATCACATGGTGATTTAGAAGTTCTCAGGGTCAGGACCTTGCCGGATCCAGACCCAGGCGCTGGTGAGCTGCTTGTACGCATAAAGGCGTCGGCGGTCAATCCGTTGGATGGCATCATTCGGATAGGCGAGTTCCCAATTGCAAAGGAACCTCCGCTGATTCTAGGCGAAGAGGCGGCCGGCATCGTTGAACGGAATGGAGACGGGTTCAAAGCAGGAGAGCGAGTCATTGTGTACGGTGGAGGCTTGGGTGTGTTTCGCGACGGGACTTGGGCCGAGGTGGTTGCAGTGCCCGCTTCCTCGATACGGCGATTGCCGAACGGCATTTCGTTCGAGGAGGGGGCGGCGTTGACCAATGTCGGCGTGACTGCTTACGGCGCACTCCGTACGGCTGGATTGAGAGCTGACGAGACGCTGGTCGTCCTTGGAGCGACCGGTGGAGTCGGCTCTGCCGGCGTCCAGATCGGGAAGGCGATCGGCGCGCGTGTCATTGCAGTAGTATCCACCGCGGGGAAGGCGGCGAGGCTTCAAACCATGGGGGCAGATCATGTCGTGGCGCTGTCTGACGGCCCACTAGCCGAGCAAGCGCATAAGCTGACAGATGGGAAAGGGGTGGATGTGGTTCTCGACACTGTAGGAGGCGATCTCACAGGCCAGGCGCTATCCAGCCTCGCGTCGTTCGGGCGACTAGTTCGTCCACGATCATCGGGTTCAACATTTTTCTGATGCCGGAGGAGCGCTCGGCGAAGGACATAGATGAAGTGATAGCTCTAGCCGCGCAGGCGAAATACCGGGCAGTAGTGGACAAGACGTTTCCTATGTCTGAGGTCGCTGAAGCGACCCGATACTTGGATGGGAGAAAGGCTGTTGGAAAGGTCGTCCTTACCTTTTAGGACGCGGATTTCACTAACGTCTGAGGCATGCGCGCCCACGGTCGCAAGGCGATTGAGGAGTTTCTGACGCAGTCACGCAGTGTGTGCGAACTGGAAGGGCTGTTTAAGAAATGATCAAAATATGGTCGAAAAATTAGCCTTCTGACCAGGTTATGATCGAATACGCGACCAGGTTGTAACTTTTCAGATTAAATGCCGAAAGATATGAAAAACTTCGGCATTTGATCTGAAAAACTACACGAAGAAACGGCTGGCTCACCTTGAAACACACGGCCCGACGCAGTTCGCGTTTACGTTCAGGAGAGTCTTCCCGCCCGACGAGGAGTTCCAGAAAAAGATTGCCTGGTCATCCTTCTATCACACGGAAACTGACTTGCGATAGCGGGCAGGAGTGATTCCAATCGTGCGTACGAAAGCGCGCCTCATCAAATCCGCGCTTCCGAAACCGCAACTCGCCGCAATCTGATCAGTACTTTTCTCGGTTTGAGCGAGCTGGCGTCGCGCCGCCTCGACGCGCAATTGCGCAACGTAGCGCGAAGGAGCGCTGCCTACTTCGCGGGTGAACACGCGTTCGAAGTTTCGGACACTCATGGCGACGCGTTCGGCCAGTAATTGCACGGAGAGTTCTCGGCTCAGATTGTCTGCAATCCAGATCTGCAGCTCCTGAATCGATTTCATTTCAGACGCCTGTGACGCCAGTGAGACGCTTAGTTGCTGTTGGCCGCCATGCCGCCTGAGAAACAAGACCAGTTCGCGCGCCACCGCTTGCGCGATCACGCCGCCGCAATCCTCCTCGACCCACGCGAGCGCGAGGTCAATGCCCGCCGAGATGCCGGCCGAGGTGTAGATGTTTCCGTCCTTGACCCAGATCGGATCCGTTTCCACCCGCACTTTAGGGTAGCGTTTAGCCAGCTCGCGACCGAATTTCCAATGAGTGGTAGCTCGCTTACCGTTGAGCAGGCCGGCTTCAGCCAAAAGAAATGAGCCTACGCAAACACCTCCAAGGCGGCGAATCGCGGGAGCGATGTTCCTCATCCACGCCGATAAAGCCGGATCACGGACCAGCCGCGTTCCGACACCACAAACCAGCAGAACAGAATCGATTTTCCCCGTTACATCTTGAAGCCGGCTCTGCGCCAGGAACGAAAGTATGCCTCCCTCTCCTTCAACTGTCAGTTCCTTCGCATTGGTTACGATCTCGATTGAATAGACCTTTTTTCCTGACAGGCGGTTGGCCGCGCTGAGAACCTGCGCCGGGCCAACCAGGTCGAGTTCCTCAACCGGCGGCACGACGACGACGACGATTCGCCGCTTCAATAGGCGGTGTCCCTGGGCGCCTTCTTTGCGAGTTTTGTTCACCATTTCTCCGGAGACTATGCAACGCAATTGGCTGAGCCGACAAGCCGGGCGCCGAGCTTTAGGCATGAATCGTCTGGAATTTGGCGCAAAACACCGGCGGAGAACCTCTAAAATCGCCGGGCGCTGAAGAAGGAGGGTCATCATGTTCAGCAATCATCGGCTGTTGAAAATCGTCTGGCTGTGTTTCGTTTCGGCGTGGATCCTACTCGCCACCCCGATGGCCAAGGCGCAGTCTTCGCGCGCGAAGTCGGCGGCTTCTTATTTTGCGCGGGGCAGCGAGTGGCATGCGCGCGGCGAATTCGACCGAGCCATCGCCGATTACGACATCGCCGTCACGTTCGATCCGCGATTCGCCAGGGCTTATTACGCGCGCGCCCGCGCCCGTCTCGCCAAAGGAGAGGTCGAAGCGACGCTTGACGATCTCAATCGCGCCATCGAACTCGACCCGCGCCAGGCCGCCGTTTATAACGATCGCGGCTACGTATTTTCAGAGATCGGCGAGCAAGAGGCCGCGCTCGCCGATTTCAACCAAGCGCTCGAACTCGATCCGCGCTTCGCTCGCGCCTACAACAATCGCGCCTTCGCCAGAATTCATCAGCGCGACTACAGGGCGGCCATCGCTGATTATGATCGCGCCATCGAGTGCGATAAAAAGTACGCCAGCGCTTATAACAACCGCGGGTATGCCCGCGTGGCGATTGGAGACGAGAAAGGCGCGCTCTCAGACTTCAATCGCGCCGTCAAACTCGATCCGCGGTGCGCTTCGGCGTATGAAAATCGCGGCAATCTGCGTTTTGCGCGAGGCGATTTCGACGGCGCGATCGCCGACCACACTCGCGCCATCGAATTGAACCCTCGCCTCGCGGAGAGCTACAACAATCGCGCGAACGCCCGCTATGCAAAGGGCGATTACGACGCCGCCCTCGCCGATTACAACCAGGCGCTCGCGCTCAATCCGCGCTACGCGGAGGTCTACGCTAACCGCGGGATGCTCCACTTGCGGTTGGGTCGGAGGGCCGAGGCCGACGCCGATTTCGCGCGGTGCGTCGCGCTCAAACCGGATATGAGATCTTCGCTAGAACAACGCATCAATCAGTTGCAAGGGCAACTTCAGATTCAAACAAGGATACCTGGTCATTAGAGATGTTGTTGCAAGACTTACGTTATGGCGCGCGAATGTTGTTGAAGAATCCAGCCTTCACTCTGATTGCCGTCATCACACTGGCGCTCGGCATCGGCGCGAACACGGCGATCTTCAGTCTGGTCAATGGCATCCTGCTGCGCCAGCTTCCCTTCCGGCAGCCGGAGCAGTTGGTGTGGGTCTCCTTGCGCCGTCCCCAATCCGGCCAATACTCGTTCACGCTCCCGGATTTCATTGACTATCGGGATCAGAACCGGAGCCTGGCCGGGATCGCCGCCGTCGCCAGTTGGAGCGCCAATCTCACCGATCGTGGCGATCCTGAGCGCTTGCAAGGGCTGCGGATTTCAGCCAATGCTTTTCAGATGCTGGGCGTCGAGGCCGTCGCCGGTCGCGTTTTGCTGCCCGACGATGACATGCCGGGACAGGAGCGCGTGGTGGTTTTGACTTATGCCCTCTGGCGCCGGCGCTTCGGCGCCGATCCGCAAATGGTGGGCCAGACGCTGACACTCAATGGCGCCGGCTACACCGTCGTGGGCGTCTTGCCGCCGCAGTTTTTCTTTCCGGTCAGGGAGGCGGAGCTGGCGAATCCGCTGGCTCCTGAGGCCGACCCGTTGCGGGGCGTGCGCACGTCGGTTAATTTCCTGCGCGCGCTGGCGCGATTGAAGCCGGGTGTCACACGCGAGCAGGCCGAAGCGGACTTGACCGCAGTGGCTCAGCGGCTCCGGGAACAATATCCTGTCGCCAATGCGCAAAAGCTGGGCGTGACACTCAGCCCGCTGCATGAAGAGGTTGTCGCCAACTTCAGCCTCGCGTTATGGGTGCTGCTTGGAGCGGTCGGCGTGGTGTTGCTGATGACCTGCGTCAATCTGGCGAACCTGATCCTGGTTCGGGCTGCGTCGCGGAGCAAAGAGATGGCCATCCGCGCGGCGCTGGGCGCGACGCGCCGGCAGTCGGTTCAGCAACTTGCGACTGAGAGCCTGTTGCTCGCCGGCTTGGGGGGCGGGGCCGGGCTGCTGCTGGCCCGCTATGGCATTGACTTGCTGCTCACGCTCAGCCCGGCGAGCTTGCCGCGCGTCGCCGAGGTCGGCGTGGACTTTCGCGTGCTGTGCTTCACGCTCGCGCTTTCGCTCCTAGCCGGAGTGATCTTCGGTCTGGCCCCGGCCTGGCAATCTACGCGCGTGAACCTCAACCAGGAACTCAAAGAGAGCGGGCGGGAGGCGTCTGGGGCGCGGTCAGATCGCGCGCGGGGTTTGCTGGTCGTCTCCGAAATCGCGCTCTCTTTAACGCTGCTGGTCGGCGCGGGCTTGCTCGTCAAAAGCTTTCTCCGTCTGCAAGCGGTCAACCCCGGCTTTGATGCGGGGAACACGCTTGTCATCCAACTCTCGCTGCCGAAGGCTCAATATCCCAACCGCGCCGCCGCGACCGCGTTTTATGAAAAGCTGATGCGCGAACGTTGAGTATGACGCGGCTCGGCGAGGCGCTGCTTGAGCCGTCCGCCCCGCCGGTCAAACCCCTCTTCATCTACGGGAGCAATCCGCTCGCCAGCGTTCCGCAGCAGGCCAAGGTTCGCCGAGGGTTGGCTCGCCCTGATCTCTTCACGGTCGTGGTCGAACATTTTCTGACCGACACGGCCGAGTTTGCCGACATCGTCCTGCCGGCGACCATGCAGTTTGAGCACACCGATCTGCTTATCGCGTATGGACACCTTTATGTCTTGTGGAACGAACCCGCCGTCGCTCCGCCCGGAGAATGCCTGCCGGCGACCGAAATCTTCCGCCGGTTGGCGCGGGCGATGCGACTGGACATTCCCTGTCTCTATGACAGTGATGAGGAGATCGCCCGCCAAATCCTCGATACAGGCCATCCATCGCTGGAAGGGATTACGCTTGAGGCGTTGAAGGAACCTGGTTGGATGCGCCTGAATTACCCTGACCCATTCGCGCCGTTCGCGCACGGATTCCCCACTCCATCCGGCAAGCTGGAGTTTTTTTCGGAACGCATGGCCGAGGCGGGGTTGGCTCCTTTAGCCGGCTACACACCTCCTTACGAGGCGGCGCAGCGCGACGCGCCGCTCGCAGGCCGGTACCCGCTGGCGCTGATTGCCGCCGCGAATCATTACTTTATCAATTCCGTGTTTGCGAACGTTCCGGCGCAGATGAAACGCGCGGGTCCGCCAACAATCCGCATCCATCCAGATGATGCGGCGCCGCGGCGGATCGAGGCGGGAGACGAAGTCCGCGTATTCAACGACCGCGGCTCGTTTATCGCAGTGGCCGAGGTCACGGATGGCGTCCGTCGGGGCGTGGTCGCCAGCACGAAGGGAAGATGGCCACGCCATATGACGGGCGGCGCCACGGTCAACGCCACCGTTGACGAACGATACTCAGACCTGGGCGGCGGGGCCGTCTTTCACGATAACCGCGTAGAGGTTGAAAAAGTCTCGGGCTGAGATGGGATCGCAAGCAGCCTGGGGTAACACGGCAAAGGGCCGCAGATCAATGTATACATCAAGGGGAAAGATCATGAAACATCGTTGGCTTGGGATTGTTTGCGCAGCGCTTCCCATGCTCCTCGTCGCACAAATTGGACGGGGGCAAGAGGCGCAGACCGGACGGAGTCCAGAGGCGCAAACCGGGCGTGGGCCGTATGCGCGCATCGCGTTCTTGCGTCCTCACGACGGGCGCACTGTCGACTTCGAAGCCGGATACATCCGACACCTCGAGTGGCACAAGCGGGCCGGGGACACTTGGGTCTGGTATGGTTGGAACATCTGGGCCGGTGAACGACAGCGGTGGTTCGTCTACGCGACGTTTGGACATTCGGCCGCCAGCCTGGACAACCCGGCCCCCCCGGCGGAGGACGAGCGCGACAACCTTCTCAACGTCGCGCCACATTGCGAGTTTACTGGGAACGCGATCTACGAATACCTGCCGGAGCTCTCGCGTGGGACGGGCGCTCCGCAGCCGACCTCCAGGCTTGAGTTCACGACTGTGGGCCTCATGCCCGGCGCGGCAAAGGCTTTCGAGGAAGCCCTCAGCGCGAGCCAATCAACACTTCAAGGTGAGACGCTCTGGTATCGAATGGTGGCGGGCGGCGCCGCTCCACGCTATGTCCGGCTGCGTCCTCGGACCAGCCTGTCGGCGATTCTCGACGGAAGGAGTGAACAGGCGTTTCCTGACGCGGCCAACCAATTGATCGCGAGGATGACTGTCGAGATCCTGACTCTGCGACCGACAATGAGTCTCGGTCTGGAGGCGACGGCTCGCCAGTAAAGAGATTGATTCATCTATCACAAGGGCGCGCTGCGGCTTGAGGAATACTTTTACGGCTACGACCGCGACCGGCCGCACCAGATGCGCTCCCTCACGAAGAGCGTGATCTCGCTGCTCGCGGGAGCAGCCGTAGACAAAGGGTTGCTCCGCGCCGACGAGCCCGTGCTTGGGAAACTCGGCTACAAGGTTTACGAGAATCCGGATCCACGCAAGGCGCGAGTGACGCTCCTTGACCTCCTGAGCAACCAGTCGGGACTTGCCTGTAACGACTATGACGGGGCCTCGCCCGGCAACGAGGTGAAGTTGTACGAGAAGCCGGACTGGGCTAAGGCGTTTGTCGATCTGCCCGTGGTGGCCGATCCGGGCACGGTCGGGCGCTACTGCTCAGGCGGAATCATCACGGCCGGCCGGATCATCGAACGCGTGACGGTCAAGCCTCTGCCCGACTTTGCGCAAGAGGCGCTGTTCGCCCCTCTCGGCATTCAACGAACCGGCTGGAAGTGGGACTTCAGACTCGATCGCAGCCAGCGCAACGAGTTCGGACAGATCTACCCCAGGCCCCGAGACATGCTGAAACTCGGAATCCTCATACAGCAACGCGGGGAGTGGGAGGGCCGCCGCGTCGTGTCCGCGTTATGGATCGAGAAGGCGGTCGCGCCGCAGTCGCGTATCGGCGACAGCGACTACGGTCTGTGGATCTGGCGCCGTGCACCCATCGCGAACATGGGTGACATATTTGACGGATCAGCTCTGGAACCCGTCCACGACACCTAATGTTGCTGATGAAACGAAAGCTAAGATTGTGAACGATCTTACGCGCTATGCATTGACATTCTAGGTCTCTGCGGCCTACCTTACGCCTAGAATTTCTAAGTGTGACCAATAAGCGACGCGGATTTGGAGGTGAAGTTTGACCCAATCGAAGGCGGATCTCCTGCAGGGTACGCTCGACATGCTCATCCTCAAGGCCCTCAGCTTAGGGCCGCTCCACGGCTACGGCATCATCCAGCGCATTCGGCAGTTGTCCGACGAACTGCTAGAGGTCGAGCAAGGCTCTCTCTACCCGGCAGTCTACCGGATCGAGCAGCGCGGCTGGATCAGTTCCAAGTGGGGAGTGACCGAGACCGGCCGCCGGGCCAAGTTCTACACGCTGACGAAGGCGGGGAGTAAGCGACTTACCGTTGAGGAAGAGAGTTGGGACCGGCTCGCCCTAGCCATTGCGAAGGTCAGAAAAGCAGTCTGAGGAGGCTGATGATGGAATGGTTCAATATTATCAGGTCGCGGCTACGCGCCCTATTTCGGCGCGAAAGCGTCTTGCGGGATATTGAAGAAGAATTGCGCATTCACGTCGAGATGGAGACGGAGATAAATATCAAGCGAGGTATGCCGCCAGACGAGGCGCGAGCCGTCGCTCTGAAAAGTTTCGGCCACCCGGGCCGGAACACTGAACGCGGCTATGACATTCGCGGCGGGGGATGGCTGGAGGCGCTTTGGCAAGACCTGCGGTACGGCGCGCGCATGCTATTCAAACAACCCGGCTTTACCGCAATTGCAGCGCTCACGCTCGGCTTGGGCATTGGAGCCAACATCACCATCTTTAGCGTGGTCAATGCCGTTTTGCTGCGTCCGCTGCCTTACCCAGACGCTGATCGCCTGGTCTTTCTCTGGTCGGAAGCGCCTGCGCAGAATATCCGCGAGCGGGCTTCCGCTTACGCCAATGTGGCGGATTGGCGGGAGCAGAACAAATCGTTTGAAGACATCGCCGCCTCCGATCCGACTGTGGTGACTTTGACGGGCGCGGCTGAGCCGGAACAGGTCATGAGTGTGCGCGCCTCGGCAAATCTTTTCCCACTCTTGGGCGTGGCGCCAATGCTGGGCCGCACTTTCACGGCGGACGAAGAGCAACAGCAGGCGCGGGTCGTGGTCTTGAGCCACGGCTTATGGCGCCGCCGGTTTGGCGCGTCGCCAAACGTCCTGGGACAAACGCTCGAAATTGACGGCGCCAGCTCGCAGGTGATCGGAGTGATGCCGGAGCGCTTTCGCTCCGGTAAAGAGACTCCCATCTGGGAGCCGCATACGCTATTTCCCGATTGGGAGGCGCAAAAGGCGCAGCGCGGCACTGGCTCGTGGCAGGTGGTCGGACGACTCAAGCCGCAGGTCTCGCTCGCACAAGCGCAGGTGGAAATGAGCGCCATTGCCCAGCGACTGGAGCAAGCTTTTCCGGTCGCCAACAAAGGCCTGGGAGTCAATTTAGTTCCACTCCAGCTTCATTACACTGGCAGCAATGTGCGCTTAGCCCTCTGGATGTTATTTGGCGCAGTTGCTTTGGTGCTGCTCATTGCCTGCACGAATGTCGCTAATTTGATGCTGGCGCGCGGTATTACGCGAGAACGCGAGATGGCCATTCGCATAGCGCTCGGCGCAGGCCGGATACGGCTCATGCGACAAATGCTCACTGAAAGCGCGCTGCTATCGCTGCTCGGCGGGGCGGTCGGTCTTTTAATAGCAAGTTGGGGCATCCGGGCTATCCTTAGCTTCAGCCCGCCGAACATTCGCAATCTGGACAGCGTCACGATTGATACACGAGTGCTGGCCTTCACTACCGTTGTTGCATTACTGACCAGCCTGCTTTTCGGCCTGGCGCCGGCTTTGAAGATTTCGCAGGCTCAGCCCGGCGCGGCGCTGAAAGAGGGCCGGAGTGCGAGCGGCGGCGTCAGTGGCCGCCGCCTGCGCTCCCTACTGCTCATCACTGAATTCAGCTTGACGGTGTTGCTGCTGGCAGGCGCGGGCCTGCTCCTGCGCAGCTTCAGCAAGCTGCAAGCGGTTGACCCTGGGTTTGATCCAGCACGGGTGCTGCATATGCAGCTTACCCCTGCGCGCAATGGCACTGCCGATCAATGGCGCGTCTTTTATCAACAGGTGAGCGAACGTATCGCGGCGCTGCCGGGCGTTGAGGCTGCCGGGCTAACCGAGGAGATCTTCAGAAGCGGTAATCCTGACGGGCTGATTACCATTGAAGGTGGCTCACCAGATAGTTCGGCAACGGCACGCATCCCCTTTAGTGAAGATGTGATCAGCGAGGGTTTCTTTCAAACCCTGCGCGTGCCCTTGCGCAAGGGGCGCTTCTTTAACGCGCAGGACAATCAAGCTGCGGTTCGGGTAACCATCATCAATGAAACGATGGCACGCCGTTTCTGGCCGGGCGAGGATGCGTTGGGTAAGCGCTTCAAACTAGGTCCAGCACAATCAACGAATCCGTGGTTGACCGTAGTTGGAGTCGTGGGGGATATGCGCCGCCAGAGTCTGGAACGGCAACCCATCGCGCAAATTTTCCAGCCCTACCTGCAAAGCTCGGCGCGCAGATTGATTTTATTGATCCGCACCACGGGGGAGCCGATCCATCTCGCGCCGGTCGTGCGCAGTGAGATTCGCGCGCTTGATAAAACTGTCTTGGTCAACGGCATCGCTACGTTGGAAAGCCAGCTTGATCAGCGGGTGGCTGAACGACGCTTTCAAACCTGGCTGCTCGCATTGTTTTCCGCGCTAGCGCTGCTGCTGGCCGCGGTCGGCATCTACGGCCTGATGTCTTACACCGTTACCCAGAGCACGCGCGAGTTCGGCATTCGCATGGCTTTGGGCGCACAGCCGCGCGACCTGGTTAGATTGGTCATCGGGCACGGGTTGGTGTTGAGCGCGACCGGCGTCGTGATCGGTTTGGTGGCCGCCTTCGCGCTGACGCGTGTGTTGGCCGGGTTGTTGTTTGGTGTGACGACCACTGACCCCACAACATTTCTTGTGGCCCCTTTGGTGTTGCTGCTGGTTGCCTTGCTGGCCTGCTTCGTGCCGGCGCGGCGAGCAACGAAAGTAGACCCGATGGTCGCGTTGCGACACGAATGACTGCGACCCGTTCCTCCGAAATGACTCTCGCAGTCAAGGATGGAGGACGAAGACCGAGAGGTCTTTGATAACTTGAGCTTTGTGCAGGTGAGATTCCTGTCCCTCAAATGCAGAGGTGATGCGCTTTCCCCACGGTAGCGACTGACCATCAATCCGTGAAGCGGGAAAGGAAGGCGGTAACTTCGAACCCAACGGGGAATCCCGTCGAGCAGAGTTGCGTATGGGTAGGAAAACGAACTCACGTCCGAATCGTCGTCAGTCGTCACCAGCCTACGTGGGTTATCGGCTGGGTCCAAAATGGACACGGTGAAAGGCCGGACAGCTTTATTCCTGATCCGGGAGGCATTCCAAAAGTAACCCGGCGAACAGTGAGACCCTAAGCGCAACGTCAAACGAGGCTCAGGAACGGAGTAGTGCGCCGCGTCGTCGGCAAGTAGAAGCGCAGCAAGTGCTGCCAGGAGTATTGGAGTCTCCTGTACGCGCCGTGCTTAGCCACGCCAGTAATGGCTCGTAGACTCCGAAAGGAGGTGGTGAACATAGCATGCACGGAAAAGGCGAATGACGCCGAAGTTAGCAAGGCTAGAGGTTCGTCAGCGTTAGGCGTGTATGGTGAAGGCTGAACTGCTTGAATCCCAGTTCCAACGATGTCTTTCCTCGTGGGAGCGAAACTAACTGAAACGCTCTCTCAGGGAGTAGGTGAGGACAGTTACTCCGCCTCGCCTATCCAATCTCTCTGACGTGCCCTTAATGAAAGGGATGATGGAACCAATGGGACACCTGGAGCACGCCGCTATCTTTGATTTGCCGACCCCGTCGAATGTAAGGATTTTGAGAGCCGTGCCGCGGCGATTGCGAAAGACAAAAAGAGTCCCGTAATAAAGCTCGGCGTCGAATTGAGCGCGGCACAGGCCGATGAGCCCATCGATTCCCTTGCGTTATCCCTAGTTGCTGGTCAAAACTCTAACGCGCTCAGCTATCTAACTTCAGTTATATACTAACGACGTTTGATTATGATACCGGACACCGGGTTCGGGTTACTGTCAAGCGGAAGCTGCGCGGC
>WNGF01004952.1_pt1 | contig 21078 bp, 17 predicted proteins | sample 5400641 | NCBI WGS metagenome assembly WNGF01 (sample SAMN13153371, study PRJNA577476) | soil metagenome | isolation source: 80 cm soil or saprolite under grassland replicate 2 | place: USA:California | collected 2016-06-15 | reverse complement strand
GAAACAACTCAACGATCTCCTGGTCGAAAACGGACTGCAAACCATCGAAGCAGAGGGAAAGACTTTCGACCCAAATCTGCACGAAGCGATTGCGCATGAGCCGAGCAATCAAGTTCCCGAAGGTGTGGCCTTGCGCCAGATCCGCCGCGGTTATCGATCCAAAGACAGGTTGCTCCGGCCTGCAAAAGTAGTCGTTTCCAGCGGACCACCAAAATAAGTGAGCCTTCTTGCTTGCTTCGCCCATTAGTTCCACAGGTCATATAGAACTTAATCGGTCACATGCCGACGAAGAAACGCGACTACTACGAAGTTCTGGGCGTTGGATCAAACGCCTCCGAGGAGGAGGTCAAACGCGCTTACCGCAAGCTGGCAGTAAAGTTTCACCCCGACAAAAATCCGGACGACCCGCATGCGGAAGAAAAGTTCAAGGAACTTGGGGAAGCTTACGATGTTCTGATGGATCCGGATAAACGCGCGGCATACGATCGCTTTGGCCACGCCGCGTTTGCCCAGGGCGCAGGAGTTGGACGTGGTTTCCATGATCCGTTCGAAATTTTCCGCGAAGTCTTTGGTGGGGGCGGATTCGGCGGCGGAATTTTCGAGACATTCTTCGGAGGCACCGGCGCGCGCTCGGAAGATCGCCAGCGCGGATCTGATTTGCGTTACGACATGCAAATCGAGCTCGAAGAAGCGGCCTTTGGCGTCGAAAAAGAGATTGAAATCGAGAAGCTCGATACCTGCGCCAAATGTCATGGCAGCGGCTCTGAGCAGGGTTCGCGTACGATTCGCTGTCCCACCTGCGACGGCCGTGGTCAGGTGATCAGTTCGCGCGGATTTTTTCACGTTTCCCAAACCTGTCCCCGCTGTCACGGTGCCGGCGAAATTATCGAGAAGCCTTGTCCAAAGTGCCATGGGGAGGGACGCGTGGAAAAACCAAGCCGCGTCAAATTGCAAATCCCGGCCGGGATCAGGGAAGGCGCGCGGCTACGATCCTCACACAATGGCGAGGCCGGGGTCCGTGGCGCGCCTCCGGGCGACCTTTATGTCGTGATTCACATCAAGGAGCACAAAATCTTTCAGCGCGAAGGAGACAATCTTTACTGTGAAGTGCCTATTCCTTTTACAACCGCGGCTTTGGGCAGTGAAGTGCCCGTGCCGACACTGGAAGGCAAAGCACACCTGAAATTGCCCGCCGGCACTCAAAGCGGGCAGGTGTTCAGGCTGCGCGGCAAAGGAATCATAAACGTCAATGGCCGCGACCGCGGCGATTTACTTGCGCGTCTGATTGTCGAGGTCCCATCGCACCTCAATGCCGAGCAACGTCGCAAACTCGAGGAGTTCGCCGCGCTTTGCGGCGAGGAAAACACTCCGTTGCGCAAAAGCTTTTTCGAACGCGCGAAGGAATTTTTTAGGTAATTCTTCTGTCATTCCGAGCGGAGCGCAGCGGAGTCGAGGAATCTCTCACTGTTAATATTCTCACAGATGCTTAACGATCCTGTAAAACTGATCGAATGTCCCAGGGACGCCTGGCAGGGCCTCAAGAAACAAATCCCGACCGAACTAAAAGTTCGCTATCTTCGCGCGTTGATCGAGGCGGGCTTCAAACACATCGATGCCGTAAGTTTTGTTTCACCGAAGGCTGTTCCGCAGATGGCCGACAGCGAGAAGGTGCTGGAGCAAATGGGTCCAGCCCGGGATGTCGAAATCATCGGAATCGTAGTAAACGAGAGGGGTGCAGAACGCGCTATTGCAACCCAGGCTGTGACCACCCTTGGCTATCCCTATTCCATCTCGGCGACTTTTTTGCAAAAAAACCAGAATCAGACACCCGAGGAATGCTACAAAGTTTTGCAGTCAATTAAAACAAAAGCTGATGAGTCAGGCCTCGGCATGGTCGTTTACATTTCCATGGCATTCGGCAATCCGTATGGCGATCCCTGGAATGAGGGCAAGGTGAGTGAGGCAATTGAGAAAATCGCCAACCTCGCGATCCGATCTATCTCACTGGCTGACACGGTCGGTGTCGCCGCCTCCGATCTGATAAGCCGGGTGGTACACTCGGTAACGAGCCAATACGCGAGCTACGATATCGGTGTGCACATGCACAGCGCGGGCGGCGAAGCTTCAGCCAAAGTGCTCGCCGCATACGACGCGGGTTGCCGCCGCTTCGACTCGGCCATGGGTGGCCTCGGCGGATGCCCCTTTGCGCAGGACGCGCTGATTGGGAACATTCCGACTGAGAGCGTAATCGAGTCGCTTGAAAAACGAGGGGTGGAGCTGCCGATAGGCAAATTGCTGCAGAATGTGTTGGTGATCAATTCGCTCATCGCATCCGACTACCAATAAAGAAACCAGGGTGCCTGTCCCATAACTCCCATCGCCGTATAGGTCATATCGCCCGTGCATCGCTTCTACATTTCGCCGGAGAATTGGAACCCGGACACGCTCGCGTTGACGGGATCGGAAGCCCATCACGCACGCGATGTCTTGCGCATGAAGCGCGGAGAGAAGCTTGTCCTCTTCAACGGAGGCGGCCGCGAAATCACGGCCGAAATTATCAATGCTTGCAGTAGCGAAATTCGTTTGCGGAAATTGCACGAGGCCGAAACACCCCCATTGCGCTGCCGAATCGTTTTGGGACAAGCAATTCCGAAAGGAAAAAACATGGAGTTGATCGTCCAGAAGGCGGTCGAGATCGGTTCGGCCGAGATTGCGCCGATCATTTCCGATCGGACCGTGGTGCAGGTTGATTTTGAAAGCGCCGCACAAAAGCAGACGAAATGGCGGCAGATCGCGATCGAGGCGGCCAAGCAATGCGGCCAGAACTGGCTGCCCCGCGTGCGCGCACCGAGGAAGCTCCCGGAATTCTTTGATGCGGTAGAGAAGGATAACGCCCGATTCGATCTTCGCCTGATCGGCTCGCTTCAGCCCGACGCGCAGCACTTAAAGAAAATCCTCGCAGACTATTCGAGCCAACATGAGCATCGTCCGCAAAGCGTTCTGATGCTTATTGGGCCGGAAGGAGATTTCACGCCTGCGGAACTTGCACTGGCCCGCCGCCATGGGTGCCGCCCCATCACTCTTGGCCCAATCATCCTGCGGGTAGAAACCGCCGCGATCTATTGCCTGAGTGTTCTTTCGTACGAGTTACTGACATAACAACCCATAGCTGCATGTTCCCGGCTCAACTCGATTATCGCGGTGAATCTATTCGGCCATCGCAGCTTCGGCAGATTCCAGAGAGCGAGCCGGAGCCGGCGCGGTCTCATCCGGCGGCGCGGGCTGGATTGAAACAATCGTAAATTGAGCGAGGCCATGTTCCGTGTTGAGGGAAACAGCGTCGCCAACTTTGTGCCCGAGCAACGCCTGCCCGATGGCGGTTTGATACGAAATGATGTGGCGATCGGGATCACCGTCCCACGCGCCGAGAATAGTGTAGGTTTCTTCTATATTCGTCTCCACGGCACGCAGGGTGACGATTGTGCCGATCGAAACACGCGAGGTATCGATGTTTTCGAAAGATGTTCCGCGCGCGTTCTGCAGCATTTGTTCGAGCTCGGCTTTGCGTCGCATCAGCACGCTTTGCATTTGCTTGGCTGCCTTGAATTCAAAATTCTCGCTCAAATCGCCGTACGACCTGGCGAGTGCGATCTCCTTGGTGTTCGCCGGAATTTTTGCTTTCACAAGCTCCTCGTATTCTGCTTTGCGTCTTTCCAGGCTGCTCCAGGAAACGATTAACTGCGCGGTCTTCTCCTCCGGCTGCCCGCCGGTGATCGTGCCTTCCAGCTCCGGATAGACTTTGACGATCCGGCCTAAAAGCGAGCGTTTGGTTAGCTCGTCAAATAGCGGGCTTAATTGCAGTCGGCGCATCATGTCGCGCGCGATACCGACGTCCGCTTTCTTAACAATGTCCCCAAGTAATTGCCGATCTTCAACCAGCGCCCGCTGCAACTTGCTGGTGCGGCCGGGAGAGTTGTGTTGTTCGCGTTCGAGGGTCGCGAAAATCGCCCCGAGCAGGTCCGGTGTAATCAACTCGCTCCAGCGCTCCCGTTCGCTGCAGAGCCAGGCCAGCATCTCGCTGGTGGCGGAATGTTCGCGGATGCTCCGCTCGAGCATTGTCCGAAGCTCGGCATGTTGTCCGGCCTCGCTCAAGATGCGCGGAATTTGCGCGACCATGCGACCGTGATTCCCCTGCATCAATTGTAAGGCGCGCTCCGTCCAGCGGGGACCGAGAGCCGACGGCAACGCTTGCAAGACTCTTTTCTCTTTTGCCGCCGGCAATTTCGGCAAGACCGACGCTAACCGCTTCTCTTCCTCGAGAATTAATTTTGAAAGAGTCAGACCGATGTGCGTCGTATGCAGTTGTGGAACGCGTTCGAGCAAATCGTCGCGCGCGATGATAAGTTCGAACGCGAGTTCGGGATGCAATTTCTGGTTGCGCACCGCCATGTTCTCGATCGTCGCGATGATCGGCTGCAGTTGTTTTTCAGGTTGGTTGAATTGCGAATGGAATTTTAGGATCTGCTCGAGTGCCGCGATTTGCTCTTTTGGCTGCCGCGCTTTGTTGAACGAAGCAATTAGTTCATCGGCATGCGACACCCCTTCGCCGCGCAGTTGGATTGGCTCGGTCTTTTTCGCAGGAATGGAAAAAGCGCCGCTCGCTTTGAGTAACTTCTTTGTCGATTCCCACCAGCGTTTCCATTCTGCTTCGCTCAGAACATCGCCCACCAGCCATTCACCGATCTGGGCAGCCGTCGCCTGGCCGCCACGGCTTTCGATAATATTTCGCACCAGGGCTACTCGATCTTCCCCGGCGAGCTTTTTGATCGATGCCAGGTCGTTCGCCTTGCGTGCGAGAAAATGCTCCGAGGCAAGCGGTGTCAGGTTTTCCGCCGCGTACTGAACCTGCATGGGATGAGATTTCTTTCCTGTAAAATCGATCACAATCTGGTTGAGCAGCAGGTTCCATTCAGCCACCCGGCCGAATCCCCAACTCCTGTGCAGACAAAACGTGCCTGGCTTTAATTTTTCGAGCTGCTCGGCGCCTTCTGCCGTGAGTTTTCCCGATTCAACAAGTTTTTGCAGTTCAGGATCCATTTATGGGACATGTGAGTCCCATGTGACCTATAGGTCGAATGGGCACCTCTTGCAATTTGCGGTTGCCGCAAGCCTCGCGGCATGAAAACCTCGCAGCCGTGTCGACGAGTATTTGGTTTTGGATCGCCTTTCATATAGGTGTTTTTGTCGCGCTCGCGGTCGACCTTGTCACCTTCAAGCATCGCGGTCGCGAATTGAGCATGCGCGCGGCCGCGCGGAGGAGCGTTTTGTGGGTGCTTGTGTCGCTTGGTTTTAATGCCCTGGTCTGGCATTTCAAAGGACCACAGCACGGGCTCGATTTTCTTACCGGCTACCTCATCGAGTATTCACTCAGCGCCGATAACATTTTCGTGTTCGTGTTGATCTTCGCCCATTTTCGCGTTCCTCCACTTGCCCAGCATCGCGTTTTGGTATGGGGAATCGTCGGCGCGCTCATCATGCGTGGCACCATGATCTTGTGCGGTATCGCACTGGTGCAGCGGTTTCATTTCGTTCTTTATCTTTTTGGCGTGTTCCTCCTCTTCACTGCATTGCGAATGCTGTTTGGAAAACATCCGCCGCGCGATTTTGGCGAGGGTTGGGTGATGCGCACGTGCCGCCGTATATTTCCAATTACACCCGAATTTCATGGCGAACATTTTAAAGTGCGCATCGATGGCCGCTGGATGCTGACCCCACTTGCTCTCACCATGATCGTGATCGAAGTCACGGACCTGATCTTTGCGGCCGATTCGATTCCCGCAATCTTCGCGATTACGCGCGACCCTTTCATCGTTTATACCTCCAATATTTGCGCGATTCTCGGCCTGAGATCGCTCTACTTTCTGCTGGCCGGCTTGATGAAGCGCTTCATTTACCTCAGAACAGGGCTCGCTTTCGTGCTCGGCTTTGTCGGGATCAAGATGATTCTCGCCGATCACTTCCATCTGCCAACCGGTATCTCACTCGTTGTGATTGTTGTCATTCTCGCTGTCACGATCACTGCGTCGATGATCGTGACTCGGAAATGCGCCGCGGCTATTAATCGAAAGTAAAATGTTGTTGCATTTCCTTTGCATAATCATTTAACTGACTTCGCGCGCCTATGAAAACTCTTCTTGCCCTCGCCGTACTCGCCGCTCTTGCCACCAGTGCCTTCGCCGATATTCAAGACCCGCCGTCGAACGACTATGGGCCAACGCGCAAACTCGGTCGCGGTCTCTCGAATTTTTTCATCGCTCCTGCGGAGGTCTTTGTGACAGTGACAACGGTCAACACCTACGAGGGAAATGCCGCAGCCAATGGATACGGTGTCGTGCGTGGAGTGGGCCGCTCGGGGGCGCGCCACCTGGCCGGCCTGCTTGAGATACTGACATTTCCATTTCCGGCCTGGCGGGAAAGCTACTACCCGATGCTGCCGCCAGATATTCCATATATTCACGCTGGCTATTCGGAGTTTCCGCCCGAGCTCGGCAACGAATCAAAATATCCTTACGTGCGGGATTACTAGAGCGAGTTCGACATTGCTCTAGCTGCAGGAAGCGCCGCAGGCGCGGAAGAATGTAGCGATGCCGCCTAATGGACGCGAGAAACCCGGACGTCTCCGCCCCCGGCGATGTACATGCGGTAACCAATCCTGTCTTTAGCGATGATCACCGGTGGCGATTCGACCTTCGGAAAATAACGGCTATCCGGCTGCGATTGCCTCCATCGTTGACCATTCTCCAGCGTAAAAACAGTGCTGCCATTAAATCCGGTGAAAGGGCCGACAATCCGGCTCTGAATGATTTCAGGCGGAGTCACCTTGCGTTCTTTCACCGCGCGGTCGACCGCCTTTTCCGCCGCCACCTGATTACTCGAAGCAACAAAGCGCCGAATGAATTCATCCAATCGCGCGCGCTCGTCGGCCGTCAGTTTTTGCAAGCCGGCTGCATCATATTCCTGCGGCGACATCGCCTTTTCCACGCCTGGAAATTCGGCGCCCTGTGCCCAGGCGCGAATCGGCGATAGAGCACAAACAGCCGATAACAGTAACGCGACGATCGGAGAATTTTTCATAATCGGGATATTCGAAAACACTCCTAGTCGACTAAGGGAGCCAGGGAAAGTCAAAGGCAAAAGCGGCCCACGCGAATCTTTATCCTGAAGGAGGATGTTCATGATATGCGCATTGTCGATCTAAAAATCGCGGATATCGCTTTTGGCGGCAAGGGCGTGGCGCGTGAAAACGGCAAGGCGGTATTCGTTCCTTACACGATCGAGGGCGAGACCGTTTCGGCCGAAATCGTGCGTGAGAAAAAGCAATTCGCGGAAGCGGAACTTGTCTATGTTAAAGAAAGTTCACCGCATCGCGTTACTCCGGAGTGCCCATACTTTGGCCGCTGTGGCGGCTGTGCGTATCAACACATCGACTACGAGCATCAACTTGCGATCAAATGGCGCCAGGTCCGCGACGTTCTGCAACGCATTGGCAAACTCAAGGATATTCCGATGCGACCAATCATCCCGTCTCCCAAACAATATGGGTATCGCAGTCGCATCACCGTTCACGCCCAGGATGGCGTGATCGGTTTCTTCCGGCGCGACGCGCATCGTTTGATCGACATCGAGCGTTGCCCAATTTCGCGCGACGAGGTCAATCGCGCATTAGCGGAATTGCGGGCCCAACCTCAAGTGCGCGATGGACATTACACACTGCGCGTGTCATCGCGCCCGCGAGTTTTTTCACAAACGAACGATGCAGTGGCAAATGCGTTGCGCGATTTGGTCGACAATCTGGTCGGGCCTGATCAGGAACTCCTGATCGATGCCTATTGCGGTGCCGGCTTTTTTGCCAAAGCGTTACTTGATAAATTCGAGCGCGTAATCGGGATTGACTGGAATCGGTTTGCGATTGAGGCTGCCAGGCAGAACGCGACAGCAAAGGAGAGTTATATTGCCGGAGATGTCGATCTTGCGTTCGGGCAATTGAGGTCAATAGCTCCCGGGTTCCGAAGCAAAGAGACGACTTTGCTTGTCGATCCACCGGCAACCGGACTGAGCGCAGCGATGCGAAAGGCAATTGTGGATCTTGCGCCGGCCACACTGATTTACGTTTCGTGCAATCCTGCGACATTGGCGCGGGACTTGAAAGAATTGCAGGGAAAATTCACGATCAATTCGGTCACGCCGCTCGACATGTTTCCGCAAACTGCGGAGTTCGAAGTGGCGGTGCAGCTTCACGCGTAGACGAGTAGATCGATTTCTTCCGGCAGTGAGTTCGATACTTCGCGAATGACGTTGCCGCGAAGCAGATTGAGCAGTGCGTTGCGTTTTGGTGCGCCGAGGATGAGCCGCGATGCGCCGAGCGTCGCGGCAACATCGACAATTGTTTCGGCCGCCGATGGACTGACAGCGTAACAGAACAACGGCGGTTGATCGGCCGCTTTTTGTTTCGCTTCGGCAAAGATTGTGCTCGCTTCGGGGTCTTCCTGCCATTTGCGTTTGACGTCCTGCTCGGTCATGAAGGGTTGTTCCCGCACGAAGAGCAAATAAAGCCGAGACTTTGTGTTGCGCGCTTCACGCAGCGCGAAATCAAGCGTGCGGCCTGTCCCGCGGATCGCGCATAAGATCGATTCCGCACCCACCGGCGCGGGCAGTGCGGTGACAGGAGCGGTCCTCGCAAGATCGACAAGTAGCTTTTCTGGCGCAATTGCCGGCCTCTCCTTTTTCATCCGGCGTTCCTGGACGAGCCCGCGCAGAATTAATCCGACAGCGAGAATGGTGACCGCGAAATAGCGCGCATTCGGTTTGTCGATGAGCAACGACATTTCGATCGCCGCCATGACGATGAACGTCGCGAACATGAGAGTCCGCTCCCAAGATTTGATAGTCAACTTCCGGTCGGTCGCGGTCGCCCCAAGATTCGTAGCGATCGCGCCGACGACGCCCACCGCGTAGAGGTCAGCGAGGCCGGCCATGTCTTTTACGAGAACCACAAGCAACATCGGCACAAGCGTGGCGAGCAACATGCCCGCGCTCGGCACGCCCCATTTGTTAAGGCGCTGGAAAATCTTCGGCAACTCCTGGTCACGCGCCATGAGGAATTGGATCATGATTAGATCGACAATCGCGGTGTTCGTCGCCGAGAGCAGCAGCAGCGCGAATACGATGCTGACAATGATGCCGAAAGCATGTCCGAGCGCGGGCCCAAGCGCGCCGCCGACGAAGGTTTCTCCCATGTAACGCAGCATGTAATCGCGCACACCTTGCGCGCCGGGCGCGTTGACGTCGCCGTTAACGGTTTGCAGTCCGCCGAGCGCGTGCATGGCGAGACCGAGCAGCGCGGTGAAGAGACAGACTTCGATCATCACCCACAGAATGGCGGGAGTGGAAGTCTTGCGCACAGATGGTTGCGCATCAGTGCTGCCCGGATCGAGCTTCATCACGCCAGTTGCATTCGCGATCGCTTCCACCCCGGACAGCGCGAGCACGATTCCGACAAAGCCGGCCCAATTTTGCCAGAAGCCGCCGTGCAACGGTTGTAAACGACCAATCGCTTCCCCCATGTGCGGCAGACTGAAAAGTCCGAGAACAACGACGACGATGGCAGTTGGCACCGAAATCAAAAAAGCGAGACCGCCCGTGTGTTTCGGTCCGAGCAGATTGAGCAACCCGATAATGAGAATGGCCGCGGCAGCGAATTTTTCCGGATGCGGAACGCCGAGGTATTGAAACCCAGAAAGCGCGCTGATGGCCGCCGTTACCAAATAATCGGCGATGAGAAGAAAGGCACCGACGATGGAGATGACTTCGGAGCGATGGCGCACGCTCGCGTAAACGCCGCCGCCGTCCGGGTAGAGACGGCAAATGATCATATAGTTGAGGCCAACGAGTGCGGTGAGGACGCACATCAGGGCGATGAGCCAGAACGATGCGTAGCCGGCCACGGCAAAGGCGAGACCGATGACGTAGGCCTTGCTCGTGCCCCAGTCGCCGTACAAAATCGCGGCCGCGCGTTTCCAATCGACATTGCGCGGTCGCTTAACGTCTGTTGGTATCAATTGATTCGACTCAAACGAGACGACACTCGCGCGACGGGGCGTCTCACTTCAGGAGTCGATTTCCCTGCGACATCCTTTTGCCCTTTAATGATGCTGACGAGGTTAGCTGTCGGGCTGGAGCCATTAAATGCTCCCGATGCCGCGCATCGTTCGCCCCGATCCGCACCGCATTCGCGGCCGGAATTTGGTTCCCCCATTGGAGCGGCCACTCGCCGATCCATTAAGCGAAACAAAGAACTGGAGAAACATCTGATTGAGTCGATTCACAGTCAAGGCGGGCGTGGCTGAGAAAGAGCTTGCCAGCGAACAAGCGCGCAATGAAGAGTCAGAGCCAATAGCGATGGCTGATATTATTCTCGACGCGACCTCTGGAGTGCATCGGCCACGCAATGTCGATTGGAAGCGCGCCGGCGCGTTTCTCTATGGCGATTGGGGCACGAGCAAGTGCTACGTGATCGGCCTGGCGTTCGTGGCGGCAGGCTTCTCATCTCTTCCGATCATTCTTGCGGTCTGCGCCGTCACGGGCTTGGTAGGCATCAATTATATCGTTATCTGTCGTCATTTCCCCGATGGCGGCGGGGTATACTCAGCGGCGCGTTCGCAAGGCCGGTTGCTGGCGGTGGTCGGGGCGCTACTTCTGGTTGCGGATCTGACGGTCACGGCTGCGCTCAGTGGTTGGTCTGCATTGAGCTACATCACTTCCGGCGCGGAGCAGATAACCTGGATCAAGTTTCTTCGCGATCATATCGCGCTGACCACGACGGCGGTGCTGTTGTTTCTAGGCGCGATCAACTATTTCGGCCCGAGACATAGCGGCAGCATGGCCATCGCGCTGGCGCTGCCGACAGTGATCGTGGTGTTGGTGTTGATCGGGATCAGCGCGCCGCATTTAACGACGCAGTTTTTGCAGCCCCGGCACGAGAGCGTTAGCGCTTTGTGGGTGCAGTTCGTCGGCGTGATCCTTGCCCTCTCCGGCGCAGAATCAATCGCGAATTTGACCGGGGTAATCAAGCTCGACCCCGGCGCGACGCCGGAACACCCAAGCGTCGCGCGTGAATCGCTCAAGGCGATTGCGCCAGTGGCGATCGAAGTCGTCTTCGCAACCGCGCTACTCGGCTGGGCGATGCTCTCTCTGCCGAGCGTGCTGGGCCAAACCCTTCATCTTAGCGGCGCAAGCGAAGTCGCGGCCGCTATCGAGCAACGCAAAGAAGACATGCTGCGTTTCATCGGCGAACAATTCGGCGCCGCTTCTGTTTCGCCCGCGTTTGGAAGCCTGTTCGGCTGGATCGTTGGCATCGTGTTTTTCTTCCTCCTTCTGAGCGCTTCGAACACGGCCATTGTCGCGATGATCGGGCTGCTTTACATGGTCACGCGCGATGGCGAGCTGCCGCGCCAGTTCACGCGGCTGAATCGCCACGGCGTCCCTTGGATTCCACTCCTGATCGCCTTCGGCTTGCCCGTGATTGTCGTCCTGAGCGCCGCCGACTTTACTTCCCTGGCGGGTCTGTATGCGATCGGCGTCGTCGGGGCCATTACCTTGAACGTCGGGTCATGTGCGGTCAACCGAACCGCCGGCTTCACCTGGTACGACCGGGTTCTCTTCGGGATTACGTTTGTCATTCTCGCTGCCGTCGAGTTCACGCTCGCGCATACGAAACCCGATGCACTCTTCTTCGTCACATGCGTCTTAATCGGCGGCCTGGGTTTGCGCGCCTACACCTTAAAGCGGCACGGTCTCACCACGCTTACGGTCACGCGCGAAGTTGCCCGGATGGTTACGCCCGATCTTGTGGCCACGATGCGTCCGCGTTTGGAAGAAGGGCAAAAAATCATGGTGGCGGCGCGCGGTGTCACCCCCGTGCTCACGTTTGCCTTGGAGGAAGCGCAATTGCGCAAAGCCACTCTTTGCGTGCTCTACGTGAAGGAGATCGCAATTTTTTATGGTGGTGGACCGGCCGTGCCGGGACGCCCCAAATGGCAGGATAACCCTGAAGCCAGCGCAATCATGTCGATGATGCTCAAACTTGGCACCGAACGGGGCATTTGCGTAATTCCCGTTTATGCCGTCAGCGAGGACACCGCCTCGACGATTCTGGATCTTTCTGCGACGCTGGGCGTGGACTACCTCATCATCGGCGCGTCGCAACGCAGTGCCATGACCAAGCTGCTCCGCGGCAGCGTGGCGACGAACGTTGCCCAACAACTGCCCGAGTCGATTCGTTTGCTCATTTACGGTTGACGTAGAACGTCAAAGCCGTTGAAGCGTTAAAGCGGCGGAAAATTATCCGCTCGATGTTGGATGTCCAATGTTCGGCGTTCGATGTTAGAATGCCTCGAAGCTAGCCATGAACGAACCGCCGAAGATCCTGATTGCCGATTCCATCTCCCCGCGCGGCATTGACGAGCTTTCGCGCGATGGCGCGCTCGAGGTCACCGTCAAAACCGGCCTGAGTGAACACGAACTTGTTGATCTGATCCCGCAATTCAGCGCGCTGGTTGTCCGCAGTCAGACGAAAGTGACCGCCGATATCTTGACGGCCGGAACACGACTTCGCGTGGTTGGCCGAGCTGGCGTGGGTGTGGACAATGTCGATGTCGAGACGGCCACGCGGCGCGGCATCATTGTATTGAATGCACCGGGAGGAAACACTGTTTCCACAGCTGAGCACGCATTTTCGCTTTTGCTCTCGGTTGCCCGCAAGATTCCACAAGCCGACGCAAACGTTCGCAGCGAACATTGGGACAAAAAAAATTTCGAAGGTGTAGAGCTCTACAACAAGACACTCGGCATTATCGGGATGGGTCGCATTGGCAGCGAGCTGAGCCGGCGCGCAATCGCTTTCGGGATGCGCGTCGTCGCTTACGATCCTTATCTTTCGGCGACGCGGGCCCGCAGTTTGCAGGTCGAGCTGGTTGACGACCTCGACGATCTGCTTACGAGCGCCGATTTCATTTCGCTACACACACCGCTGACCGCAGAAACGCGTCATCTTCTCGATTTCGACCGACTGCAAAAAACAAAACGAGGCGTCCGCGTCATCAACTGCGCTCGCGGCGGCTTGATCGACGAAGAGGCGCTCGCCAAAGCGTTACAAGATCAGCATGTAGCTGGCGCAGCGCTGGATGTCTTCGAGACCGAACCGCTGCCGATAAATTCGCCCTTGCGCAGCGCGCCGAACCTCATTCTCACTCCGCATCTGGGCGCTTCTACTTCGGAAGCGCAAGAAAGCGTCGGCATCGAGATTGCACAGTCGATTCGCGCCGCATTACTCGAAGGGACGATCCGAAACGCGGTTAATATGCCGAACCTCGACGCCAAGACGCTGGCTGTCATCGGTCCGCATCTTAGATTCGGCGAAAAGCTCGGGCGTTTTCTCTCGCAAATTGCGCCAAAACGCATCGACGCCTTGAACATCAATTATAGCGGAAAAGTGAACGAAGTGGACACGACCGCGATCACACGCTCAATCCTGAAAGGTTTTTTGCAGATCGCTGGTGGATCGGACATCAATGAAGTAAATGCCCCGGCATTTGCCAAAAGCCTCGGTTTGAAGGTCAGCGAATCGCGTCTGAGCGCGCCTGGCGATTATAACGACATGCTCGAATTAGCCGCTACCGGCGAAGGGAAAACGGTCTCGGTCGGCGGCGCCTTTTTCGGTGCGACCCCGCGGATCGTGAGCGTGAATAGTCGCCCGGTCGAAGCGCGGCCGCACGGGGTCGTGCTCGTGCTCGAAAACACTGATCGTCCTGGAATGGTTGGGCGAATCGGCACGCTGCTCGGAAACCATGGCGTAAACATTGCCACGATGTCGCTCAGTCGAAATCAGGCCGGCGGAACCGCCCTGACCGTTCTGAATCTCGACAGCGCGCCCAACGCAGCTCTGCTCGAAGAGATTCGCGCGAGCGATGACATTCACTCGGCGCAGGTGATCGAGCTCTGAGAAATTCCGCGAAGCGGTGTAGAGGTAGTCGTGCCAGCCGCGAAGCCTTAATCCAATTCCTTGCCGTCAGGCAGTTAATTTGATAGAACTCCTTCTCATATGGACTTCAGCGCTCATTCTATTCTTTGGATTTTGCTTATTGGTCTTATCGTCGGCGCCATCGCGAAATTGTTGACGCCTGGAAGAGATCCCGGCGGTTGCATTGTGACGATTTTGCTCGGCATCGCCGGCGCGCTCGTTGCGAGCTATCTCGGCCAGGCCGTCGGCTGGTACCAGCCCGGGCAACCAGCGGGTTTTATCGGGTCGGTCGTCGGGGCAATCCTGTTGTTGCTGCTATATCGATTGCTTTTTAGGCGCGGCGCGTAGCAGCGTTCGTAAAAGATTGGGGAGCGCGGGCATTCTGCCCGCTCTGTTCGGCATGTTGCCGGACAGCTTCGGCCCACCGGTCGCCGCAATCGCAATGCAGGAGGGCCGCCGGCAACATGCCCGCGGTCCACAAGGCGCGCAGAATCTGAATTTTATGACAGATTGTCGGCACTTCATGACTGCCCCAACAAGAATCCGGATCATCGTTGCGTTCGCCGCTCTCTATCTAATCTGGGGCTCGACCTTTCTTGGCATCCGCTTCGCGATTGAAACCATTCCGCCGTTTTTAATGGCGGGCGCTCGATTCCTTATTGCGGGAGTGATCATGTATTCAATCGCGTTGTCGCAAGGGATCGGTAAATCCAGTTGGGCGAACTGGCGCACCTCTTTGATTATTGGCGCCTGTTTGCTCCTCGCAGGCAACGGCGGAGTGACGATCTCAGAACAGTATATCGATTCAGGATTGGCGGCACTGATTGTTGCCATAGTTCCCATTTACATCGTGGTGCTGGGGTGGGCGGCTGGAATCGCGCCCAGGCCGACGCCAATAGTCTGGCTTGGTCTGGTAGGAGGATTTGCTGGTGTTGGCGTCTTGCTTGGTCCGGCACTGCGCCTTTCCTCAAACGGCGGACGACATTCTGCAATTGGAATGTCGATCCTGCTTGTCTCGTCTTTCGTCTGGTCGGCAGGCTCGCTTTATTCCCGGACAGCGAAACACGCAGCCTCTCCTTTTCTGACCGCCGCCCAACAGATGCTATGCGGGGGACTCCTTCTTTTGCTTGCCAGCTTTGCCACTGGCGAGACGCGACACTTTTATCCGAATTCCATGTCGATCCTGTCGCTCGCGTCATTCGCCTATTTAGTCCTTATCGGAGCGGTGATTGGATACACTGCCTACATCTGGCTGTTGCGCCATTGCGATCCGGCAAAAGTTGCTACCTACGCCTACGTGAATCCGATCGTGGCCGTCCTGCTGGGCGCCGCTTTCGCCGGGGAGACTTTGACCATGCGCACGCTGGTGGCCGGCGTGTTAATTATCGGCTCCGTCGCGCTGGTGATTACGGCGCAGCAACTCAGAGCAAGGACGGAGCCAGCAATCAGCACTGCGATAGAGCCAGCTGATTGACGACGGTGAATCCGGGGAGCGCAGTCTTCCAGCGTGCGGCGAAGAGCATCCTGTTCTGCGTACAAGTTTAGCGCCAAAGGCGCTATCTCACTCTGCAGCCTGTGGGCAGCGCCCCAGGGAATTCTAGTTTCGCAAGCACAGACATAGCGCGTGTCGAAGATCGACGCCGAAAGTGTCCGGGCAGCAGCTCGCGGTATTCTTGTATCGAACTCGCGCCGGAAGTTGAATCGCGCTTTCAGCGCTGGTGTTTCGGTAGTTCCACAATCCCGGGGCGCTGCGCCAGGCTCTCACGTGAATGCTGCGCCTTTGGCGCTAACGACATATTCCTGCACTTCGCATCCTCACCAAGGTTTTCTGTGACAAGATGTTCGGCAGGATGCCAAACGCGGCACACTGGAAGCGCGCGCTCCCCGGATTTTCTCACGGGTTCCAATCTCGGGGATAAATTACCAGCTCCGGAATTTTTCGTGAGCAGTCCGCGGCTCTTTGAGCTTTAATCTGCCATGGCCCAGGACGCGCAAGATCGACAGGAGACGATCGAAGTCGTCAAGCGCAATTGGCGGGCCGAAGTTGAGACGGCGCAAACCTATCGGGATTTGGCCGAGCGGGAACAGGATGAAAAACGTAAAGGCATTTTGTTGCGCATGGCCGAGGCGGAGGAGCGGCACGCGCAACGCTGGGAGCAGAAGTTGCGAGATCTAGGGGTAGCGCCTCCGGTTCTCGAAGACACGATCGGGCGGCGATTGAATCGCTGGTGGAATAAAATCGCCGGCGCAAATATCGCCATTCGTCGCATGGAGGCTGCCGAGGAACGCCATGAGGCGGAATTTCGCGAGCAAGCCGATCGCGCGCTGGCGGGAGAGAAGGATGTGCAGGAGTTCCTGCGGAAAAGTGCGCTGGAAGAAAAAGCCCATGCGCGAGCGCTTAATGCCATGGCGGCGGCCCCGGTTAGCCCGCGCACGGCGCTGGACAAGATTCTAAAACGCGAACGCTGGCATGGACGAGGCGGCAGTTGGGTGGCCGACGCAATCTACGGCGCGAATGATGGGCTCGGCGCGGTATTTGGAATCGTTTCGGGCGTAGCCGGCGCGACAAGTAACCAGCAACATTACATTCTCATTGCCGGTCTGGCGGGAACGCTCGCTTCCACACTGTCGATGGGCGCTGGCGCCTATCTTGCGGCAAAGAGCGAGGCGGAAGTTTACGAAGCGGAAATTTCGCGTGAACGCGCGGAAGTTGAAGAAAATCCCGAGGAAGAAATCGAGGAGATGTCGCTCTTTTATCAACTCCAGGGATTCACCCCGGAAGAATCACAAAAAATGGCGGAACGCCTCGCCGAACAGCCCGAACAGTTCGTGCAGGCGATGGCGCAAAGTGAGCTTGGTTTGTCCGAGCACCGTTTTCCCAATCAATGGACTGCCGCGTTCTCGTCCGGAATTTCGACGGCGATCGGCGCGGTATTGAAGCGGTGATTATTTCCTTCGGCATCAGTTTGGTCGCGCATTTCGCCGTCGGCGCGCTGAAATCGTTGATCACGATCCGTTCCTGGTGGGCATCGGGCCTGGAAATGACCTGGATCGGCGTCATCGTCGCCGTCGTGACTTACGGGCTCGGACTGGCGTTCGGAGCGCTGGGCTAAAGACACTGAATCCGAGATTCTTGAGAGAAGAATTTGCGTTTGCGTCGCCCTTACAATATCGATGGGTTTTCAACGTTTCGGGATTTGCATTGTCAATCAATCCTCACATGCATCTGCGTTTTGTAATCGCGCTCGTCTCCGTCGCGCTTATCGCGCCGGCAGTTTTCGCTCAGAGCAATAATGCACCGACAGTCGATGAATTGGTTTCCAAGAACGTCGAAGCCAAGGGCGGGGCGGAGGCTTTGCAGACGCTTCAGTCGCTGCGGCTGACGGGCAAACTGCTCGTGAACCAGGGTCAGATCGAGCTGGCCTATCTCGAAACTAAAAAACGGCCAGATGAAGTGCGCACGGAGGCTTCTCTTCAGGGAATGACTCAGATCCAGGCGTATGATGGCAAAGAGGGGTGGAGAGTGTCACCATTCTTTGGACGTAAAGACCCGGAGCGTATGTCCGCCGACGACGTGAAAGCACTGATCGAGGACGCGGAGATCGACGGGCCACTGGTTGATTGGAAGGCGAAGGGAAGCAGCGTCGAGTACCTCGGAACGGAGGACGTCGATGGAACCCCCGCGCACAAGCTAAAGGTAGTGCGGAAAAATGGAGACGTGAGCTTTGTTTATCTGGATCCTGATCACTTCCTGGAGATTCGCGTTGTGACGCAACGGATGAGACACGGCGCGTACGAAGAGGTTGAAACAGATTTAGGCGACTATGAAAAAGCGGGCGGCGTATTCGTTCCAACGTCAATCGACTCAGGACGCAAGGGCGCGCCGGACAAGCAACGAATTATCATCGATAAAGTGGAAGCCAATGGGCCGGTAGATGACTCGATGTTTCATTTCCCGGCTTCGAAATAAGTTATTATGCGCTTGTTTGAATTCAGTCCTGTGAATCGCGCGTTGCCGGCGCGCCCGGCGGTCACGCCCTACCAGGTTGCCAGGATTTTGCTATTCTGTTTTGTCTCGATCGCCGCGCAGGCGCAGGAAGCTCCGTACAGTTCATCAACAATTTCCGGGCTTGGCGCGCGCAACATAGGTTCCGCGACAATGAGCGGGCGCATCTCGGCCATCGCGGGTACACGCGAGCCCTCGGGTAAAATCACGCTCTTCGTCGGTGCGGCCAGTGGCGGCGTTTGGAAATCTGACGATAGCGGGACGCGGTACCGGCCCGTGTTCGACGAACAACGCGTCCAATCGATTGGCGCCATCGCGCTCGACCCGAAAAATTCGAGAAATGTCTGGGTCGGAGCCGGCGAATCGTGGACGCGCAATACCGTTTCGATTGGCGACGGAATCTACAAGTCAACCGATGGCGGCGAAACCTGGACCCATGCTGGCTTGGATAAATCCGAACGTGTTGCAAAGATCGCAGTGAGCCCGAAAAACAGCGACACGGTTTTCGCCGCGGTTCCCGGGGCATTATGGAGCGATTCGCCCGATCGCGGACTTTACAAAACGGCGGATGGCGGGAAGACGTGGCAGCAAGTTCTCAAAGGACCGAATCTTTCGACCGGTTGCACAGATATCGCAATCGATCCGGCGAATCCTGATATCATGTTTGCTGCCACGTGGGATTTCCGGCGCAAAGGATGGGAGTACCGCTCCGGCGGCGAAAGTCCTACCGCGCCTTCGGCCAGTGGATTGTTTCGGTCCACAGACGGGGGCAATACTTGGACTGAGATCACGACTGAGGCCAATAAAGGTTTCCCTAAGAAGCCATATGGCCGAATCGCAGTGGCGATTGCGCCTTCAAACCCCAAACGCGTTTATGCTTTTGTCGAATCACCAAACAGCGCGCTTTTCGTTTCCGATGACGGCGGCATGACATGGGAGAAGCGTGATAAGAGCCAATGGATAGTATGGCGTCCATTCTACTTCGCGAATCTGATCGTCGATCCAAAAAATCCAGACCGCCTGTTCAAGCCCGACGGATCACTCATTGTCAGCGAGGATGGCGGGAAAAGCTTCGCCGTGGTCGGCGGTTTTCAAGGGGCTCACGGCGACGCACACGTCGTGTGGATCGATCCAACCAACACGCAAGTCGTGTTCGTGGGAGACGACGGCGGAATGTGGTATTCCTACAACGGTGGCAGCAAGTGGTGGAAAGGCGAAAACCTGCCAGTGTCGCAGTTTTACCATGTCAGCGTCGACGAGAACGATCCGTACCATGTTTACGGTGGTTTGCAGGACAATAGTTCATGGGTGGGCGACTCGCAGTACCCCGGCGGTATTACAAACGCGCAGTGGGAAAATATGTACGGTGGCGATGGCTTTTGGATGTTTCAAGATCCGGCTGATCCCGATTACATCTATGCCGAATATCAAGGCGGCGAGATCGGTCGGGTAAATCGCCACACGCATGAAGCTCGCAACATCAAGCCAAGACCGAATTACAAGGAAAAACTTCGGTTTAACTGGAACACGCCAATTGCGCTCTCGCCGAATGAGAAGGGGACTATTTATATCGGCGCGCAGTTTCTTTTCCGTTCGCGAGATCACGGCCAGAACTGGGAACGCATCTCGCCCGATCTGACGACGAACGATCCGGAAAAGCAGAAGCAGGAACAATCGGGCGGAGTCACAGTGGACAATTCATCCGCGGAAATGCACACCACGATCTACTCGATCAGCGAATCGCCCAAAGATAAATCGCTGATCTGGGTCGGCACCGATGACGGTAATCTTCAGCTCACCCGCGACGGCGGCAAGACATGGACGAATGTCGTCGGCAACCTTCCCAATTTGCCGAAGGATTCATGGGTGAACTGGGTCCAAGCCAGCAATTTCAACGCCGGTACTGCTTATGCGGCATTCGATCGGCATACGTTCGGCGACATGGCGCCGTACGTTTTCAAAACGACTGATTACGGTAAAACATGGACGCCGCTCGTAACCGCGCAGGATTCGAAAGGCATTCGTGGATACGCTCACGTAATCAAGGAAGATCTGGTTAAACCTGATCTCCTCTTTCTCGGAACCGAGTTCGGGCTTTGGATTTCCATCGACGGCGGGAAAAACTGGGCGCAATTTAAAGGGAACCATTTTCCTGCCGTTGCCGTACGCGATCTGGCGATTCATCCACGCGACAACGATCTCGTCCTCGCGACGCACGGTCGCGGCATCTGGATCATAGACGACATGACTCCATTGCGCGCTTTGACCCCGGATTTGCTGAAGCAGGATGTTGCGTTTGTTTCAGCGCGCCCGGTGCAACAGCGGATCGAAGGCCAGGGCGGCTGGGCGAATGGTGACGCGGTTTTCGTCGGCGATAATCCTCCTGACGCTGCCGTGATCAATTACTACCAGCGCGAGCGGCATCTGTTTGGAAAAATGAAACTGGAAGTCTTGGACGCTTCCGGTCGCCTCATCGATGAGTTGCCGGCCAGCAAACGCCCGGGTCTGAACCGCGTGACGTGGACAATGCAGCGTGGACAATGCAGGCAAAACCGCCGCATGTGCCGCCAGCCGCGCAGATCGCATTCTCGGGAACGCGCGGACCGCGCCTCGTCCCCGGCGTGTACACTGTGCGTCTCACCAAGGCAGGCAAGGTTTCGGAGACGAAGTTAACCGTTGGTCTGGATCGCCGCGCGAAATTTAGCGAAGCAGACCGCAAAGCGCAGTTCGATGCGGCGATGAGAGTCCACGCGCTATTTGGCGAAGAAAGCGCGCTGACGAGTCGAATTTCATCGTTGCGCGCGGACCTGGCAAAGACTGGAACAGCTTTGCCAGAAGGTGACCCGCTTCGCAAGAATGTCTCCGACTTCGACGGGAAAGTTGACGCAGTGCGCAAGAAAATTGTTGCCACGACCGAAGGAGGCGCCATCACCGGCGAAGAGCGGCTGCGGGAGCACACAGATCAACTCTACGGCGCGCTCCTCAGTTATGAAGG
>WNGF01003551.1_pt1 | contig 21083 bp, 22 predicted proteins | sample 5400641 | NCBI WGS metagenome assembly WNGF01 (sample SAMN13153371, study PRJNA577476) | soil metagenome | isolation source: 80 cm soil or saprolite under grassland replicate 2 | place: USA:California | collected 2016-06-15 | reverse complement strand
GATCGACAGCGTGCTGCGAGGCTCTGGCACGTCGCGACCCTCCGTGCAGGTCTCGACCCCGCCCCCGGGTCGTTTGCAGCGGCGCGGGGGCCTTGCCTGCCAGGCCACGCTATCACGACCAGGACGGAGCAAACCCGCGTCGGCGACCGCCGGTCAGATGGTCGTCGCGCTCATCCAGCTCGCCGACTTCGGCATCTGGACCGCGGCAGGCAGCGCCGGCGATTCGTGCAGACGTTGGGGGCTGCGCCGCGCCCTCGCGGTCGGCCGCGAGCATGCACCGGGCGCGGCTGCACTGGCCGCGCAGCATCGGAGCATCGGGACCTCCTTCAAGCTCCGCCAACCGGCCTTCAGCGCGATCATCCGTGCCCGAGCGGGAGGGGATCCCTGCACAGGTCATCTTTCGATATGTACCAGCAACGTGGGCCGCGTGCGGGCCGCCGGCGGCGTACTCGGTCCGCCGATGTCCAACGAGTACAGCATCGGCACTGCAGGCGACAGGGAATCCGACTCAGACCAGCGTATCCGTCTACAGTCAAAACGAGTTGAAGCGCAACGGCAGAGCTGGGCTGAGCGCTCCTCACCAGGACCCACCGCCGCCGCCGCCGGCGCCGCCATCCACACCACCCCCTCCGCCGTTGCCGCCGGATGACGACACCGAGCTCGCCGCCGTGGCACGCGACAGGTACGGGACCATCGTGGCGGAGTAGTAGGCCGGGTCGGCCTGCGCCACAGCTGAGGCGGCGGTCGCGCTGGACCAGCGGTCGATCTCGCCGACCGCCACCGCCCAGGCGGTGTACTGCAACAGGTGGTCCTGGGTGGCGGCTTCGTCGGCGCAGTGCGCGTCGGATTCAGCCAGGAAACGGCGGAACGACTCGACCCGCAGCCACGACCCCGACCCGGCCACCGTGAGCGTGCGCAGCTCCCAGGCCCGCAGCGCCGCTGACACGCCGCAACCGGCGAGGAGGGCGCCGGGCACGACCAGCGCCAGCCCTGCCGCGCCCGTCCTGCTGGCGTCGCCACCGCCGACGAATGCGCACCCGAGGCCGAACGCCGCGCCCACGAAACCGATCAACCATCCCCGCACACGGCGCAGCTCTCCCGTAGGATCCCACAGGCCGCTTTCCTGCTGCCAGACCCTCAGCTCCTTGCCGACTCGCCGCCAGGCTGCGGCGAAACTCTTGTCATAGGTGCCGAGCTGGAGGCGCTCGCGGCCGGCGAACGCGATGTCGAGCGTGGCCGCGATTGAGCCGCCGTCGTGGTGAGGGCAGCGCACCAGGGTGACGTCGCCACCTTCCCCTTCGAGGCGGATGTGGCCGTCGACGGCGGCGTCTATCAGCCATGCCACCTTGTGCCTGCGCTGGACTCCCCCGGCGAGCAAGACGCCGCCCTGCGCGGGCGTCAGCCCCTCCGGCGGGACGTACTCGATGGTGGCAAGCGACGCCAGTTGCTCGGCGTCCAGGCGAACCTCGCTGCCGATGCCGGCGCGGCCAGCGTCGCCGACCGCGACGCGCTCACGACCGGCGCGCCGCACCAGGCGGGAGACCGCGGCCGCGCTGGCCAACGCGAGGACCGCGGCGAGCACGCCGGGGACGAAGGGGCTGGTGCCGGTGGCGGCCGGTGAGGCTGGCGGCGGCGGGGGCAGCGGCGGGGCGGCCTCGAGCTCCCGACCGGCGCTGGCGTACAGGGTGGCGCCCTGGTACAGGTCGAGCGAGCCGATCTCGACGACGAGGTGACCCGGCTCGGGCTGGGCCACCTTGCACGGCGTGGTCGCGCCGGCGGCGCCCCGCACGCAGCGGACCGCCTCAAGCTGGAAGGGTGCCACCAAGTGGATCTCGATGTTGCTGAGCTTGACCGACCAGCCGGTGCCGACGGCGTTCCACGCGAGCCGGCCGCCCGGGGCGACCCCGCCGAGGGGATACTCGATCAGGTAGCGGTGCCGGCCGCCGACCGTGCGCGACGGGTCGCCGATGCGGATCCGGGCCCCGGTCGGCGTCGTGCTGAGCTGGACGTCGTCGGGCGCGGTGGCGGACGAGACCTTGACGGCGGCATCAGGCTGCAGCCTGGGCACGTCACGGAAGATGCCGTGGTGGCGCCCGTAACCGAAGTCGTAGTCGATCGCTTCGCTGATGTGGGCGCTGCCGTCGGGTTGCACGATGGCGCCGGACCAAATGCCGGCCACGTGCTCGGGATTGCCGGCGACCGCACCGACCAGCGCCACAGCGCCAATGACCAACCCGGCAAGGGCGAGCAGCAAAGCGTCGATCCGCCGATGCCTCCGCGTTCGCATGGATAGGACGGTATCACGAGCGATTGCCTCTGACTGCCGGCCTTTGATGCGCCACCCGCTGATCTGTCGTCGTTGCCAATGTGCGTGTGACTTGCCGGACAGTCCAGAATTGGCCGCTCCTTTGCTCATGTTTCGGTGACGCGACTGCCGGACGCCGGCGTCCCGGTGGGCGGCTTCATCACCCGCGAACTGCGAGCATGGGCGACGGGTCGGCTTTGTGGCCGAGGAGATCGACGGACCCGGAGCCGTCATCGCGCATGTGAACTTGACCCGCGGTCCAGTCCTGGGTCGCTACCACGTGGACACGCAGGCGTTTGAACGCATCGCGCTGCCCAGCCGGCGTTGCAACGAGCTCGCGCGCAGGCCGCCGTTGTCATCATCGACGAGCTGGGGCCGAATGGAGCCTGGCTCTGCGGCGTGCGTGCAGCCGTTCACGAACTGCTCACCCTGGATCTGGCGCTTGTGGCGACCGTCGATGGCATCGCCCATTCGATCACCGATCCGCTCAAGCGTCGTCCAGATATCCAGCTCGTCAGCGTCAGCCAGAAGAACCGCGACGAGCTGCCGGCCCTGCTCGACGCATGTCTCGCGCAGGGACGTGCAGACCGCTCGCAGGTCGAGGGAGCGAAGCGGTGTTGTGGGCCGCAGTCGCGTGCATCACCTCGTCAACTGCCTTGACCGCCTTGCTGCCGCAGTGGGGTTCAGGACACCGCGGACACCCACGATCTGCCGCGTCTTCTCAACCGAATGTATCTGCCGGTTCAGGACACGCGCCGTCGCTCCCCCACCGGACCATCCACACTATCGCCGAGGCGCTGAAGGCCTCGCTGCACGACCGAGTCAACTGATATGTGATTCATCGGAGGCTGGCCAAGGGGGAGGAATCGACTGCGGCACGCTGACCGCCGCGGCTCCCCAGCGCAGGCCGGCTCGGAGGGCGTCTCGGACCGGACAGCCATTCACGAGCCGCCATAGGAAGCCGGCGACGAACGCGTCACCGGCGCCGGTTGTGTCCACCACTTTGACCGGCGTGGCGGGCTCGTCGAGGACTCCCTGCCGGGTATACGCAGTGGCGCCATGCGCTCCCCTGGTCACCACCACGCACTGAACCATCCCGCTCGACGCCAGGTCGGCGCAGCGCCGGACGGCCGATTCCTGATCACCGCCGTGGCCGAACTGCGATTCGGAGCCGATCACCATCCGTGCCGGCAGGCTGGTCCACTCCCCATTCGGCGGCACGGTTGCCACTGTCGCGCCGCGCCGGCATAGCTCAGCCATGGCGGGCACGAACTCGCTGTGCCAGGCCGCGAAGTACACGGTCTCCCCCGCCTGGATCTCGTCGATCGGGATGGAGACGTCCCGCAAGTGGTCGGGCAGGAAGCCCACCATGGTCCGCTCGCCCGAGGGCTCGAGGAAGATCAGGACCTGCGACGTCCTGGCCTCGAAGCGGGCCACATGGGCGACGTCGACGGCACCGGACCGGAGGAACTCGAGCATCCGAGCCCCGATCTGGTCCTGTCCGACGTAGCCGACGAGGTGCACCTGCGCCGACGTGCTGGCCAGGGCCAACGCCACATTGGCGCCCGCCCCTCCTGGCCGCCCCGTGGCCGACTGCGCCTGGATGAAGTCGCCACTGCTCGGCAGCCGAGCGAGTCGCAAGACCCAATCCCAGGCGATGGGGCCAATGACCCATAACCTATGCATAAAACGAGCGCCGCAGCCGCCGTCTACTACGAGATCGAGACCGGCACCAGCCGCTACGACCAGCGCGGCAAGGGGACCAACCTGGCCGGCTACCGCATCCCCATCGCCCGAGCCGGCGGACTGCACGAGCTGGTCGCGGACGCCAACCGCACCCCCGGCCGTTCGCGTTCGTGATCTGCGAGAACATCAACCGTCTCGCCCGCAACCCCGCCGTCACCTTCACCGTGGACGAGCAGCTCCGCGCCGCCGGCGTGACGCTGCTGTGCGCCGACGAGCCGTTCGAGGAGTCCTTCGGCTCCATCCTGTTGCGGCACATCAACGTCGGCCTGGCCCGCGGCTACCACTTCGACCTCATGCGCAAGACCCGCGAGGGCCGCCAGTCCGGCACCCGCCAGGGCTGGCACATGGGCGGCATCGCCGCGTACGGCTACCAGTTCTCCAGGCACGAGCACCCCAACCCGCACAAGCGCAGCCGCGGGCTCAGCCGCAGCCGGCTCGACCTCGACCCCGTCCGCGCGCCGGTCGTGCGCCGCATCTTCGACGAGTACCTGTACGGCCCCCGCGGGCTCGACGAGATCTGCCAGCTGCTCAACAGCGACCTCGACCGCTTCCCCCCGCCGGTCCCGACCGACCCGGCTCGCCGCTCGGGTGCCTGGAGTCGCAGCAGCATCTGGAGCATCCTCCGCAACCCCAAGTACACCGGCTTCCAGGTCTACAACCGCCGCGCCAGCAGGACCCGCCGCGGTCGCCCCAACGATCCCACGCAGTGGACCTGGTCCACCGAGCCCGCCCACCCGGCGATCGTCACCACCGACGAGTTCAAGCAGGTCGACGCCGTCGCCACCAGCAAGGCCCGCTCGCGGCGCACCAACGCCCCCGCCCGACCCGACCCCCGGCCGGCGCAGTACCTCTTCCACGGCATGGTCCGCTGCGCCTGCGGGCTGCGCATGCGCGGCTGCCGCCGCAAGCAGACCATCCTCTACTACCAGTGCCAGCCGGCCCGGATCTGCGGCCGCCCGCCCGCAGCAGGCCATCCCGCCGGCATCTACGTCGCCGAGACGGCCCTGCTGGACGGCGTGACCGGCTTCCTTGCCACCGCCGTCTACGGCCCAGGACGCGCCAGCTACTGGGAGCGCGCGCTCACCGCCACCGATGCCCCCGACCCCGCCGCGCCCGCGCGGCCGAGCTGGAGCGCGAGACCGCCGACCTCCAGGCGCGGCTCCGCCGGCAGGTCCTGGCGCTGGAGGACGAGCAGACCGCCCCGGAGGCGCGACCGCCGATCGTGGAGCGCATCGGCGAGCTCCGCCGCGACCTCGCCGAGCGCCAGGCGGCGCTGGCCAAGCTCGACGGCGAGACGCCCCCGCCGCCTCCCGACCCCGCCGTCGTGCGTGAGCTGCTGGCCAGGCTGCCGCTGTACGGCGACGACCTGCGCGCGCTGCCCGCCAGGCGGCTGCGCGCGCTGCTGGAGAGCCTGCACCTTGCGGTCAGCTATGACCAAAAAGAGCATTCTGTCCAGATAGAGATCGCCCTGGCCGCGCTGGTGGGCCAGGGCGATCATCGGGTTGTACCTCTGGTCCGCTCCGGCGGCAGGACTCGAACCTGCAACCGTGGCCTTAACAGGGCCCCGCTCTGCCGATTGAGCTACGCCGGATGGGGCTGGCCTGCCCGCTCGGAACGTCCGGGCGACCGGGCGTGATGGTACACGAGCGGAGGCTTGGGGTTCATCCTCGTTTCGGGAGGAGGACGTAGAGTCCCCATGCGCCCCCGTGCCCCGGCGCGCGTCCTCACGCGCTACAGCCAAGCGGCTGCCAGCCCGAGGGTTTTACATGGTCGGGCGGGGTAGACACGATGGCGGGCGACCATTCCAAGGGAGGTAGCCATGAGGTTCAGGGCGGGCTTGGTGATCGGCTTCGGTGCCGGGTACGTGCTCGGGGCGAAGGCCGGGCGGGAGCGGTACCAGCAGATCGTGGAGGCGACGCGGGCGTTCCTGGACAACCCGGGGGTCCAGCGGCTCACCGACGAGCTGGGCAGGACCGTGAACGTGGGCAAGGAGCGGGTCTCGAACGCCGCCGGCCGCAAGGTCGAGCAGGTCGGGAGCACTCTGGCCGAGCAGGCGAGCAAGGCGCGGGGCTTCGTGTCCGGCAGCGACGACGCCGGCGACGCCGCGGCCGGCGACAGTGGCGAGGACAAGCCCGCCGCCGGCGCGCCGCCCGCCACCACGCGCAGCGGGCGTCCCGGCTAGGGCGCGCGCCGGCGTCCGCCGGCCCGCCGGCCGGGCCGGCGGCTATCCGAGGAGTGGGCTACTCGAGGTAGTCGCGGAGCTTCTGGCTGCGTGAGGGGTGGCGCAGCTTGGAGAGGGTCTTGGATTCGATCTGCCGGATCCGCTCGCGGGTGACGCCGAACTCGCGGCCGACCTCCTCCAGGGTGCGGGGGTGGCCGTCGGTGAGGCCGAAGCGGAGCTGGATGACCTTCTTCTCGCGCTCGGACAGCGTGTGCAGCACCGAGTCGAGCTGCTCCTGCAGCAGGATGAAGCTGGCCGCGTCCACCGGCACGACCGCGTCGGAGTCCTCGATGAAGTCGCCGAGGTGGGAGTCCTCCTCCTCGCCGATGGGCGTTTCCAGGCTGACCGGCTCCTGGCTGACCTTGAGGATCTCGCGGACCTTCTCGGGCGAGAACTCCATCTCGCGGCCGATCTCCTCGGGGGTGGGCTCGCGCCCGAGGTCCTGGAGGAGCTGGCGCTGGATGCGGATCAGCTTGTTGATCGTCTCGACCATGTGCACCGGGATGCGGATGGTGCGGGCCTGGTCGGCGATCGCGCGGGTGATCGCCTGGCGGATCCACCAGGTGGCGTAGGTCGAGAACTTGTAGCCCTTGGTGTAGTCGAACTTCTCGACCGCCCTGATCAGACCGAGGTTGCCCTCCTGGATGAGGTCGAGGAAGAGCATGCCGCGGCCGACGTAGCGCTTGGCGATCGACACCACCAGCCGGAGGTTGGCCTCGATCAGCTTCTTCTTGGCGAGCTGACCCTGTCGCTCGACGCGCTGCAGCTCGCGCATGCGGCTGGTGGGGAGCTTCTTCCCGCCGGCGAGCGGCTTGTAGAGGTCGGCGGTGGCCGCCTCGCCCTCCTCGATCGCCTTGGCGAGGATGACCTCCTGCTCCGCGGTGAGGAGCGGCACCTTGCCGATCTCCTTCAGGTACATGCGGACGGGGTCGTTGGTCGGCGCCTTGAGGGCGAGCTCCTCGTCCCGCGCCGAGCGGGCCTCCCGGGCGAACTCCTCGGCATCGAGCTCGTCGACCATCTCGACGACCTCGATGTTCTCGTCCTGGAGGTGCTGGAGGATGTTGTCCATCTGCTCGGCCGACACGTCGACCGGCGCCAGCGCCTCGATCACCTCTTCGTTGGTGAGGAAGCCGCGTTCCTTCCCCTTGGCGACGAGCTCGCGCACCTCGTCGATCTGGGCTTCCTTGGCCATGGCCATCTGGTCAAGTACCTCTCGTGTCGTGCCGCGCGTGCAGGGGCGTCACATCCCCTCTCCACGTGGTGCGCATTGGAGCCGTGTCGTCGCCTCCGGGCCGCGGCTCCCGCAGGGCCCGCCGTCGGGCCTCGATGGCGATCAGCTCTTCAAAGAAGCGAGTGTACTCGTCGGGTCGCTCCACTGGGTTCATCCGCTGCAACGTCCCCTTGAGCTGATCGATGACACGGGTCAGGCGGAACTCCTCGAGCCGCCGGAAGACTTCGTCAGCGTACGCCCGGTTCTCTTCCGCCGCGAACGCCTCAATGGCAAGCCCGCGCAGGAAGCGGCGCTCGGTCTCGTTGGCGGCTGCCTCGAGGACGGCCTCGAGCGGCGCGCCGGCGCCTGCCTTGCTGAGCGCGGCGAACGAGCACTTCGTCGCCGGCGTCGTGAACCAGTCGTCCCCCCACCGCGCGGCGTCCGTCCCGGCCCACTCCGGGTGCTGGAGGGCGAACTTGAGCGCCTCGCACTCGACCCGGGCCTGCGGGCTGCGCGAGCGCGGCGGCACCTTGGCCGGCGCCGCGGCGGCGGTGGGCCGCTGGCCGGCGACCATGGCCAGGTATTCGCGCTCGTCCAGGTGCAGGCGCTGCACCACCGAGCGCGCGTACTCGGTCCGCTGCAGCGAGTCCGGGATAGTGCGCAGGACCGGCAGCAGCTCGCGGGCGGCGCGCGCCTTGCCCTCGGGGTGGCGCAGGTCGAACTGGGCGAGCTTCCAGTCCAGCCACCAGCGCACCAGCGGCTGGGCCTCCTCCAGAAGGTCGCGCAGGGCCCCACCGCCGCGCCTGGCCACGAAATCGGCCGGGTCGAGGCCGGTGGGCATGGTGAGCACGTGGGCCGACAGCGACGCCTCGGGCGCGGCGACCAGCTCGCCGATCCCCCGCTCGGCCGCCTTGGAGCCGGCGGTGTCCGCGTCGAAGGCCAGGACCACCTTTTCGGTGAAGCGGCTGAGCAGCTTGAAGTGCTCGGCGCGCAGGGCCGTGCCGCAGGTGGCCACGGCCTGTGGCACGCCGGCCCGGTGGCACGCGATCACGTCGGTGTAGCCCTCGACCACCACGGCGAAGCCGGCCTGCACGATCGCCGCCTTGGCCCAGTTGAGCGCGTACAGGGCCCGCCCCTTGAACCAGATGGGCGTCTCCGCGGTGTTGACGTACTTCGGCTGGCGGTCCCCGCCGTCCTCGAGCAGGCGGCCGCCAAAGGCCACGGGGTCGCCGCCGACGTCGAAGACCGGGAACAGCACGCGGGCGTGGAACGCGTCGCGCAGGCCGCGGCTGCCGGTGCGGGCGAGCCCCGCCTCGATCAGCTCCTCGGGCCGGAAGCCCCTGCCGCGCAAGTGCGTGACCAGCGCCTCCCACGAGCCGGCGGGGGCCCAGCCGAGCCGGAAGCGCTCGGCCGTGGCCCGGTCGAACCCGCGCGAGCGGAGGTAGTCGCGGGCGGGGCCGGCGTCGGGCGAGGAGAGCAGCGTCCGGTGGTAGAAGTCGACCGCCTCGGCGTGGGCGGCCACCAGGCGGCTCTTGCGCCCCAGGCTGCCGCGCTCCCCCGCGGAGCGGCCCTCGTAGCGCAGCTCGGTCCCGGCCCGCCCGGCGAGCCGCTCGACCGCCTCGATGAACGAGAGCGACCCGTGCCGCTGCAGGAAGTCGATGGCGTCGCCGCCCTCCCCGCAACCGAAGCAGTGGAAGTGGCCGCGGCTGGAGTCGACCGTGAAGGACGGGGTCTTCTCCTGGTGGAACGGGCACAGGCCCTTCATGCGGGTGCCGCCGGCGGGCCGGAGGGCGACGTACTCGCCGACCAGGACGGCGATGTCGGTTGCCGCGCGCACCTCGGCGATCGACTCGTCACGAATACGGCCGGCCACGGCTGTCCCCCACCTCGACGCGCTGCTGGAGCGCGCTGCTCTGCTGTTTACAGCCTCACCGGACCGGGGCCTTGAGCGACAGCCGGGGAAGGGGGCCGGTCAGGGGGCTTGCCGGCATTGTACGCGGCGCCCCGGACACAGGTTCGCCGTGCGTCCACAGGGCCGGCGCCCCCCGGAACGCGGTCGGCCTGCCGGTCGGCCCAGGGTCCCTACCAGTAGACGTGCGACCGGGAGCGGTGCCGGCGGCGGTCGTCGCGGTGGCGGCTGTGCCCGCGGCGGTCCAAGAGCCCGCCGCCGGGGTCGCCACCCCAGCCGTCGTCGGCGCCCTCGCCGTCCTGCGGCCCGAAGGCCCGGATGGCGTGCGTGCCCAGCGCCAGACCCCACCCCAGCAGGGTCCAGACCGGCCAGAAGAACAGCGCACCGCCGGCGACGAGGCTCCCGATCGCCCACAGCGCGATCATGAAGCCGTTGACCCATGCGTAGCTCAGCAGGTGCCGGCGGAAGCGGCGCCTGGCCACGCCGACGGGGTCCGGCCGGGGCTCCGCCGGCAGCGGCGGCAGCAGCGGGGGAAGGTCCCCGGTCAGCACGTCGAGCTCGCCGAACGTCTTGGCCGTGTAGGCGCGCTGCATGCGCTCGGTGAACTCCTCGACGGTCAGTCGCCCGTCGGTGTGGTGCTGTTTCAGGGCGGAGACGACCTGCTCTCGGTCGGCGTCGGAGGCCCGCAGCGAGGCTCGCCGCTGGCCTGGCTCAAGGTCCATGCCGATGCTCCCACTCATCGCCCTCGCTCGCCTCCAGGGTAGCAGTCCTTGCCTTCTTCACCGCTCTCCATAAAGCAGCTCCGCCGGGCCGAAGGCAGTCAGCAACCCGACAGTGCGCCGATCATCCGGACTGAAAGCTCAGAGCTCCGGTGCGAAAGCGGCCTTCCAGGCGGCGAGGGCATAGCGGTCGGTCATCCCCGCGATCGCATCGACCGCCTGCTGCTCGACCGGGTCGCCGGCGAGGCTGGCCCCCATCGGCATCGCGTCCGGATGCTCCAAGTAATAACCGTGGAGATCTGTGAGCAAACGCTTCGCCCGCTGTGTCTGCTCGCTCGCCTCGGGACGCAGGTACACCCGGTCGAACATGAACTCGCGCAGGACGGCCATGGCCTCGGCGCACAGCTCGCCCTGGGCGACCAGCGGCCGGCCGCGCGAGTGGCGGATGACGTCCTCGACCAGGGTCCCGATCATGTCCGAGGGTGTCTCGCCGAGCGCGCGGCGGACACCGGCCGGCAGGTCGTCGAGGCTGGAGAGCACCCCGGCCCGCAGCGAGTCGGCGAGGTCGGCGGTGAGGTAGGCGATGCGGTCGGCCACGCGCACACAGGTCCCCTCGAGGGTCGAGGGCGGGTCGAGCTTCCAGGAGTGGTGGCCGATGCCGTCGAGCACCTCGGCGGTGAGGTTGCGCGGCTCCAGCAGCGTGAGCAGGCGCACCCCCTGCTCGGCGTGGTTGAAGCCGCCGGGCGCGAGCTCCTGGAGGGCCGACTCGCCGCCGTGGCCGAAGCAGGCGTGGCCGAGGTCGTGGCCGACCGCGATGGCCGTGGCGAGCGGGACGTTGAGGGCGAGCGCCTGTGCGATGGCGGCGGCGATGCGCGCCGTCTGCTGCACGTGGGTGGCGCGGGTGACGTAGTGGTCGCCGATGTAGGGCCCGCCGTGGCGGCCGCCCGCCGGCCCCTCGCCCGAGAACGCGGGGATGAACGACTGCGTCTTGCCGTGGGCGCGCATCATCGCCCGGGAGAAGGTGATCCGGTCCAGGTCGCGCATCCAGCAGGTGCGCACGGGGTCGTCCGGCTCCGGGCGGCCGCGCCCGGCCGACTCCGACGACTTGGCCGCCCAGGGCGCGAGGGTGCGCAGCTCCGCCGCCTCCAGCTCGGCGCGGATCGCGCCCCGCTGCACCCAGTCCTGCGTCTGCACAGTCGGCTCCTCCATGATCACCGTAGGGTCGGCGTGTCCTCTCTTATCGTCCAGGAAACCTAGTTTGCGCGCGGCCTGTGACAGCGCCGCCCTGGACGGGAGCCCGCCGATGACCTGCGACCTGCTGGTCGCCGGAGCGACGCCCGCGCGGCCGGCTCCCGGGCCGGCCCGCCGGCGGGCCTACAGGCTCAGCCGCCAGCACCCCGCCTCGTGGGGGACCTCGACGCGGCCGACGCTCTGCAGGAACGCCTCGACCACCTGGGGGCCGGCGAACTGGAAGGTCTGGCGGTAGATGCGCAGCTGCCGGTCGAGCTCGGAGGGCTGGGCCCTGACCCAGTCGGCGAAGGAGCCGTGGTCGTGGGCGAGCGCCAGCACGGTCCTGGCGTTCTCGACCGTGGCCAGGACCTTGGCACGGTTGCGGACGATGCCTGGGTCGCGCAGGATCCCGGCCACGTCCTTGCTGGTGAAGCCGGCGACGAGCTTCGGCTCGAAGTCGCGGAAGGCGCGGCGGAAGCCCTCGCGCTTGGCCAGGACCGTGCGCCACGACAGTCCGGCCTGGAACACCTCGAGGCTGAGCCGTTCGAACCAGCCCGCTTCCCCGAGCGGCGGCTCGCCCCACTCCTCGTCGTGGTACGCGGCAAGAACCGGGTCGGTGGCGGCCCAGCGGCAGCGGGTCTTGCCATCAAGGGCAGGGAGCACCATGCACGACCTCCGTGGTGCGCGGTACGGCGGGCTCACTGAGTAGCCCAGTAGTGTGGCAACCGCAAAAGGGTAACCCGTGGGACCGTCCGCATTAAAACCGGGTACCCACAGGTGGCGGCGTTGCGGTCGGACAATTGGCTCATGGCCGGACAGCTCCGGCCCAACCGAGCGCGAGGGCGACCAGGCCGGCGAGCAGCAGCCGGTAGGCGACGCGCCGGCGCTTCGGGCCGCCGCGCGCGCTGGCCACCAGCGCGGTGAGCCCGAGCGCCGCCGACAGGGCCCCCCCGCCGAGCACCACCCGCGGCTCCCCCGCGGCCAGCCCGCTGGCGAGCGCGACCGCGCCGGCGAGCAGGTAGGCCGCGGCGACCAGCGCGGCCGCGGAGCGCACGCCAAGGCGCGGGGCGAGCCCGTGGACGCCGGCCGCCCGGTCCGACTCCACGTCCGGCAGCGAGTCGGCCAGGTGCACGGCGACCGCGGCGAGCGCGCCGATGGGCCAGGCCCACCACAGCACCGCCGGGAAGCGCCGGGCCGCGCCGTAGCCGAACAGCGGCACCAGCGGCAGGGCGACGGCGAACGGCAGCACGCTGGCGGCGGTGCCCTTGAGCCAGAGGTCGTAGCTCCAGGCGCAGGCGAGCCCGACGGCGGCGAGCGCGAGCGTGGCCGGGCCGAGCGCCAGCGCGAAGCCCAGCGAGGCGACGCCGCTGGCCAGCGCGAGCAGCACCACCGCACGGCGCGAGACGGCTCCTGCCGGGATCGGCTTGCCCGTGCGGCAGGCGGCGGCGTCCGCCTCGACGTCGACGGCGTCGTTGAGCGCCCCGGCCGCGTACTGGTTGGTCGCCAGGAGCCCGGCGAGCAGGGCCAGGCGGCCGGGGTCGAGATGGTGGCGGCCGGCGACCACGCCGAAGGCGAGGCCGACGGCCAGTACGGTGAAGCCGGGAGCGGCGTGCAGCAGGGCCAGGTGGGTGGCGGGGTGCCACGGGCCACGCCGCGGCACGGGCCGCTACTCGCCCTGCTCGGGCCGGCGGACCAGGGACAGGCGCGGGCGGCTGCTGCGGGTCGGCTCCGGGTCCCAGTCCTCGCCCTCCACCGGGCGGCCCTGGCCGCCGCCGCTGCCGCCGCAGGCGCAGGCGGAGGCGGAGCTGACCGGCTTCACCTTGCCGCACCGCTCGCAGGTGTAGAAGCCGTCGTCGTTCTCGGTCTCGCCCACGCGTCCTCCCGAATCGTCGGCCCGGCGGTAGGTCCCCATGGGACGTAAGCTACCCCCTGCCGGGTAGGAGCGCTCGTGCCGCCCGGTCCCATTCGATGCCGGATCGCTGGGAGCTGCTGGTGGGCCCGTCTGCGCCGCTGTACCGCCTCTACGAGCGTCGGCTTGCGGCCGACCTGCGCCGGCGGGGCGGGCTGCCCCGGCACATCGGGGTGATCCTGGACGGCAACCGGCGCTGGGCCAGGCAGCTCGGCATGGACACCATGACCGGCCACCGCCGCGGCGCCGACCAGATCGACCACCTGCTCGGGTGGAGCCGTGAGCTGGGCATCCCCGTGGTGACGCTGTGGCTGCTGTCGACCGAGAACCTGCTGCGGCGCCATCCCGCGGAGCTGGCCGGACTGCTGGGGATCATCGAGGGCAAGGTCAGGCAGCTCGCCCGCGAGGCGGGCCCCGACGGCTACCGGATCGTGCCGGTGGGCCAGCTCGGCGCCCTGCCCGAGCGGACGCGCACGGCGCTGGAGGAGGCCTCGGACGTCTCGCGGGCCCACACCGGCGGGGTGCTGCACGTGGCGGTCGGCTACAGCGGGCGCGAGGAGATCGCCGACGCGGTCCACCGCCTGCTGACCGAGTACGCCGACAAGGGCCTGGACCTGCGGGAGGCGGCCGGCCTGGTGACGCCGGACGAGATCGCCAGGCACCTGTACACCGCCGGGGTGGCCGACCCGGACCTGATCATCCGCACGTCGGGCGAGATCCGGCTGTCGGGTTTCCTGCTGTGGCAATCTGCCCATGCTGAGTACTACTTTGCCGACACCTACTGGCCGGACTTCCGCAAGGTCGATTTCCTGCGTGCCTTGCGGTCGTACGCGCAGCGGCAGCGGCGTTTCGGGAGGTAAGCGACCAAGGTGGCACGCAAGGACCGTGAGCGGGCGCGGAAGCGGCGGGCGGTCGACCGCGCCCGCCGGGAATCGGGCTGGGAGCCAGCGCCCAAGAACGGCGACCGCCCGCCCCAGCCGGGCAAGCGCCCGCCGACCAAGCCGCGCAGCGGCCGTCCGCCGGGCGGCCAGGGTGCCCCGCTCCGGAAGCTGCGCGCCGGCGACGTGGACCGGCGCGGCCGGGTGTTCAAGCGGTCGATGGTCCTGCACCCGAAGACCGCGCTGTTCGTCTCGCTGGCGGTGATCGTCATGGCCGTGGTGGGCCTGGCCCGGCCGCGCCTGCAATGGCTCTCCTACCTGGCGTTCACGGTCGGGTTCCTGGTGTTCGCCGACTCGCGGCCCACCTGGCTGCAGGCGTCGCTGTGGATCGCGGTCGCGGTGGTGTGCGCCGCCGCGGCGGTGGTGCTGCTGCTGGCGGTCGTCTGAGGCCGGTGTCCGGGCCACCGTCGTTCCCCCGCCAGCACGCCCGCACCCGCGGGTTCACCCTCGGGGAGCCTCGCGGCTTCTCGGTGGCGGCCGGTGGGGGCCGGGTCGCGTTCCTGCGCTCGCTGGCAGGGGACGACCTGGACCTCGCCGGGCCGGTGCTGGAGGACCAGGTCGAGGCGCTGCACGCGGTCGCCGGCGACCACCCGGAGCTGGACCTCGGCAGGGTCGCCATCCGGGGCTGGTCGTTCGGCGGGTACCTACCGGCGCAGCTCCCTGCTGGCGGACGCCGCCGGCCTGAACCGGCCGCTGCTGCTCATCCACGGCCTCGCCGACGACAACGTGGTCGCGGCGCACACCCTGCGGCTCTCCAGCCTGCTGCTGGCGTCGGGCCGCCCCCACAACGTGCTGCCGCTGTCGGGCGTGACCCACATGACCCCGCAGGAGGTGGTGGCCGAGAACCTGCTCCGGTTCCAGCTCACCTTCCTGCGCGCGGCCCTGGGCCTGCCCGCGCGGGGCCCGGGCCCGTCAGCCGGCTGAGGCGGGCAGGCGCCGGCCGCTGTTCCTACCCTCCCAAGGCCACCGCACCACGCAACGCGCCCGGCCTCAGGCGGCCAGCTCGGCGAGGCGGCGGAGCTGGTCGATGGCGTCCTCGGGGGTCGCGGCCATGGGGCCGGCGATCAGGGTGGTCACGCCTGCCTCGCGGTAGGCGTCGAGCCGCTCGCGCACGCGGCCGGCCGGTCCGCACAGCGTGAGCGCGTCGATCAGCTCGGGCGGCAGGGCGGCGGCGGCGCGGTCCGGCCGGCCGTCCAGGTAGTGGTCCTGCACGGTGGCGGCCGCCTGCTCGAAGCCGTAGCGGCGCACCAGGTCGTTGTAGAAGTTGCGCTCCCGCGAGCCCATCCCGCCGACGTACAGGGCGACCATCGGCCGCATGGCGTCGCGGGCGGCGTCGAGGTCGTCGTCGATGCGCGCCTGCACGGTGACGGCCAGGTCGAAGCCGTCCAGCTCGCGGCCGGCTCGGGCGGCGCCCTGCGCCAGCGCGCCGCGGATCTCGCCGGCGTGCGCCGGGTCGAACAGGAAGCCGAGCCAGCCGTCGGCGATCTCGCCGGCGAGCGCGATGTTCCTCGGCCCGATCGCCGCCAGGTAGACCGGCAGCGGCCGCTGCACCGGCGCCACCGTGAGCTTGAGCGCCTTGCCCTGGCTGGAGGGCAGCGGCAGCTCGAGGGTGTCGCCCCGGTAGGCGACCCGCTCCCGCGCCAGGGCCATCCGCACGACCGCCACGTAGTCGCGGGTGCGGTCCAGCGGCCTGGCATAGCGCTGGCCGTGCCAGCCCTCGGCCACCTGCGGGCCGGAGACCCCGAGGCCGAGCCGGAAGCGCCCGCCCGAGAGCCGGTCGAGCGTGGCGGCGGTCATCGCGGTCATCGCGGCGCTGCGGGCGGGCACCTGGAACACGGCCGAGCCCAGCCCGACCGTGCTGGTCTGCCCGGCGAGCCAGGCCAGCACGGTGGCCGCGTCGGAGCCGTAGGCCTCGGCCGCCCAGACCGAGTCCCAGCCGAGCCGCTCGGCCTCGCGGGCCAGGGCGAGCTGCCGTGCGGCGTCGTTGCCCATGCCCCAGTAGCCGATGCTCAACCCCAGCCGCAGCCCCACCGACGCCTCCTCCCCGAGCCCTTGCCCTCGCCCCCCGCGCGCGACAAGCCTATCCTGTCGGGCAGCCAGATCCCGCTTGTTTTCACCGCCGTCAACAGGCCGAGGAGGAGGCAACCCATGCTGGAGGGGTTCACCTGGTTCAAGCAGTCCGGGTACCGGTGGGAGGGCGACGGCCGGGTCGTGTACATCGACCCGTGGGAGCCCGAGGGGCCGCCGGCCGACCTCATCCTGATCACCCACGCCCACGCCGACCACTTCGTGCCCGACGACATCGATTCGCTGCGCAAGGACGGCACCAAGCTGGTCGCCCCGCGCGACATCGCGGGCGAGCTGCGCGGCGACGTGACGCCGGTCGCGCCAGGCGACGCCGTCGAGGTGGCCGGGGTCAGGATCCAGGCGGTTCCCGCCTACAACATCGTCGAGCACCGGCTCGAGGCCCACCCCAAGGCCAACAACTGGGTCGGCTACGTCCTGACCCTCGGCGGGCACGACTACTACCACGCCGGCGACACCGACCACCTGCCCGAGCTCGACTCCGTGCGGGCCAACGTGACCTTCCTGCCGATCGGCGGCGACCCCTACACCATGGACGCCGACGAGGCCGGCGGGCTCGCGCGCGCCATCTCGCCCGACCTCGCGGTGCCCATGCACTACGGCTTCGTCGTCGGCTCCCCCGGCGACTCCGAGCGCTTCGTCAAGGCCGCGGCGCCGGTGCAGGTCAGCGTGCTGGAGCCGTTGCGCCCCTTCGAGCAGCCGTAGGCCGGGCGGCCACCGTTTCCTGACGCGTCACCCGCCCAGACCGCGCGCATCCGGGCACGCGGTACCGTGGCGGGCATGGCTGAAGACCTGGAACTGGTCGAACGGGCCAGCCAAAACGCGGCGCGGGTCGCGGTCGGCGACGAGCGGGCGGCCTTCACCTACCAACGGCTGCTGGCCGATTCGCGCACGGTCGCGACGGCGCTGCTCGGGCGGGACCCGGATCTCCGCGAGGCGCGCGTCGCCTACCTGTGCTGGCCCGGGTACCCGTACGTGACGACCCAGTGGGGGATCTGGCGGGCCGGCGGGATCGCCGTCCCGCTGGCGGTCTCGCACCCGGAAGCCGAGCTCGAGCACTGCCTGCGCCACTCCGGGGCGTCCGTCGTCGTGGCCGACCCCGACCTCCTGCCGCGCGTGGAGGGGATCGCCAGGTCCCGGGGCCTGCGGTTGATGGCGACCGACCGGATCGCCGCGGCAGCGGGGCAGGACCGGTCCCTGCCGGCGGTCGGCGCGAGCCGTCGGGCGGCCATCTTCTACACCAGCGGGACCACCGGTCGGCCGAAGGGCGCCGTCTGGACCCACCGAACGCTGCGGGCCCAGGTCTCGACGCTGACCCAGGCGTGGGGCTGGAGCGGGGCCGACCGCATCCTGTCGGTGCTGCCGCTGCATCACATCCACGGGGTCGTCAACGTGCTGACCACGGCGCTGTGGAACGGCGCGTGCTGCGAGCTGCTCCGTCGGTTCGACCCGGAAGCGACCTGGCAACGGCTGGCCTCTGGCGACGTCACCGTCTTCATGGCTGTGCCGACCATCTACGTCAAGCTCATCGCGGCGTGGCACCAGGCCCCGCCGGGCCGGCGCCAGGCGATGTCGGACGGGCTGCGCAGTATGCGGCTGATGGTCAGCGGCTCGGCGGCACTGCCGGTCGACCTCTTCGAGCGGTGGCGCGAGATCAGCGGGCACACGCTGCTGGAGCGCTACGGGATGACCGAGATCGGGATGGCGCTGTCGAACCCGCTCACCGGCGAGCGCCTGCCCGGCTCGGTCGGCCGGCCGCTGCCCGGCGTCGACGTCCGTGTGGTCGACGAGGCCGGCTCGACCGTCCCGGACGGAACGCCCGGGGAGATCGAGGTCCGCGGGCCGGGGGTGTTCCTGGAGTACTGGAACGACCCCGGCGCGACCCGGGCCGCGTTCCGGGACGGATGGTTCCGCACGGGCGACGTGGCGGTCGTGGAGGACGGGCGGTACCGCATCCTCGGACGCCAGAGCGTCGACATCATCAAGACCGGCGGCTTCAAGGTGTCCGCGCTCGAGATCGAGGACGTCCTGCTCGCGAACCCGGACATCGCCGAGTGCGCGGTCGTCGGCCTGCCCGACCCGGAGTGGGGGGAGCGGGTCACGGCGACCGTCGTGGCGCGCAGCGGCGCGGAGCTGACAGCGGACCTCGTGCGGAGCTGGGCGGCCGAGCGGCTCGCGCCCTACAAGGTCCCCTCCAGGGTCCACTTCATCGACGCGCTTCCGCGAAACGCGCTCGGCAAGGTCGTGAAAACGACGCTCCGGGCCTCGCTGGCCGGTTGACCGCCGGCAGCAGGGCCCGGTCACGGTCACGCGAGCGGGCCGTAGAGCTGGCGGGCGCGCGCAACCGTCTCCGGCGGCAGGGGCACCAGGAGGCCCGTGCTCTCCACGCCGACCGAGCCGTCGGGCAGGTGCAGCCGCGCCCAGGCGCGGACGCGACGGCTCCGCGTCCCGGTGATCCCGGCCACCAGCTCGAGGGTGGCGTCGTAGGGCACGGGAGCGCGGAAGCGCACCTCCATGGTGGCGGTGGCGCTCCAGATCCCGGCCAGCAGGATCGCCGCGTATCCCATCACCTCGTCGATATGCTTGTATACTCCTATTAAGCGCCAATGCGTAGGAGAGATCAGATGAGCCGCCGCGCTGGCCTGTATGTCCGCTTGTCGTTGGCCAAGTCCGACGTGGATCTCACAGACGATGCGACCGAGCGGCAGCAGGAGCGCGCCACTGCGTTCTGTGTCGCCAAGGGCTGGAAGGTAGTCAGGGTTTTTGCCGACGTGGACGTTGGCGCCTACCGTGCGCCCGGCCAGAAAGCACCGCCCAAGCGAAAGGACTTCGAGCAAGCGCTGGCGGCGATCGAGACCGGCGAAATCGATGCCCTCGTGTTCTTCAAGCTCGACCGCCTCTGCCGCGACCACGGTGACTTCGAGCGGGTTTTGGCCACCTGCGAGCGGCACGGCGCGATCCTCGCCAGCGTGCTGGAGCCGATCGACACCAGCACGCCGGCCGGCGAGATGAGCGCCCGCATGCTCGTCACCTTCGCGCGCCTGGAATCCCAGACGATCGGCCTGCGGGTAGCGGCACAGCGGGAGCAGACTGCCAGCCGTGGACTGCCCACGCCGGGCGGGTGGCGGCCATTCGGGTACCGCGAGGGCGGCCTTGAGGTCAATGAAAACGAGGCCACGGTGATTAGGGAGGCTGCCAGCCGCGTCCTTGCTGGCGAAACGCTGAACTCGATCGCGAGAGACCTGTCGCGACGTGGGATCACCGCTGCGGACGGCTCCGGTGCCTTTTACACCCGGCGTCTCAAGCGGATCTTGGTCAATCCGCGGATCGCGGGCCTCCGCGCCTATAAGGGCGAAGTCATCCGCGATGCGTCTGGCCGGCGATCCTGCCCCGCGAGCAGTGGGAGGCTGTTCGGGCGCTCTTGAACGACCCGGCGCGCGGCCGTGGCGGTCATCCGCTGCGTTGGCCGCTCGCCGGCCTGGCGGTCTGCGGGCTGTGCGAGATCCCCATGCGCACCATGGGCTCGCACGGCCGCACTATCTATGCGTGCGACCCGACGAAGCCAGGCTTCAAGGGCTGTGGCCGGGTCTCGATCAATGCACTCCACCTCGAAAAGATGGTATTGAAGATGATCGCGGCTCGGGACTGGCGCCACCTCGCCGTTACGCTTCGCGAGCAGGTTGCCGCCGGCAACGGCGACGGCGGACTCGCTGAGCAACTCGCGGCCGACGAGGAGCATCTGCGCCAAGTCGCCATCCAGTACGGGCTTCGCAAGCTCAGTAGGCCCGAGTGGCAGGCGATCAGGGAGACGCTGATTCCTCGTATTGAGGCCGCCCATCGGCGGCTCCAGCAGCGCCTCGCACTCCCCCATGAGGCCATTGACGGCTCTGGATCGATCCTGGAGGCGTGGCCCAAGTGGACCGTGGAGCAGCAGCGCGCCGTACTGCGGGCACTGTTCCACCGGATCATTGTCGGGCCAGCGACGCGGCGGGGCCGAGGGCCGGACCCGGATCGGGTTGCCCCGCCCTACGGCCCAGTCTGGAAGGTGTAATCGCACCCGCCCAGCTACCTCTCGCTGATGGCCTGGCGCAGCTCGCGAGCAATCAAGCGAGCCCTGCCTGTCTGGTCCTCTTCATAGGCGAGCAAGGTCTCAAGGAGGGCAGAGACCATCCGAGCACGGTCGAGCGCTCGGTCCTGCCAGGCGACGGCTTCAAGTGGGTCCTTGGGGCGGTCGCCAACATCGAGGGCAGCTCCGATCGCGCCCAGTAGGTCGCGGCAGACGGGATCGAGCAACGTTATCGTGCATCCTTCCGTGGCGATTGCCGGGGCCGTGCGTAGGCACCCTCCAGCACGGCACGCCAGGCCGGAAGGGCACTTGCTAGGCAGGTAATAGGCAATGATGGATTGCCTACGATCCGAGACGGCGGGCGCCGTCCGCCGTCAGGAAGCCGCGCTCTCGCGCTCGCCACCCTCACCTCTGACGGCGAGAATCAGCACCGCGACCGTATGCAGTGCGGCCGGGTCGCGGACTTCGAGGTCAAGGCCCTGGTCGCGGACGGAGCGCTCGACGATGGCGCGAATGCGCGCGTCGATAGCCGCGTCGCTGGCCCAGTCCATCTGTACCCGCTCAGCCATGACTCACCGCCGCCGCCCGCTGCTGGAGCCATGCAAGCTCCTCGCGGGCGATGCGCCGTTGCTCGCGCGTGTCCTCCAGCATGGACCGCGCGAGCCAGGCATCCGCCAGGGTGGTGTAGCCACGGCCCTGGTAGGTCCAGCTCGCCACCTGCACGGCGGCCCCTTGGTGTTCCGGG
>WNGF01008524.1_pt1 | contig 21087 bp, 15 predicted proteins | sample 5400641 | NCBI WGS metagenome assembly WNGF01 (sample SAMN13153371, study PRJNA577476) | soil metagenome | isolation source: 80 cm soil or saprolite under grassland replicate 2 | place: USA:California | collected 2016-06-15 | reverse complement strand
CCCTGGGCATGCATGGCCTCCCCGGCTGCGAGCCCGCGCGCGGACGTTGCGGAGCGACCCGGCGCATGACGCGAGCGTCGCACATAGGCGCGCAGGCCCTCGAAGCCGCCTTCAAAGACGCCGGTGCCGACCAGGTCGACCAGCTCGCGCTCGCGGCCGGGCGGCGCGTCAAAGGTGGATTGCCAGTGCCAGAAGGTGCGCTCCCCGTCGGTCACCTGCTTGAGCTGCAGCGTGGCCACGTACCGGCGGAGCGGCACGCTCGCGTCGAGGATGCAGTAGGTGCAGATGTGGTCCCGGTCCGAGAGCGCGAGGAGCTGCTCGCGGATGCGGTTGCCGTCGCGCAGCGTGAACCGCCGCACGCAGCCGACCTGGTCGGAGGGCTCCCCGCCCTCGATCTCCGACTCGGCCACCACCGGATGCCACGCGGTGTGGCTGTTGAAGTCGCGCAGCACGGCCCACACGCGCTCGATCGGCGCGTCGATGACCGCCGAGCGGGTGACCCTTATCATCTCCCTCGGAGGGAGGCTTCGCCCCCCTTCCGAACCTCCCCCCAGGACGCAGTGCGAGCCGCAGGACGGCCGCGGGCTGGGCCCCGCGCGTCCGAGGCGAGCATCCAGAAGCTTGCGCCGGCAAAGCCGGCGCTCGAACAGCGTCCATCACATCGCACGACGTCTTCTCGACAGGCCCCTAGCGTCGGAGCATGGTCTTGAGCGAATCGAGGGCGGCCTGGAAGACGCCCTGGCCGATGGTCTGGGCCAGCTCGCCCTCGCGCTCCGGCGCGCAGTCGAACTCGGCCCACCACTCCGCGAAGGTGCGGCCGCCGTCCGTCACCGGCGTCAGCTTGAGCGTGGCCACGTAGTTGTTCACGCCCATCGGGGATTCCAGGATCGAGTACGTGCACTGGAAGTCGTAGTCGGACAGGGTCAGGAGCTGCTCGCGGATGACCCCACCGTCCTTGAGGCGGAAGTTGCGCACGCAGCCCACCTACGTTGCTCATGTTTGCGTCGTCCTGTTCCCTGAACTGGGGGGGAGCGGCGCCGCTCCTCCCCCAGACCCCCCCACCGCATTGCCCGGAAGCCCGGCTACGTTGCTCATGTTTGCGTCGTCCTGTTCCCTGAACTGGGGGGGAGCGGCGCCGCTCCTCCCCCAGGCCCCCCCACCGCATTACCCGGAAGCCCGGCTACGTTGGTCATGTCAGCGTCGTCCTTGTCTCTGAACTGGGGGGGAGCGGCGCCGCTCCTCCCCCAGGCCCCCCCACCGCATTGCTCAGAAGCCCGGCTACGCTGGTCATGTTTGCGTGGTGCTCACCTGGCTACTCACCCCGCCCCGACTCGCCCTCGCCGGTCCGGGGCAGCGTCGCGCCCTGGCTGCGGTCGAGCAGGCCGCGGGCCACCTTGCCCACGTCGCCCGAATCCACGCCGATCTCGCGCAGGAGCTGGTCCACCAGCGGCGCCTGCGCGCGGAACCGCAGCGCGGAGTTCACCACGCTGTCGGCGAAGCTGCCGCCGCCCTCGCGCGCGTCGCCACGGCCACCCCCGCCTCCGCCGAGACCGTCCACCTGCAGGATCTTGATGCCCTCGATGCGCTCCATCGGCTTCACCGACTCGCGGATGATGCCCTCCAGCTTGTCGATCAGCCGGATGCGCATCGCGGACAGGCGCGCCTCCGGGGACAGCAGGTTCTGCGCCTCGTTCATCAGCCGGGTCCCTTCCGCCTCCACCTCGTTGCGGATGCGCGCGGCCATCGCGCGCACCCGTTCCGCGTCGGCGTACGCCTCGGCCTCCGCCCGCACCGCGGCGCCCCGGTCCCCGGCCGCCGCCTTCTCCGCCTCCGCGCCGATGCGCAGCCGCAGCGCGTCCCGCTCCGCCTCCTGCTCCGCCCCGATCAGCTCGATGCGCTTGCGCCGCTCGGCCATCTCGGTCTCGCGCGCGGTGAACACGCGCTCCTCCTCGGATACCGCCTTGGCCCGGGCCAGATCGGCCACGGCCTGGGCGTCGGACTGCGCCTTGGACTGCTCGGCCACCGCGATGGCGCGCTGCTGCTCGGCCAGCTCGACCGCCTGCCGGCGCCCGATCTCGAGCTGCTGCACCTCGCGCTCCTTGACGATGCGCTCCTCCTCCACCGCCCGCTCGGAGGCGATCCGCGCCCGGTCCACCGCCTCCCGCGCCCCGATCTGGGCGCGCTCGGCCTCCTGCTCCTTCTCGGCGCGCTGGCGGGCCACATCCGCCCGCTGGGATGCCCGCTGCATCTCGATCTCGCGCTCCTGGGCCAGGCGCGCGTACTCCAGCTCGCGGTCGATGTCGAGGGCCTGGCGCTCGGTCTCCAGGTTCTTGTTGCGCACCTGGATCATCGTGTCCTGCTCGATGTCGTTGCGGATCTTCTTGCGCCGCTCGATCTGCTCGGTGAGCCGGGTCAGGCCCTCGGCGTCGAAGGCGTTGGACGGGTTGAAGAACTCCATGCCGGTCTGGTCGAGCTGGGTGAGCGAGACCGTCTCCAGCTCGAGCCCGTTCTGGAGGAGGTCGGCCGCCACCACGCTCTTCACCCGCTTGACGTACTCGCCGCGCTTCTCGTGCATCTCCTCCATGGTCATCTCGGCGGCCACCGTGCGGAGCGCGTCCACGAACTTGCCCTCCACCAGCTCCTTCAGCGTCTCCGGCTCCAGCGTGCGCTGGCCCAGGGTCTGGGCCGCCGACGCGATGGCCTCCGGGCCTGCCTTCACCCGCACATAGAACTCGGAGAGGACGTCCACCCGCATGCGGTCCTTGGTGATCAGGGCCTTGTCCCGCCCCCGCGACACTGCGCACGAAGGCGCGCTCCTTCGAGGACCGCAGGTACAGCCAGTTCATCAGCCACACCCCGATGGCGACCACGATCGCCGCGACCACGAGCAGGAGGATCACCCCACCAAACTGTGCTCCAGTCATGACTGTCTCCTATGTTCCACGTCTCACGCTCCCCCTCACCCTGGCCCTCTCCCCCTCCGGGGGCGAGGGAATCGGAGAATATCTCAGCGGCGGATCCGCTTGAACTTCCTCGTCGTCTCGGTCAGCGCCACCTCGGTCGGCAGCCGTTCCATGCTGGAGGCGCCGTAGAAGCCGTGGCACTGCCGGCAGTTCTTGAGGATGTAGCGCGCGTCCGCCGGGCGCGCGATGGGTCCGCCGTGGCAGAGCACGATGACGTCCCGGTTCACCGACCGGGCGGCCGCCGCCCACGCATCGATCAGCGGCACGCAGTCCTTGAGCTTGAGCGCGGTCCCGGCGCCGATGGCTCCGCCCGCGGTGAGGCCCAGGTGGCAGACCACGATGTCGGCGCCCGCCTTGGCCATGTCCACCGCGTTCTGCTCCGAGAACACGTAGGGCGTGGTGAGCAGATCGCGCTCGTGGGCCGCCCGGATCATCTCGACCTCGAGGCCGTAGCCCATGCCGGTCTCCTCGAGCTGGGCGCGGATGGTGCCGTCGAAGAGGCCGACCGTCGGAAAGTTCTGCACCCCGGAGAAGCCGAGCTCGATCAGCCGGCGCAGGACGTCGTCCGTGATCATGAACGGATCGGTGCCATTCACGCCGGCGAGCACCGGCGTCCGCTTCACCACCGGCAGCACCTCGCGCGCCATCTCCAGGACGATGTCGTTGGCGTTGCCGTAGGCCATGAGCCCGGCGAGGGAGCCGCGGCCGGCCATGCGATACCGGCCCGAGTTGTAGATCACGATCAGGTCGATGCCGCCCGCCTCCTCGCACCTGGCGGACAGCCCGGTGCCGGCGCCGCCGCCGATGATCGGCTCGCCGCGCCGGATCATGGCCCGGAACTTCTTGAGGCAGTCCTGACGGGGGATGCGCGGCATGGGCGGGCTCACCCCACCCGAGCCCGGGCCGCGGCCGGCGCGCCGACGACCTCGTCGAAGGCGGCCACCAGGGCGTCGCAGAAGGCCTGGTCGTTGATGTTGTGCGGGAGGCGGACGAGCTTCCGGTTGGTGCCCGCCCGGAAGCCGGATGTGATCGCGTCGAACAGCGCCCGATCGGCCGCGGGATCCCAGAACGGCTTGCCCGCCGCGTCGATCAGGGAGACGCCGCCCTCGGGGATGAGGAACCGCACGGGGCCCTCCATCCGGTTGAGCTTCTCGACGATGAAGCGGCCGATGCGGGCGCACTCCTCCTGGGTCGTGCGCATGAGGGTGACGTTGGGATTGTGCCGGTACAGGGTGCGGTCGCGGAACCGGGCGGGCACCGTGTCCATCGCCCAGAAGTTCACCATGTCGAGCGCGCCGCACGAGCCGACGTAGGGCAGCCGCGTGCGGATGATCGCATCCAGGCGCGCGGGCCCCGCGGAGAGGACGCCGCCCACGACCTCGTCCGCGATCTCGGTGGTGGTGGCGTCGATCACCCCGGCCAGCAGGCCCGAGTCCACCAGCTTCTCCATGGACTGGCCGCCGGTCCCGGTGGCGTGGAACACGAGGCAGTCGTAGCGCTCCTCGAGCGCCCTGGTGACCGCCTGCACGCACGGCGTGGTCACCCCGAACTGGGTGAGGCCGATCGCCGGCTTGACGCTCGAGTCGCCGTCCTGGGCGCGCCCGTAGCCGATCATGCCCGCGAGCGCGTGCGCCGCGTTGGCGAGCACCCGCTCCGAGATCCGGTTGATGCCGGCCACGTCGGTGACCGAGTACATCATGCAGATGTCGGACGGGCCGACGTACGGCTTCACGTCGCCGGAGGCCACCGTGGAGACCATGACCTTGGGCACGCCGATGGGCAGGCCGCGCATGGCGAGCGTGGCGAGCGCGGTGCCGCCGGAGCCGCCCGCCGAGATGAGACCGCCCAGGTCGCGACGGCGCGTGGCGAACTGCTCGAACGCCACCGCCATCTCGCTGACCGCGGAGCCGCGGTCGCCCGTGAACACGGCGCGCTCACCTCCGGGATGATGCCGCGCGACTTCGCGCGGGTGGATCATGGCCGGCGACGGCTTGCCGGACGTCGCCAGGTCCACCGTGACGGTGCGCAGGCCGAGCTTGTCCAGGCAGTTGCGCAGGAAGAACAGCTCGCGCCCCTTGGTGTCGAAGGTGCCGGCGATGTAGGCCGCGCGCCCTACGCCGGCGGCCACCGGGAACTCGACCACGCGCCCGGCCTGGCGGCTATCGGCAAGGGCCGCGGCGGCGACGGCGAGCGACGGGACGGGCACGCCCGGGTCCGCGCGTCCGTCGATCAGCCGGTCGCGCGGCGCGCTCCGGGGATCCGCGGCGTTCCAGCGCGTGAAGCCGCGCACCGTCCGCTCGGCGGACTGCGCGCCCGCCGGGGTGGGCGCCGCCTTCACATCGTCGCCCGAGCGCCTCACCGTATAGACGGTGACCGTGTCCGGCTGGTCCCCCGCGCCCGCGTCCGGCGCGTCTTCGCCAAGCTCCTCGTCCGGGCCAACCTTGACGCCGAGCAGACGCTGCTGCAGGTCGCGGTCGGCCGCCAGCTCGGCCGACGGCATCGAGCGCGCGATACGGCCGTTGACCATGACGTCGACGGTGTCGGCGACCTCGATCGCCACCCCGAGGTTCTGCTCGATCAGCAGCACCGAGATCTCGCCGTCGGCGGCCAGGTGCTTCAGCATCTCGGCCACCTGCTGCACGATCACGGGCGCCAGGCCCTCGGTCGGCTCGTCCATCACGAGGAGGATCGGGTTGAAGAGCAGCGCCCGCGCGATGGCGAGCATCTGCTGCTCGCCGCCGGAGAGCTCCGCGCCCCCATTGCCCTTCCGCTCCGCGAGCCGCGGGAAGGTCTGGTACGCGCGCGCCACGGTCCAGGCGCCCGAGCGGCCGCGCGAGGCGAGGCGCAGGTGCTCGTCCACCGTGAGCGAGGGCCAGAGGCGCCGGCCCTGCGGGACGTAGCCCACTCCGCGATCGGTGATGGCGTGGGGCGGCAGCCCGAGGATCTCCTCCCCGGCCAGCCGCACACTGCCCGAGGCCGGCACGAGCCCGGTGATCGCGTTGCACAGCGTGGTCTTGCCCATGCCGTTCTTGCCCACCACCGCGGTCACGCCGTGGTCCAGGCTGAGGGACACCTGCTGGAGCGCGTGCGCGCGACCGTAGTACACGTCGAGCTTCTCGACGGCCAGGATCGGGCCCGGCGAGCGCGTCCGGCGCGGCCGGGAGAACCAGCGCATCAGCGGCGCCCTCCCCCGATGTAGATGGCCTGCACGTCGGCGTCGCCCTCGATCTCGGCCGGCGTGCCGTGCTTGAGCACGTGGCCGTTGTGCATCACGGTGACCCGCTCGGCCACGCGAAGGGCGACGTCGAGGTCGTGCTCGATGATGATGTAGCTCATGTGGGCGGGCAGCGCAGCGAGCAGCGCGACCAGCTCGCGTCGCTCGGCCGGGGAGAGCCCGGCCGCCGGCTCGTCGAACAGGATGAAGCGGGGCGCGCCCGCCAGCGCCATGCCGATCTCGAGCTGGCGCTGCTCGCCGTGCGACAGCGACGAGACGAGCTGGTCGGCGACCGCCTCGAGGCGCACCCGGTGCAGCAGCTCGTCGGTGGCGAGGCGCGAGGGATGCGTGGCGCGCGGGCGCCGGAAGCCGTAGCGCCCGCGCGCCACGCCGCGCACCGCCAGGAACAGGTTGTCCCGGACCGTGAGGTCGCGGAACAGCAGCGAGGACTGGTACGTGCGGCGCAGGCCCATGCGGATCCGCTCGTGGGGCGGCATCGCGGTCACGTCCTCGCCGAAGAAGCGGACCCGCCCCGCGGTGGGCGGGAAGTCACCGGTGATGGCGTTGAACAGGGTGGTCTTGCCGGCGCCGTTGGCGCCGATCAGGGCCCGGCGCTCTCCGGCCGCCACCGAGAGCGAGACGTCCTCGATCGCCTTGAGCGCGCCGAACGTCCGGGTGACGCCCTCGAGCACGAGGGCGTCACCACTCGACAGCGGGTTTGTCACGGACAGTTGGGGACGTCGCGCGAGCCGAGGCCGACCTTGTCGAAGTCGGCCTTGCTCATGCCGAGGCGCTGGTTGACGTTCGGCACCACCGAGACGACCTTGTTGTAGAAGCCGCCGTCGGCGGCCTTGGCGACCTCGGTGACGAACGTGGTGCCGATGGCCTGACGGTTCTCGTCCAGGACCACCTCGCCGGTCGGGGTCTTGAGCTTCAGGCTCTTGAGGGCCTCGCGATACTTGGCCTGGCCGCCCGACAGGTCACCCTTGACCGCGTCGAGCCCATCGAGCGCCGCCTTCATGTTGATGTAGTAGACGAAGGCGAAGAGTGAGGGGCTCGGGAAGCCATCCTTGAAGTTCTCCTTGTAGTCGGCCACGAACTTCTTCCACTCGGGGGTGTCGTAGCTGTCGGCGATGGGGCCGGCCGACGGCGTGCCGAGCAGCGACTCGCGCCGCTTGCCCTTGAAGTTCAGCACGGTCTGATCCACCGTGATCGAGCCTCCCACCATCGGCTTGTTGCCACCCGCCTGCTCGTACTGGGTCAGGAAATTCACCGCGTCGGCGCCGCCCAGGACCACCAGGAGCGCATCGACGTCCCCGGGGAGCTTGGCGATGACGGAGGAATAGTCCTTGCTCCCGAGCGGCACCCAGGCCTTGTGGGTGACGCGGCCGCCCGCCTTGCAGTACTCGGTCATGAAGCCCTGCACCTGCGAGTACGGGAAGGCGTAGTCTTCGGCGATCAGCGCCATCTTCTTGTAGTTCTTGGTCTTGTACGCGTAGTCCCCCAGACCCGCCATCCATTGCGCGCCCTCGGTGTTGAAGCGGAAGAAGTTCGGCGAGGGATCGACGAGCGTGGTGGCCTGCGCGCCCGACGAGCCGTTGATGAAGGTGACCTTGGGCTGCGACTTGGAGTAGTCCTTGACCGCGATGCCCTCGGAGCCGGAGAGCGGGCCGACCATGATGTCGACCTTGTCCTGCTCCACCAGCTTGCGGGTGGCGTTGACCGCGACGTCCGGCTTGGCGTCCGACGACGCCTTGATGATCTCGATCTTCTTGCCGGCCACCATGCCGCCGCGCTGCTTCACGGCCAGCTCGGCCCCGCGCATGCCGTCCTGGCCGCCCGCCGCGAAGGGGCCCTCGAGCGTGGCGAGCAGGCCAATCTTGACGACCTGCTGCTGGGCGGTCGCGCCTCCGGCGACGACGGCGAGCATCGCCGCCACGACCACCGTCCACAACAGCTGCCTCGTGAGTGACGTCATCGTCTCCTCCTCTCGGTGAGTGCGGCCCGGTGGCCGCGATGGTGGACCCCGTCGTTCCTCTTCACGTCCTGCGCCGGCCGCGCAGGCGCGCCGGCGCGAACTGCGCCTGCAGATAACGCCGACCGTGCGCCCACCAGCCGAGCAGGCCGTCGGGCGAGAACAGCACGATGACCAGGAACACGCCGCCGATCAGCAGGTTGAAGCGCTCCCGGCCGACCAGATCGACCGCGAAGTTCTGCAGCAGCACGAACACGACGGCGCCGATGAATGGCCCGATCGGGTGCCGCATGCCCCCGAGCACCGCGATGATCAGGATGTTGATCAGCCAGCTCGTCCCCACCGAGCCCGGCGACACCAGGCCGTTGTACCAGACCATCAGCACGCCACCGACGGCGGCGATGAGGCCGGCCACCGAATAGGCGGCCACGCGGTGCGCGGTGACGTTGAAGCCGAGCGCGCTCATACGGCGCGGATTGTCGCGGATGCCCTGCAGCGCCACCCCGAATGGCGCGCGCAGCAGGTAGGCCACGAAGAAGTAGCCGGCGAGCGCCCAGAAGAGCGCGAGGTAATAGAAGGGCAGCGGGGCGCGCAGGTCGACGCCCCCCACCGCAGGCGTCATCACGCTCTGGAAGCCCTGGAAGCCGTTGAAGAGCGAGTAGTTCTGCTGGGCCAGGTAGTAGAAGGCCACGCCGATCGCCAGCGTGATCATGATCGTGTAGATGCCCTCGGTGCGCGCCGAGAACCAGCCGATGAGCGTCCCGCACGCCGTCGCGATCACGAGCGCCAGCACGACCGCCAGCCCCCAGGGCCAGCGCAGACTGATGTCGGTGCCGCTCGTGGCGAAGACGGCGTACATGTAGCCGGCGATGCCGGCGACCGTCATCTGGGCGAGCGAGACCATGCCGCCGTAGCCGGCGAGAAACGTGAGGGAGAGCGCGATAAGCCCGAGGGCCAGCGACTGCGCGCCGATCTGAAAGGTGAAGAACGGCGTGGCCACCCACGGATAGGCCAGCACCGCCAGCAGCACCAGCACGTGACGAGCCTCCACTCGCCGCCACACCCACTGCGTCCAGGCCGCCGCGCCATCCGCGACTTCCCCCTCTCCCCTCCGGGGAGAGGGCCGGGGTGAGGGGCGCGCCGAGACACGGTCCCGCGCGCTGCCGGGCCACGCGTACCGCCCGGCCCCCGCGTTCATCGCCTTCCGCCACTCGGCCGCGCTCACGCCCGCCTCCCGAGAATGCCCTGCGGCCTGAAGGCGAGCACGAGCGCCATGATCACGAAGGTGAACACCACGCTGTACGTCGGCGCGTAGGCCAGCCCGAACTGCTCCGCCACCCCGATGAGGATCGCCCCGATCGCCGCGCCGACCACGCTTCCCATCCCGCCCACGATGACCACCACGAGCGAGGCGAGCTGGTAGCGCGTGTCCTCGCCGGGGGCGATCGACAGCGCGGTGCCGCCGACCACCCCCGCGAAGCCGGCCAGCCCCGCGCCGATCGCGAAGGTGATCGCGAACACGAACTGCACGTTGACGCCGGAGGCGGCCAGCATCCCCCGGTCGTCCACGCCGGCGCGGATCATCATCCCCACGCGGGTGCGGTTGAGGAACCACCAGAGGAGCACCCCGATGGCCGCCGACATCGCGAGCAGCACCAGCCGGTAGGTCGGGTAGACCTCCACGATCGGCAGCGGCGTGCGGCCGAAGATCGCGCGGGGCGGGTCGAACTGGTAGATCTCGCCGCCGAAGATCCAGAGCAGGACGTCCGCCATCATGATGGAGAGCCCGATAGTCACCATGGTCTGGCGCAAGTCCTCACCGTGCATGAAGCGGAACACCGCCACCTGCAGCACCAGGCCGAACAGGGCCGCGCTCGCGAAGCCGGCGGCCACCGCGACGAGCCACGAGCCGGTCCTGTCGCCGACCACGTAGCCCACGTAGGCGCCCAGCAGGTAGAGCGAGCCGTGGGCCAGGTTGACGTTGCGCATGAGGCCGAAGACCAGCGTGAAGCCGCTCGCCACCAGGAAGTAGAGCGCGGCGAGGGTGAGCCCGTTCATGCCGGTGGTGAGGAAGAGCTTCGGGTTCTCGGCGAACGCCCAGATCGCGAAGGTCGCGGCCGGGAGGCCGAGCACGAGAGCCCAGAACCAGCGCCAGAATCTGGGCATTCTAGGCTAGGCCACCGAGCGGCGCGTCTGCGCCGAGCGGATCTCGGGCTCCTTGTAGAAGACGCCGTCCTTCATGACCGCGAGCAGCTTGGCGGGATCGCGGAGGATCGCCAGGTTCGAGAGCGGATCGCCGTCCACCAGCAGGAGGTCGGCGAGGTAGCCGTCCTTGAGCTGGCCCAGCTCGCCGCCCATCATCATGATCTCGCCGCCGTGGCGGGTGGCCGAGAGCAGGGCCTCCATCGGGGTCATCCCGACGTACTTCACGAAGTACTCCAGATCGCGCGCGTTCTGGCAGTGGGGCGTGAAGGCGAAGCCGTAGTCGCCGCCGGGCAGCACGCGGATGCCGCGCTTGTGCATCTTGCGGAGCGAGTCGGCGGCCGCGGCCAGCTCGGTCTCGTAGCCCATCTCGATCGCCTTCTCGCGGGAGATGCCCCACGGCGCCGCGTGATCGAGCATGGCGACCAGGATGCCGATGCCGGGGGCCACGAAGTGCTTGTCCCGGTTGGCCTCGAGCATGTCGAGCGCTTCCTCGTCGGCGAAGCTCGCGTGATAGATGATCTCGATCCCGTGGCGCACGCACTGCTTGATGGACTCGCCCGAACGCGCGTGGCCGGCGACGCGCTTGCCCCGCATCTTGGTCTCCTTCACCGCGATCGCGACCTCCTCGTCGCTCATCCAGGTGGTGCCCGCGGGCGCAGAGGGCATGAAGTTGTCGCCCGAGAGGTTGAGCTTGATCGAGTCCACCCCGTACTTGAGGAACATCCGCACCGCCTTCCGCATCTCCTCGGGCCCGGTCACCGCCACCCCGAAGCTGAACTCGGGGAACGGCAGGTGCGGCAGCGTCTCGTCGCCGAGCCCGCCCACCACCGTGATCTCCTGGCTGGCCGCCAGATAACGCGGCCCCGGGATGAGGCCCTGGTTGATGGCGTTGCGGGTGACCACGTCGAGCCGCGGCTTGGCGCACGCCGCCCCCACGCAGGAGGTCCAGCCGGCCTCGAGATAGCGCTTGGCCACGCTGGCCGACCAGAGCACGTGCTCTTCCAGCGGCAGGCGCTGCAGATCGGAGAGATTGGCCGCGTCGTTCCAGGAGAAGTGCGTGTGGGCCTCGACCATGCCCGGCATGAGGGTGGCGCCGGCCCCGTCGATGACGGTGACGCCGGCGGTGGGCAGCGAGCGCGGGCCCCGACCCACGCGCGCGATGCGGTTGCCCTGGACGAGGACGTCGCCGGGATACGGCTGGGCGCCGGTGCCGTCGATGATGCGGACGTTGGTGAAAAGCACGCTCGTCATCGGTTTCGCTCTCCTTAGCCAGCCTTATGCGTGAAGGCGGATCGCACGTCCTACGCTCCCCCTCACCCTACCCTCCCCCTCACCCTGCCCTCTCCCCCTTCGGGGGCGAGGGTATCGGAGGGCCGGGGCGAGGGTGGCGCCTTTCGCGCATGATCCGGGTTACATGCGCTGGGCGTAGAAGCGCCGCAGCAGGTCGTCGCACTCTTCATGCTTCTCGACCATGGTCCAGTGTCCGCAGCGCGGCAGCACCGTCACCCGGGCGCCGCGGATCCGCTCGCCGATCTGCCGCACCGCCTGGGCCGGCGCGATCGCGTCCTCGTCGCCGGTGACCAGGAGCGTCGGGCACTCGATGGCGCCCACCTCCGCCGCCTGGGCGTCTGCCAGCGCTTCGCAGGAGCGGGCGTAGCCGTCCGGGCACTGGCGCATCACCAGCTCCCGCACCGCCGCCACCGCCACCGGTCGCCGCGTCCGCGTCTCGGTCGAGATCGCGCCCTGCACCAGAGCGTCGGCGATGGCCTGCATGCCCGCGTCCCCTTCCGCGCGAGCTTTCTCCCCCCGCGCCCGGATGGCCGGCCGCGCCGCGTCGGGCGGGCACAGCAGCGGGCCGAAGAGCGCGAGGCTCCGCACCAGCCGCGGCGCCGCCACCGCCAGGTGAAGGGCCACGATGGTCCCGAGCGAATGGGCGGCCACGTGCACGCGCGCCAGGCCGAGCGCCGCGCACACGCGCTGCATCGCCTGCACGAAGCGGTCGATCGAGAGCGGCCCTTCCACCCGATGCGAGCGCCCGGAGCCGGGCAGATCGGGGCGCACCGTCCGGTGCCGGGCCACGGCGGGCAGCACCGGGGTCCACACGTTGGAGGTGCCGCCGAGGCCGTGGATCATCAGCACGGCCTCGCCGCTGCCATCGGTCTCGACGGCCATGCGCTCGACGAACTGCGTGGTCACGCGGGGTCCCGACCCGTCCTCACGCGGCGGGCCGGCTGAAGCGCCCGCGCGCCGGCCCTTTCTGGGGATCCTTGTGGAACACGCCGTCCTTCATGACGCCGAGCAGCCGCGCCCCGTCCTGGAGCACCGCGATGTTGGCGAGGGGATCGCCCTCCAGGAGCACGAGGTCGGCGAGGTGCCCCTCCTTGATCTGGCCGAGCTCGTCGCCCCGCATCATGATCTGGCCCCCGAGCTTCGTCGCGGCCAGCAGCGACTCCATCGGGGTGAACCCGAGGTACGTGACGAAGTACTCGAGGTCCTTCGCGTTGGTGCCGTGCTTGATCCAGGCGAAGCCGTAGTCGCCGCCGGGCAGGATGCGGATCCCGCGCCGGTGCATCTTCTTGAGCGTCTCGCAGGCGACCTCGAGCTCGCGGTGGTAGCCCATCTGCTTGGCGGACTCCGGCGAGATGCCCCACGGGGCCGCGTGGTACGACGTGTTGATGAGCCAGGCGATGCCGGGGGCGACGAAGTGCCGGTCCTTCTTCGCCTCCAGCATGTCGAGCGCCTCCTCGTCGGCGAAGCTCGCGTGGTAGATGATCTCGATGCCGTGGCGGACGCACTGCTTCACCGCCTCCGCCGAGCGCGCGTGGGCGGAGACCCGCTTGCCGCGCACGTGGGCCTCCTTCACCGCGACCGCGATCTCCTCCTCGGTCATCGGTGTGAACTCGGCGGGGATGCCCGCGATGTACTCCCCGGAGAGGTTCAGCTTGACGGTGTCCACGCCGTACTTGAGGAACATGCGCACCGTCTTCCGCATCTCCTCGGGACCGTTGACGATGGCCCCGAAGCTGAACTCGGGATACGGCAGGTGCGGCAGCGTCTCGTCGCCCAGGCCCCCCGGCACCGTGATCTCCTGGCTGGCCGCCAGGTACCGCGGGCCCGGGATCTGGCCCGACTCGATGGCGTTCCTGATCACCACGTCGAGCCGCGGCTTGGCGGTGGCCGCGCCGATGCAGGAGGTGAAGCCCATGTCGAGGTAGCGCTTGGCGATGTGGGCGCACCAGAGGATGTGCTCCTCGGGGGGCATGCGCTGGATCTCGCTGAGGCCGGGCTGGTCGTTCCAGGAGAAGTGGGTGTGCGCCTCCACCAGGCCGGGCATCAGGGTGGCGCCCGCCCCGTCCACGGTGGTGACGCCCGCAGTGGGTAGCGCCCGGGCCCCGCGCGCGATCCGGGAGATGCGGTTGCCCTGGATGAGGACCTCGCCCGGATACGGCAGCGCGCCGGTCCCGTCGAAGATCCGGACGTTCGTGAACAGGACGTTGGTCATACCGCCTCCTACCTGGGAGCGGCGCCGCCTCGGGTCGGGTGCTGCGCGGCGGTGGGCAGCTCCGGCGTCCATGAGACACCTGTCTCACACGAGTGGGCCATACTAGAACAATGCCTTCCCCTCTTGTCAACCGCCATTTCCGCGGTCACAGTATCGAGCCGTGAGGACGCCGCCTCCACCCGACCGCGGCCCGACCGGCCCGCAGGCGCGCACCTACCGGCTGCTGCTCGCCCAGGCGATGACGCTCGTGCGGCGCGGGCGCATTCCGTCGATCCCGGAGCTCGCCGTGAAGGCCCGCGTCTCGCGCGCCACCGCGTACCGCCACTTCCCCAGCCGGAGCAAGCTCGTGAGCGCGGTGGTGGCGGAGAGCCTGGCCCCGGTGCGCCGCTTCGAGCCCACCGCCGCCGACGGGCTCGTCCGCGTGCGCGAGCTGTTCGACAAGACGTTCCCGCTGTTCAAGCGGTTCGAGCCGCACATGCGGGCGGCCCTGCACCTGGCGCTCGAGCACGAATCGCTGGAACGGATGGGGATCCTGGAGGAAGAGCCCTACCGGCGCGGGCACCGGCGCTACATGCTGCACCGGGCCGCCGCGCCGCTGGCCTCCACCTTGCGGCCGCAGGCCTACGATCGGCTGCTCAAGGCGCTCTCGCTCGTCTACGGGATCGAGTCCTACGTGGTGCTGCGGGACATCTGGGGGGCGAGCTACCGCGAGGTGGAAGCCGTCGCCCGGTGGATGATCGACGCGCTGATCGAGTCGGCCCTCAGCCGGGCGCCCGCCGCGCGAACCCAGGCCAAGCTGCAGGCCCGCGGCCGGAGGGCGCGCGGGCGCTGATTCCGGCGCTGCCCGAGTTTCGCACCGCACGATTCGCAGAAGCGGAGATCGGCGTCGCTGTCCGTGCTGCGTCCGGTCTCATGGCATCGAGAACGAGAATGGGGTGATGCGGGCGCTACACGCGATGAACCTCATGGGGCAGGTCAAGGAGTCCACCGTCCAAGCGCGGTGGGCACGCGAACTGCGGAAGACCTGTTTGCAGGTGTGCCACGACCCTCGTCCACATCCGATCGCCTTCGAGGCGCTCCGGTCCCTCGCCGTCGCGCCTGAGAAGGAGGACATCGACTGGGTCGCATACCTCATCACACATTGGCCTGAGGATCTCTTGCCGCGCAGCGCAAGAACATCCAACTGCTGCGACGACGATGTAGCGCGAGATGGACGTGCGCTTCTGGCTGGGCCGGTCCAAAGGGAACCGAGGGGCGCGTGACAGCGGGGCCCAACTTCACGCTCACGTGTCCTGGTAGATGGCCCGGCGCGGGCCGATCGCGACGAGATCGATCGGACTCTATCTTGCTCAGGCACTCCGATTGCGGCGCGATGCCTGCAGCACCTGACGAATCGCCCGGTCGTAGTCCACGGCGAGGAGCGGCTTCAGGAGGTAGGCGTCGACCCCGATCGCGCGCGCCTGTTCCTCCGACAGCGTGTGGCTGTACCCCGTGCACAAGATGAGCGGGATGTCGGGTCGGATGCGCCGGAGCTCGGCGACGAGCTTGTCGCCGGTCATGACCGGCATCGTCTGATCGGTGATGACGAGGTCGAAACGCTCAGGCGCGGCCCGGAAGACCTCGAGCGCCTCGAGCGGATTCGTGCACGCCATCACCGTGTACCCGAGGCCCCGGAGCATTTCTTGTCCCACCTCCACGAGCGCGACTTCATCGTCCACGAAAAGGATGCGCCGGGTTCCGCCGGTCGCCGCGAGCGCGGGGGGACCCGCGTCCTCCCGGCCCGGCATCTCGGCCGGAGGAAGATAGACCTCGAACGTCGCGCCCCGACCCGGGGCGCTCTTGACCGTGACGGCGCCGCCGTGATTCGTGACGATACCCTGGATGACCGCCAGCCCCATCCCGGTGCCTTCGCCCGCGGGCTTGGTCGTGAAGAAGGGGTCGAAGATCCGCTCCATGACTCCTGGGCTCATTCCGTAACCCGAGTCGCTCACGGTGAGCCGGACGTGGCGACCGGGCTCCAGCTTGTGCGGGGAGGCGAAGGCCGCTTCCACATCGACCGCTTCCAGCCGGACCTCCAAGACGCCGCCGGTCTCGCGCATTGCGTGTACGGCGTTCGTGCCGAGATTGAGCAGGACCTGGTGGACCTGGGTCGGGTCCGCCAGGACCGTCCCCACCGACGGGTCGAGGGCGTGGCGGATCTCGATGGTCGACGGGCAGGAGGCGCGCAGGAACGTGAGGGCTTCTTTCACGAGGTCATGCAGCTGGATCGGCCTTCGTTGCGGCGGGGTGCGGCGGCTGAACGTGAGGATCTGCTGGACCAGGTCCTTGGCGCGGACCCCGGCGGCCAAGACTTGCCGGAGCTGTCGACGCGGCTTGTCGTCCTCGGTCATGCGCGTCGCCACCATCTCGGTGTTGCCGAGCATCACCATGAGCAGGTTGTTGAAATCGTGCGCGATGCCGCCCGCCAGGAGGCCCAGGGCTTCCATCTTCTGCAACTGGGTCAACTGGGCTTCGAGTTGCACGCGCTCGGTGATGTCCTGGACGGTCCCGACGATCTGGAGCGGACGGCCCTCGTGGTCGACGCTGACCTCGGTCTGCTCGTGGACCACGCGACTCTGGCCGTCGGCCAGGAGCACGCGGTAGTCGGCCCGGTAGGGCCGAGCGTGGCGACAGGCTTCATCGAGGGCAGTCTGCACCCGCAACCGATCCTCGGGATGTACGGTGCTCCGGAGCATCTCCCGGCTGGGCAGGCTCTCCGGCGCCAAGCCCAGGAGCCGGCACATCGCTTCTGACCAGTACCAGGTCTCGCCCGGGAGATCGAGCTCCCAGTGGCCGAGGCGGGCGACGCGCTGCGCATGATCCAGCCTGGCCTGGCTGACCCGGAGGGCCTCGAGGGTGCGGCTCGCCCGCAAAAGGTAGCGCACACGGTGCGGCAGGAGGGTCCAGTTGATCGGCTTGGTGATGAAGTCCGTGGCGCCTGCCTCGTACGCGCGGTGAATCGAGTCCGCATCGTCGAGCGCGGTCATCATGAGTACCGGGATGGGGTCGCTGTCGAGTTGCTTGCACAGCGCGGTGCAGACCCCGAAGCCATCCATTCCCGGGAGGTGGACGTCCAGGAGGACGATGTCCGGGGCCAGGTGCTCACACATGGCCACCGCCGAGATGCCGTCTTCGGCGACCGCCACCCCGAAGCCGGCTGCCTCGAGCGCCTCCCGCGCGAGGAGGCGCATGGTAGGGTCGTCGTCGACGACGAAGACGAGGTCCCGGCCTCGCGTACCGCTCATGGCGCGACGTCCAGAGGTTCCGGGATGAGGCTGGTCGCGGCGGCTCGAACGCCCTCGTACGCCGCCTCGATGGCCGGGAGCATCCGGCTGGCGCCGTCGAGGGCCCTCGCTCGAGCCGCGCTCTCCAGTTCCCGGCAAAGGGAGGCCAGGTGGAGCGCGCCGACGTTGGCGCTGCTGGACCTGAGGCTGTGGACAGCCTGGTGCGTGGCGGCGGCGTCCCCCTGCGTTACCGCGATGCGCAGGGCCTCCAAGAGCGGGGGCGCGCTCCCCAGGTAGGCGCGCATGACCCGTCCGACGACGTCCGGCTGGCCGGGCCGCTGGAGCGCGCGAAGAGCGGCCACCGCCGCCGCGTCCAGTGGCGCGTGGCCAGGAGGGCTGGGCTGGGGCGCCGCGTCGCGGCTCGTGACGTTCGACGATGACGTCGTCGAGGCCGAGGGAGCGGCGTCGCCCTCGGCCGGGGGCGAGAGCCACCGCTCGAGGATGGCCCGGAGCTGCTCCCGCGCGAAGGGCTTGCTCAGGTAGTCGTCCATGCCGGCCGCGAGACACTGTTCGCGGTCCCCGGTCAGCGCGTGGGCGGTGAGTGCCACGATGGGCAGGTGCACGCCGGCGCTGGTCGAAGCGGCCCCGGCCCCGACGGACTCGAGCCCCCGGATCGCGGTGGTCGCCGCGAACCCGTCCAGCTCGGGCATCTGGCAGTCCATCAGCACGAGGTCGTACCGCGCCCGCGTCACGGCCGCCACTGCGTCCCGGCCGTTGGTCACCACGTCGACGTCGCAGCTCAGGCTCTTGAGCATCTCGACCGCGACCTCCTGGTTGACCGGGTTGTCCTCAGCCAGCAACACGCGAGCGTGGAGCTCGGACAGATTCGTGGACGGGGCGTGAGCCGGGGCCGGGCAGGTCGCCCGCGTCCGGCCGGGAGCGCCGAGGAGCCCGACCAGGCAGTTGTACAGCGTGGACTGGCGGACGGGCTTGGTCAGATGCTCCTCGATCCCGGCGCGGCGGGCCTCCTCGGCGTTGCTCTCGGGCCCGGCGGAGCTCAGCATGATCAGCCGGACGGCAGCGATGCGCCCGTCGGCCCGGATGGCCCGGACGAGCGCGATCCCGTCCATGTCCGGCATGTGCATGTCCAGGAGCACGAGGGCGTATGGCTCGCTCCGGGCCGCCGCCGTGCGCAGGGCCTCGAGCGCCTCCTGACCGCTGGCGACGACGGTGTCACGCATGCCCCAGGCCTCGACCTGGTGGTGCAGGATGCTCCGATTGGTCGCGTTGTCGTCCACGATGAGGACGCGGACCTCGTCGAGGACGGCACCCCGGCTGATCCGGTCGGCGCTCGACATCATCGGCGGAGCGAACCGCGCCGTGAACCAAAAGGTCGAGCCCCGGCCCTGGGTGCTGTCCACGCTGATGGCGCCTCCCATCAGCTCGACCAGCTGCTTGGCGATCGTGAGACCCAGCCCCGTCCCCCCGTATCGGCGGGTGGTCGAGCTGTCGCCCTGGGCGAACAGGTCGAAGATGCGCTCCTGGACCTCGGCCGCCATCCCGATGCCCGTGTCGCGAATCTCGAAGCGGAGGACCACGCCGTCGGCCCCGGTCTGCAGCGGGGCGACGCTGATCACGACTTCGCCGCGCTCGGTGAACTTGATCGCATTGCCGGCCAGGTTGTTGAGGATCTGCTGCAGGCGCGTCGGATCGCCGCGGACCAGCGACGGGATGTCGCGGTGCACGAAGCACGCCAGCTCGAGCCCCTTGCTGTGCGCGCGCGGGGCGAGCAGCTCGGCGACCTCCTCGACCGCTTCGCCCACGTCGAAGTCGAGGTGGTCCAGCTCCACCTTCCCGGCCTCGATCTTCGAGAAGTCGAGGATGTCGTTGATGATGTGGAGCAGGGCCTCGCCCGAGCGCTGGACGGTTTCGGCGAGTCGCCGCTGGTGCGGCGACAGCTCTGCGCCGAGCAGAAGCTCCGTCATCCCGAGAACGCCGTTCATGGGGGTCCGGATCTCGTGGCTCATGTTGGCCAGGAACTGCGACTTGGCGCGGTTGGCCTCGTCAGCCTTCCGAGCGAGGCTCCGGGCTTCCTCCGCGATCTGGTGAAGATCGCGGGTCCGACTTTCCACCTCCTGCTCGAGGGTCTGCCGGTGCGCCTCGTCCTGCGCGCGGTAGGTGCGGAGACGTTCGAGCATGTCGTTGAACGCGCAGGCCAGGCCGGCGACCTCGTCGCCACCCTGGAGCGGGATCTGGTGGCCGTCGAGGCGTCCCTCCGACACGGCCCGGGCGACCCGGGCCAGCGCCTTGACCGGCGCGGTGATGTGACGGGTCAGGACGAGCATGACGACGGCGCCCATGAGCACGGCGGCCGACGTGAACAGCACGGTGGACAGGAGGAAGCGCCGGATGTCGGCGCGGACGCTCTCCTGAGACACACCGAGCTGGATGTAGCCGAGGATCGTGGCACGTCCCGCCGGAGAACCGGACGCCGCGAGGGCCATGCTCGGGTCGTCGGACTGGTGGGCGACAACCGGCGCCACGAGGTCGAAGTAGGGCGCGCCTTTCCCGGCGCCACGGAACTCACGGGTCAGCGGGCTAGACGCCGTCTGGACGGCTGGCTGCAGTCCAGTGACCGCCGGGACGGGGAGCCCCGGCTTCAGCCGGCGCGAGGCGAGGACGCGTCCGTCGGGTCCCAGGATCTGGATATAGGCGATGTCGGAGGCGGCGCGGACGCTCTCGGTAAGCTGGTCGAAGAGGGCGGCGTTTTCCGTGTAGATCGCATACTGGCTGTTCTGGGCGAGCATGGTCGCGATGGATCGGCCTTGGCCGAGAAGCTCCTGCCGCGCGCCGTCCTGCCGCTGCCTCACGACGAACAGGGTGATGCCGAGCGCGGTGACGAGAATCAGCGTCGCCGCGGCGAGGTTGAGCTTCGCGGCGAGGCTGCGGGGAAAGTCTCGGATCATCGACGGTCCTCCGACTCGCTCAGAAGAGCTCCCGCGCGCCGCGGAGGAGGGTCTCCGGCAGCTCGAGCTTCAGCCGCGTCGCCGTCGGCTGGTTGATGACATAGGACGCCTTGCGCGGCGAGGCGACCGGGATCGCGGCCGGCGGCGTGCCTTGCAGGATCTGGCCCGCGAGCCGGCCACACTGGGCGCCGAGGTCCATGTAATCCCACTCCAGCGCGCGCCGCCGGTCCTGCCCGTCGGCGCGGAACGCCAGGAGCAGATGGAACTCCGCCGTCGCGACGGGGATGATCGCTGGAACGCGCCGTCGCTTGGTCTCCGTTCTGCCCGCACCTGAGCCGCATGGTTCATCTTCGCCGTATCCCCAGTTTCGAGGCGCCGGACCTGGACGCGGTCGCCCACGCGGGGCCACCACAGTCGCAGCCGAGAGACGCAAGCTTGATGCCAGTCGCCAGCTGAACCAGAACCCTTGGTGACCGTTTGTGTTTTCGTGATGGGGCGCCGCGGGTTCGTGACAAAAGTTGTCAGCGCACAGACAGTGTCGGGCACTTGACAGGGACCCGCGCTGAGCTGTTCACGGCCTGCGGCTCAGCTCCAGGCCCATCAGGCGCTGCCCGACGGCGGACCTACGGCGATTCTCGGGCGGTCGCCTTCAGTCTCCCCACGTTGAACGTCGGGACGGGCTTGAGGAACCCCCTGAGGGCGAGCGTCCCCACCTCTTCGGCGTCGATCAGCTCCTCGACGGCGCCCGCGACCCGGGACGACACGAGGATCTGACCGCCCTTGGCCTCGGCGCAGAGGCGGGCCGCCAGGTTGGTGACCGTGCCGATGGCGCCGTAGTCCCAGCGCCCCTCGAAGCCGATCGCGCCGATGGTGGCGTAGCCCTGGGCGATCCCGACGCCGAGCGCCAGCTCGTGCCCCCGCTTGCGCCACGCCGCGCTGAGCTGCGCCACACGATCGCGCATGGCGACCGCCATCCGGATCGCGCGCTCGGCGGGGTTC
>WNGF01003550.1_pt1 | contig 21087 bp, 14 predicted proteins | sample 5400641 | NCBI WGS metagenome assembly WNGF01 (sample SAMN13153371, study PRJNA577476) | soil metagenome | isolation source: 80 cm soil or saprolite under grassland replicate 2 | place: USA:California | collected 2016-06-15 | reverse complement strand
AACGCGCCCACCAGCGCCGCGGATGAGCGGCGCAGGTACGCCGGCTGCGACTGCGTGACGATGTCGCTCATCGTGCGGGGCGCAAACGTCGAGATGCCGGCGTCGATATCGTGCACGGTTGCGGCGAGCACGGGCAGCGCCATTTGCTCCGTCTGCGCAGTCCTCGCGACGAGCGAGAACCCGCTGGTCGGCTCCTGCGCGAACGCCACATACATCGTCGGCGGCGTCGACGCATCGAGCAGCCCTTCCTTGACGTCCTCGATCATGCCGACGATTTCCATCGCGGGTGATGTGGGCGACTTGTAGAAGAGTTGTTTGCCGACGGCGTCTTCCGCCGCGAAATACTGTCGCGCGAGCGTCTGGTTGATGAGGACGACACGCGGGTGTGACGCGGCGTCCTGCGCGGTGAAGTAGCGGCCGCGCGCGAGCCGCGCTTTGAGCGTCGTGAAATACGCGGGGGTCACCTCGCGGTAGTGCACGTCATTGTGTTCGACGGTGTCGGGCCGGCCGCCAATCCGGATCCATACCGTGTTTCCCGGCTGCAGCGGCGCCCTTCCAGTCACGCCGGCTGATTCAACGCCTGGCAGCGCTCCGACACGCCGCAGGATCTCATCGACGACGGCAACCTCCTGCTCGTTGGTTGCGTATGTCGACCCCGGCAGCGACACGTTGATCATCGCAAGATGATCCGGGTGGAATCCGATGTCCACGTGCAGCAGACGATACAGGCTCTTGGCGAGCAAGCCGCCGCCAACCAGCAGCACCATGGCCGTCACGATCTCCACCACAACGAGCCTGGCGCCCACACGCCGCCAGGTCGCACCCGCCGATCCGCGATCCGCGAGGACGGGTCGACCGCGCGTCACCGACAGATGAAAGACCGGCGTCAACGCCAGGACCGCAGCCGTGAGCAAAGCAACTCCGGCGGCGAACACGAGCACGCGCGCGTTCGCGCCAAGATCGTGGAGGTACGCCATCCGTGCGTACATATTGGCGGGAATCAACCTGACCAGCCCGCGCGTCGACCACCACGCGCCCGCGATGCCAACAGCCATGCTCGCGGAGACGAGGAGCAGCGCCTCAGTCATGAACTGGCCGATCACGCGCGTACGCGACGCGCCGAGCGCGGCGCGGATATCCAGCTCTTTCCGCCGTGCTTCGGAGCGAACGACCAACAGGCCGGCGACGTTGACCGTCGCAATGAACAGCAGCAGCCCCGAACCCGAGAGCAGGACGATGAGCATCGGCCGCACGTCACCGACAATAACGTCGACGAGCGGCACGATCGCGGATCCCTGTCCGTGATTCGAATCGGGGTACTGTTGCTCGAGCTGACGGGCAATGCCCGCGATGTTGGCGGCGGCGGCCGCGAAGGAGACGCCACTCGCAAGCCGCGCGACGCCGAACATGTTGTGGCAGCTTCGACGTGCGTCGCACCCCTTGGTGGGGTGAAGCGTCGTCCAGAATTCCACGGGTTCCACCGGTGCGAAGTGGAAGTCGCGCGGCAGCACGCCGGCGATCACGTGCGGATCGCCATTCAGGGTGACCGTGCTGTCGATCGCGTCAGCGCGGCCGCCATAGCGGGTCTGCCACGCGCCGTAGCTGATCAGCGCCACGCGCGGCGCGCCCGCGAGATCTTCACCACCGCGAAAATCCCGTCCGAGGATCGGCGCGACTCCAAGCGTGCGAAAGAAATCGTCGCTGACGCGCGCGGCGGACGCGCGCTGGGCGCCTGCCGGCGTCGTCAGCGTCATGCCGCCCCCCTGGTATGCGGACAGCGAGACGAAGACCGAGTTCAGCCGCTTCCAATCGAGATAGTCGAGATACGACAGGTTCGATCGCGGGAACACCGGCACGCGCTCGAACACGCCGACGAGCCTCGACGCATCGGGGTACGGCAGCGGCTTGAGCAGCGCCGCGTCGACGAACGCGAAGATCGTCACGCTGGCGCAGATGCCGAGCGCGAGGGTGAATATCGCCGTCAACGCAAAGCCAAGCGATCTCCGGAGCTGGCGAGTCTCGAATCGAAGATCCCGTAGCACGTTCTCGACACGCTGCGGCATGTGTGCGCCCGCTTTCTTCACCTAATCCGCGTCAACACATCAGACGGTCTCCGCGCGGCGAGGGTTGACCTCCGGTCGAGAATCTGTGGAAAATGACCGCGCGTTAGCACTACTTTGACAGATCCGCTGACCACCGCCGGTTGCGCCGCGCATCTCGTTGTGGCTCCCGCGGAGTGAAGCCGGCAACTGCGGCTCCGGCGGGTCCTTCCCGTGGCAGCCCCACTTCGCTCGCGCGCCGACAAGCAGTGATCACGGGAGACGGCGCGCGGCGCGAAGCGGGGCGGCCCCGCCACGCTCAGGATCCTACACATCTCAGTTTGTCTCAAAGAAACGTGTTGTGTTTTGGGATCAGTCGTACTAAAGAAAGCCTCACCAATCACGGGTGGGGAAAGTTGGGCATGGTCTACAGGCAGATCAATCCGCGATCGAGCGGCAGCTCATCGCGTTCGCGCGGGCCGGCCAGCGCGTCGTACGTCTCAAAGGTGGCGATCCGTTCGTCTTCGGGCGGGGCGCCGACGAAGCGTTGGCTCTCAGGCGCGCCAACGTGCCGTTCGAGATCATCCCCGGCGTGTCGTCTGCCATCGCTGCCCCCGCGTACGCGGGAATTCCACTGACCGCGCGTGGCGTGGCGATGTCGATCGCGATCGTCACCGGCCACTGCGCGAGATCGGGCGAGACGCCCACCACTCTTCCGGTCGCCGACACTCTCGTCGTGCTCATGGGCGTCGCGAATGCGGAACCCCTTCGCGATCAGCTGATTGCCGCGGGCAGGAGTGGCGACACACCGGCCGCGATCATCGAGTGGGGCACGTGCGCGCAGCAGCGAGTGGCGGTTGGAACCGTAGCCACCCTGCCGGCTATCATCACGCGCGAAGCAATCCGAGCCCCGGCGGTGATCGTGATCGGGGAGACCGTCGGCCTGCGGCCGCTGCTCGACTGGTTCGTTCCGTCCGTTCTGGAATGGCCACATCGAGCGCCTCGGATGCAGCCCTCCTGATGTCGTTCAGACGCGCAGTGCCGCCGTGAGGTCGCGCGCGTTGATCTGATCCAGCCGGGACACGAGATCGATCACGCGGTCCGCATCGACCGGCCTGCCCGCGCTGAGGCGCCGGAATTTGTAGACGACCCAATTCCAGGACAGCGGTGTTTTGTAGAACCCTGGATAATCGCGGTGTTCCCCGGTGATCTTCCGGCCATCGTGCAGCGTAACCGTCAGCCGGCACGGCATCTCGTCCGGATATCGCCAGCTGTAGGTATCGAGCCACTTCGAGCGGAGACCTGGAATCAGCGAGTGCGGCCGCACCTTCACGCGTTTGAGCAGCCGCTGCACGTCGTCTCTCACGATTCGCTCGCGCCGGTATTGCTCCGGCCATACGTCGCCGTCCAGGATCGCGACGGCGAGCACGTACGGCAGGCTGTGATCCGCCTCCTCCTTGTGCTCGATGTCGGCCTGCCGCGCGCCGGCTTCGCCGCCCCCGATGATTTCCACCGCCTCGTCGAAGATTTCGATCGCGATCTCGTCGATCTCGTCGGCAACGAAGTGCTGCTGGCGCTGAAGCTCGAGGATGCAGTCAATCGCGGACTGGCTGTGTACCTCCGCGTTGTACCGTTTGACACTCGTGCGCAGGACCGCCTCGAGATCCTCGGCAAGCCAGTTCACATGAAAAGATCCACCAACGGATTCCATGTAGCCCTTGACGCCCTCGAACACGTCCACGGGGCCCGTCACGCCTCGCATCGCAAGAAACGTGTGGTGTGTTGACGCGGCCGCCACCGCTGCCGACTGCAGACCTTTCCACTGCGACACTTCGCCGGTGCGGGTCACCCACAAGGTCGTCGAGACGGCGCCTGCCATTCCGATCGCGCTTGCGATCCGATGTGCGTCGAGACCCAGCGCGCGTCCGGCGCCCGCCGCGATTGAGTAGGCCAGGTGCGTCGTGTGATCGAATCCACGTTCCGTGATCGGCGTCAGCTCGGTGAGCCTGCACTGGACCTGGTAGGCAACCGCAAGGGCCGCGAGGAAGTCCCGGCCGGTCGCATCCGCGTACTCCGCGGCCGCGAGAACGCTTGCGAGGTTGTCACTGGGATGGCAGGTCTCCCCCGCGGCCATGAAGTTGTCCATGAAGTCCACGTACCGCGTGAGCGCGGTGTTGTAGCACGCGGCGCGATCGGGAGCCGCCTCTCCTCCAGCGATGAGCGTCGCACCGCGGCCGCCGCCGAAGTCCTCGAGCTGTTCGCGGAGCGCACGAATCGGCGCTCCTTCGAGCGCGGCGAACGCGCAGCCGAGCGAGTCCAGTACGCGGATCTTCAGCGCGTCAACCGCCGCCGCCGACAGCTGCTCGAATGATGCGCGCGCGGCGAAGATCGCGAGCTCCTCTGCCATCTGGCAGCCACGTCCCGTGATCGCCGCACGAAGACGGCGCTCACCCGTGCCAAGCGTGCGGCCCACCTGTTCGGCAATCCGTACGAGCGTCGATTCAGCTTCCGGGTCACGTTTCGCCATCGCAGTCGAATGTGCATCGGACGTGCCATCAACGCTGAAAACAGACCCCGTCGCCCATGCCTGAGTTAGTTTTGCGTTCGAGGTGTGTATCAGGTGCAAATCCTGCAAGCAGAAGGCTGCCGTCTATTCGGATCGGACGATGAGCATGATGAGACACTTCGCCCTGCTGATTCTCCTCACAGTGTCGCCGGCGACGACGTGGGCTCAAGGCGGCCCGCCGCTCATCACGGACGACCCCGACACGCCCGGCCCGCGGCACTGGGAGATCAATTTTGCGTCGGTGATCGAGTCGAGTACTTTGCACCGCCAGATCGAAGCGCCGCTGGTGGATCTCAATTACGGTGTCGGCCGGCGGATCCAGCTGAAACTCGAAATGCCGTGGATGCGCGTGCGCGAAGGGAACGAAGCGTTTGAAACGGGCGCAGGTGATGCGTTCGCCGGCGTCAAGTGGCGTTTCCTCGGTCAGGAAGGAACCAGGGTCGCGTGGTCCGTCTATCCACAGTTCGCGTTCAACACGTCGCAGTCGTCCATCGTCAGGGGAATCGTCGATCGCGGACACGAGGTGTTGCTCCCGACCGAGCTCACCGTGGAGTTCGCGCACGTGGAGATCAACGGCGAAGCCGGTCGCAATTTTGTCGAACATCGCCCGGACGACTGGATTCTCGGCGCGTCGACCGAGGGCACGGTAAGCAGACGGCTCGAACTGCTCGCTGAGTTCCACGCTGAACAGACACCGGGCGAAACCAGCGAACGTTTCGTCAACATTGGCGCGAGACCGAGGCTCACGCGCCGGATCATGGTTTTGCTGGCGGCCGGACGGACGGTGACCTCCCACAGCGCGGAATCGCGCGTCTACATCTATACCGGTCTGCAGCTGAACCTGCCCGACCAGTTCTCCTTCAAGGACGTCGACCTCACCGCAGTGAACCCTCGCGCGCGCCGATAAGCTGCACCGGCGGGCGCTGCCGAAAAACCGGCAGATCGGTCCATATTCAGCCGCATTCCACGTAAATCCGTTGGCAGATGGTTTGCTCTTCGGACCGGCAAGCTCCCCAGACGCTTCCACAATCGTACGCGCGGATTCCGCGGAGCCGGATCCGGTGTGTACAGAGGAAGGGAATCATGTCCGCAACGACGATCGAGTCGGCGCCCACCGTCGACGTCCAATACAACGGCAAGACGCTCAAGCTGCCGCTCATCACGGGGTCTGAAGGCGAGATCGGGATCGACATCCGTCAGCTGCGCGCGGCCACCGGGATGATTACGCTCGACCCGGGCTTCGGCAACACGGGTGCGTGCAAGAGCAGCGTCACCTATATCGATGGCGAGAAGGGGATCCTCCGCTACCGCGGATACCCGATCGAAGAGCTCGCGGCGAAGAGCACGTTTCTCGAAGTCGCGTGGCTGCTCATTCATGGTGAGCTGCCCACGAAGACCGAGCTCGAGACGTTTGCGAAGGGGGTGACGCATCACACGATGCTGCATCGGAACTTCGATCGGTTCTTCGACGGGCTTCCAACCGATGGGCACCCGATGCCCGTGTGCGCGGCCGCGATCGGCGCGCTCGCCACGTTCTACCAGCAGCCGCAGGACAACGGTCACAGCGATACCGTCACGCGGCTCATCGCGAAGATGCCGACGATCGCGGCGTATTCGTACAAGCACTCGCTCCGTCAGCAATTCATGTATCCGCAGAACAGGCTGGACTACTGCTCCAACTTCCTCCACATGATGTTCGCGACGCCGTGCGAGGACTACGAGGTCAATCCTGTCCTGGCGAAAGCGCTGGACCTGCTGCTCATCCTGCACGCCGACCATGAGCAGAACTGCTCGACGAGCACCGTGCGCGTGGTGGGCAGCTCGAAGGCGAACCTGTTCGCCAGCATCGCCGCCGGGATCAGCGCGCTCTGGGGGCCGCTGCACGGAGGCGCGAACCAGCAGGTCATCGAGATGCTGGATCGCATCGAAGCGGAAGGGGGGGACGCCCGCGCCTTCGTGAGCCGCGCGAAGGACAAGAAGGACAACAGCCGCCTGATGGGGTTCGGGCATCGCGTCTACAAGAACTTCGATCCGCGCGCGGTCATCCTGCGCAAGTCGTGCAGCGACGTGCTCAACCAACTGGGCGTCAAGAGCCGCCAGCTCGAGATCGCGATGAAGCTCGAAGAGATCGCGCTCAGCGACGACTACTTCATCAGCCACAAGCTCTATCCGAACGTCGATTTCTATTCCGGGATCATCTACAAGGCGCTCGGGATCCCGGTGAACATGTTCACCGTGATGTTCGCGCTCGGCCGGATGCCCGGATGGATCGCGCACTGGCTCGAGATGCAGGCGGATCCCGACACGCGGATCGCACGACCGCGGCAGATCTATACCGGCGCCACCAGACGCGCCTACGCTCCCATGGAGGCGCGCCGGTGACAACCACTGCGGCCCGGCGCGGCGGGTCGCGGCGCTTCGAGGAACGAATCGACCGAAAGACGGGAGAGAAATACCTTGCCGTCTTCCGCCGAGGCGCGGCGCTCACCACCGATCCCATGCTCAACAAGGGCACCTGTTTCACGCTCGACGAGCGCGAGGAGCTGGACCTGCGCGGGCTGATGCCGCCGGCCGTCTGCGCGCCCGCCGAGCAGGAAGCGCGTGCGTACGACAATTTCCTTCGCGCGGCGGACGATGTCAGCAAGTACCTGTTCCTGACGGCGCTGCAGGACCGCAACGAAACGCTCTTCTATCGGCTCATCCTCGATCATCTCGAGGAGATGGCGCCGATCATCTACACGCCGACCGTCGGGAAAGTGTGTGAGCACTACAGCCACATCTATCGGCGCCCGCGCGGCGTGTACATCTCCAGCGCCGATCGTGGTCGCATCGTGGAAATGCTTCGCAATGCCGAACGCGACGACGTGCAGATCATCGTCGCGACCGACAACGAAGCCATCCTCGGGATTGGCGACCAGGGGGTCGGCGGCATGGGCATCGCGATTGGAAAGGTGGCACTCTACATCGCCGGTGCGGGAATTCATCCGATGCGCGGGCTATCGCTCGACGTCGACGTCGGTACCGACAACCCCACGCTGCTCGACGACCCGCTGTATCTCGGCGCCAGACATCCGCGGCTTCGCGGCGACGCGTACTTCTCGCTGCTCGATGAACTTGTCGAGGCGGTCGGCAGAGTTTTCCCGAATGCGCTCGTGCAATGGGAAGACTTCGCGAACCAGCAGGCGTTCGAGGTGCTGCATCGCTACCGCCGCCGGATCCTGAGCTTTGACGACGACATCCAGGGGACCGGCGCGATCGTGGAAGCCGGGATCCGGACCGCGCTCGATCGGGCGGGGCGCCGGCTGAAAGACGAACGCATCGTGCTCTTTGGCGCCGGGGCTTCGGGCGCGGGTGTCGCGCTGCAGCTTCGTCACGCCATGGAGGCGGCGGGCATCGAGGATACGGACCTGCCGCAGCGTGTGCTGTGCCTCGACTCGAAGGGACTGATCCTCAGCGATCGCAAGGGTCTCGAGGGGCACAAGCGCGATATCGCCGCGGATCCTGCGGTCGTCGCCGGGTGGACGGCGAGCGAAAACGGGCGCTTCACTCTGCTCGACGTGGTCCGGCAGTTCAAGCCGACGGTCCTCATCGGCGCGTCCGGGCAGGCCGGCGCCTTCACACGGGAGATCGTCCAAGTGATGCACGCGGCCTGCGAGCGGCCGATCGTGCTGGCGCTGTCGAACCCCACAGCGAAGGTCGAGGCGCTCCCCCAGGATCTGCTGGCGTGGACGAACGGCGCGGCAATCGTGGCGACTGGAAGCCCGTTCGCGCCGGTGCGCGTGCGTGGCGTCACGCACCACATCGGCCAGTGCAACAACGTGTTCGTGTTTCCGGGTATCGGCCTCGGCGCGACGGCAGTCCGCGCCGAATGGCTGCCGGAGGCAGCCTTCGCCGCGGCCGCGCGGGCCGTGTACGAGTCGACGGAGCGAACGAGCACGCCCGGCGCGACGATCTTCCCGCCGCTGTCGCGGCTTCGTGACGTGTCGTACCACGTCGCCGTTGCCGTCGGCCGTGCGCTCATGGACGCCGGCGCGGCGCCGCACCTCGCGCAGCCCGTACTCGAGCGGCGGATAGCATCTGCCATGTGGGAACCGAGATATCTGCGCTACCGCGCAGGTTAAAGTGTTGGTGGGGCCGGCCTTCAGGCCGGCCTCAAATGCGGCTTCAAGAATCGCCCGGTATAGGAAGCCTTGCACCGGGAGATATCTTCAGGCGTTCCGGTCACGACGACTTCTCCTCCCGCGTGCCCTCCTTCGGGTCCGAGGTCGATGACGTAATCCGCGGTCTTGATGACGTCCATGTGATGCTCGATCAACAGCACCGTGTGCCCGGCGTCGACGAGCCTGTTGAGCGACGCAAGCAGGTGCTCGATGTCCGCGAGATGGAGACCGGTCGTCGGCTCGTCCAGGATGTACACCGTGTGCTTCGACCGCTGCAGCGTGCTCAGCTCGGTCGCGATCTTCACCCGCTGCGCCTCTCCGCCTGACAGCGTCGTTGACGACTGCCCCAGCGTCAGATAACCGAGGCCGAGATCGTTGAGCACCTCGATCTTCTTCCGCACGGCCGGCTCGCTCGCGAAGAACGCCACGCCTTCCTCGATCGACATGTTCAAGATGTCGTCGATCGTCTTCCCGCGGAGCGTAACCTCGAGCGTCTCGCTGTTGAAGCGCGCCCCCTTGCAGACGCCGCACGTGACTTCCACGTCGGGCATGAAATACAGCTGCGTCGTGATCGCGCCCTCCCCCTGGCATTCTTCGCAGCGTCCTCCCTTGACGTTGAAGCTAAAGCGCCCCGGCTTGTACTCGCGTTCGATTGACAGCGGCGCCTGCGTGAAGAGATCGCGGATGGTGTCGTAGAAGCCGACGTAGGTCGCCGGGTTCGAGCGGCTGTTCCTGCCGATGGGCGACTGGTCGATGTTCACGACCTTGTGCACATGCTCGAGGCCGTCCACCGCGTCGTGCTCCCCCGGCAGCGTCCGCGTGTCGACGAGCTTCTTCCACAGCGCTTTGTAGAGAATTTCGCTGATGAGGGTGCTCTTGCCCGATCCCGAAGCGCCGGTGATCGCCACGAGCATCCCCAGAGGGATCGCCACGTCGATCGACTTCAGGTTGTGCTCGCGTGCGCCGCGAATCGTCAGCGCCTTCCCGTTCCCTTTCCGGCGCTGGTTCGGCAGCGGGATCGACCGCTTCGCCGACATGAACTGGCCCGTTGGCGACGCCTTGCACTTCAGGAGATCGTCGAGCGCGCCCTGCACGACGACACGCCCGCCGTGCACGCCCGGGCCGGGGCCCATTTCGACGAGATGGTCCGCGGCGCGGATCGTGTCCTCGTCGTGTTCGACGACGATGACGGTGTTGCCGATGTCGCGCAGGCTCTCGAGCGTCGCGATCATCTTGACGTTGTCCTTCGGATGCAGGCCGATGCTCGGCTCGTCGAGGACGTACAGCATCCCCATCAGCCCTGAGCCAATCTGCGTCGAGAGACGGATCCGCTGCGATTCGCCGCCGGACAGCGTTCCCGACCGCCGGTTGAAATTCAGGTAGTCGAGGCCGATGCCGAGCAGCAAATCGAGGCGGCTGCGGATCTCCCTCAGCACCTGCCGCCCCGCGTCCGCGCCACGGCCCGACGGCTTGACGCCGCCAAGAAACGCCTGGAGCTCGTCGAAGTTCAGCTGCCCGACGTCGTAGATCGTCTTGCCGCCAATCGTGAACAGGAGGCGCGTCGATCGCAGGCGCGCGCCGTTGCAGTCGGGGCAGGTGTGCTCGACCATCACCTTGTCGAGCCACTCCTCCATCCGCGAGTTCGCTTCGCCGCGCTGGCGGTACCGCCGGTAGTGGCGTTCGATGCGCCTTGCGATCCCGCCCCACCCGATTTCCCTGCCCTGTTCCCATCGCCTCACCTTCGCATCCGGCGGCGGCAGCGTCGGGATCTTCCGCGGCTCGATGCCGTACAGGATCGCGTCCCGCACTTTCTTCGGAAGCTGGTTCCACGGCGCATCGAGGGGGAAGTCGAGCGCGGTCGAGAGGCTGAACATGATCCAGCCGTCCCACGTGTCGGGGTTGTACCTGAATGCCTCCTTGACGAAACAGCCGCCCAGGATGCTCCGTTTGGGATCCGGGATCAGCAGCTCGGGATGAGTCAGCTTGTCGACGCCAAGGCCGCCACAGGTGCGGCACGCGCTTTCCGGCTTGTTGAACACGAAGAATTCGGGGCCGATGTCGCCGTACACGAAATGATGCGTGGCGCTGCCGATCCCTTTGTAGAACCGCTCCGCCTGCGCCTTGCCGACGCCTTTCGTGACGTGCACCTGCATCAGGCCATCGCCGACGAGCAGCGTGCTCGTGATGCCCGCCTTGATCGCCTTCTCGTGCTTGCGGTTGACGACGAAGCGATCGACGACGGCGTCCATATGCTCGACGTCCGAGATATCGAGGTCCGTTTGTTCGGAGATGTCGACCCGCCCGCCCCGCCGAAGCCTTGACGAAGGCGGTCCGTCAACGATCAGCGTGCGGCATCCCTTCTTGCGGATCTCCGTGAAGACGAAGTCGAGATCCTCGCCGTAGACCTTGAAGACCGGCGCGCGAAGCTCGATTTCCGCTCCGTCGGGCAGCGAGAGGATGGCTTCGAGAATCTGGCTCGACGAGCGGCTCGGCGTCGGCTCGCCCGTGCGCGGGCAGTGCGGCTCCGCGATCGTGGCAAACAGCAGGTTCAGATAACTGGCAACGTCCGTCATCGTCCCGACCGTCGAGCGCGGATTGCTCGCGATCGTTTTCTGCTCGATCGAGATCACCGGCGACAGGCCGAACACGAAATCGACGTCCGGCTTCGAGACCTGCGCGACGAAGCGCTTCGCGTAGCTGGAAAGCGATTCGAGGTACCGCCGCTGCCCTTCCGCGTAGATCGTGTCGAAGGCGAGACTGGACTTGCCGGAGCCCGACAGTCCCGTGATGACGACGAGGCTGCCGCGCGGGATCTCGAGCGAGATGTTCTTCAGGTTGTGGACCCGCGCTCCCTGAACCCCGATTGTGGTTCGCGCCTTCGCACGCATCCGGCTACTCCGCGACGAAAAATGCCATCTCCTGCACTTCGACGTGGCTGCGCTTCGTCAGATGGACGGGCGTGGACGCCTTGCCGATTGCGCCCTGGTCCGCCAGATACTCGCAGGCGGTCGTGACGCCGGTCACGTCGAAGTTCTTCCTGAAGTGGTCCTCTATCTCCTTGCATGATCGCGCTTCGCCGGCGTCGCGCAAGTACTCCATCACGAGCGCGAAGAGCGAAGTCGTCCGCGTCGCGATGTAATCGTCAACCGCGTCGAGCGCCCTCTTCACGCGCTCGCGCGTCTTCGCCTCGTTCAGCAGGTTCGTGTAGACGATGTCGAAGAAGGCGGGATTGAGGTTCAGCGCCTGCGGAATGACTTCGCGGTCGACGAGCTGTCCCGCCGACAGCACCTCGATCTGCGCCAGTGCTGTCGTGGCGTACAAAATCCACAGCGCCGTGTAGTTGAGATCGCCGCGCGTGATTAACCACTTGTGCGCCTTGTAAATCGACGGGAGCACGCGGGTGGCCGCGCGCAGCAGCTGCACGGTCGTGTCGCGTGCGCCGATCGCGTGCAGCCGTGCGCAGAGATCCGTGATCGTCGGGTCGTGCGTGTACAGCAGCCGCCCTTTCGCGAGGAACGAATGCATGAACGAATTGTGCATGGATCCTTCAACGGTCTTCCGGAAGTCGGCGCGCGGCATCAGGAACGCGTGCACGTTCACGCCGTCGGCATAGAGCGAGACATCCGACAGCTCGGTCTTCTTGTCGTCAATCGTCACGAGCACGAGGTCGATGTCGGACTTTGCCCAGACCGTGTCGTGCGAGAGGCTGCCGCCAAGGATGGCCGCAAGGACCGAGCGGTCCCCCTTGACCTCCTCGATCAGTGCGTCGAGCGCGGCGTTGAAATTGTCGCGGACCGTACCCTGTTTCATCGAATTGGACGGGACTGTGCTCCCCCGTAGTGTCCGCCTTCAGGCGGACCATGCGATTCCATAGTCTCCGCCTTCAGGCGGACCATGAACGCCAGAGTTTACCCGCGCCGGGACCAACGCGCCAGCCACGGCGTCATAAAGGTGACGTTCAGCGAAGGAGCTCTCCCACATGTCAGTACGACCGGTCAGACAGGTGCTGCAGACCCGCCCGACGAGAGAGGGGGCGGGCGTCAAACTGCAGCGGGCATTCGGGTTCGGCACCACGGCCGAGTTCGATCCGTACCTGCTCCTCGACGACTTCCGCAACGACGATCCGCGCGACTACCTCGCCGGCTTTCCCTGGCACCCGCATCGGGGCATCGAGACGATCACGTACGTGCTGGCGGGGACAGTCGAGCACGGCGACAGCCTCGGCAACACGGGCAGCCTCGGCGCCGGCGATGTGCAGTGGATGACCGCGGGCCGCGGCATCATGCACCAGGAAATGCCTCGCGGCGACGCCGGCGGGCGCATGCACGGATTCCAGCTGTGGGCCAATCTTCCCGCGTCATTAAAGATGACCGCGCCGCGCTACCAGGACATCGCCGCGGCGGACATCCCCGACGTCACCGACGACGACGGGACCCGTGTGCGCGTCGTGGCGGGAGAATTCTGGGGTAAGAGGGGACCCGTCGAGGGCGTTGCCGCGGATCCGCGCTACCTCGACGTGTCGGTGCGGCCGGGGCAGCGCAAACGCATCGCCGTCGATCGCACGAACAATGCGTTTGCGTACGTGTTTGCCGGCTCCGGCACATTCCGTGACGCGTCCGCACCGCAGGGCGTGCTCACCGAACAGGAAGAGGGCGCGACGACACGGATGCTTCCTCATGAGAGCGAGAATCGATCGCTCGTCCTCTTCGATCGCGGCGACGAGATCGTCGTGCAGGCCGGCGATGAGGGCATCCGCTTCCTGCTCGTGTCGGGCAAGCCGATCGAAGAGCCGGTCGCGTGGTACGGGCCGATCGTGATGAACACGCAGGAGGAGCTCCGGCGCGCGCTCGCCGATCTGCGGAACGGCACGTTCATCGGTTAACGGCTCGCGAACGGCTTGCCGAGCACCGTCTCGATCGGCCGCAGCACGGCCTCATCGCTGCCGGCGTACACCACGATCACCTGATCGCGTTTGTAGAAGTGTGGCGGGCCGACCCATGTGATCTTCGCCGCACACTGTTCGCCGGTGATGCCGGACGCGTCCGGCGCGACCTTCGAGGCATCGCGTTCCGCGGCCGCCGCCGTCGGATATTCGAAAACGTTCACCGACGCGCTGTTCACGAGCAACACCTGGCCGCTGACGGACCAGCACGGCAGGGCCATCGACAACACCTCGCCGCGCGTCACGGTTGCGCCCTGCGACTTCAGCGCGCCGACGAGCGCGTCGGTCGAATTGAGTGCACCCGGTCCGACGGGGTTCTCGTGTCCGCAGGCGGACAGCAGGGCCAGTGGCAGGATCGCAATGGCTGGGAAGACAACGCGCATAGACCCTCCCGAATGCAGGCAGACGCGGACCCCATTTTAGCGCAGCGCAGGCCGGCCTGAAGGCCGGCACCACCGAGGCGAGTCCAGAACCTCCCGATGGCGTTGTATAGTGTGTCCGCCGCAACGGAGGACCTCATGCCGTTTACACGCCGCACCTTTCTCGCTGCCGCTCCTGGCCTCGCCTTTGGTGTTCGTCTCTCCGCGTCGAGCGCGCAGGGCGCCAACAACAGAATCCGCATCGGCGTGATCGGAACCGGCGGGCGGGCCCGCGGGTTGATGGGGAACCTGAAGCGGCTTCCCGGCAACGAGATGGTCGCGGTGTGCGACGTCTACGAGCCGCGGCTGCTGCAGGCCGCAGAGCTGGTCGGCACACCGAGTGTAGTGAAGGTCGCGGATTACCGCCGCATCCTCGATGATCGTGAGATCGACGCGGTCGTCATCGGCGCACCGGATCACTGGCACAAACAGATCACCCTCGATGCAGTTGCCGCCGGGAAGGATGTCTACGTCGAGAAACCTGTCTCGCACACCATCGCCGAAGGGGCCGAGATGGTGCGCGTCATCGAGGGATCCAAGCAGATCGTTCAGACCGGCACGCAGCAGCGCAGCTGGGATCATTTCGTGCTCGGCAAGCAGCTGATCGACGCGGGGCGCCTCGGTCAGATCACGTTCGTCCAGACGTACTGGTATCAGCACGCGACGGCGGGCAGCTACGCGCCCGTCACGATGGACAAGCTCGATTGGAAGCGGTGGCTCGGGCCGGCGCCCGATCAGCCGTTCCGTCCGGAGCGCTTCTACCAGTGGCGCCACTTCTGGGATTTCGGCGGCGGCCAGCTGACCGACCTGATGACGCACTGGATCGATGTCGTCCACTGGTACATGGACGTGGATGCGCCGCTCTCCGCGGTGACGACTGGGCACAACTACAACATCAAATTGTGGGAAGCGCCGGACACAGTGAACACGACGATCGAGTTCCCGAAGAACTTCATGGCGGCGTATCTCGGCACGTACGTGAGCCGCGTCGACGACGGCGGGCTCGAGTTCCGCGGCGAGAAGGGCACCCTGAAGGTGGATCGCGCGCGGCTCGCGTTCTATCGTGACGACGCGGCGTATGCGGCAGGAACGCTGACGCCGGAACCGGATATGTACGTCAGGTCGAGCGGCGACGGCACGATCACGCACCTGCAGAACTGGCTCGACTGCATTCGGAGCCGCAAGCAGCCGAACGCCCACATCCGCGTGGCGCACCAGGCCGCGCGGACATCACACATCGCGAACGCCGCACTCAAGGCGGGACACGCCGTCAAGTGGAACGCACGGGCGGAGAAGATCGAGACGCACTAAATCACTAGAGATGGTTTCAAAACCGGGTCACACGCGGGGCCTGCCCGCGAGTCTCCCCACTCGGTGCTCGCCCAAAAGCCCGTGTCACGGGAGTGGGCTCCGCGCCAAGTGGGGACGCCCCTCTCGCGGTCACCCGCGATTCGGTTTTGAAAGCGCGCATTCTCACTGATGATTTCGAAACCCGTCTCGCGGATGGCCGTTGACGGGGCGCCCCACGCCGCAGGCCCGAGCCACTCCCGTGATCACCGCCGTTGGCGAGGGATCGGCGTGGGGCTGTCACGGCCAGGCCCCGCGGGAGGGTTTGAAACGCGGTCGGCGACACGTACGCGTGGGCCCGTCTGCGCCGGCATGCGATCTGACAAAGTAGTGCTAATCAGCCGCCGTTCGCGCCCCGCGCGCCGGCACGATCTCCGTCCATGCCGCGGCGGTCAGCACGAGCAGGTTCGCAACCACGACGGGATACGCTTTCATCAGCACGCCGTAGACGGTCCACATCAGCGCGCCGGCCATCTGCGTGCGCCGCAGTGCACTCGCGCGCGCGCAGAAGTACGACGCGACGAAGACGAACGTCGCCGACCAGCCGAGATACTCCACCGCTGAGATCCCCATCGCTCACGCGATCCTTTCGACGATCGCCGCCGGGAGCTCCCGGACGATGACGCGATCGGTGCGCGCTTTCTGCCATTCATGCAGCGTCAGGCCGTTCGACTCGAACAGCGCCCGAATCTCGACGCCGCCCCACCCAACCACCTGCTCGAGGATCGGCACCGTCACGGAAAACGCATCGTCGCTCAGCACCGTTCGCTTTGCGATGCGCGCGAGCTGCTTGTTCTCCGAGACGGCGATGGTGAATCCGTCGCGGTTGTTGACGTGCAGCATGACGTGAACGTCGGAGCTGCCGTCCCCGATGTACACGGTGCGCGCGGGCGCGATCTCGAGACGCGTCTCCAGCTCCTCGATCACGGCAACCTTGCCGTAGCCCGCGGGGACGCGCACGATCGCGCGCACCTCGCCGGAGTCGGACTCGTACTGGAACTCGGTGCCGAAAATGCGGTCGGCGGGGACGATGCCTTCCAAAGCCGACTCGATCACCTCACGCGGGGCGGCCGAGATCACCACGAACGAGAACTGATATCCCTCGAGGCCGCGCTCGAGGAAGTCGACGAGCGCACGGATATTGCTCCGCAGGCGGACGCGCCGTCCGGTTTCGACGAGATGCTCCCGGCGCACGCCGCGAAACTCCGGATCGTGCCGAATGAGGTAGGCAAGCTCTCCCCCCTGCTGCACGAGATTGCACTGCGCCAGGCCATCGACCTTCCGCTGGAAATCAGACGCGCCAATCAGTTCACTGAGTACCGCGCCGGAATCATTAAAGCTCAAGGTCTGGTCGAAGTCGGACGCGACCAGATAATGCTTCGTAGAACCAAGTTGTAATGTCATATTGACCAGCCATTCATAACATCGAGATCTCACAGTAACAGAGAAAATAACCCGAATACAACGAACTTTATTGTCTGAATCTGTAAACTTGATATAACATTTGTAGGATGCAGACGACGAGAGCGGAAGTGCCGAAGTATCAGCAGGTGTTTACGACTTTGCGCCGGCAAATTGAGTCGGGCCGGTGGAAGCCTGGCGAGCGCCTGCCGAGCGAAGCGGAGCTCGTCCGTACGTTCGACGCCTCACGGATCACGGTGGGTCGCGCGGTCCGGGATCTGCAATCTGCGGGCCTCGTCCAGCGGCGTGCGGGCTCAGGCACCTACGTTGCGCCGGTGACGCCGGCAAAGAATGGAATGTCGTTCGGGTTATTGATTCCGGATCTCGGCGAGACCGAGATTTTCGAACCGATCTGCCAGGGCATGATGTCGTCGCCGCTCGCGCGCGAACATGCGTTGCTCTGGGGCAGCGTCGATGGCGGCGGCGCGTCCATCGCAGAACGGGCGTGGCAGCTGTGCCGCCAGTACATCGATCGGCGCGTGTCGGGCGTCTTCTTCGCGCCGGTCGAGCTCACACCCGAGAAAGATGACGTGAACCAGCGTATCGTGCGTGCGCTCGAAGAGGCGCGGATCCCGATCGTCCTGCTCGATCGGCCCGCGCTCCCCTATCCCGGGCGCGGAGACCACGATCTCGTGGGGATCGACAACAGGGACGCGGGCTTCGTGATCACCGAGCACCTGCTGCGCCTCGGCTGCGGGCGCCTCGCCTTCGTCGCGCTGCCGAATGCCGCCGCGACTGTCGATGCGCGCGAAGCCGGGTACAGGGAAGCGCTCTATTCGAGGGAACACCCGATCGATCGTGCGTCGATCCGCCGCATTGATCCGGCGGCTTCAGCAGCGGTCTACGCGTTGATGGACACATACCGGCCGGATGGCATCGTGTGCGCCAACGACCGCACCGCAGGGCGCATGATGCACACGCTGCTGCAGCTGAAATACGCAATCCCGCGCGACGTGCGGCTGGTCGGGATCGACGACATCGACTACGCGAGCCTGCTGCCGGTGCCGCTCACGACGCTTCGTCAGCCGACGCGCCAGATCGGCGACGCCGCGTTGAGCGCGATGCTGGAGCGCGTCAAACGCCCCGCCGTTCCCCCCCGCGATATCTTCCTGCACTGCAGGCTCGTGATCAGGGCCTCGTGCGGTGCCGCGCACCCCGCCTTTTAACTGTGAACCAAGGGACTGCTCGAGGCAGACCGTCGAGTGATCCGGCTCGGCGCTCGGGCCTTTCTGTTCAGCGAGTCTGCCGATCTGAATTTCCATCTGATTCGCCTGATGAACCTTTGCAATCACCTGCTGGTCCATCGGCGCGAGCTGCTGCGCTGATACAAGGTGGACGATCAGAGCACAGCCGGCCGCCACCACAACCGCCAGGAAACCTCGTCGCATGACCGCACCTCCAGGATGCTCTCAAGCAACGGGCGCACCCGCCGCGGCAGGGAAATGTGATCCTTCTCACATCGTGTGCGATAGCCGTCGCCACAGTGTAGACATTGTGAGACTTCTTACAGAATGCGATTCGAGACGCGTCAGCAAAAGCACACCTGTAGACTGCGGGTGTGACCCACCGGCCATCTCACTTCGGCCGAATCGCAATCGGCATCGTTGCCGTTGTGCTGGTGGCCGCGCTCGCCTGGTTCCTTCCTGTCAAGGAGTGGACGATTGCCCTGGCCGGGCATATCCGGGGCGCCGGCGCCAGGGGCGTTGCCATCTTCATCCTCGTGTACGTCGCGGCCGAAGTGGCGCTCGTGCCAGGGTCGCTGCTCACCATGGCCGCGGGCTTCGCCTACGGTCCCGTCGGAGGCCTTCTCGTCGCGTCACCCGCCAGCGTGCTCGCGGCGACGACCGCGTTCTTTCTGAGCCGAACGGCCCTGCGCGGATGGATTCAGAAGAGAATCGCGCATTCTCCAAAGACACGCGCACTGGATCGCGTAGTCGGGCAGAACAGCTTCAAACTCATACTGCTCCTGCGCCTCTCACCTCTGATTCCGTTCAACCTGCTGAACTACGCGCTCGGACTTTCGGACGTGCCGATTGGCCGGTATATGGTTGCTTCGTTCGTAGGAATGCTCCCCGGCACCTGGCTGTATGTGTACCTCGGGTCGTTGGCCACAACGGCGGCAGGCCTGACGGAGGCTGGCCGCGGTGGAGGCTCCGCGCGGCTCACCGTCACGATTGCCGGTCTGATCGCGACGGCTGCGGCCGTGTTCGTGATCACCAAGGCGGCGAAACGGATGCTCGACGAAGAACTGAGTCGCAGCGCGCCGTGAGATGTTTACGCCGCCGAAAGGAATTCCTGCAGCAGCATCACCTCGTATCCAGACGCGGATGCAAGTCGGCCGCCGCGACACCCTTCGAAACATCGTTGCCGCCATTCGCCCAGGCGACCCCCGCCGTACACGCGATTGTGAGCAGCGCAGCGATCATCAGCAGCATCCACCCGATCCGCAGCAGTCGCCTTCGATCTCAACCCGCGTCGCTCCGCCATCCACGATCGCAAACGATCCGGCGTAGGGCGCGTGCGACAACTTCACCGCGGTATCGGTGCAGACTTCAACGGGAACGCCGCGCGGGAACAGGTGGCCCTCTTCGTCGATCGCGGCCTTGAGCGGCCCGAGGTACAGGGCATACTGCCCCACGTATCTGCAGCCGGCCTTCTTCTCGAACTTGTAGCCTCGGACCGTGATCGAAAAGAACCGGCAGCCCTCCACTTCGCGCCAGAATGTCTTCTTCAGGATCGACACGCCGTAGAAGCCGGCGCGCTCCAGCGAGGCCAGGAACGCGTCCTCTGTCAGCGCGCCGCTGATGCACTCGCCCCAGAGGTTCCCGTCGGCCCGCATTTTGGGCGGCACCTCGCGATCCGCCACGATGTCCGCGACGACAGCGCGGCCGTGATCCCGGAGCACGCGCCAGATCTCGCGAAAGACGCGCGGCTTGTCCGGCGACAGATTGATTACGCAGTTCGACGTCACGACATCGGCGCTCGCGTCCTCCTGGGGAATCGCCTCGAGGAACCCCCGCCTGAACTCGACGACGTCCCATCCGAGCGCATCCGCAACCTTCGGGCGACACTCGTCCGCGACCTTCAGCATCGACTCGGTCATGTCCACGCCGACGACGCGCCCGCTGGCGCCGACCTTCTTCGCGGCAATGAAGCAGTCGATGCCGGCGCCCGATCCGAGATCGACCATCGTCTCGCCGGCTGCGAGCGCCGCCGCGGTGACCGGACTGCCGCAGCCGTAGAACCGCTCGACGACTTCCTTCGGAATGTGCGCGAGATCCTCGGCGTCAGGTCGCACCGGGCAGCACAATTCCGCTTGCGGCTGCTCCGCCGCGTGTCCGTAGAATTCGCGGACGATGCCGCGCGATCGGTCGATCACCTCCTCCGACAGGACACAGGCCGAGTGCGTCGTTCGAACGATCGCGTCGTCGTCGTGCACCGTCCGCTCGCCCATTGCGCGAAACACCACCGGCCTGTCGAACCCTGACCGCGGCTGCACCGTCGCCCGGCCTTCGGTTGCAAGCTCCTCGAACGCGTCGGCGGCCAGCCCCTTGTAAAGACCGCAGTACGGATCGTGACCGAGAAAGCTGGCGGCGGACTTGTCCCGCCGAAGCGCCGCAGGCGCGAAGCCGGCGGCCCAATAGCCGTGCTCGACGTCACCGCCGCCGCACATGAACTTCAGCTCGCAGGTGCGACAGAGGGGCTTTCGTTCCACCGTCGCGTCCCGCAGCTCGCGGCACACGGCGCTCTCCTTCCAAATCGCCTCGAGCGGAGTGGATCGCATATCGCCGCAGCACAACTCGGGCACACCGGCCATGGACGCGGACGGATAGACGCATCCGTCCGTATAGACACACAGGCTGTTCCAGCCGGCACCCGCGAGATCGTTCTTCACGCCGGCGCGTCCGTCCAGCCGCAGGCGAAACTCGTCCACGTTGTCGATGGTCACCCCAAGCTCCCTGGCGGTCATCAGCGCGCAACGCACGGCACGCAGGATCTCGTCAGCGGACGGAAGCGTTGCAAACGGACCGTCGAGTACGCGGCCGCGGCGATGGGGCCAGAGCAGGTGCACGTTCTGCACGCCGACCGAGGCGGCGAGCCGCACGAAAGGCTCGACATCATCGAGGTTGCGATGCAGCAGCGTCATCGTGAG
>WNGF01008239.1_pt1 | contig 21091 bp, 16 predicted proteins | sample 5400641 | NCBI WGS metagenome assembly WNGF01 (sample SAMN13153371, study PRJNA577476) | soil metagenome | isolation source: 80 cm soil or saprolite under grassland replicate 2 | place: USA:California | collected 2016-06-15 | reverse complement strand
ATCGTGAGCCGAAGCACGAGATCGCTGCCCGCGGGCGCCCGCTGCCCGGCCTGCCGGCCTGCGGAGAAGCCGAAGAACTCGCCCAGGAGATCCGAAAGGTCGAAGATCGACGCATCGAACCCTCCGGCGCCGAAGCCCGGCGAGCCGGACACGCCGGCGTGGCCGAAGCGGTCGTAGCGCACGCGCTTCTCGGGATCGGAGAGCACGGCGTAGGCTTCCGACGCTTCCCGAAAGCTCTCCGCCGCTCCCGGGCTGTCCGGGTTGCGGTCCGGGTGAAACTGAAGCGCGAGCTTCCTGTAGGCGGACTTGAGGGCCGCCCCGTCCGCGTTGCGGTCGACACCGAGGACCTCGTAGTAGTCGCGACGCTCTGCCATCGCCCGACTCCGACTAGCCCGAGGGCGTCGACGCTGGCGTCACGCTCGCGGCGCCCGCGCCGGCGCGCTGGAGCATGACCCGAGTCAGAACCTTCGAGACGCCCTGCATGTCGAAGAGAGCCTCGTTCAGGGCGTCGCGCGAGTCTCCGGAGGCCGCGATCTCGCGCGAGCGCTTCAACGTCTCCTCGATGCGCTCGCGCTCGTCGGGGGCGAGCGCCGAGCCGAACTCCGCCAGCACCCGCTCGTTGGAGGCCAGCATGCCTTCGAGCCGGTTCTTGACGGCCGCGAGCTCCCGGCGCTTGTGGTCCTCTTCGGCGAACGACGAGGCTTCCTTGATGATCTTGTCGATCTCCGTCTGGGACAGCCCGCCGGCCGGATTGATCTGAATGCCCTGCGCCTTGCCGGTCGCGAGGTCCTTGGCCGACACGTTCACGATGCCGTTCGAGTCGATGGCGAACGTCACCTCGATCTGGGGCACGCCGCGCGGCGCCGACGGAATGCCCACGAGCTCGAAGCGCCCGAGCGACTTGTTCTCCCGCGCCACCTCGCGCTCTCCCTGCAGAACGTGAATCTCGACGACCGACTGGTTGTCGGCCACCGTCGTGAAGACTTTCGTGTTCTTGGTCGGTATCGTGGAGTTGCGCTCGATCAGTTTCTCGAAGACCCCGCCATGCGTCTCGATGCCGAGCGAGAGCGGTGTCACATCGAGCAGCACGACGTCCTTGATCTCGCCCTTCAAGACGCCGCCCTGGATCGCGGCGCCAATCGCCACGACTTCGTCCGGGTTGATGTCCCGGTTGGGCTCGCGCCCGAAGAGCTCGGCGACCATGCGCTGGACCTTCGGCGTGCGCGTCTGACCGCCCACGAGGATGACCTGGTCCACGTCGGCGGGCTTCAGGCCGGCCGACTGCAGCGCGTCGAGGCAGGGGGCGGCCGTTCGGTCGATCAGGTCCGCTACGAGGGACTCGAACTTCTCGCGCGTGAGCGTCCGGTTGATGTGCTTGGGACCCGTCGCGTCGGCCGAAATGAACGGGAGGGTGATCGTCGTCTCGACGGCGGTCGACAATTCGCACTTGGCCTTCTCGGCGGCTTCCTTGAGCCGCTGGAGCGCCATGCGGTCCTGCTTGAGGTCGATGCCCGTCGACTTCTTGAAGTCGTCGAGGAGCCAGTCCATGATCTTCTTGTCGAAATCCTCACCGCCCAGGTACGTGTCGCCCGCGGTCGCCTTGACTTCGTAGATGCCGTCGCCGAGCTCCAGGATCGAGATATCGAAGGTGCCTCCGCCAAGATCGTAGACCGCGACGACCTCGCTGCCCTTGTGCTCGAGCCCGTACGCCAGCGAGGCGGCCGTCGGCTCGTTGATAATGCGCAGCACCTCGAGCCCGGCGATTCGCCCGGCGTCTCGCGTGGCCTGGCGCTGCGCGTCGTCGAAGTAGGCGGGGACCGTGATGATCGCCTCGGTGATCTCCTCGCCCAGAGCTTCCTCGGAGAACTCCTTGATCTCCTGCAGGATGAAGGCCGAGATTTCTTCCGGGCTGTACTCGCGGCTGCGCGCGTGAATCTTCACGTCGCCGTTGACGGCGCGGACGATCTCGTAGGGCAGCACTTCGCGCGCGTGCTGGGTCTCTTCGGAGTCGTACTTTCGACCCACCAGACGCTTGACCGCGAACACCGTGTTCATCGGGTTCGTGATGGCCTGGCGCTTGGCGATCTGGCCCACGAGGCGCTCGCCGTCCTCCGTAAAGCCCACGATCGAGGGCGTCGTGCGGCTGCCCTCGCGGTTCGTGAGAACCTGGGTCGACGCGCCTTCCACCACCGCCACGCAGCAGTTCGTCGTCCCGAGGTCGATGCCGAGGATTTTGCTCAAAAAGCCTCCCTCTTTAGCCCGACTCGCCCTTTTCGGCTGGCACTTCGCTCTCGCGCACGGCCACCTTCACGAGCGCCGGACGCACCAGGCGATCCTGGAGCAAATAGCCCTTCTGCAAGACCTGGAGAATCGTCTGCGGGGGGACGCTGTTGTCCTCCTCCGTCGCCACGGCCTCGTGCACGTTGGGATCGAAGCCGTGGGCGGTGTCCACTTCCTTGAGGCCGTAGCGCTTCCACAGCTCCGCGAACTGCTTGTGGATGAGCTCGACACCCTGGCCGAAGTCGCTGTTGAGGTCCTCGGGCTTGGCATGGTCGAGCGCCCGCTGGAAATTGTCGGCGATGTCGAGAAAGTCGCCGAGGAAGCTGGCAAGAGCTTGCCGGTAGTACTCGGCCTTCTCGCGCTCGCTGCGTTTCCGAAGGTTCTCGAACTCGGCGATCTTGCGCAGGTGGCGGTCCTTGAGGTCCTCGAGATCCCGCTGAACCGACGAAAGCTTTTCTTCGGCCGCCGCGATCGCGGAGCGCTCCTCTTCGGCCAGCGCGTCTTCCAGGCTCTGCCTCGAATCCGCCACTTCGAGCCGGTCGTCACCCGGAGGACCGTCCGGAACGTCGTCGAACGGGCCGCGGCGGCTCATTCCTCTGCCTCTGCGGTGTCTTCGTTGTCCCTGCCTTCGTGGCCCTCGAGACGCTCGGACACCGCGCGGCCCAAAAGCTCCACCACCGGAATCACCCGGGGATACTCGCGGCGAGAGGGCCCAATGACACCGAGCATGCCAGTCAGTGTCTCTCCGCGGCCGTAAGAGGTCAACACCGCCGAGAGGCTGGAGTCAGCCGTGAGGGCCGTTTCGGAGCCGAGAACCACGCAGGTGCCCTTGGCGTCCAGGTAGCGGGCCACCAGATCGAGCAGCCGGGCCTTCTCGTCGAACGCGCGGAAAATGCGCTTCAACGAGTCGACGTCCGAGAACTCCGGCTTGTCGAGAAGCTTCGAGGCGCCCTCGACGTACAGCCGTTCCTCGGTCTCGCGCCGCTCGAGCGCTTGCCCCGTCAGCGCCAGGCCGCGAGCGAGCATCCGGTCGTAAGCCGCCTTTTCGGCGTCCAGCGAAGTGACGAGGGACCGCCGCACCTCGTCCAGAGTCCGACCGCCGTACTCGCGGGTCATCTGCTCGCTGATCGCCTCGAGCTCGCCGGGCGTGTAATCGGTCTCCACCTCGATCACGCGCGACAGCACGACGTCCGGTTCGTTGATCTGCACGACGAGGATCTTGCGCGGCGCCACCCACAGAAAGCGCAAACTCTTGATGACGGTGTGGAGAGCGTCGGGAGCCACGACGAAGCCGACCTCGCCCGAGAGCCGCGAAAGCAGTTGCGAGGCTGCCTGAAACAAGCGCCGCACGTCGGCGCCGGCTGACGCCAGGTCCATATCGATCTGTTCGCGGACCTCATCGGCGACCTTCCGGTGCCGCATCAACTCGTCGATGTAGAGGCGGTAGGCCCGGTCCGTCGGCACTCTCCCGGCGGAAGTGTGCGGCTGGGCGAGGTAGCCGCTGTCGGTCAGGTCAGCCATGATGTTGCGGATCGAGGCCGGGGAAAGCTCGAACCGATTGGACTTGAAGAGCGTGCGAGACGAGACGGGCTTGCCCGTGTCCACGTGGACGCGGATGATTTCCCGGAGAATGGCCCGGCTGCGTGTGTCGAGCGGATACATATTGGGTTCGAGTAGCACTCCCGCCTCGAGAGTGCCAGGATAAAGGTAACATAAACTTCGGGCCCGAAATGTCCGGCCCTGCGGTGACTCCCCGCCTCAGCCTCTGCGGCCCCGGCCGCGCGGGAAGAGCTTTCCTCCGATCCTGGCTGTCCGCCGGAGGCCTGCTCGGCGACGTCGTGGCGCGTCAGGCGGCCGCAGCCGAGCGCGCCGTACGGGAGCTTCAGGCCGGCCACGCCCGGGGAATCGAAGAGTCGCTCGACCCCTGCGACATCTTCGTGCTTGCCGTTCCCGACGATGCCATTGCGCTCGTGGCCGCTTCGCTCGCCGCCCGGGTATCCTGCCGCTTCGCCTTCCATCTGTCCGGCGCGCTCGGTGCCGAGGCTCTCGCCCCGCTCAGGATCCGCGGGGCCGCCGTGGGCTCGCTCCACCCGCTTCGAGCTTTCACGGGAGCCGCTGACGAGACCTGGCGGGGAGCCTTCGTGGCCGTCGAGGGCGAGACGAAGGCAACCGAGGCGGGCCTCGCGATCGCCCGCACTCTTGGAGCGCTCGGCCACGTTCTTCCCTCCCAGGGCAAGGCCCTGTACCACGCCGGCGCCCAACTGGCGGCGGGAGGCACCGCCGCGGCCATCTCGCTGGGCGTTCGCGCCTGGGAAGCGGGCGGGCTCGACCCGGAGGTCGCCCGCGCAGCCCTCGGAGAGCTGGCCGCCGGGGCGGCGGCAGCGGTGGCGGCGCGGCCCTTCGAGGATGCTTTCACGGGCGCGGTGGCAAGGCGCGACCTCGGCACGATCGGGGCCCACATCGAGGTCCTCGCCTCCCTGCCGGACGTCCGCGCCGCCTACGCGCGGCTCGCGGCGGAAACGCTCGCCCGCACGCCGGGAAGGGGGCGGGAGGAGGAGGTTCGGAAACTGCTGGCCCGATGGATGTTAGAATGACCCCGGCCCGCCCAAGTTCTCGGAGCATAATCAAGCGATGGTCTTCTTCAACTACGCCACGATGCAGATGGCGGCCAAGATCGTCTATTACGGTCCGGGTCTCTGCGGGAAGACCACGAATCTGCATTACATCTACAGCCGAACGTCCCCCGGCTCCCGCGGCGAGATGGTCTCGCTGGAGACCGAGACCGACCGGACGCTCTTCTTCGATCTGCTGCCCTTAGACGTCGGCGTCATCGGCGGCTTCAAGACGCGCGTGCAGCTCTACACGGTTCCGGGTCAGGTCTTCTACAACACCACGCGCAAGCTGGTCTTGAAAGGCGTGGACGGCATCGTCTTCGTCGCCGACTCACAAAAGGCGATGAAGGAGGCGAACGTCGAGAGCCTGAACAATCTGCGCACGAACCTGGCCGAGATCGGCCTGCAGCTCGACGAGCTGCCGCTCGTGTTCCAGTACAACAAACGCGACCTCTCCAACATCCTGGCGGTCGAAGAGCTCAACGCCAGCCTCAACCCGCGCGGCAGCCACGAGAGCTACGAAGCCTGCGCCGTCCTCGGGCAGGGCGTCTTCGAAACGCTCAAAGCGATCTCGAAATTCACGTTGCGCTCTCTGAAAAAGAGGATGCTCGGCGAAGAGCGTCCGGCGCGCCCGGTCTCCGCTGCGGTTGCCCCACGGCCTGTGGAAGTGCCGACACCCGCGCCGGTGCCGACCGCGTCCGCCCCCCTTCCGCCCGCCGTCGCTCGAGCTGACGAACGCGCGTCGGCGCCCCCTCCACCCGTCGAGCGTTCGATCGCCCGTCCGGGGATCACCGAAAGCCCGAAGCCGGTCGAGCTGAAGGATTTCGCGCCGACGACGAGATCAGCGCGGTCCGAGCCTCCTCCGGAGCCGCCGCCAGCCACCCCGTTCACGCAGCCGACACCGCCGCCGCCGCCGCCGCTGCACGGCCGCGAAGCCTTCGACGCGGAGGACGTCGAAACGGTCCAGGAATTCGAGCAAGCCTTGAACTCGCTCGACGCTCCGCTTCCGGAGCCGGAGGAGATGGCCGACGAGGTCGAGATCGGCGACGTGTCCTTTGCCGAGACCAAGGAAGTGGACGACGCCGCGCCCGACGACGTGAAGCGCGTGAGGGTGCGCTCGAACATCGACATCCTCGCCGAGCTGGAGAAACTGCGCAAGAACGCCACGGCTGCCCCCGTGGCCGAGCGGCCGCGCCGCCAGACGGAGGGCATCTCGATCGACGATCTGCTCGCGTCAAGCCTGAATCACCGCAAGGAGATCAACCGCGTGTTCGAGCTGGAGATCCCGAGCCGCGACCTCGTTCGCGGCCATCAGGTCACGGTCGGCCTGCGGCTCGAGGACAAGGATAAGAATCCCGTGGGCGAAGAAAAATCTTTTTCGATCGAGCTCCACACACGACAGGACATCGAGAAACTGCTCCTCTCGCTCAAGTTCCACATCCTCGGCAAGTAACCGTCCTTAAGGCAGGACGGTCCGCCGTGTAAAAAGGGCTTGGATTTCGCCGGCTGGCCGCTTAACCTTTTTTGGATGCGGGAAGGGCGTCGGCGGACCCGTGCGGGGGTGTGTGCACTCGTCGGCGCGGCTCTCGCCGCGGCCGGCTGCGCCTCCCGGACGGCGGGGCCGCCTTCGGCTCCGGATTCAGTGGCCGCGGCGCCGGTTTCGCCTTCTGCGGCGGCGATCGAGCGGGCCACCGAGGAATTCAACAAAGGCCGGGAGCTCGCCTTGAACGGCGATTTTGACTGCGCGCGGGAGTCCTTCCGGAAGGCCCTGACCGCCGTGGCGCTCGCCATGCCGGCCTCTCTGCGCGATCCGCAGGTCCTGGCGTTCTCGGCCGACCTCTGGGACAGCATCCTCCGCTACGAGGCTCTGGCCGCGCCGGCCGAGGAGACGGCCAGAGGCGACGCCCCGCCGGCCTCGCCCCTGGCCGCGCTCGACAGCGCTCACGCCTCCGAGGCGGAGGTGCGCGCCGCGCAGACGGCAGTCATCTCCGATGTCTCGGGCGCGCCGTACGACATTCCCATGGTCGTCAACGAGCCGGTGCTGCGGATCCTGGCCTCGTTCCAGAATGACCTGCACGGGATCATCACAAGGGGGCTCGGTCGGTCCGGCCGCTACGTGCCGATGATCCGGCGCGTTTTCGCCCAGGAGGGCATCCCCGGTGACCTGGTTCACATGGCGCTCGTCGAGTCTTCTTTCGTGCCGCAGGCCGTTTCCTCAGCCCGGGCGCACGGACTCTGGCAGTTCATGTCGCGCACGGGCCGGCAGTACGGCCTGACGTCCAACTCGGTCGTCGACGAGAGAAGCGATCCCGAGAAGGCGACCCGGGCAGCAGCCCGCTACCTGAAGTTCTTGAAGGAGCTCTTTCACGACTGGCATCTCGCCATGGCGGCCTATAACGCCGGGGAAGGCAAGATCTTGAGGGCGATGGCCAGGACAGGTGCGAAGGACTTCTGGCAGCTCGCCCAGACTCGTGCCATCAAGGAGCAGACGCAGAACTACGTGCCGGCGGTCCTGGCGGCCACCCTGATCGCCAAGAACCCGGAGCATTACGGTTTCGATGTCACCTACGAGCCGCCGCTGACCTACGAGACTGTCGTCCTCGACCGCCCGGTCAGCCTCCAAGCCCTCGCTCGGGTCTCCCAGATCCCCTTCGAGGACCTGCGGCTCCTGAACCCGGAGCTCAAGCGTTCGATCACTCCCCTCCAGCCGGACGGCTACGAGCTGAAGGTTCCGATCGGCACGAGGGAAACGACCATCGCGGCGCTCGCGGCGCTGCCGGCCGCGAAGCTTCCGAAGGGCCGGCGCTACGTCGCCCGCCGCGGGGACACGGTGGCCAAGGTCGCCAGGCGCTTTGGCGTTCGGGCCGACGAGCTCGCGGCCTTGAACGGGCTTTCCCCCGCCTCTGCCATCAAGCGCGGACGGACCCTCGAGGTCCCCGAGCGAGAGCCGCGCCTCGCTCGAGCGAAGCAGGCCGCCGGCCGGCTGAAGCCGGCTGCCTCGAAAAGCCGGGCGACAGCGGCCGGGACGAAATATCGGGTCCAGGGTGGCGACACGCTTTACGACATCGCCAAACGCCACGGCACGACGGTCGAGGAGCTCTCGGCCGCCAACGACCTTGGACCCTCCACCACGATAAGACCCGGCGACAGGCTGACGATCCCGCCCAAAGCGCGATAGAATCCGCTCGTTCTCATCGGCACCGCGGCCGGCGCCTCCTCGGTCCTCGAGGAGGTCGTCATGCTCGCCCGGGTTCACTCCGCCGCCACCTGTGGTATCGACGCTCGCGTCCTCGACGTCGAGGTCGACGTCTCCGCGGGACTGCCCCACTTCACAATCGTCGGTCTTCCCGACGCCACCGTCCGCGAAGCGCGCGAACGCGTGCGCTCTGCCCTCCGCAACAGCGGGTTCCCTCTGCCGGACGGCGCCGTCACCATCAACCTCGCGCCGGCCGACTTCAAGAAGGTCGGCGCTGCGCTCGACCTGCCTGTCGCCGTCGGCGTCCTCTCCCTTTGCGGCCTCCCTCTCGGCGACGCCTCTCGCCGCGTTCTGATCGGCGAGCTCGGCTTGAACGGCGAAGTCCGCCGCGTGCGAGGCGCGCTCTGCCTCGCGTTGGCGGCGCGCGATGCGGGCTTCGAAGAGGTCGTGCTCCCGGCCGCCAACGCCCCGGAGGCATCGGCCGTAGAGGGCATCCGCGTCGTGCCGGTCCGATCGCTCGCCGCGGTGGTCGGGCATCTGAAAGGGGATGCGCCGATCGCGCCCAGTCTGCCAGCGCCCGCCGCCGCGCCACGGCCCGAGCCAGTGGACTTCTCCGACATTCGCGGCCAGGCCGTGCCGCGCCGCGCCCTGGAAATCGCCGCCGCCGGTGGGCACCACGTGAGTTTCGCCGCGACGTGCTCGAGGGCATCCGGCAGCCCCTCGAGGAAAAGAAAATCTGCGTCGTGCGCGTGGGAGGGGCCTATGTCTATCCGGCCGACGTCCTGTTCGTCGCGGCGATGAACCCGTGTCCCTGCGGTTTCGCTGGCGACGCGCGGCGCGTGTGCACCTGCTCGGAGCACGAGAGGCAACGCTACACGCGCAAAATCTCCGGACCCTTGCTCGACCGGATCGACCTTCACGTCCCCGTGCCGCCGGTGCCGTGGATCGAGATCCAGAGCAGGCACGCGCCGGAAGCCTCGGCGTCCATCCGCGAGCGCGTTGCGCTCGCTCGCGATCTCGCCGCCGCGCGCCGCCCGGGCGTTCCCGGCTTTCGCAACGCCGATCTCTCCCCCGCGGAGTTCGAGCGATGTGTCCCGCTCGACGCTGATGCCGGTCGTTTGCTCTCGACCTGCGTGGACAGGCTCGACCTGTCCGTTCGGACACTGCACCGCGCGATGCGCGTGGCGCGCACGATCGCCGATCTCGCCTCCAGCGAGAGTGTTACGGCGACTCACCTGGCCGAAGCGATTTCCTACCGGCTGCGGCTGGGGAGCGACGGCAAGACGCGACCTGTCCTTGACAGAGAAGGGCTCCAGACATTAGGATTCTGACTTCGATTCAAGCCTCAAAACCGAGGTTGATCTCTGCATTCATCGGAGGAGCGGTCCGCTCCGGGGGGCGCGCCGGGGGCGCGTTCGGGCGGCGTTCGACGACCAGAGGGAGGGCCGGTGAAGAAGTACAACACGATCATCTTCGTCCCGCACGCGCGGGCCCAGTTTCGGAAAATCACGGTTTCCAACAGGCTGCTCATCGTCTCCGCCGCCTCCGCTGGCATCGTTCTCGTTGCCTCCATCGCCTTCGGCTGGGCCTTCCTCGCCTCTTCCCGCCGCGACCGGGACTACCGTCAGACTCAAACCGAGAACGCCCGTTTGAAGTCGACGACCACCGATCTCCAGCACAAGCTGACCGACCTCTCGCACCGGCTCGACGATTTCGACTCGCGCACGCGCCGTCTCTCGATCGTCGCCGGCCTCTCTCCGCAGAACCCCGCCGGCATCGGCGGTCCGCTGATCCGAGAAGGCGCCGACGGCTCCGCCCTTGGCAGCCGCAGCCTCGAAATCGACGGCCGCCTGACCGAGCTCGAGGGGCAATTTGCGAAGCGCTCGACCATCGTGTCCTCGACGCCGACGGTCCAACCCGTCCACGGCGCCTATATGTCCGGGTTCGGCCACCGGCAGGACCCCTTCACGGGGGAGTCGGCGGTCCATCAAGGAGTCGACATCCAGGCCAACCGCGGCGATCCAGTCGGAGCCAGCGCCGGCGGAGTGGTCGAGAAGGCCGAGTGGTCCGGCGACCTCGGCAACATGGTCGAGATCGCCCACTCGAGCGGCTATCGAACCATCTACGGCCACCTCGACAAGGTCCTCGTCCACCCCGGCCAGCGCGTCAAGCGCGGGGAGCACGTCGGGGTCGTCGGCGCAACGGGCCGCGCGACGGGCCCGCATCTCCACTACGAGGTGCGCCGCGGCGAACGCCCCGTCAATCCCCTCGAGTACATCCTCGACGCCAGGTAGGTGCCAGGTTTCAGGTGCCAGGTGCCAGGTGCCAGGGTCACACCGAGTCCCTGACACCTAACGCCTTCGTGCCCAGTCCGAACCGTTCCTCACAAGAACGCGAATAAACTATCGCCTGTAAGATGTTTACTGCCTGAATATGATCGATCGCGTCCTCGCCAAAGTCTTCGGCACACAGCACGAGAGGGACATCAAGAAACTGATGCCCCGGGTGCACCGGATCAACGAGCTCGAGCCGGCGATCCATGCGCTCTCCGATGCAGAGCTCCGCGGGAAGACCGACGAGTTCAAAGCGCGGCTCGCCAAGGCTCTGGAGGGCGTCCACCCCGAAGAGCTCCAGGGAGCCCGAGCGGCCGCTCTGGACGAGCTTCTCGAGGAGGCTTTCGCCGTCGTCCGCGAGGCCTCCGTTCGCGCGCTGGGCATGCGACCGTTCGACGTGCAGTTGATCGGGGGCATGGTCCTTCATCAGGGCAAGATCTCCGAGATGAAAACGGGCGAAGGCAAGACGCTGGTCGCCACGATGCCCGTGTACCTGAACGCGCTGACAGGCCGCGGCGTCCACGTCGTGACCGTCAACGATTACCTCGCCCGGCGCGATGCCGACTGGATGGGAAAGGTCTATCGCTTTCTGGGCCTTTCGGTCGGCTGCATCCAGAACTCGATGCTCGACGACGAACGCCAGAAGGTCTACGCCTGCGACATCACGTACGGCACCAACAACGAGTTCGGCTTCGACTACCTGCGCGACAACATGAAGTTCGAGATCGACTCCATGGTCCAGCGCGGCCACGTGTTTGCCATCGTGGACGAAGTGGACTCGATCCTGATCGACGAGGCCCGCACCCCGTTGATCATCTCGGGTCCCTCCGAAGAGAATACCGAGAACTACTACCGCTGCAACCGCATCATTCCCCGCCTCGTCAAGGGCACGGAGGAGAAGGACAAGGACGGCAACAAGTACACGACCGGCGATTACATTGTCGACGAGAAGTCCCGCACGGCTCATCTGACCGAGGAGGGCGTCGCCAAGGCCGAGAAGCTGCTCAACGTCGAGAATCTCTACGAACTGACGAACATCGACCTGCTTCACGGCGTCGAGCAAGCCCTGCGTGCTCACACGCTCTACAAGAAGGACGTGGACTACATGATCAAGGACGGCCAGGTCCTGATCGTGGACGAGTTCACCGGACGCGTGCTGCCGGGCCGCCGCTGGTCCGACGGCCTGCACCAGGCGGTCGAGGCTAAGGAGAACGTCAAGATCGAGCGCGAGAATCAGACACTGGCCACGATCACACTGCAGAACTACTTCCGCCTCTACGAGAAGCTCGCCGGCATGACGGGTACGGCCGACACCGAGGCCTCGGAATTCCACCAGATCTACAAGCTCGATGTTGTGGTCGTCCCGACGAACATGCCGATGATCCGCATCGACAACCAGGATGTCGTCTATGCCACCGAGGACGAGAAGTACGCCGCCGTGGCGGACGAGATCTTGGAGCTCCGCGAGAAGGGTCAGCCCGTTCTCGTCGGAACGGTCTCGATCGAGAAGTCCGAGAGGCTCTCGGCGCTCTTGAAGTCTCGCAAGGTACCCCACGTCGTCTTGAACGCCAAGTTCCACGAGAAGGAAGCCGAGATCGTCGCTCAGGCGGGCAAGTCTGGCTCCGTCACGATCGCGACGAACATGGCCGGCCGCGGCACGGACATCGTGCTGGGCGGGAACCCTGAAGCTTTTGCCGAGCATCGGCGCGGCGAGACCAAGACGCCCGAGGAGTTCCAGGCCCTGCTGGAAGAAACACGCGCCGCCGCCGCGAAGGATCGCGAAACGGTCCTCGCCGCGGGCGGTCTGATGATCGTCGGCACCGAGCGCCACGAGTCGAGACGCGTCGACAACCAGCTGCGGGGCCGGTCGGGCCGCCAGGGCGACCCGGGAGCCTCCCGGTTCTACCTCTCTCTCGAAGACGACTTGATGCGCATCTTCGGGTCTGACCGGCTCAAGAACATCATGCGCAAGCTCGGCATGGAGGAGGGCGTTCCGATCGAGCACCGCATGGTCTCGCGCTCGATCGAGCGCGCGCAGAAGCAGGTCGAGGGGCGCAACTTCGAGAGCCGCAAGCACCTGCTCGAGTACGACGACGTCATGAACAAGCAGCGCGAGCACGTGTACGGCCTGCGCCGAGAGATCCTGGCGGGCCAGTGGAACAAGGAGCGGATGCTCGAGCTCGCCGACATGATTCTGGCATACCTGCTCGGCCGGCATTTGCCCGAGGACAAACACCCCGACGAGTGGGACGTGCCCGCCCTGGCCGTCGAGCTCCGCGAGTACTTCGGGGTCGAGCCAGGCGCGGTCGTTTTCGAGGGAAAGACGCGCGAGCAGATCGAGGAGGAAGTGCGCCAGCATCTCGTCCAGAAGTACGAGGCCAAGGAGAGATTCCTGGGCCCCGAGATGATGCGCACTCACGAGAAGTTCGTCATGCTGCAGGTCGTCGATCAGCAATGGAAGGACCATCTCCTCGCAATCGACCACCTGAAGGAGGGCATCGGCCTTCGCGGTTACGGCCAGCGAGATCCTCTGGTCGAGTACAAGAAGGAGTCCTTCGAGCTCTTCACGCTCATGAAGGAGCGCATCGAGGACCAGACCATCCAATATCTCTTCCGCCTCCAGCCCGCCGAGCGGCAGGCCGAGCCCTCGAGCACCGAGGAGGCGGAGCCAGCCCCCCGCCGTCCGGTGGCGATGCCGACTCGGAAACCCTCGAGAGTCAACTACTCCTACGGCGCCGCGGCCTCCGGCGGTCAGGACGGCAAGGTCGAGACCGTGCATCGCAACGAGCCAAAGGTCGGGCGCAACGACCCCTGCCCTTGCGGCTCCGGCAAGAAATACAAGAAGTGCCACGGGGCGGACGGCGGGCCGCCGCCGGGAACCGGCGGCGGCAAGCGCAACCACCGCGCGGCGGGGGCCTGATGGCGAGGCCGCGCCGCAAGTCGCCCGCGGCTCCGGAAGTTTCGCTCGCGCTCACCTTCGACGACGTCCTGCTGCTGCCCGCGCATTCGCACGTCCATCCGCGGGACGTCGAATTGAAGACGACGCTCACCGACGCGATCGCGCTCAACATCCCCATCGTGTCCGCGGCGATGGACACCGTGACCGAGTCGCGCCTGGCGATCGCCATGGCGCAGCAGGGAGGCCTCGGCGTCATCCACAAGAACCTCTCGATCGCGGCTCAGGCCGAGGAGGTCGACAAGGTCAAGCGTTCCGAGTCCGGCATGATCGTGGACCCGGTGACCTGCCGGCCCGAGCAAAGAATCGCCGACGCCCTCGAATTGATGGCCCGTTACAAGATCTCAGGCGTACCGGTCGTGGACGGCAAGGGCAAGCTCGTCGGCATCCTGACGAACCGGGACCTGCGTTTCGAGACGCATTTGGGCCGCCCGATCTCGACGCGCATGACCAAGACCCACCTGATCACGACCCCGGTGGGCACCACGCTGGAAGAGGCCAAAGAGCTCCTTCACGAGCACCGCATCGAGAAGCTCCTCGTCGTGGATCGCGCCGGAAACCTGAAGGGCTTGATCACGGTCAAGGACATCCAAAAGGCGATCAAGTACCCCAACGCGGCCAAGGACCGGCTGGGTCGGCTGCGCGTGGGCGCAGCGTTGGGCGTTTCGAAGGACCTGGTCGACCGAGCGCGCGAGCTCGTCCGCGCCAAGGTGGACGTCCTCGTCCTCGACTCTTCCCATGGCCACAGTCAGGGCGTGCTCGACGCCTTGAAACTCGTCAAGCGCAAGTTCCCTTCCACGCAGGTCGTGGCCGGCAACGTCGCGACCGAGAGCGGAGCGCGGGATCTCATTCGCCGCGGCGCCGACGCAGTCAAGGTCGGCATCGGGCCGGGCTCGATCTGCACGACGCGCGTCGTCACGGGAGCCGGCGTACCGCAAATCCACGCCATCCGCGAGTGCTCGAAAGCCACTCGGGGCACGAAGGTCCCGCTCATCGCCGACGGAGGCATCAAGTTCTCCGGCGACATCACCAAGGCCATTGCGGCCGGCGCGCACATCGTGATGGTCGGGTCCCTTCTGGCGGGCACCGAGGAATCGCCCGGCGAGACCATCCTCTACCAGGGCCGAACGTTCAAGGCTTATCGCGGCATGGGCTCGCTCGGCGCGATGAAATCGGGCTCCTCGGACCGTTACTTCCAGGAGTCCATGGAGACCGAGGTCACGACGAACGGCTCTCTCTCGAAGCTGGTTCCGGAGGGCATCGAGGGCATGGTTCCCTACAAGGGCAGCGTCGAGGCGCTCGTCCACCAGCTCACCGGAGGCGTTCGGAGCGGTATGGGGCTGGCAGGCTGCCGCTCGATCGAGGAGCTCCGCACCAAGGCGAAGATGATCCGCATCACGTCGGCTGGACTCAAGGAGTCGCATGCCCACGACGTGATCATCACCAAGGAAGCTCCGAACTACCGGCGCGAAGAGAACTAGGAACCCCGACTTTGGGTTGAATCCTTCTGGAATGTCAGCGGCCGCCTGACAAGGCGCCCCGGACTGCCGTGACTGCCCTGCGGGACCCGCGGCGGCTCACCCAGGCTGCAGCCGATATTCTGCCTAGGAAGTCTTCCCCTCAAGCCGCAGAAGGGCCGCCGCGTGGTCCCGCGGGCAATGCCTCCGGGTCGGGGCGGCTCGCACGAGCAGGCAGCCTGGCGGCTACTTTCGTCTCTTTCCGGCTGGTTTCGGAATGACCCCGGCCTCTTCTCGGGCCCACTTCTCCTGCCGTTTCTTCAGGATCGCCTCGAGCCGCTGCGAGAGCTCGGCCTCCTCGCCGGCGCCGCGGGGGCGGTAGTATCGCCGCCCCTTCAGGGACTCGGGCAGGCATTCAATACCTCCCACGCCCTCGGGCTCGGAGGGGGCGTAACGGTAGCCTTTGCCGTAGCCCACGTCCTTCATGAGGCGGGTCACGGCGTTGCGAATGACGGCCGGAACGGGCTCGGCCGGCTTCTCGGCGACGTCCGCTTTGGCTTCGTTCTCGGCCACGTAGAGAGAGTTGGACTTCGGGGCGAGAGCGCAGTACACGGCCGCCTCCACCAGGGCGAGCGAGCCCTCCGGCATCCCCAGCAGCTCGAAAGCGTCTTTCGCGTCGAGGGCGAGCGAGAGCGCTCTCGGATCCGCGAGGCCCACGTCTTCCGACGCGAACCGCACGACCCGCCTCGCGATGTAGAGCGGCTCTTCGCCGGCCTCCAGCATGCGAACGAGCCAGTACACTGTGGCGTCCGGGTCGGATTCCCGCATCGACTTGTGGAGGGCCGAGATCAGGTTGTAATGCTCTTCTCCCGCCTTGTCGTAGAGGAGGACCTTGCGCTGCAGGAGCTCGCGCAGGCGCTCCGTCTCAATCTTCTTGGTCTTTCCCGCCTCGGCGTCGGCCGCCGCAGCCTCGAGCAGGTTCAGGGCCCGGCGCGCGTCACCGCCCGACGTCTGCGCGAGAAACGACAGCGCCTGGTCGTCCACCTTGAAGTCGCGGGCCCCCAGGCCGCGCGAGAGGTCCCGCAGAGCCCGCTCGACGATCCGTACGACGGCTTCGGGCGGAAGAGGATCCAGCACGACGACCTTGCACCGGGACAGCAAGGCGCCGTTCAATTCGAACGATGGGTTTTCCGTCGTTGCTCCAATGAGCACGACGTTGCCCGATTCCATGAACGGCAGGAACACGTCCTGCTGCGCCCGGTTGAAGCGGTGAATCTCGTCCAGAAACAGAATCGTGCGCCGTCCGTCGTGGGCGCGCCGGCGCACCGCACCCTCGAGGACCTCGCGCATCTCCTTGACGCCCGTCGCGATCGCGGAATAGGACACGAAATTGGCGTCGGTCTGCGCCGCGATCAGGCGCGCCAGAGTCGTCTTGCCCACGCCCGGCGGGCCCCAGAAGATGAGCGAAGGCACGTGGTCCTCCGCAATGGCCCGGCGCAGGAACCCGTTCGAGCCGACGACCTCCTCGGGACCTTCCACCTCGTCGAGCGACCGCGGACGCATCCGGTCGGCCAGAGGCGTGCCCGCGAGCGCGGTCGGGCTCGCCTTGCGCTCCGGCAGGTCGAACAGCGTTTCGGTCACCGCGGCTCTCCCGGCGTTCGGCCGCGAGGCGGCCTGCGGACAGAGAAGGTGAGCAGGCGGAGCACGAGGAGAATCGCGAAGAGAAGAAGGATCCCGAGCACGACGCGAAGCACGAGGGACCTTAACTTTTTGCCGGAAGGGAAGAAATCTGCTTCTCGATGCGGTCCAGGTTCGGAATGCCGGGGAAACGGCGCTTGAGCTCCTCGAGGCGCCGCTTCGCGGCCGCCGGATCACGCGTGTCGAAGGCAGCGAGCAGCGTCAGGTTCGCCAGGGATTGCCAGTGATCCGGGTCGGCTTCTCTCGCCCTGTTGAAGAACGATTCGGCCATCTTGAACTCGCCGCGATTGCGATAGGCGGAGCCGAGGTCCGAGAGCAGGTTGGGATCTTTGGGGGCTTTCCGGCGCGCCTTCTCGTAAGCCGCGATCGCACGGTCCCAGTCGTCGCCGTCGTAATAGAGGTTTCCGAGCTCCGCCAGCAGCTTCGGGTTCTCGGGGTCCTTGTCGAGCGCCCCGCGCACCTCCTCGAGCCGACCCCCGCCCTGCGCCGACATCTTGCTGGCGGGCGCGGAGGGGCGCCCGCCGCCTCCAGCGAAATATCCGCCGATGAAGCCGAGAAGGACGCCCAGCGCGACCGGTACGGCGAGGCGCGCCCACGAGCCGCGTTGCGCGGTCATTCGTTCTCTTCCTTTTCGCGAACCGCCGTCCAGCGACCGAAGCCCGGTCCGCCGGTCCCGAAGGTCGTTGCCTCCCAGGTTCCGCCGATCGTGTTGCTGTCGCGGGCCACGCGGCCAATGTAGACGGCCGTGAAACCGAGCTTGGAGTCCACCCTCTCGACGCGCAGCCGATCGTTGACGAGAGTTCCCCGCAGCGATCCCCCGTATCCGCCCTCGAGGGTGTACTCGCCCGAAACGATCGTTCCCTCGAGAGCCATTCGGAAGACTCCGCGTTGCTCGCCCGGCTCGATGGTCACCGTCCACCTGCCGGAGATGGCGTCCGATGTTTTCCGGGTCGCGAGCTCTCCCTCGATCAGCGCGATCGACCGCTTGCGGTCCACGACCCGGTCGGCGATCAGACGACGTTTCTCTAGCAGAGACCGGACGTCCTGTTCTGCCTCCGACACCGACTCCTCGCGGCGAGTCATCTCGTCCGCCCCCACGTCCGCTCGTCCGACCGCGTCGGCAACCGCTCGGCTGGTGCTCGCGAGCTGCGACAGCGCCGTCTCGAGGCGCCTCGAGATGTCGGCGAGCCGCGTCGAGTCGGCGGCGAGGCGGCGGCGCTCACGCGCGAGCTCGGCCCGTGTCGCGTCCTGGGTGTCGGCCGCCAGCGAAAACGCCGCCATCGTCGCCAGAGCGACCGCGGTCAGCACGCGTTTCATCGTGCGATTCTAGTCCGGATTGCTCCGGGCTCCGGGGCTGAGTCTAGTGCGCGGCGCGCAGCTGCGCGGATTTGGCGAGGGCGCGGTCGACCTGGCGCTCGACCTCCTGCTCGTCGAGCCCGTTGATGACCGCAATCTCGGACACAATCAGGTACTTCGCCCGTTCGTACATCTTCTTCTCGCGGAAAGACAACGTCTTGCGCGCGGAGATGTAATTGAGCGTCTTCAACACCTCGGCGATGTCGTGGAGCTTTCCGCTTCTCATCTTGTCGAGGTTCTGCTTGTAGCGCCCCTTCCAGTCGCCCGTCGCCGAAAACCGCCCGTCGCCCAGCGTCTTCATCAAGCCTGTGATGTCCTTGCGATGGGTCAGTCGCCGCAAACCGATCAGGTGCGTGTTCCCGATTGGAACCATGACCTTCGAGTTGTTCGACAGGAGACGCAAGTGATAGAAACTGCGAGGCGCCACCGGGGCCGATGCGAACCCCTCACCTATCTTCTCGACGACGGAAACGCCGTGGTTTGGATAGACGACCTTCTCCCCCACTCTGAAACTCACTAGCTCCTCCTAAAAAGTGAAAGACCGAACCTGCAGAGCTAGGAAGTGTAGCCGAAAACGCCCAAAAACTCAAGCGAATGAGAGGTTTGCGAGATTCCCGGCCCGCCTTAAAGGCTTGATTCTAAGGGCCTTTTTTTGGCCGAAACGCCGCGTGGGTGGCATCTGGAGAGGTCAAATTCCGTACACGGTCAGGCTTGGTGCCGGAGGAGGGAGTCGTGTCGGCCGTCGGCTTCGCCGGAACGCGGCCTGCGGCCGCGCCCGACGCGGATCCAGGCAAGGGGGCTACGCCCCCTCGTTGCCGCCCGGGCGCTTCGCGCTGCGCGGCCTTCGGCCGCGGGCGGCGCTGAAGTGAGGCGGGGGACGCCCCCGCACCCCCGGCCGAGGGCTCGACCCTCCTCCTCCGGCGGAACGAGGCGACTGCTTGCTTCCTGACAAAAATCGCACGGCTGCTGCCGGAGGAGGGGGTCGTGTCGGCCGCTCGCTTCGCGGGGCGCGGCCTCCGGCCGCGGCCGACGCTGATCCACGCAAGGGGGCTCCGCCTCCTTAAACCCCTGAGGGTTCTCGCCGCCTCCTCCGACACCCCCAGCGAATAAGAGAGACTTCGACAGAGATCGCCATCTTCCAATCAACACGCACTTGTTGGTGCCGGAGGAGGGGGTCGAACCCTCATGCCCGTAAAGAGCGGGGGATTTTGAGTCCCCTGCGTCTGCCATTCCGCCACTCCGGCAGGGCCTTTCGAGAATACCAGACACCACTTGAAGAGGCGCCACGGCGAAACCTCTCCGGCTCCTGCACCCGACCTGGCGCGAACGAGCCGACAACGTCGTAAGGCTCGCGGCGCGCGAAGTCTCCCGAGGTAATCGAGGGAGGAGGCGCGCGCCGCGGGAGCGCAGCGCGGAGCGAGAGATCAGGCGAGCGGTCGAGCCTGCAACCAGGCGAGCCGCTCGCCGGTGCGCCGTAGGCGCAGATCCCCTCGCGCAGCGTTGCGCGACGGTTCAGTGCTCGAGGCCGTATTCCTTGATCTTGTTGTAGATGGTCTTGAGCGAGAGCTTCAAGAGCTCGGCAGTCTTTCTCTTGTTGCCACGGGCGAACGCGAGCGTCTTCTGGATCAGACGGCGCTCGACGTCGGCAAGCGAGTCGCCCACCGCGATGCGCACGACGGGAGCCTTGCGCCGCCGCTCCCGCCGGACCGGCAGCGGGCGGCCCAGGACGGAACGCACGGTCGTCGGTCCGATCTCCGGTCCGTCGGCCAACTGGGAGGCCCGGCCGACAACCTCGCGCAGCTCCCGGACATTGCCTGGCCAGGCGTGCGCCTGCAGAGCGTCCATCGCCTCGAGGTCAAACGAGAGCGACGGGTCGATTTCATCGACGAACCGGCGCGCGAGCACGACGACGTCGCCCTCGCGCTCGCGCAGCGGAGGCAGGTGTACGGTCCGCTCCGAGAGCACCTCGTAGAGCCGCCGCAGGAACCGACCTCCGCGGACGGCGTCGTGAGGATCTTCGTCCGTCGCGACGACGAAGCGCGTCTGACGCGGGCCGTCCACGTGGCTGAGGACGAGCTCCTGGAATCCCGGGGAGGTCGCCTCGATGGCAGGCAGGAAAAGCGTCCCGGCACCGGCCTGGCGCGTGGCGAGGTCGAGCGACTCCCCTTCCGAAATGTACGCCAAGCGCTCGGCGCCGCGCGCGGAGAGTCGGTGCAGCGCCACCGCGGCGGCATCCTTCTCCGTGCCGGATTCGCCCGTGATCAGCCCATGGCCGTTTGCTGCCGCCGCCCGCTCGAGCGAGGCCAGCGCGGTGATCCAGCGCGGCGAGCGCCCCGGAAGCGCGTCGCGCAGCTCCGCGCGCGCCAGGCGAACGCGCGTTTCCTCCGCCGCGGCGTCCCGCTCGCGCCGCCTCGAAGCCGAGGCGACGAGCTGCGCCACGCGCGCCAGCGAGACCGGCCGCCAGAGGAAATCGTGAGCGCCGGCCGACACCGCCGCGACCGCGCGCTCGAGCTGTGTGGAATCCACCAGGGCGATTACGGTTCGGCCGCCGACCCGGCGCGCCTGCTCCAGAAGGCCATCCCCGCCAGGCGCCTCGTGGTCGGCGACGACGAGATCCGGGCCGAAGTCCGCCACAGCGCGGTCGGTCTCGGCCGCGTCGGCGAAACTGCGCACGGCGCAGCCAAGTGACGCGAATCCGCGGCGCAGGGCGTCCCGCGATTCGGGGTTTGGATCCAGGATCAGGATTTTCATGCGTCTCTTGCCCGAAACCCTGAGATTTTAGCATTCCTGGACCGTCCGTGGACGAAGGCACCCGCAGCACCGGCGAGGACCTCCGACGCCTGGGGCTCGATTCTCCCGATGACCAGCCCGCGGGCGTTGACGACGGGAGGGCGGCGATAGGCGGACAGTGCCCGCGCGGCCGAAGGGGGCAGCCGGCCGAGGCCAGCGAGCAGCGCGAGCGAGATGGTGTCGCGCGCGCGGACCCCGCCGTCCTCGATCTTGAAAGCGAGGCCGATCGATTCCTCACCGGCATGGGACTCGCGGATTCCGATTGCGTACACGCCCTCGGCGCCTTCCTTGCCGATCCAACGGCCCCGGCCCGCCAGGAGGAAGTCCGTCGTGAAGCGCTGCCGACCGGCCATCATCCTGGGCCGTTCCCACATGGCCCGCACGACGCGCGCGGCAAACGGGCCGGCCTCGCG